>Ga0081538_10002902_pt1 | contig 16351 bp, 16 predicted proteins | sample TabmetS5T2R1_FD_71022 | JGI IMG/M metagenome (GOLD analysis project Ga0081538, IMG submission 71022) | Tabebuia heterophylla rhizosphere microbial communities from the University of Puerto Rico - S5T2R1 | ecosystem: Host-associated > Plants > Roots > Rhizosphere ... | reverse complement strand
CTCCATCCGGTCGGTGTCGGTGATACCGCCCGGGTTCGGCACCCGCTCCCACAGCTTGAGCGCGCCGCTCAAATGCCGCAGCGTCTCGGCCGGGGCGAGGACCGCCGCCGCGTCCTCGGCGGCTCGCATCGACGCGGCCAGGGCGCCGACCAGGTCGTTGCTGGCCAAACAGTGGTGGGCGAGCTCGGCCGCGGCGCCTTCGGGTTCGGCGGCAAGCAGGTGCGCATAGGCAGCGTGCAGCCGCGTCTGTTCGCTGGGGAGCAGCTCGCCGTAGGCCGCTTCCTGCAGCAGCGCATGCTGGAACGCATAGGTTCCACTGGTGTTGTCGGCCACCAGCACGCCGGCGCCGATCGCCTCGCGCAGGCCTCGCTCCAGGTCGTCCTCGGGCCGCCCGGCGGCCGCGGCGAGCAGCCGGTGAGGCACCCGCCGGCCGGCCACTGCCGCCACCCGCAACACCTGCTGGGCCGACTCAGACAGCCCCTGGACCCGGGCCAGCACCACATCAGCCAGCGTGGGCGGCAGGGCGACCTCGGCATCGCCGGCACCGGCGGCTAGCAGCTGCTCGGCATAGAACGGGTTACCCTCCGATCGGGCGTGAATGCGCTCCACCCGGTCCGCAGGCAGCCGCACCCCTGTAATCGTCTCCAGGTGCTCGGCGAGTTCGGCCCGGCTGAATGGGGCAAGGTCAATCCGCTCAATCCTAGGTAGCCGGACCAGCTCGGCGAGCAGCGGCCGTAGCGGGTGCCGGCGATGCAGCTCATCCGAGCGGTAGCTGGCCACCAGCATCACCCGACCCGACCGCAGCGTGCGGGCCAGAAAGGCGACCAGATCGCGGGTGGAACGGTCGGCCCAGTGCAGATCCTCCAGCACCACCACGACCGGGGATCGCTCCGACCGGCGCGTCAACAGCGTGCGTACGGCGTCAAAGACCTGCAGCTGGTCCTGCCCGCCGCCAACGAGCCCACCCACCGGCCCGCCTTGCTCGATCCCAGGCAGTAGCCGGCCGAGGCCGGGCGCGGTGGTGGCGACCTCAGCCAACAGCTCTGCCTCGGCCGGATCGTCGCCAAGACCACGCAGGGCGTCCACCACGGGCAGGTAGGCAAGGCCGATGTCGCCCAGCTCCACACAGCCGCCGGCGAGCACCCGCACCCCTCGCCGACCGGCGTGGTCGGCGAACTCCAAGAGCAGACGGGTTTTACCGACCCCAGCATCGCCGGCCAGCAGCAGGACCTGTGGCCGGCGCTGCTCGGCCCGGTCCAATGTTGCCTTCAGCCGGCCCAGCTCATCAGCCCTGCCGATGAACCCTTGAGCGATGAACCCGTCCGTCATGCCCGCCAGTATGGGCGTGGCCAGCGGGGAGGGAAACGGGCCGGCGACGCGCGCCGACCCGCTCCTTGTTGTGGGTGCCACCTACGCGCTCATCGGCCGTAGAACGAGTTGCCACCAGCGGCGCGTCGCCTGCTGGCGTCGCCGACGCGGCGAGCGAGCGCTACGCACCAGACGCTCATGGGCGGCGTCCTGCTGATGTTCGGTCATGCGCTGCTCGGATAGCACGCCGGTCAGTCCGGCATGTTGGTTGTGCATCTTGCCCTCCGTCCACAGGCTGCCTTCGGGCTGGACGTTAGGGCTAAGGTGTCGGCTCTCACCTCCGGCGCTGACCTTAGATCGGTGGGCGCGACCACCCTATCTTCACCGGTGGCTCATCCATGCCATCACGAAACCCCTGCGCCCGCGCTGCCGGGCCGCCGGCCCTACCAGCTCGTATGGGACACTTCGCCTGGGCTCGGGGCTTGCCTCGCTGCGTCGGCTGGCCGGGACACGGTGATGAGCTCGGCGCGGCGACAGGCGACTTGGCTGGGACAGCAGGATCGCGCTGTGATTGCACTCTCGTAAAGATTACGGCCTGGAGCAGGCTACTACCCCAGCTGGCAAGCGCTATCGTAAGTGTCATCTGTGGAGCGATTGTGGAGGCGCTTCGGTTTCAAGCATGACTCGGACTTGGGAGAGAGTAAACGTGCAGCTCAGATGCCATGTCACTGACGAGGGGGAGCATCGATGCGGCAGCTGAAACGCCACTTGTTGTGGCCTAGTCCCCCTTGGTGGGGTGTATCGCACGACACCCTAATATGGCGCCTTCCGCTCGACAGCAACCTGCAAAAACAGGGCTTGGCAAGCCGCTCAGAGTGCGCTAATTTGCAAGCAGCAGGTCCGGGGTTCGAGTCCCCGCAGCTCCACTCTCGTCACCGGGACGGTGCGCCCGAAGGCGTCCTGCCCGGTGACCCCGCCACCGCCCACCCGGCCGTCCGCTCTGCGGCGGCAGCAACGACTCAATCCGCGCCCGATCCGTCAGCTCGCCACGCCCAACCACTACCCATGATTTGCCGATGATCAAGACCGAGGTCCCGCAGGACACGCCCTGGCGTTGGTGGGACCATAGCTGCGGCTGGGGCTTTGGAAATGGCGGGTGGACAGCGGGCTGAGGTGGAGAGCTTGCTCGTTCGCACATGATGCGGCTGGCTCGGGCTAGCTAGCCCGTGGCTGGCTTCTCGGCTCGTACCGCATCGCCACTGCCCCCGAGCCGAACTCCAGCCGGCTCACGAGCTTCAAGTCGACATGCTCCGACAGCCCGGCGAACAACGTCGGCCCGTGGCCCGCGAGCCTGGGATGCACCACGAACTCGTACTCGTCGATCAATCCCAGCTCCGTCAACGCCAGCGGGAGCTTCACGCCTCCTACGAACAGTCCCTTGCCCGACTTCTGCTTGAGCTGGTGAACGGCCTTGCCCAGGTCTCCGCGCACGAGCTCCGCGTTCCAATCGACCCGCTCCAGGGTGCTCGACACGACGTACTTCTTTGCCGCGTTGATCGTCTGGGCGAAGGGTTCCATCCAATCAGGTCGCGCTCCCGTCGGCGCCGGCGGCCGCCACGCTGATTCCATCATTTCGTACGTCACCCGGCCAAAGAGAAGGGCATCGGCCTGGTTGAGGTTCTCGACCGCGTGACGATGCAAGTCTTCGTCCGCGGGGATAGCACGATGGTCGCAGCACCCGTCCAATGTGACGTTGATGGAGTACCGAAGAGGTTGCATTTCGCAAGAGTACCGGCGGCCGCCGACCGGCAGCTGCCTCGAAGCCACCGGCTGGCTCGCTGAAGGCGGCAACGAGAATGAGCTGATGCTGGGTGGCCGGCTGGAAGTCGCGGACCATGATCGACCGCTACGCCACGTCCCATGACTCCACTACTTGCTCCCACTGCGTACTTGCTCCCACTGCGCTTGATCGGACTATCTCGCCGCCGCGCGCAGCCGTACCCATAGCCACCTCGCTCGCTGACGTCGGAGGCTAGACGCCTCACCGCCCGGGACGGAGACTTGTCTGCGCCCGCGGCGGGCAGGTCCGCTCGCGACTGATGCACATGCCGCTGCGCGCCACGGGCCGGCCAGCGACCCAGGAGATGCCAGTGAAGGATGACAGCGGCCTGGAGCTGCTTGCTCATCTGCTGGAAGCCTCCCACGACCTGGCTCCCGACGAGCTCGTCGCTGCCGTCACGCGGGCCGCGAAGGCCGTGGAAGCCGATGATGTTGCCATCTACCTGGTCGACTACGAACAGACCCTGCTCGTTCCGCTGGCCGACGGCATCGACCGGGCGCCGCTAGAGGTCGACGCCACCCTGGCCGGCCGGGCCTTTTCCGTCATCACTGTGCAGGAGGCTGACACCGGAGCGGGACGGCGGGTGTGGCTGCCGCTGCTGGACGGCGCCGAGCGGCTGGGCGTCCTCGGCCTCACCCTCCCCAGCGTCGACGACCCGCTGCGGAAGTGGTGCAGCTGGTTGGCCACCCTGGTCGCCGAGCTGATCTTGAGCAAGGACCAGTACACCGACGGCTACTCCCTCGTCCGCCGCCGCCAACCCATGAGCCCGGCCGCCGAGATGCAATGGCAGCTGCTCCCGCCCCTGACCTTCGTGACCCCACGAGTGGTGATCGCCGGGCTGCTGGAACCGGCCTACGAGGTCGCCGGGGACGCCTTCGACTACGCCCTCAACGGCGATACCGCCCACCTGGCCGTCTTCGACCCGGTCGGCCACGACCTGACGGCCAGCCTCCTGGCCGCGGTCACCGTGGGCAGCTACCGGCACAGCCGCCGCGCCGGGCTCGACCTGGCCGCCACCCACGCGGCCATGGACCAGGCCATCGCCGCCCAGTTCGGCGGCGAGCGCTTCGTTACCGGCCAGCTTGCCCAACTGGACTGTGGGACCGGCCGGCTGCAATGGGTCAACGCCGGCCATCCCCTGCCGCTGCTGGTGCGACGAGCCAAGGTGGTCGACACCCTGGCCTGCCACCCGGTCCCGCCGCTCGGCCTCGGCGTCGGCCAGCCGGATATCGCCACCGCCGCCCTTGAGCCGGCCGACCGGGTGCTGTTCTACACCGACGGGGTGGTCGAGGGCCGCAACCTGGCCGGCGAGCCCTTCGGGGAGGCCCGCCTTGCCGATCTGGTGGTCCGCGCGACCCTGGCCGGCCAGCCCGCCGCCGAGACGATGCGCCGGCTCGCCCACGCCATCCTGGCCCACCAAGGCACAACCCCACGCGACGACGCCACCATGGTGTTCCTGGAATGGCCGGGGCCTTCTCCATGAGGCCGCACAAGCCCGGCCAGGGCTACCCGATCCTCCGCTCTGAGGGGCGGCCGGGATCTGGCCGGCCGCGTTGGCTTGCTCGGTAGGCGGTGTCGCGGAGCAGGTTGAGCCAGCCGTGGGGTCGGATGCCCGGTCCGGTGGTCCAAGGACTGAACCGCAACTGCCGAGTCTGCTCAGCGGGTAGCGGCCCGGCGATGGTCAGGGTGGCCAGGGGCAGAGAGGGGCCCAGGGAGCCGGCGGTCCGCAGCTGGAACCGGAGCCCAGCCACCACCGCGGCGTCCAGCTCGGCCAGAGCGCCACCGGAGCGGCCGCCGACCCCGTGGGAAGTACGACCACCATCCGGAAGCACCGGGACCAACAGCAGCACGACGCGCTGGCCGCCGAGCTCATACGGCAGGGCGCTGGAGAACGCCCCACGCAGGAAGCTGGTCGCCGGGAACAGCAAGCGGCGTAACAGCGGCCGGTCGATGGAGCTGGTCAGCAGCAGGTCCTGGTCGAAACCGGGGCCGTGGGCATCGGGAAGCTTGACCGCCACCCCGAGCGCGTCAGGCAGCGGCTCGGGCAGGCCAGCAGCGCGGGAGAAGCGAACCAGCGCCGGCTGGGCCTGGCCGGACCGGAGCACGGGAACGGCCGGGCCGTCGTCGTCGAGCGCCAACCACCCTCGGTAGCCGGCCCCGGTCGGATGCAGGGGGCGTCGGCGACGCAGTCCGGCCAGCAGGGAGAACGCCGCCGCGACGGCCGGCGCGGCCGCCGCGGCGGCCCAGAGCCGCAGTTCGCGCACGCTCGGGGGCCGGCTAGCGACCAGGAAGGAGCCGCCGGACCAGGCCCCCGGTGACCTGGGTGGGGCGCTGCTGCTCGCCCATGCGGGCGCCGAGGACGAGCACTGCGCCGGTCAGGACCGGGATCGCCCACTGCAGCACGGTCAGCTGTCGCTGGGCGCGGGCCGCGTCCTCTGGGGTCGCCGGATTGGGGGTGGTGCCACCCTCGACCGGGATGTCGCCGGCCCGCTCCAGCCGCTTGCCCAGCAGGCGGGCGTAGGCGGTCGAACCCAGCGCGGCCACGGTCAGCGCGCTCTTGACGGCGCTCGTGGTGGCCACGCCCCGCTGGCCGGCCAGCCGGCCCTTGTTGGCCCCGGTCAGCACCGCCCCGCCGACGAGATGGGCGGCGATGCCGGCCAGATTCAGCGGAGTCCAGCGGGCCCAACCGGTGTTGGCCACCCGCAGCCGCTGGGCCGGGTCGTCGACCACCGACGCGGCGCCATTCAGGCCGGCGGCCCCCATCAGCGATCCGCCGAACCATGCGGCCAGGCCGAGGTCGTGCAGGGTCCGGGCGACGGTGTTGTCGTTGGCTGTCATGCGCATCGCTCCTTCACATCGTCTCGTGTTCGGTCAGCGGCTGCGGTCGGCTCGGCTGGCCGGAGCGGTCCGGGTGGCCGGCCACAGGGCGATGGCCACGCCGGCGGCGGCGCTGAGCAGGTGCAGGATGTTGTCGGCGCCGTTGATGGACAGGAAGTTGATGTCGCTGTTGCCGGCGGCGAACAGCCCGTAGATGAAGGTCAGGCCGTAGCCGGCGGCCAGCAGCCAGCCGTAGGCCCTGGCTGTGTCCAGCCGGCGCCACATGGCCAGTCCGGCCAGGCCGATGGCCAGATGGACGATGTTGTGCAGCGGGTTGATCTCGAAGCCGAGCAGGGTCTTGTCGGTCTCGGCGGCGAAGTTGTCGAAACCGGTGACCAAGAACCCGGTGATGCCGATCAGGGTGTAGACCGCGCCGATGGCGAGGGCCAGCAACTGGCTCGGATGCCGGGTTGCGGGCGCGGCGGAATCAGGACGTCGTGCCATGAGATGGATGCCTCCGTGGCGGGAAGGGCGGGGGTTGGGCCCTCTCACGTTGGCCCGACTGTCTGCGGGCCGGTCGTGCTAGTGACTAGCCGGCCATCATCGCTACAAACCACCCAGCCTCGCGCCCCTGGCGGCCAGCGCATCAGCTGGCAGTGCGAGACCGCCAGCCGCGCGCGGCCCGGTTTGTGGCGGACCACCAGGGTTACCCATCGTCCGCCGGGAGATCTGCCCGGTAGCCGACAGGGCCATACCCCCGCCCCGCATTCCCCTGGAGTCCTGCATCTCGCCCTGCTTCGTCATGCGCGATGACGATGCGACTGGGACCTGGCGAATCGAGACCATCGCCCCATCACACCTGGAGGCCGGTTGGCGCGGGCCTGTGCGAGTCGGGTCCGTGGGACACCGGACCACCGAACCATCGAGAGGATTGAGCGCCGGGCGGTGGCGTCATCTCGCCCGGCTGCCGCTGCAGAGAGGAGCATCGATGACCGAGCCCACTCTCGGGTCGAGCACCACCACCACTACCACCACTGGCGGATCGACCACCGAGCAGGTCAAGGAGCAGGTCCGCGAGAAGGCCCAGGTGGCCCAGGACAAGACCAGAGGAGCGATGGGCCAGGCCCGCGGCCGGGTCCGCGACCAGGTGGACCAGCGATCGACCCAGGCCGGGGACCAGGTCCACTCGGCCGCCCAGGACGTGCGGAACGTGGCCGAGCAGCTGCGCAGCCAGGGCAAGGACACCCCGGCTAGGGTGGCCGAGCAGGTCGCCGACCGCGCCGAGTCGTTTGGGACCTACCTGCGTGACGCCGACGGCGAGCGGTTGCTCCGCGACGTTGAGGACTTCGCCCGCCGCCAGCCCTGGCTGGTCGCGGCCGGCGGCCTGGCCTTGGGCTTCGCCGCCTCGCGGTTCCTGAAGGCGTCCAGCAGCCGCCGCTACCAGGGCCGGCTCGACCGCTCGCACACCGGCCCGAGTGCATACGACGCGGCTGCGCCCACGGCGACCGCGGCCACCGCGGACCCGGCCTACACCGGCTCGGACTACGGCACCGAGACCCCGTTCACCCAGGCCGACGTGGTCCCACCGGTGGCGGGCGCCGGCGACCACCGTCGGTAGGTGACCATGGCGACCCGGCATCCCGGGACCGCCGTCGACGCCGGTGACGGGAACGACCTGCGGGATCGGTCTCCGCCCGAGCTGCGCAAGCAGCTCTCGCAGGAGACGACCCAGCTGGTCCATCGAGACGGTGAAGGAGGACGTGGAATGGGCGAAAACCCAGATGCGATCCGACAGGACATAGAGCAGACCCGGGCCGAGATGAGCGAGACCGTCGAGGCCATCGGCTACAAGGCCGATGTGCCCTCCCGAGCCAAGGACGCGGTGAGCGAGAAGGTGGAGAACGTCAAGTCGGCGGTGTCGGGCACCGCCACCCGGGCCAAGGAGGCCGTGACCGGGGCGACCGACCGCGCCGGCGCGGCCACCCCGAGCCGGGGTGAGGTCAAGCAGAAGACCCGGCAGGCGGTCGGCCTGGCCAAGGAGAACCCGTTGGGGTTGGCCATCGGGGCCGTGGCTATCGGCTTTTTGGCTGGGCTGGCTGTGCCCTCGACCCGGGTCGAGGACGAGCGGCTGGGGCCGGTGGCCGATCAGGTCAAGGACAAGGCCCGGGAGGCCGGCCAGGAGGCCGTGGATCGGGGTCGGCAGGTCGCTCAGGAGGTGGCCAGCACGGCCGCTGACACCGCCAAGCAGAGCGCCCAGGAGCACGGCCAGCAGCTGGCCGACAGCACCAAGCAGAGCGCCCAGGACGCCCGCGAACAGGCAAGCCAAGCCACCAGCTCATAGGTCGAGCATTGGAGGAACGAATCATGCGGTATCGAACGAGGCGCCGAGCGCGGCAACTGGCGCTGGTCATGGTGGCGGCCCCGGCGGCTGCCTGGGCGCTGGAGCAGGCCGCCCGCCGCTCCGAGGCCCGCGACAGCACCTCTCCAGCCAGCCGGCGGCTGCGTCAGGGCGCCGACCTGGCGCAGCGCTTCAGTCGCGGGCCGCTGGCCGACCGGCTGAGCCGGCGACCGGCCACCGCGACCGCCCAGCCACCGCCGCCGGCCAGCCAGCATGGCGGTTAGCCGGCGGCCGCAGCGTCGGGTCCGGGTCTTCGGCTGCTGTCTGCCCATTCCCCTGGGGGTGGGCCTGCTGGCGACGGCCGGCCTGACATTGCTCGGCAGGCGGGCGTGGCGGTCACCTCGAAGCTGAGAGGACCCAGCAGCGGAGCCATCTCGCGGCGCGGCTCCGCTGCTCCAGGCTACGGCCGGGTTGGGGGGAATGGCGCGCCGGCCAGCAGGTCGCGGGCCACATCCGCCACCTTCCGGTTTGAGGACCTGGCCGCCGTCCGCAGCCGCTCGAAGGCGGCTGCGGCATCCAGGTGCTCGCGTTCCATCAGCGTGCCCTTGGCCTGCTCGATGAGCGCACCATGGGCGAGCGCGGCTTTGAGCTGGTCGGCCAGGCGACCCTTGAGATGCGCGGCGACGGCGGCGCCGAGCAGGTTGGCCACGATCCCGGCATACGCCTGCAGCGCGCTGATCTCGCTGTCGTCCCAGTCCCGAGGCTGGGCCGAGTACAGATCCAGGCTGCCGATCGGCCCCCCATGCAGCTCGACCGGCACGCTGAGGGCGGCCTGAAACCCCGAGCTACGCAGGACCGAGCGGGCGCCATCGGGGTCCGGCTCGGTGGCGGCATTCCGTACCGCGATGGCCATCCGTTGGGAGAAGGCCGCCTGGCACGGCCCCTGCCCCAGGCGCTCCTGGTCCTCTTCCACTAGCTGGGATTGCTGGTCGGTGGCGCTGGCCCAGCGGAGCTCTCCGTTGACGTCGGCCAGCATGAGGCCAGCCCCGTCGGCGCCGAACAACGTCCTGGCGGCCGTCGCGACCTGCTGGAGCATGGCGGTCAGCCCGCGTTCGAGGTCCAGATCATGCAACTGTCCGATACTGGCAGCCAGGGCCGCAGGGTCGATCTGCATTGACGACCTTTCGAGCCATCAAGGGCCGTCACACCACTTGGTATGTGATGGGTTGTCCTCGCCGGCGCCATGGGTTGGCACGCGAGGACCAGGGTGCTGTCGACGTACCGCCGCAGTGCCCGATGCGGCGAACTACGGGAAGAAACGCAGAAGCCCAGGTCTCTGTTACGGCGCCCGCCTGACAACGTCCGGTTTGGGCGGGGCCTTGGCGGCTACCCAGCTACCGGCTCGCCCGTCGATAACCAGGGCCCGACCCCTGCCCTGTGGTCCGTGAGGACGGCAATCGGTTCTGCGGAGCATGCCTGACCGCGCTGCCCAGCTTCTCCTGTCCGGGCGTTGCTGAGATCCCCTTACCCGACAACGTGTGCCGCCACGACCAGCGGCATCGGAGGTACACATGACCGAACACGAGACAGGCGCGTCTGCCGAGGCCGTCGCCGCCGGCCAGGCGCCCATGGCGACCAAGGGACTCAAGTACGCCGTCGACATCGTCTTCTGCATCGACGTCACCGGGAGCATGACCCCGATCCTGGACCGGGTGAAGGACAACGCCCTGCGGTTCTACGACGACGTACAGACGAACCTGACCGACAAGGGCAAGAACGTCGACGAGCTGCGGGTCCGGGTGGTCGCGTTCCGGGACTTCAAGGCGGACGGCGCGGCCGCGCTGCAGGAGTCGCCGTTCTTCACCCTGCCCGAGGAGCAGGCCGGCTTCGCCGAGTTCGTGCGGGGGCTGGTGCCCGAGGGTGGCGGGGACGCGCCCGAGTCCGGCTTGGAGGCGGTGGCCCTGGCCATCAACTCCCCGTGGACGACCAGTGGGGACCGTCGCCGGCAGGTGATCGTGGTCTGGACCGACTCGCCGGCCCAGCCGCTGACCGGGGAGCCGGCCCCGGCTCCCTACACCGACAAGATCCCCAAGGACTTCAGCGCCCTGACCGACCTGTGGGAGAACGAGCAGGGCGTCATGGGGGCGAGCTCCAAGCGGCTGATCGTGTTTGCCCCCGACGGGCCGGGATGGACCGACATCTCCGGAGTCTGGGAGAACGTCGTCCACCATCCGTCCAAGGCCGGTGAGGGTCTGTCGGAGGTGGACTACGGCACGATCATCGACTCGATCGCCAACTCGGTGTGAGCGTCGACCCGTCCGCCGGCCCGCCCGCCGCCATGTCCAGTGTCTCGTTCAAATTCTGCACGGCCAAGGTCGCCGGCGAGGGCGAGGACGCCGACCCGATCCTGCGGGTCGGCCCTGACCTGGGCCTGCTGGGGGTCTTCGACGGCATGGGTGGGGCCGGCGGGCGGGTGTACGACACCTCCGAGGGCCGCCATACCGGCGCCTACATCGCCTCCCGGTTCGCCCGCAATGTCGTCGAGCGGCTGATGCTGGAGCTGATCAAGCCCGAGTGGAACCTGGACGGGCCGGCCACGGCCGCCGAGCTGCACCGGGTGCTCGCCTCCTCGCTGGCGGCGCGGCTGGCTGAGCTCAAGGCGCCGGAGACCAGCTTGCGCTCCAAGCTGGTGAAGGCCCTGCCGACAACCATGACCCTGGCCGTGCTGCAGCGCACCGACCCGGCCGCCGGCAGCTACGCCTGCCATCTGTTCTGGGCCGGCGACTCCCGCGCCTATGTGGTTGAGCAGGAGGCCGGGGCGATGCAGCTGACCACCGATGACCTGCGCTCGGGTGCCGACGCCATGCGCAACCTGACCGACGACTCGGTGATGAGCAACTGCATCTCAGCCGACACCCCCTTCCACGTCAACCACCGCGAGGTCGAGCTCCAGGCGCCGTTCCTGCTGCTGTGCGCCACCGACGGGTGCTTCGCCTACGTACGCTCACCGATGCACTTCGAGCACCTGCTGCTGTCGACCCTGCAGGCGGCCCGGGACGTCGGCGGCTGGCAGCAGTCGCTGGAGGCGGCGGTGACCGCGATCACCGGCGACGACGCCGCCCTGGCCCTGCTGGGGCTGGGCGCCGACCTGGCCGGCTTCAAGCAGCTGTTCGAGGACCGGACGGCCGAGCTGCAGCGCCGCTACATCGGCCCGCTCGAGGAGCTGGACGGCCAGGTGCGTCGCGCCGAGGAGGAGCTGACCGGGTTGCGGGCCCGCCGGACCGACCTCGGGGCCGAGCTGTGGAAGGCCTACAAGCCGGGCTACGAGCGCCACCTGGCCGCCGAGGCCCGGGCCGGCGAGGAGGCGGGATGAGGGCGGGCGACGTCATCAACGGCTACGCCATCCTGGAGGACTTCCGGGTGGTCGGGGCCGGGCTGAGCAAGTGGACCTTCGCCGCCAAGGACGGCCGCGAGTACTTCATCAAGGAGTTCCTCAGCCCCACCTGGCCCGATGAGCACGCCCCGGGCAGCGCCCAGACCAAGATGCGCAAGCGCCGGCGCTGCGCCGCCTTCGAGCGCCATCACCGGCGCATCATCGCGGCCTTGGCGGAGGTGTCCGGGCTGGGCGGCAACCTGATCGTGACCCTGGACTTCTTCCGCTGGGGGGCCAAGTACTACAAGGTCACCGAGAAGGTCGAGGTGGCCGGCCTGGAACCGGCCGACGTGGCCTCCCTGGCCTTCGGCGACCAGCTGGTGCTGCTCAAGACGGTCGCCCACAGCCTGCGGATCCTGCATGACCGGGGCATCGTCCACGGCGACCTCAAGCCCAGCAACGTCCTCATCAAGCGGACCGAGCTTGGCTACACCACCAAGCTGATCGACTTCGACAATGCCTACCTGGCCGGCGAGCCCCCGCCATCCGAGGAGATCGTCGGCACCATGAACTACTACTCGCCCGAGCTGGTCGGCTACATCCAGGAGACCGGGACCACCGCCGCCGAGCTGACCCAGAAGGCCGACATCTTCGCCCTCGGCCTGATCTACGCCGAGTACCTCACCGGCGCCCTGCCGGCCTTCGACGCCGCCGCCCACCAGTACGCCGGCGTCGCCGCCCGGGCTGGCGAGGTGCTGCGGCTCCCTCCCACCACCCTCCCTGCCGCCATCGTGGAGCTGGTCGACCGGATGCTGCTGCCCGACCCGGCCGTCAGGCCCACCATCGCCGAGACCCACGCCACGCTCATGGGCATCCGTACCCCGGCCACCACCACCGCGGTCCTGACCGGTCCGGCGGCCGCGCCGGCGCCGAGCGCCCCGAGCCGCCTCAAGGGCCGGGGGCTGCGCACCGCCACGCGCGGGACGGCGTCGCCGGCACCCGAGCGCGGCCCGACCCGGCGGCTGGTCGGCAAGCTCCTGGAACGACGAAAGGACACCGGCGCACCATGAGCACGCCGTGGCGTTGCGCTGTCTGCGAGGCCGTGAACCAGGGAGGTGACACCTGCGCGGCCTGCGGCGCGAGGGTCACCCAGACCGTCGTCCAGGCCCCACCAGCCCGGGCGCCCAAGGCGCCGGCGCCGAGGAGGCCGCCAGCGCCCGCCAGGCGGCGGGACGAGGACGCCGCCACCGACGTCCCCGTTCGGGAGCTGCCCCGCGGCCGGCTCGTGCGCGACCGGCCGGACGACCCCTACGACGTCTACGACCTGTTCGACCTGGTCCCGGTCGCCGAGCCCGGTCCCGGCTACGAGCGCTACGAGCGGATCGACACCCGGCCGCGGGTCCGGGTCTACGGCTGTTGCCTGCCCATCGCCCTCGGGATCCTGGTCGCCCTGGTGGCCACCGTCACCCTCGTCGGCAACCTGCTCCTCGGCGCGCTGTAGCCGGGAAGCTGGCCGAGCCCATCACCACGTCAAGAGCAGCACGACAGAGCAACCGGAGGAAGCTTGCCCACCGCCACCGAAGCCGCCGTCGCCCAGCCCTCGGTGCTGGAGCGGACAATCCACATCGACGGGGTCCCGACCCGCTACCTGTCAGCCGGAACCGGGCCACCGCTGGTGCTGCTGCACGGCGCCGGCGACAACGCCCGCGACTGGTCCTCGGTGCTGCCGCTGCTGGGCCACGCCCACCAGGTCCTCGCTCCCGACCTGCCCGGCTACAGCCCCGGCAGCACCCCGGCCACCGACTACTCCCCGGCGCGGCTGGCCCGCTTCGTCGCCCGCTTCATGGACGCCGTCGGAGCTGACCGGGCGGCCGTGGCCGGCAACTCACTGGGCGGGCTGGCCGCCCTCCACCTGGCCCTCTCGCAACCCGAGCGGGTCACTGCCCTGTGTCTGGTGGACAGCGCCGGGCTGGGCCGGGCGGTCAACCCGGCCCTGGTCATCCAGCGTCTGCCCGGGATCGGTGAGCTGGCCATCGCGCTGGGGCGGCGCCGCCCAGGGGCCGCCCTGCGAGCGGTGGCGCGGGCGCTGCTGCTGTTCGGGCGTCCGTGGCGGACGCCCCGGTCCTGGCTGGTCGAGCAGTACCGGGCCGCCCGCCAACCCGGGTTCCTGGAGGCAACGGTGGCCAGCCTGCGCGCCGTGCTCGGCCCCTTCGGCCAACGTCAGCTGCTGACCAGGCGGCTCCCACAGCTGGCCATGCCGACGCTGATCGTCTGGGGGACCGCCGACTGGGTCATCCCCCTCATCCACGGGCGGCGGGCGGCCCGGCGCCTGGCCTCTGGCGACCTCGTCCAGCTGTCGCGGTGTGGGCACGCCCCCCAGATCGAATGCCCACGGGGCTTCGCCGAAGCCCTCGACCGGTTCCTGCGGGTATCGAGGCCACGCTGAGGGCGGCGCGAAGGTCCGCCGACCACCGGGCGCCCAAGCGGCATGGACCGCCCCGAGCCCTCCGGGCCGCCCTGGACCGCTATCGGCTGGCCACCAGCGCGCCCCACACCGCCTGGGGCTTCCAGAGCAGCTGGCGGACGGTGCGGGGCGTCACCATTCACGACCGCTCCTCACTCGACGGCTCGAGTGGTGCTCCTCGGCTGGTCCTGCTGCACGGGCTGGCGGTCTCCCACCGCTATCTGATGCCGGTGGCGGCCAAGCTCGCCGAGCACCACCCGGTGCACGTGGTCGACCTGCCCGGCTTCGGTCTCAGCGGCGAACCAGGCCGGGTGCTGGACGTGACCGAGCACGCCGACCACGTAGCGGCCTGGCTGGAGGCAACCGGGCTGGGACCGGTCGTGGTCCTCGGCAACTCCTTCGGCTGCCAGGTCGCGGTCGACCTGGCGGTCCGCCATCCCGACCGGGTCCAGGGCCTGGTCCTGGTCGGCCCGACCGTCGACCCGGCGGCACGAACCGCGTCCCGCCAGATCCTGCGCTGGCTGCGAGACACCGCCCGCGAGGACCCGCTGCAGCTGCCCATCTTGGCGCGCGATGTCCGCGACGCGGGGTTACGCCGGATCGCCGGGACCTTGGCCTATGCGGTACGCGACCCCATCGAGCGCAAGCTATCTCTGGTCAGGGTCCCCACCCTGGTGACCAGGGGCGCCAAGGAGCCGATCGTCCCCATGGCCTGGGCACAGGCCGCCACCCGGCTGCTCCCGCACGGGGAGCTCGCCATCATCCCGGCCAGCCCGCACAACGCCAACTACGGCGCCGCCGACCAGCTCGCGGAGCTGGTTCTGGCGTTCCTGCACAGGAACCAGTCCGCCCGAGACCGCCAGATCGGCTGAGCTGCCGGCGTTACCGGAGGTACCTTGGTCCAGGGCCTGACACCTCCGACGAGAGGAACGCGGCACGTTCGAGTGCCGGCAGACGGAGGGCCTCCTTACGCAAATTCCGGACCTCACGACGCAACCGGCGCAGCTCAGCATGCTCGGCGGTGGTGAGGCCGTCGCTGCGCCGGCCGGCATCCAGGTCGGCGCGCTTGACTGCCGCACCGCGGTCTCGGTCGGGTCCAGCTCTCGGGCGACCTGGCCGACCGTCTTGCCTGTGGTGCGGATCAGCTCGACGACTTCAGCCTTGTACTCCGGCGGGAAGAACCGTTGAGGGGCGTGGCATCGGACGCCCATCTCGATGGCAGGGCCCTCATCTTGGGTGTCCACCAAGCCGGGGCAACTCCAGATATTGGCGCGCCTTGATCAACCCAACCGGAGGGCTACGCTGGCGTCGTGATCACGACGTGGGAGCCCACCACGGCGGGCGTGCTACGGCTGCCCTCGGGTCGGCTGGTTCGCGGTCGGGGATTACGCCGACCCGTTCCAGCGGGTCCAGCGCCGGCCTTCGCGCTGTACCTGCTGGGCCGCCAACCGCCTCCCGTCGCCTGGGAAAGCCGGTGGCTGCACTGGCCCGACTTCTGGTTGCCGTCCGACCGCGCGGCAACCGCTGCCGCGCTGCGCGAGGTCTGGACGCGCGCCGAGGCCGAGCGCGTCGAAGTCGCCTGCGCGAGCGGCTACGGCCGAACCGGCACGGCGCTGGCCTGCCTGGCGGTGCTGGACGGGATCCCCAACCGCGAGGCAGTCGCCTATGTCCGGAAGCATTACGCCCCACGCGCCGCCGAGACGCCCTGGCAACGCCGCTTCGTCTCCCGCTTCCAGTAGCGGCCGGTCGCAGCAGCCAGGACCCAAGTCCGTCTTCTCGGCCTGGTGGAGCCTCCCGGTCACAGCACCAACGACCAAGCGGGTGTGGACATGGCGTGGAGCCCCGTCGGGTGGTGGCGAGCTGGCCGGCTTGCCTGGCGGGAGATGTGGCCCTGGTCGACCAGCCATCGGACCGAGTCGGCCAGCGTCACCTGAATGTCGCGCGGGACCACGCCCAGCTCGGTTCGGGTGCGGGTGTCGTCGGTCCGGGCCGCGCACCCGCAGCGGTAGGCGCCCTCGAACGCAACTGGGATGTGGACCGGCGCGATGCGCTGGATCAGCCCGACTGTCGGCGACTGCTGGGAACCGCTGGTTGGGGGCGGGTCGGGGGCACGGATCGCGAGGATGAAGCTCCACGACCAACGCGAACCACGCCTGTCGCGGGGCGACGCCGTGAGCGGAGGGCCGCCGGGCCAGGCGGCCCGCCCGAGGG
>Ga0081538_10002901_pt1 | contig 16357 bp, 16 predicted proteins | sample TabmetS5T2R1_FD_71022 | JGI IMG/M metagenome (GOLD analysis project Ga0081538, IMG submission 71022) | Tabebuia heterophylla rhizosphere microbial communities from the University of Puerto Rico - S5T2R1 | ecosystem: Host-associated > Plants > Roots > Rhizosphere ... | reverse complement strand
AGGGCGCCGAGCGGCTCGTCGACATCGCCACGCTGACCGGCGGCGTGCTCATCGCGCTCGGCCACACGCACGCCGGCCTGTGGTCGAACGACGACGACTGGTTCGAGGCCGTGGCCGCCGCCTCCGAGGCGACCGGGGAGATCGGCTGGCGCATGCCGCTCCACTCCGAGTACCTCGAGCTGACCAAGGGCAGCTTCGCCGACCTGCAGAACGCCTCCGACCAGCGCGTGGCGGTCTCCAACTACGCGGCCGAGTTCCTGCGGCAGTTCGTGGACGAGCGGCCCTGGGTCCACGTGGACATCGCCGGAACGGCGTGGGGGATGTCGCGCAACTACGTGGGCAAGGGCGCCAGCGGCTTCGGCACCCGCATGCTGATCGAGCTCGCGCGCCGAGCGGCTTCCTAGAGCATCACGGCCCGCATCCTGCGCGTTCCCAGCGCGGTCCTCCCGTTGTGTGATGTACGTCACACAAGGTTTACCGCCCCTTGCCGACGGCTACTGTGACCCGATAGCCGGAAATCGGCCCTGCTCGCGTGCGGGAGGAGAGACGCGCGAGCGCGGCAAGCCCTGGCGGCGCCACGGCGCCCTGCCGGGCAGTTCACCCGGAGGTGATGTTCTCTGTCTCGACGGAGAGCGATTGTCGCGTGCCTGTGCGCGGTTGGCGTGGTCGTGGCCGCGCCCATAGCCGAAAGCCGTCCAAGCGAGCAGATCTTCGCTTCGGCCGACGCCTTCCGGTCGGCCTCGAACCCGGCCGGCGCGGACGTCCAGCGCACGTACCTGAAGCTGTACACGAAAGCGAAACGACAGGGCGGCGACCCGGGCCGGAACATCCTGCTCAGGGGCGTCGCCACCAACGACGACCGCCTGCGGCCGGCCACCACGGCCGAGCTGCGCGAGTCGATCGGCGTCCTCAAGCGGATGACCGCCACGGTCCCCGCGCCCACTGCCGGCGCGGTGAGCCCGCAGCTCGAGGCGATCGCCGCCTGCGAGTCGGGCGGCGACCCGACGGCGATCGGCGGCGGCGGCCTGTACCGCGGCAAGTACCAGTTCTCGTACGAGACGTGGGCGTCGGTCGGCGGCTCCGGAGACCCGGCGGCCGCGCCCGAGGCCGAGCAGGACGCGCGCGCCGCGGCCCTGCTGGCTCGTGACGGCGCCGGCCACTGGCCGGCCTGCAGCGGGTGAGGCGCATGGACCCGCTGCGAAGGGCCATCCTTCTGGTCGCCTGCGTCGGCGCGCTCGGCGCGACGCTGATGCTGGCGTCCGCGGCCGCGCCGACCACGGCCGGCCTCGCGCCGGCCGAGGCCGACGCGGCCGTCGAGACAGCGTCGGAGCGCTTCATCGCCGGCTACACGCGCTGGCGTCAGCGGCTCCGGCGGCACGGCCTGTACGTCGGCCGGGACCTGCTTCCGCGGGTCCTCGCGGCGGACGGCACCGCCCGGCCGCCGACCAAGCGCGAGCTGCGCCAGTCCATCCACAACATGCAGCGGCGCTGGGCGCGCTACACGCGGACGACCCGGCGCGGCCGGAACGCCATGTACGGGCTCAAGGTGCGCCGCGGCGTGCCGTCCTGGGGCAAGGATCACCTGCGCAGCATCCGCTGGTGCGAGTCGCGCAACAACCCGCGCGCGGTTGGGGGCGGCGGGGCATTCCGCGGCCTGTACCAGTTCACTTTCAGCACCTGGTACGTGGTGGGCGGCACGGGCGACCCGGCCGCGGCACCCCGTCACGAGCAAACCTGGCGCGCCTGGCTGCTCCTGAGCCGGCACGGCTCGAGGCACTGGCCGGTCTGCGGCTAAACGCCGAGCGACCGAGGCACAAGTAAGAGAGGCCCGCCGATCCGGCGGGCCTCTTTCGTTCCGCGGAGGGTTCCGTCGGTCTAGCGGCGCGGCTCCTGGTACTCCTCGTCGCGCACGATCTCGCCCTGCTCGTTGCGCTCGAAGTGGCGCTCGCGGTCCTCCTCCGGCGTCTGGGTGCGCTCGTGATGCTCCACGGCGCCCTGGTCGCCGGCGGGGGCCTCGGAGCTCCCCGCGGCCCTGGCCCCGGGGGTCTCGGCGCCGGCATCCGAGGTGCCGGCCTCGTCTCCCGAGGTGCCCGCGGCGGTCCCCGCCGTGCCGGCGGCGGCTCCGGTGGTGCCCGCGGCGCTCGTCTCGCCACCGGCGCCGTGCCGGCGGTCGAACTCCTCGGCTGCCTCCTTCTCGTCCATGTCCGGATGGCGGCTCGCGGCCTCGATGTGACGGTCGCGGGCCTGACGATGCTGCTCGTCGGCCTCGGCGGCCCGCTCGCGCGCAAGCGCCTCCTGGCGGCGCGCCTCGGCGGCCTGCGTGTCGGCCTCGGCCCGGGTGCGGTCCGCCTGCGCGCGATGGATTTCGGCCTCCCGACCGATCTCGCGCGCTTCCTCGCGCCGTGTCTCGAGCTTGCGCTCCCGGCCCTTGCGGCCGAGGAACAGGAACAGCGCCAGCAGGATCAGCGCAACGACGACGATTGCGATGATGACCCCGATATCCATTACCCCTGATCTCCTTACTCGAAGGTGTGGAGACCGGGTACCCGGACGAGCGGGCCGCTACTCGGAAACCGCCTCCTCCGGGTCCATCTCGGCGAGCTCGCGCTTCAGGATCTTGCCGGTCGCGTTGCGCGGCAGCTCGTCCATGAAGACGATCTCACGCGGCACCTTGTAGCGCGCGAGGTTCTGCTTCACGTACCCCTTCAGATCGTCCTCGCTCGCCTGCTTTCCGTCCTCGAGCACCACAAAGGCCCGCAGCCGCTGGCCGAAGTCCTTGTCCTCCACCCCGAGCGCGGCCGCCTCGGCCACCGCATCGTGGCGGGACAGGAGGTCCTCGACCTCCTTCGGGAAGACGTTCTCGCCGCCTGAGACGATCATCTCGTCGTCGCGGCCCTCGACGAAAAGGCGGCCGCCGTCGTCGAAGCGCCCCACGTCGCCGGTGGCCATGAGGTTGCCGATCAAGTCCTTCGAGCCCCCGCCGGTATAGCCCTCGAAGAGCATCTCGTTGCCCACGAAGATGCGCCCGGTCTCGCCCGGCGCCACCTCTCGCTTCTCCTCGTCGTACAGCTTCACGATGGTGCCGCGCGGCGGCTTGCCCGCCGTGCCGGGCGCCGCACGCATGTCGGCCGGGGACGCGATAGAGGCCCAGGCCACCTCGGTAGAGCCGTACAGGTTGTAGAGGTTGTCGCCGAAGGCGTCCATCCACTCGATGGCGAGGTCACCCGGCAGCGCGGACCCGCTCGCGGCCACGACCTTCAGCGACGACACGTCGTACCTGCCGCGCACGTCCTGCGGCAGTTCCAGGATCCGCTGCATCATCACGGGCACCACCACGAGCGCATCGCACTTGTGGCGCGCCACCTCGGCCAGGCAGGCCTCGGGGTCGAACTTGCGTCGCAGCACGTAGGTGAAGCCGAGGATCAGGCCGAGCGAGAAGTGGGCGAAGCCCCAGGAGTGGAAGAGCGGCGCTGCGATGTGGACCGTCTGGCGCGCCTTCAGCGGGATCCTCGACAGATACGACATCACGGGATCCATCGACTGCGGGTTGGCGCGCGAGGCGCCCTTCGGCGACCCGGTCGTGCCGCTGGTCAGGATCGTGGTGCGCCCCTCGCGCTCGGGCGGCACCACGTCCGAGGGGTCGCCGCCGGCGACCAGCTCGCCGAGCGTCGGGTAGGGCAGGTCGTCCGAGTCGTGCCAGGCGATGAAACGCTTGCGCCGCTTCGCGGCCTCTGAGAGCAGGTCCCCGAACTCCTCGTCGTAGACGATCGCCTTCGGCTTCTCGCGCCCGACCACCTCGGTCAGCTGCGGGGCCGCGAACGCCGTGTTGAGGTAGAGGGCGTCGGCGCCCAGCTTTGAGATCGCCGCGGTGGCCTCGATGAAGCCGCGGTGGTTGCGGCACATGACGGCCACGCCGTCGCCCTCCAGGATGCCGGCGTCCGAGAACGCGTGCGCGAGCCCGTTCGAGCGCTCGTGGAGGTCGCGATAGGTGAGCGTGCCGAGCTCGTCCACGATCGCGGTGTCGTCGGCGAAGCGGTCCGCGAGCGCGATAGTGCCCGCCGCGGGGCTGCGGCCCCAGCGGGCCAGGGTCTGGACGACCCTGAGGACCCGGTCCGGCCGCATCGGGCGGATCACGCCTGCCTCGGCCAGGATCTTCACGCCGCCGGCCGCGTAGGCCACGCGGCCGGGCAGGCTCATTCCCTGCTCGCTCACGCCTCCGATCTTCTCACGCGGCGCGCTTGCGGGACCCAGGCTCGAGACGCCCCCGTCCACGTAGCAGCGCCCGCCGATCTCCACGGGGCGGCTTGTGTAAACGCATTTGGCTCTGCCTCACAGGGTAAGTGCAGGTGTGCGCACGCTCACGGTCGTCCTGCTGCTGGCGGCGCTCGCCGCCGGCGGATGCCAGTATCCGCGCGATCCGGACGGCACGCTGAACCGGGTGGAGGGCGGGGTGATGCGCGTGGGCGTGACCGAGGTCGATCCCTGGGTCGAGCTCGAGGGGGACCGCGCCGTGGGCGGTGCCGAGGTGGAGCTCGCGCGGCGCTTCGCGCGCGAGCTCGGCGCGCGCATCGAGTGGATCCAGGGCTCCGAGGAGGAGCTGGTGGACGCGGCCAAGGAGGGGCAGGTCGACCTGATTCTCGCGGGCCTCACGAACAAGTCGCGCTGGGAGAAGGATGTCGCCTTCACGCGCCCGTACACCGAGACGCGCTCCGTGGTGGGCACGCCGCCGGGCCGCTCGTACCCGGACGACTTCGCCGGCGTGCCGGTGGCCGTGGAGATCGGCAGCGAGGAGGAGGGCCTGCTCGAGCAGCGCACCGACGCGCGCGTGGTGGCGGTCACAGACCTTGCCTCGCGCGCTGGGCGCCCCGCCGCCGTGCACGACTACCTGCTCGACGACCTCCGGCTGTCCGACAGCGGCACCGAGCTCGGCTCGGCGAAGCACGTGATGGCCGTGAAGCTGGGCGAGAACGCGTTCCTGGTGCGCCTGGAGCGGTTCCTGCTCGACCGCGAGGACGAGATCCGGCGGCTGGTGACCCGGAAGGGACGGCCGTGAGCCCGCGCGAGGTGCCGACGCGCGAGTTCGAGCTCCCCCGCGAGCTCGAGGAACAGCAGCGCAAGGCGGTTCGGCTGGAGTGGATCACGATCGCCTACCTCGTCAGCGCGGTCGTGCTGATTTTCCTCACCCTGGGCCAGTCCCAGGCGATGAAGGCGGCGTGGATCGAGGACTTGCTCAGCCTGCTTCCACCCATTGCCTTCCTGGTCGCCGCTCGGCTGCGCAAGCGCGGCTCGAGCGAGAAGTTCCCGTGGGGGATGCATCGCTCCGTGAGCGTGGCGTACGTGTTCGCCGCCCTCGCGCTGCTCGTCACGGGTGGCTACCTGTTCTTCGACTCGGCCGTGAAGCTGGTCCTCGCCGAGCACCCGCCGATCGGCGTGATCCAGCTCTTCGGGCACGAAATCTGGCTGGGCTGGGCGATGCTCGTGGCGCTCGTCTGGAGCGCCGTGCCTGCGGTCTTCCTCGGACGGGCCAAGCTGCGGCTGGCCGACGACCTGCACGACAAGGTCCTCTATGCCGACGCGAAGATGAACAAGGCCGACTGGATGACGGCCGGAGCGGCCATCGTCGGGGTCGTCGGCATCGGCTTCGGCCTCTGGTGGGCCGACGCGGTGGCCGCGATCTTCATCTCCGTCGACATCGTCCACGACGGCTGGAAGAACGTGCGCGCCGGCGTGCACGACCTCATGGACGCGCGGCCCCGCCGCCACGACGCGCGCGAGTACCACCCGATCGTGGAGCGGATGAACGCCGAGGTGAACGGGTGCGACTGGGTGGAGCGCGGCGCCGTGCGGCTCCGTGAGGAGGGCCACGTGTTCACGGGCGAGGTGATGGTGGTGGCGCGCGAGGAGGCGCTCGCCGACGGCGCCGGGCTGCAGGAGAGGCTCGACGACCTGGCCGAGCACCTGCTCTCGCTCGAGTGGAAGGTGTACGACATCGTGGTGGTGCCCGTGAAAGAGATCGACATCCCGTCCCCGGGCGTGACGGTAGGCGGTCAGGACTCGTCGCTCTCGGGGTCCCGGTAGCAGATTCGGACGAGAGCGCTGGCGCCTCGCGCTGGCGCGCGGTTAGGTTGGCTCACCTACCAAGGAGGGCTAGATGGACAGAATGAAGCGCCTGCTCGCCGTGGCGGCGTGTGGGGCCGCGGTCGCGATTCTGAGCGCCGGTCCCGCTCTCGCGGGTGAGGTAACCGGGAGCGGTAAGAAGGCGAACCAGAATCAAGGCAAGTCTTGGTGCTCCTTCTCCGGACTCAATGACGACCCTGGCGCACCCTTGGACGGCTCTGGCCCCAACGGTCCCGGCGGCCGGTCGCAGTCCTTCGGGCAGGAGAACAAGCTGGGTCTAGCGGACCCGCATGAGGGTAACCCCGGCACCTTCTGCAATCCGAACAAAACGCCGCTTCCTCCGCAGCCGAACAGGGACAAGTAGGTCTTGGTTGGCCCCGGCGCACGCCGGGGCCAACTCTCTTCATCCCTGTCTGCCGCGTACGCGGCGGGCAAGCGGGACCAGCGCAAGCGATGCGCCGACGACCCAGGCGAGGGCGACCAGGGGCTGATCGAGGCCGAGCGCGTCACGGGCGAGGAAGCCCGCGGCCGCGCCTCCGGCCACGCCTGTCCAGAGCGCGGTCGCGAACGTGTGGACCACGGCGAGCACCGCTCAGCCCTCCAAGAGGTAGTCGTGCGGATTGAGGCAGTCGTTGACGATCCCGAGCGCCTCGCCGATCGGAAGCCCCTCGATGGCCGCGATCGGGTTGTCGCGCTCAAAGCGCCAGCGGTGATAGCCGAAGCAGAGGATCCACGCGTGCCGCGCGACCTCCCCGACGCCCCGGAGCCCGCGCGAGACGACGGCGCCGGAGGTGGCCCCGGCTGGAGCGGAAGCGCGCGACGTGGGTGCGGGAGCGTCGGTCACGGCCGCCGGCCCCCCCGCCCCGGGCGTCCTCGCCGGGGCCACCTCCCCGGGCGCGCTCACGATCCGCTTCGCGACCAGCTCCCCCAGCCCGCGGTCGCTCTCGCGCGCGGCGAAAGCGGCGCCCGCTCCCAGCACCAGCGCGGCCAGCAGCATCAGCGCCACCCACTCGACCGTTCCCTGTCCGCTGTCCCCGTGCACCCCGCGCGACCGTACGGCCGCGCGGGTTACACGTGGGGCTCGAACGTGACGCTATGCGGACAACTTGCCGACGGCGAGTGCTAGACGCGGCCCGCGGCCTGACGCTGGCGGCGAGCGATCGCGTCGACGATCACAGCGGCGAGCAGAACCGCCCCGGTCACCATGAACTTCACCGCCGTCTCCAGCCCGAGCAGGTCCATCCCGTTCGAGATCGACTGGATCACCAGCGCGCCCAGGAGCGCGTGCCACACGCTCCCGCGGCCGCCGAACAGGCTGGTACCCGCGATCACCGGCGCCGCGATCGCCAAGAGCAGGAAGTCACCCGCTCCCGACGACTGGTTCACCGCCAGCAGCCGGGAGGCGGCCATGATCCCGCCGATGGCGGCCATGGTCGAGGCGATCATGAACACGATCACGCGCACGCGCGTGACGTTGATGCCCGCGCGACGCGCCGCCTCGGCGTTGCCGCCCACGGCGAAGATGTGCCGTCCGAACGTGGTGCGGGTCGTGATGTAGAAGAAGAACAGCACGAAGCCGAGCAGGATCAGCACCGCGAGCGGCAGCCCGCGATCGTCGTTCAGGACCCATACCGCCCCGAGCGTCACGACCGCCACCAGCACGATCCGAAGCACGAGCGTTCCGAGCGGCGGCGCCGAGAGCCCCTCGCGGAGGCGCCTCTGACGTCCAAGCAACGTAATGGCGGCGAAGGCCCCGATCGCCAGGAAGGCGAAGATCCAGCCCACCGTGTCGCTGTAGAAGGTGGAGGTGAGCCCGACGATCTTCGGGTCGGTGATGTTGATCGTCCCGGTCTCGCCCAGCACCTCCAGCTGGGCCCCGGGCCACGCGAGCAAACCGGCCAAGGTGACAACGAACGAGGGTATGGCGAAGGTGGTGAAGATCGAGCCCTGGAACAGCCCGATCGCGGTCCCGGCAAGCACGCCGACGGCGATCCCCAGATACGGCGACCACCCGTTCTGCTCCACGAGCACCGCCATGATCGCGGCGCACAGGCCGCTCACGGCGCCCACCGACAGGTCGATCTCGCCCAGCAGCAGCACCAGCACGACCCCCACGGCCACCAGCCCGACGGCGGTGGCCTGCAGGACGAGGTTCGTCAGGTTGACCGAGCTGAGGAACCGGTCCTCCTGGATGTAGAAGATCGCCCAGATCACGGCCAGCGCGATGACCACACGCAGCTCGGCCAGGTCGCCCTGGATGAAGCGGCGCAGCAGATCGGCACGCGGCGGGGCGACCTCGGCCTCGGCTGTGGCGGCCGCGGCGCCGCCTCCTGACGCGCTCATCGCCCGCCCTCCCGTCCGCCGGTGGCGCCCGTGATGGCGGCCACGACCTCCTCCTGGCTCGTCTCGCCGGCGGCAAGGTCACCGGATTCGCGCCCGAGCCGGAGCACGAAGATGCGGTCGGCCACCTCGAAGACGTCGGCCAGGTTGTGGCTGATCACAACCACCCCGTGCCCCTCCTCCCGAAGCCGCTTGATCAGGTTCAGCACCATCGCCGTCTGGCGCACGCCCAGCGCGGCGGTCGGCTCGTCCAGCACCACCACCTTCGGATCGCCGAGCAGCGAGCGCGCGATTGCCACCTGTTGGCGCTGCCCGCCCGAGAGCGTGCCCACCTCGGCCCGCATGTCGACGATCGTCACGGCGAGGCGGCCGAGCAGCTCGCCGGCCTGCTTCTCCATCGAGGTCTCGTCGAGGGCGAGGGTGCCCTCCTCACGACCCAGGAAGAGGTTCTCGACCACGTCGAGGTTGTCGCAGAGCGCGAGGTCCTGGTAGACGGTCGCGATGCCGAGGTGGACCGCGTCCGTGGGGTGCGTGATCTTCACCTCGTTCCCCTCGAAGAGGATGCGCCCCTCGTCGGCCTCGTGGATGCCGGCGATCGTCTTGACCAAGGTCGACTTGCCGGCTCCGTTGTCGCCCACGAGCGCGACGACCTCGCCCGGGTGGACCCGGAAGTCCACTTCGCTCAGGGCCTGTACGGGGCCGAAGCTCTTGCTGACCCCCTCCAGCTCGAGCACGGGTGTCTGGGCGTCCATCTCCGAAGGCTCCTTTCCTGAACCCGGGGAGTGCCCGGCGGTGCGTGGTGCGCCGCCGGGCCCCACTCCGGAATTGCCTACTGAATGCCCGCTTCCTCGCAGGCTGACGCGTACTGGCCCGAACAGATCTCGTTGACCGGATAGAACTGGTCCTTGACGATCGTGTCCTGGATGTTGTCCTGGGTCACCGCCACCGGCTCGAGCAGGACCGACGGCACGTCCTTCATGCCGTTGTCCGTCTGAGCGTTCACGAGGTCCGCGGGCGGCTCCTCGCCGCGCACCAGTGCCACGGCCAGCTCGGCCGCGGCCTCGGCCTCCGGCTTGATCGCCTTGTAGACGGTCATGTACTGCTCGCCGGTCAGGATCCGCTGGATCGCGGCCAGCTCGGCGTCCTGGCCGGTGGTCGGGATCGTCTTCGGGTCGACGCCGTTGCCCTTCATGGCGGCGATTGCTCCGCCGGCGGTCCCGTCGTTGGCGGCGTAGACGCCCACGAAGCCGTCCTTGCCGAGCGCCGTGATGGCCTGCTCCATCTCCTGCTGGGCCTCGTCCGGGCTCCAGTCGGGCGTGTCGTACTCGCGCGCGACGTTGAACGGGCTGTCGTCGATGATGCTGTGTGCGCCCTGCTTGAACAGCTTGGCGTTGTTGTCGGTGGGCGCGCCGTTGATCATGACGATGTCGCCCTGGGCGCCGTCCTCCTCGAGCTTGTCGACGAGGCTCTGGCCCTGGAGCTCACCCACCTTCACGTTGTCGAAGGAGATGTAGTAGTCGATGTCCGCGTCGGTGATCAGGCGGTCATACGAGATCACCGGGATGTCCTGAGACTTCGCCCGGGTGACGAGCGGAGCCGCCGCGGCTGCGTCGACCGGGTCGAGCACCATCACCTCGGCACCCTGCGTAATCGCGGCCTCGGCCTGCTGCTGCTGCTGGGCCGCGTCCTGGTCTGCGTTCGAGTAGAGGATCTCGCAGTCCGGACACAGCTCCTGGACTTTGCGCTCGAAGTTGGGCCGGTCGTGAGCCTCGTAACGGGCCGTCTTCGTCTCCGGCAGAAGCAGGGCGATCGAGCCGCCACCACCGCCGCCGTCGCCGCCACCGCCACCGCCTCCGCCGTCGTCATCGTCGTCGCCGCAGGCGGCGACGGCCATCGCGAGGGCGAGCGCCACCACGACGGCCAACAGGCTCCAGCGTCTGTCCTTCATTTGGGGAATTCCTCCTCGTTAGGTTTCCGTCTCCGTGGGCTGAAGTGCCGGCGTCCGGGCTCCCTGAGCCAGGCTCACCTCCTGAAGGACGAGCGCAACCGCCCCGAGCAGCTCGGCCCGCTCACCGAGCTCCCCGGGCACGATCACTACGTCCTCTCCCGCGCTCGGTATCGCGCGGAGGCTGACCGACTCCCTGAGCGGGTCGAGCAGCAGGGCGCCGGCCTGGCCCATGCTGCCCCCGACCACGATCCGCTCGGGGTTCACCAGATTGCAGAGATTCGCCACCGCCACCCCGATGTGGCGGCCGGCGTCGGCGAGCGCCCGGCGGCAGCCGGGGTCGCCGTCGGCCGCGCGGCTCAGCACGGCCTCGGGGTCGAGCTCCTCGCCGAAGCTGCGCGACAGCAGGGTGGCGATCGCGGCTGCCCCGGCATAGGTCTCGAGGCAGCCGCGGTTGCCACAGCGGCAAATGTCGCCCGTCTCGTCGATCGTGGTGTGGCCGATTTCGCCGGCCGTGCCGCCGGCTCCTTCAAACAGCCTGCCGCTGATCATGATTCCGGCGCCTATTCCCGTGGCGAGCTTCAGGTACACCACGCTCCCCGAGCCGCGCCCCGCGCCCCAGGTGGACTCGGCGAGCGCGCCGAGGTTGGCGTCGTTTCCCACGCGCACGGGCAGGTCGAGCAGCTCCGCCATGCGCTCCTGCGGCGAGGTGCCGGCCCAGCCCGGCAGGATCGCCGAGGACCCCACCATCCCGGTGTTCTGCACCGGGCCGGGGATGCCCATCCCGACGCCGATCACACGCTCGCGGTCGGCGTCGAGGTCGTCCAGCAGGCGGTCCACCAGCTCGGCCGCCCTCGCCATCCCCTCGTCGGCGTCGTAGTCATCGGTCATCTCGACCCACTGCTCGTCGAGCAGCTCGTGGGAGAGGTCGGCGAGCGCGACCGCCAGGTGGCGCTTTCCGAAGTCGATGCCGAGCGCGAACCCCGCCGAGGGGTCCAGGGCGATCAGCGCCGGCGGACGGCCGCTGCCCGCGGCCTCGCGACCGCTGTCCTCGCGGTCCACCACGAGCCCCTCGTCGTACAGCTCGGCAACGATGCTCGACACGGTCGAGCGCGACAGTCCCGTCCAGCGGGCGATGTCGGCCCGGCTCGCGACACCGAGGGTTTGCAGCGCCTTCACCACCTTCTCCCGGTTCGACTCGCGCAGCGAGCCGAGAGCCCCGGGTTGCTCTCCTCTCACCGAGGCGCATCCTCTTATGGTCCCCGGAGGTTTGTCAAGGCTTCGGCATAAGTTTTCCGTGTTAAGGCATTGTTTTGTTTCGAGTCCGGTCAAAAGCGCGCCCCGGTTTGCTTATCGGTCGCCGTGGTATGTCATGGGGGTGCCCGTCGCCTCTCCAAGCTCCGGCGCCATTCCCGCCGGAATAGAGGCACTCGCCGACCGCTACGACCCGGACGTGATCGACGTCTCCGGTACGCGCGCGCTGGTGCGGCTGCGCGTACGCGGCGCGGAGGACTGGGACGCCCGCATCACAGGCAGCCGGTTGCGGCTGGTTCCGGCGAGCTCCGGCATGGAGCCGGACGCCGTGATCTCGGCCGACCCCGCCACGTGGATGCGCATCGCCGGCGACGTGCGCGCGGGCATGAGGGCATTCCAGCGCGGCAGCCTGCGCGTGCGCGGCTCGCTCCACCTCGGCGTGGGCTTCCTGGCCGCCACGAGCGGCGCGACCGAGCCCGGGCGGCTCACGTTCGAGCGCCTGTACACCCGCGGCTGCGAGGTCTCGATCCTGTCCGCCGGGATCGGCCCCGACGTGCTTCTGTGCCTCCACGGCCTGGGCGGAACCAAGGCGTCCTTCCTCCCCACGGTGGCCGCGCTCGCGGATCACTACCGCGTGGTGGCGATGGATCTGCCCGGCTTCGGCGAGTCGGACAAGCCGATCGGCGCCCCCTACGACTCGGAGTGGTTCGCCCGCTCCGCGTTCGACGTCCTCGACGCGCTCGAGGTCGATGCGGCCCACGTGGCCGGCAACAGCATGGGCGGCCGCGTCGCGATCGAGGCCGGCCTGATGGACCGCTCGCGCGTGCGGTCGCTGGCGCTGCTCAGCCCCGCGCTGGCCTGGCTGCGCGACCGCCGCTGGGCCCCCGTGGTGCGGCTGCTGCGGCCGGAGCTCGGCCTGCTACAGGTGGCGCCCCGCTCGGTGACGGACCGCCTCGTGCGCATGCTGGTGCCGGGCGGCAACGACGGCTGGGCCGCCGCCGGCGTGGACGAGTTCCTGCGCGCCTACCTCACGCCGCGAGGGCGCGCCGCCTTCTACGCCGCCGCCCGCAACATCTACCTCGACGAGCCGCACGGCGACGACGGCTTCTGGAGCCGCCTGGGCGGCCTGTCCACGGACGCCCTGTTCGTATGGGGGCGCCACGACACGCTCGTGCCGATCGCCTTCATGAAGCACGTGGAGCGCGCGCTCCCGGCCGCCCGCCACGTGGAGCTCGACTGCGGCCACGTGCCGCAGCTCGAGCGCCCGCGGGAGACCCACGCCGCGATGCTCGACTTCATGCGCGGGCGCTGACCGGGCGGCGGTTCCAGCGGGCGTTCCGGGGGCCGACCGTGCCCACTGTCCGACCTAGGTGTTCGTATGGAACACCAGGATCGGACAGTGGACGAGGAGGGGAGCCCGGCGCGGCCTCAGAAGTCGCCGCCGCCGAAGTCCCCGCCGCCGAAGCCGCCGCCCCCGAAGTCGCCACCCCCGAAGTCCCCGAAGTCGCCCATGTCCTCGGCGTAGGCCTCGGGCGCCGTGAACGCGCCTCCGAGCAACGACCCGGCGAACAGGCCCGGGAGGAGGCCGCCGCCGAAGAAGCCGCCCGCCCACGGGGCGAGCGCCGGACCCGCCTGCCAGTAGGGCACGCGCTCGCCGTGCATCGTCACCTGCCGCGCGTCCGGCTCGTCGCCGTCCTGGATGCGAACGGCGTCCGCGGCACATGCCGGCACCGCGCGCGGCTGCCCGCCCGGGGGCGCCCACTCGACGTCGGTCACGGACGGGCCGTGGCGCGGATCGAAGAAGCAGGGTGGGCGCCGCTCGGGCGCCGGCTGCCCCGCCATCTCCGCCTTGGCCGCCTCCATGGCCCAGCGCCCCTCCTCTAGCAACTCGGTGACCCTCTGCAGGTCGTCGGGCCGCCGCGCCAGGTCGAGCGCCTCGCTGGCCTGGGTGTAGCGCTCCACGGCGAGGCCGTAGTGCTGCTTGGCCTCGGGATCCACGTCGGCCATCTCCATGTCGATGTCGAGCGAGCGGATGTCGTCCCCGAGCGCCACCACGTCGTCCCGCGCGACCTCGCGCACCTCGGCGAACTCGGCCTCCTCCTGCCGCCTGCGCTGCCGCCGTCGCGAAAGGCCGAAGACGGCGAGCGGCACCGCCAGGATCAGCAGGAACAGGAGCCCCACCGGGAAGCCGCCCCCCTCGCCGCTTCCCGATCCCGACTGGTCGCCGGCGCGGGCGTCGCCGACCCGGCGGACGAAGTCCTCGAGCACGGCGGCTGCTCCGGCTTCGCTCTCGGCCGTGAAGGCCTGGGAGGCGAGATCGCCGGCCTCAGGGAGCACGCCGTTCGTAGACGCCGCGCGGAAGGCGTCGCCGATGACGACCGCGTACGTTCCCGGCTCGCCCACCGCCCCCGCCAGCTCGCGCAGCGCGGCCTTCGGGTCGCCACCCGCTTCATTCGCGGCCGCGGCCGGGAGGAACGCGATGTACAGCGGGCCCGCGTCCTCGCGGGCGATCGCCTCGCGGAGGCGGTCGGCCTGACGCTCCGAGATGGCCCGCTCGGCCTCGGGGTCCACGTAGACCGGGTCCTGGCGAAGGCTCTCCGCGGCGGCCGCGAGCCGACCCTGCGCGTGGGCGGTCCCCGCGAGCACGAGCAGCGCGGACAGGACGGCGAGCAGGATGCGCACCGACTGGCGGTACCCGCCGGCACGCGATACAACCTTTTGATGACCTTCCCGCCCGGCCCCCGGCTGCCCCGCCTCCTCCAGGCGGCCCGCGTCACGGCCGGCCCGTACTCGTGGATGGAGACGCGCCGACAGCGGTACGGCGACGTGTTCTCGTCGCACTTCCCCTTCTTCGGGCGCGTCGTCTACGTGGCCGACCCGGCGCTGATCAAGCAGGTGTTCGCCGGCGATCCCGCGGTCTTCCACGCCGGGGCCGCCAATGCCACGGTGCTCGGCGACGCGCTCGGCGAGCACTCGCTCCTGACTCTCGACGAAGGCCGGCATATGTCACAGCGTAAGCTGCTGCTGCCGCCGTTTCACGGGCAATCCGTGCGCCGCTACGCCGAGGTGATGGCCGCGGCCGCCGCGGAAGAGGTCTCCCGCTGGCCGGTGGGCCGCACCTTCGCGCTGCGCCCGCGCATGCAGGCGATCACCCTCGAGGTGATCCTGCGCGCCGTGTTCGGCGTGCGCGACGGCGGGCGCATGGACCTGTTCCGCGCCCGCATCCCGCGCCTGGGCGAGCTCTCGAGCCCGCTCGACTGGCTGCCGCTCATGCAGCGCGACCTGGGCGGGCTCACGCCCGCGGCTCGCTTCCGGAAGGCGGTGCTCGCGGTGGACGAGCTGCTCTACGCCGAGATCGCCGAGCGGCGTGCGCTCGGCCCCGACGCCTCGGCCGAGCGCGACGACGTGCTGACGCTGCTGCTCGGCGCCCGCCACGAGGACGGCTCGCCGATGAGCGACGTGGAGCTGCGCGACGAGCTGATGACGCTGCTCACGGCGGGCCACGAGACCACCGCGACCGGGCTGTCGTGGGCCTTCGAGCGGCTGCTGCGCAACCCGCGTGTGATGGCGCGGCTGGTGGAGTCGCTCGACGACGGCGACGAGTACCTCGACGCCGTGGTGAAGGAGACGCTGCGCGTGCGGCCCGTCGTGGTGGACGTGGCTCGCCTGCTCCGGCGCGACATCGACCTGGGCGGATGGCACCTCGAGGCCGGCACGCTCGTGCTGCCGGCGATCGCGGCGGTGCACCAGCGGCCCGACCTGTACCCGTCGCCGCTCGAGTTCCGTCCCGAGCGGTTCGTCGAGGGCTCCGCGGAGTCGTACGCCTGGATCCCGTTCGGCGGCGGGGTGCGGCGCTGCATCGGGGCGTCGTTCGCGCAGGTCGAGATGCGGGTGGTGCTGCGCGAGGTGCTGCGCCGGGTGCGCCTGCGCGCGCCGTCGCAGCGGCCCGAGCGGCCGCAGGTGCGCCACGTGACCGTGGTGCCGGCGCGCGGGTGCCGCGTGGTGGTGGAGGAGCGCCTAGCCCTGCCCGAGCCCGGCGAGGGCGAGGAGGTCGGCGGCCGGCCGGTCGAGGTCGTCTAGCGCGCCGGCGAGCTCGGCCCCGGCGAGGCGCTCGACCTTCGCCTTCAACGCCTCCGCGTCCAGGGGCTGCTCGGGTGAGCCGAGCGCCGCCTTCACGCGGGCGATCTCCTGGTCGTTGTCGTGCAGCACGAACTCGGACTCGAGCAGCGAGCGCTCGGAGCGCACCTGGATGTGCCCGGCTCGCTCGACCGCCTCGGGATCCACCCGGTCGAAGCTCTCCACCACCGGCGGCCCGTGGAGCAGGGTGTAGGCCGTCAGGTAGGGGATCGAGAACTTCGCCTGCAGCCCGTCGGCCGGCTCGGGGCCCACGGCGGCGGCCTGGAGAGAGACCGGGTGGACCGTCACCGTGAGCGCCGCCGGCGGGCGGTCGCGCACGCCGTCCGCAGCCTCGATCGCGCCGTGCGTCTGCAGGCAGCAGGGCCATGCCTTGATCCAGTTCTCGTCGATCGCGCGGCGGCCCGGCTCGGGCTCCACGTAGCGGCCCCCGGTGGCCCCCTCCCAGCCCCGCGCCGCCGCCTCGAGCGGCACGCGCGCCCCGGCCCGGGCCAGGCGCGCCGCCCGCACGCCGGACGCCGCCGCCCGGCCCACCTGGAGCGACTTGGCGTCGGAGCCGAACGCGGC
>Ga0081538_10002900_pt1 | contig 16362 bp, 21 predicted proteins | sample TabmetS5T2R1_FD_71022 | JGI IMG/M metagenome (GOLD analysis project Ga0081538, IMG submission 71022) | Tabebuia heterophylla rhizosphere microbial communities from the University of Puerto Rico - S5T2R1 | ecosystem: Host-associated > Plants > Roots > Rhizosphere ... | reverse complement strand
GTGCGGGAGACCCGCGACAAGGTCGATGCCTGGCTGCAGTAGGCCGGCGTCAAAGCCGTGACAGGAGGGCCCCGCGCGTGCGGGGCCCTCGTCGTTCTAGGGCGTTGCTACGTTGGGGAGGTGGCGGAGGCCCCGGATCGCCAGGAGCTCTTGACGGCCCTGACCACGGAGCACTTCACGCTCCAGGGCGCCCGCTCGCAGACCGCGAGCGAGAGCGCCTCCCGCGCCTCGCTCTACATCCTCTCGGTTTCCAGCACCCTGGTCGCGCTGGGGTTCATCGGCCAGTCATCGGAGACCGGCACCACCTTCGATGTCTTCGCGCTCACCGCGCTCCCGACGCTCTATGCCCTCGGCGTCTTCACGTTCGTGCGAGTGGTCGAGTGCGGTGCCGAGGACTTCCGCTACGGCGTCGCAATCAACCGGATCCGCAACTACTACAAGCAGATCGCCGGTGACCAGGCGAAGCTCTTCCTGCTCTCCGGACACGACGACGGACGAGGGGTGTTCGAGAACGCCGCGGTGCCGCCCGAGAAGCGCAAGCAGTTCTACACCTTCGCAACGGTCGTCGCCGTGATCAACAGCGTGGTCGGTGGCAGCGCGATCGCGATCGCGCTCGGTGCGATCGCCGATGCCTCGCTTGGCGTAGCCGCCGGCGTGGGCGGCGTCGCGGCGCTCGTCTCCCTTGTTGCTCTGCTCCGTTACGCCGACCGGCTGCTGGAGGAGCGCACGGGCCGCACCGAGTCCATCTTCCCCTCGCCGCAGTAGCGGCGTTGGTCCGAGCGCGAGAGACGCGCCTACTTCGCGGCCCGCTTCGCGCGGCCCTTGGCAGTTCGCAGGTGACCACGGCCGCGCGCGGCCTTGCCCTTGGCACCCTTGGAGCGTCTGCCGGTCAGCTTGGAGTAGGCCTCGAGAATCCGGCCTGCGACCTTGTCGATGAACCCTCCGGCCTTGTCCCGCGATGCCGATCGCATTGCTTCCCTCCTTCGACGTCGATCCGCTCTTTGCGGACCTCCTCTACGACCTCCGCCTCGTCGGTATGGCTTTCCTTGACGACGCGGACGCGCTCCCGGGGCACGACTCGCTTCTCGATCACCGGGATCTCTTCGTACAGCACGATCTCGTCGTCGCCCGACACCTCCGCGTGCCGACTGCCAGCGCCGGCCTCGCGTTCCGGGCTGGGTCCCTCCTCGATGCGGATCTCCTCCCGGCGGACCGGGATCGTGCGCTGGACCTCTTCCGTCACGACGTACTTGCGCAATCGGACCCGATCCCGCTCACGCCGAACCGTACGGACCTCCAGCTCCTCCTCCGAACGTGTCATGGCGTCGTTCACGGGCGGCTTGCGGGTCCTCTGCCGAACCAGCCGGACCCCATGGCCGGCGACGACTCGCCCCAGCGTCCCGAGCACCGCGCCGGTGGCAAGGGCGCGCCCCGCGGAGAGGCCGCCCCGACGCCGCGGCTCGCTGTCTCCGAGAGCGGCTTCGAACGCTTCCGCCGCCACGCGACGCCAGTCAACCGCCATCCAGTCTCCTTCCTGGGCTACGGCTGGCACTACCCGAGGACCGCCGTGGGAAACGAGTCCGATGGATGCGCGTGCCCGGGCTCCTGCCGGGTAGGCGAACTTTGACGCCCGCACAGGCAAGAGTCAGGAGGACAACATGCCTGGCACAGATGACAGGCTTCAGAAGGACACCGCGTCATCGGCGGCCCACGGATGGGAGGGCCGCGAGGTGATCGGCAAACACGGTGAGAGGCTCGGCGTGATCCGGGCGCTCTACGCTCAGGTCGGGAGCGACACTCCCCTGTGGGCGGCGGTGAGAACCGGCCTGTTTGGCACGAAGGAGACTCTCGTGCCGATCGCCGAGGCGCAGGCAAACGGCGAGCAGGTGCAGGTCCCGTTCGCGAAGGAGGACATCAGGGGCGCGCCGAGGATCGAACCGGACGACGCGCTTTCGTGGGAGCAGGAACGGGAGCTCTACCGCCACTACAGGATGGAGTACCCGCCCGCCGGGCCGGAGCCGGCCATTGGCGGGCAGTCGACCGACGAGGCGATGACCCGCTCCGAGGAGGAGGTCCACGTCGGCACCGACCGGCGCGAACGTGGCCGTGTGCGCCTGCGCAAGTACGTCGTGACGGAGGAGGTCCGCCGCACCGTGCCCGTGCGACGCGAGGAGGCCCGGATCGAGCGCGAGCCGATCACCGACGAGAACATCGACGCCGCGATGGCCGGACCAGAGATCTCCACCGGGGAGCACGAGGTGGTCCTCCACGAGGACGTGCCGGTCGTCGAGAAGCGGACCGTGCCGAAGGAGCGCGTTCGCCTCGAGAAGGAGACCCGCGTCGACGAGGAGCAGGTCGTCGAGCATGCCCGCAAGGAGCAGATCGAGGCCGAGGACGAACTCGACCGCTAAGGAGCCTCACAGTGGACTCACCCCGGGACAGCGGCACCAGCGGACACCGCGACCGGAAAGCCGAGCTCGACGATGAGGCGGAGAGGTATCGAGAGGCGGCTGTCCTCACGCTCGACCAACTCGAATGGTGCATCGACTACCTCCATGGCCTCGGGAGGACGGGGATCGCCCGGGCGATCGCACACAATCGCAAGCAGATCATGCGACAGGCCGGAATCTCCCTGTAGCAGGTGCGCGCCCTCGATGTAGAGCGCCTCCAAGCGTCCCTCAACCGCTTTACCAACCGCTGGCTCGAGAACGTCGGCCCGCTGATCGTGGACGGCGAGAAGGGCTTCCTGACGAACCGCCGGATCATGACCGTGAAGTGGTATCTCGGCTATCTCGGCGAGCGCGACGGCAGGGTGACGAGCAAGTTCGTTCGCCGGATGCGCCACCCGAGAGATCCACGCTGGTCGTCGGTGAGGCAGGTGTTACGGGGCATCCGGAGGCGCCGGCGCCAGCGCCGACGGGCGATCGAGAATCTCGATCCCCGGCCGGGGGTTTCGAGGTTCGACGGCCGCCCGGTGGCGACCTGGCTGCGCCGGTATCTGGCGTGGGCCCGCGAGCACGGCTGGCGCGGCCAGCTCATTTCGGGCTGGCGCTCGCCGGAGCACAGCGAGCAGCTGTGCTTCGAGATATGCGGCAGGCCGACGTGTCCGGGACGGTGTGCCGGGCGCGCCTCGAATCACTCCAAGAAGCAGAAGCCGGGTGGGGCGGTCGACGTGTCGGACTACGGCCGGTTCGGGCCGCTGATGGAGCGCTGTCCGTTCCGGCCTCGAATCTTCAACGCGCTCGGCCCAGTCGATCCAGCCCATTTCTCATCGACCGGGAGGTGACGCTCGGTGCACCCCGCTACGCCGGCGCGAACGCGGGCATCACCCGCTCGGCGACGAGCTTCAGCTGGCCCTGGATGTCGGGCACGTTCTCGACGTCCTCGTTCGTGAAGAACTTGACCAGGTGGGGGTCTGAGAGCGCGAGGATCATGTGGTTCACGCCGGCCGGCTCGATGTTCGAGCGGATCTTCTCGACCACCTCCTCGGGCGTGCCCGACAGCGACAGCTTGTCCACGTAGTCGGGCGTGAACAGCTCGACGGCTCGCTTCACGTCGCCGGCGCCGAGCGCGTCCACGACGGGTTGCAGCTCCGCGGCGTCGATCCCGTGGCGTGCGAGCTGCTCCGCCGGCATCGAGGAGATGTAGAACGCGACGAGGAGGCGCGCGGCGTGCTTGGCGGCGGCGGAGTCGTCGGACACGACCGTCACCACCCAGGCGCCGACGTCGAGGTCGTCGAGCGAGCGCCCCGCCTTGTCGGCGCCCTCTCGCATGTTCTCGACCTGGTAGTCGTACGCCTCGCGCGAGTATGCGAGGGCCTGGTGCAGGCCGTCGGCGAGCTCGCCCGCGGTCCGGAACGAGCGCGGTCCCTTCATCCCGCCCATCAGCAGCGGGATCCGCTCCTGCACCGGACGGGCGGCCGTGAACAGGCCGGTGTACTTGAAGAAGTCGCCCTCGAAGTCGATCTTGCCCTCGTCGAGGAAGGTGCGCATCACGTGGAGTGCCTCGCGTAGCCGCGACAGCGGCTTGCGGTTCTCCCAGTCGAGGTGGTACTGCGCCATGAGGCCGAAGTTGCCGGTCGACACCACGCACTCGGTGCGCCCGCCCGTGATCTCGTCGAGCGTCGCGAGCTGCTGACAGATGAGCGTCGGCTCGCGCAGGAACACGTGCGTCACGTTCGGGCCGAAGCGGATGTTCTGCGTCTTGTCGCCCGCGGCGGCGAACAGCGTCCAGAGGTCCTTGTGCCAGGTCTCGTCGACCGCGTAGCAGGCGTGGTAGCCGAGCTCGTCGGCGGTCTTGATCATCTCGATCGAGTCCGACAGCGGGTAGTCCGGCAGCATGCAGTAGCTGAACTTCATTCGTGACCCCCCATCGTTTCCGACTCCAGGCCAGTTGACAGCACGTCGTCCGCGAAGTGCGCGTGCATCCAGTCCAAGTGGTCCCACCGGGAGGCAACGATCCGGTGGGTATCCCAGGCGGGCAGGTGCTGCTGCGGGAACGTGCGCATGAGGTCCGGGTCGATCTCGAAGACGTGCTCGAAGCGCTCGACCACGTCCTCCTTGATGCGCCGCGGCTCGGGCGGGCGCTGCTCGCCCAGGCGGAAGATCGTCATTCGTACGCCTCGTCGAGCATCTGCTTGCCGGGGTTCATGACGTTGTTCGGGTCTAGCGCCCGCTTGACGCGCTTGACCACCTCCCAGGCGCTCCCCATCTCCGTGGGCACGAGGTCGGCGTCGCCCTCGCGCGTCGCGCCGTGGCATGCCGTGATCGAGCCGCCGTACTTCAGCGCCACCTCGGCGATCTCGCGCTTGCACGCAACCCAGCCGGCCCAGGTCTCGTCGTCGAGCTGCTGCTCCCAGATGCCGACGTCGATCTCGACGAGGTAGTCGGCCCACGGCTTGAAGGCGCCGTTCGTGTAACAGAACATGCCCCAGTCGTCGAAGATGCCGTACCGCTCGATGTAGCGCTCGACGATGGCGTGCCACTCCTCCCGCACCTGCGGGAGCACCGAGTAGTTGAGCGCGGCGTCCTCGCAGTGCCAGGACATCGGGACGACCTGACCCTCCCTGTTGCGGCCGTGCAGGGGCGTGGCGTAGCGGTCGTGGCGCGACGCCCAGTCGCCCTGCGAGATCTCATCGCCCAGGTACTTGCCGCCCTCCGCGCGGCCCAGCTCCATCACCCGCTTCGAGGCGGGCTCGACTTCGGCGCGCGTCCCGTACATCGCAACGGCGATCACCGCCTGGACCCACGGCGGCTGTGGGATGTAGGCCTCGTCGTCGCGGCGCAGGTAGCGGAGCTTCCACTCGTCGAAGAGCACTACGCCGGCGAGCGTCGCCAGGCCGGAGCGGGTGAGCGCGCCGGTCGTGCGGTACGCCTTCATGTAGTCGTCGAACGCGAAGAACGCGGAGAACTCGAGCTCCGGCCTGGGCACCAGCTCGAGCGTCGCCTCGGTCGTGATCCCGAGCGTCCCCTGGTGCCCCGTGAACAGCTGCTTGAGGGTGAGGCCGGTGGACGACTTCCGCAGCTTGCGGCCGCCTCCGTCGCCGATCTCGACGATCTCGCCGGTCGGGAGCACGACCTGCATGGAGATCACGAGATCGCGCGTGTGGCCGAAGCGGGCGCCGAGCAGCGACCAGCCGCCGGTTCCGATCCTGCCGCCGACGAGCGAGCAGGGATAGGACGCCGGGTCGTCTGGATAGAAGACGCCGTGCGGCCGCAGCTCCTCGTTCAGCTTGAGCATGTTGATGCCCGGCCCGACGGTGACCGTGCGGTCCTCGAGGTCGATCTCATGGATCTTGTTCATGAGCTTCACGTCTACGCAGATTCCGCCGCGCAGCGGAACCGCGCCGTCCGAGAGCCCCGTTCCGCCGGCGCGCGGCACGACCGGAATGCGCAGCCGATTGGCGAGCTTCACGACCTGGGAGACCTCCTCGGCGCTCACCGGCAGGACCGCCACGTCCGGCATGAACTCCGCCCAGCGGTGCACCGGGAACGGCGCCGGCACGCGGGTGCGACTGGCGCGCGACGAGACGTTCGGGAGCACGCGGTCGTCGTCGCCGAGGATCGCCCGCAGCTCGTCGACGACGGCGTCGTCCACGGCGCTCTTGAATGCGACGCTCAGGTCCGCCCCCCGACCTCGATGCCGGCGGCCTGCGCCACGAGCTCGAACAGGTCCATCACCTCGAGCCGGCCGTCGGCGGCCTCCGACAGCGGGCGCTCCGACCACGGGCAGGCGCTGACTAGCGTGTCCACCTCGAGCTGCTCCGCGCGGGCCACCCGGCGGTTGCTGATCTCGGCGGTGATCTCGGGCTTCTCGATCGGGAGACCCCCGCCGCCACCGGAGCAGTACGACCACTGGGTCACGTGGTCGACGTCCTTGAACTCGATCCCCGGGACCGCGCGCAGCAGCTCGCGCGGTGCCTCGTGCACGCCCCTGCGCTTGTTGAGCCGGCACGGATCGTGGTAGGTGACCCTGCGCTCGACCGGCTCGGTCAACGAGAGTCGCCCGTCGCGCACGAGCTCGGCCACGAGCTCGACCCCGAGCACGATCTCGAAGTCGTAGTCGTCGCCGAAGTAGCCCGGGTAGTCCTCCGTGAACGCGATGTAGTCGTGCGGGTCAGGCGCGAGGATCCGCTTGGCGCCGACCTCGCGCCAGTCGGCCACGTTGTGCTCGGCGTGCTCGCGAGCGAGGTCGACGTAGCCCATCTCGGCCGCCGGCCCGCCGCAGCACCACTGCTCGCGCATGAGGCCGAACTCGACCCCGGCCTTCTGGAGCAGCAGGGCGAAGGCGCGCGCGTAGGAGGTGCGGTAGAAGGCCGCCTCGCAGTCCACGAACAGCACCGTCTCGCCGCCGGTCGGCAGGTCGAGCCCCTCGGCCCAGTCGCGCACGTGCTCCTGGCTGACCGGCACCTCGCCCAGCACCGGCTCGTTGCGGGCGTCCGCGAGGCGGGCGTTCCACTGCTTCCACGCGGGCCGCTCGTTGCCGGTCGCAACCATGAGCGCCCGCATCGCCTTGACGACGTCCACGGTCCGCGTGCGGTGCCGGTAGAAGTCGCCGGTGAAGAGCGTGTTCGGGCAGCGCAGCTCGCATGCGCCGCACTGAGTGCAGTGGACGTAGTCGTCGGCGACATCCTCCACCGAGAGGAGGCCCTTCTCCATCGCCACGATGTCGGCGTGGAAGGCCGTCGGGGTGTGGTTCTCGTTGCGGGTGACCTGCATGACGGGACACACCTCGCGGCAGAACTTGTGTCCCGAGGAGAAGCAGCCGTACGCGTTGTTCCGCCACCGCTCGACGAACTCGCGCTGGAGCTCCCCGTCGCCGTTGGGTGAGTAGTCGGCCACCCGGGTGGCGAACGTACCACGTGGGCGGAGTCCTGTCAGGGGTGCGCGAGGCCCAGACGCGCGCCGAGCACCACGAGCACGGCGCCGACGGTGCCGTTCACTGCCCGCGAGCTGCCGCGCCGCCTGAGCGTGCGGCTCATCCGCGCGGCGAGGTAGGCGTACGCGGTCAGCCAGCCGAAGACCATCGACGCCATCGTCAGCACCATGGCCGGCGGCAGCAGGGCGCTGCTCTCCGGCGTGACGAACTGGGGCACGAGCGCGGTCCAGAAGAGGCCGACCTTGACGTTGAGGAGGTCACTGACGAGGCCGCGGCGGAAGGCCGCGCCCGACGAGAGCTCGTCGCGGTGTGGCCCGTCGGCCGCGAGGAGCTCGCCGCGCTTGGCGGCGAGCAGCGCCTGCACGCCGAGGACGACGAGATAGGCGGCACCGGCGAGCTTCAGCGCCGCGAACGCCGCGCCGGAGGCGGCCAGCAACGCGGCAACTCCGAGGGCCGAGGCCCCGCCCCAGACGAGGTTGCCGGTCCCGGAGCCGGCGGCCGCCCAGGTGCCCGCCCGCGGCCCCTCGGCGAGTGCGGTGCGAAGCACCACGAAGGTGTCGGGCCCGGGAACGAGCAGTGCCACGGCGGCCACGGCGAGGAAGCTGAGGAAGGGTTCCATGGCGGGGATGCTCCCTTCGGCCATGGTTCAGGTCAAGCGATGGATTCTTAGCGGTTCCTTGCAGTTATTCTTAAATGATGCTCGACCCGCGCCGCCTCGAGGTGCTCCGTGAGTTCGCCGCCCAGGGAACGATCGCGCGGGCGGCGGAGGCTCTGTCGTTCACGCCCTCGGCGGTCTCGCAGCAGCTGGCCGCGCTCGAGCGTGAGGCAGGGGTGGAGCTCTTCCGGAAGGCCGGGCGCCGGCTCGAGCTGACCGACGCGGGCCGGATGCTCGTGGCGCGTGCGGACGAGCTGCTCGGTCACGTCGAGCAGGTGGAGGCCGAACTGGCGGCGTTCGCCGGGACGCTGCGCGGCACGATCCGGGTCGCAAGCTTCCAGACCGCGGCGCAGGCGGTCGTGCTGCCGGCGCTCGACCGGCTCGCGAAGAAGCACCCGGACCTGCGCGTGGAGCTGCGCGAGCTGGAAGCCGAGGCATCGCTGCCGCTGCTTGTGGGCGGCGGGATCGAGGTGGCGGTCGCGGAGGAGTACGAGCACGCCCCGCGCCCGCGCCTGCCGCAGCTGCACCGCGAGTACCTGCCGCCGGACGAGCTCCTGCTGGCGCTGCCGTGCGGCCACGAGGCACTCGACGCCGACGGGCCGGTGGCGCTCGCGTCGCTCCGCGACGCCGCCTGGGCCACGGCGTCGGCCGGCACGGCCTACGCCGACGTTTGCGACCGGATCTGCCGATCGATCGGCGGCTTCGAGCCCGACGTGCACCACCGCGCCAACGACCTGCGCCTGCTGCTCGACCTGGTCGCTCGCGGCTATGCCGCGATCCTGCCCGCGCTGGGTCAGCCGGAGCTCGACCGTCGCGTCGAGATCCGCCGCTTCGCCGAGGGAAGCTACGGCCGGGCGATCTTCGTGGCGGTCCGTGCGAGTGACCGCGCCCGCCCGTCGACGGCCGCGGTGGTCGAGGCGCTGAGCAGCTATCGGCGGAGCTGAACGCGCACCAAGGCTGGGCTGATGCCGAGCGTCCTTGGGCCGGAGCGGGCGTACCGATTGAAACGCCGGACTATCGCCTCGTCGTATTCGTGGACCGTCGCGTGAGCGTCGTGCCAGCGACCGGAGAGCTTGATCCGGACCTCCGGCGTTGCCTCGACGTTGCGCACCCAGTCTGCGTGTCGCCCGTGCACCGAGTTCAGCCAGATCACATCGCCGTCGACCGGACCGCGGGCGAGCGGGGTGGTCCTCGGTCTTCCGGACCGCCGCCCCTGGGTCTCGAGGAGCACCCACCAGGGTGCGAGCCCCGCGAGGCGCCGTGCGGGCGGGTTGACGATCCGCCAGAAGATCCGGTGGCGCGCCCGCCGCCGGCGCTGGGCCTCCTCGAGCAGCATGTACGGCTACCCGTACCCAGCCGTCTCGGGGAGGCCGCACTGGAAACGCGGATCCACATTGCCACCGTGGGACGCATGCCTTCCCATAGCCCGCAGGTCAATCGTCTGATCGACCGGATCAAGAAGCTGGTAGCCGAGCAGCGGCGCCTGGACGAGGACGACGACAGCGACGATCGCCGGAGCGACGCGAATCGACGTGAGATCGCGCGCCTGAAGTGGCGCCTGGCGAACGTCGTGAAGCGCGAGCTGAACCCGGGCACCGGGGTCCAGCTCGCGCTGGCCTTCAGGCGCTGACGATCTAGCGTTGAGGGATGCTCGTCGCGGTCTTCGGCGACTCCCACGCTCACGCCGAGGCGTTCGACGCGGTCGTAGGCGCTGCGGAGGACCGCGGCGTCCAGGAGCTCTGGTCGCTCGGGGACATGGTCGGCGGCGGTCCGGACCCGGAGCACGTCGTGCGCGGCACGCGCGAGCGCTGCAGGGTGGCGCTGCTCGGCAATCACGATTACGGCGCAACGGGGTCGGTCGAGCCCTCGCGGCTCGGCGAGCCGGGGTCGGGCGGGGTGCGCTCGATCGAGTTGGCGCGCGAGCTGCTGGCGAGTGACGACATCGAGTGGCTGCGGTCGCGCAAGCCGGCGGCGCGCCGGGACGGCCTGCAGTGCTGGCATGGCAGCCCGCGGAACGCCGTGTGGGAGTACGTCGGACGCTCGAACGCGGCGGCGTGCCTCGCGGTCCAGCGCGCTCAGGTCGGGCTGGTCGGCCACACGCACGTCCCCGCCGCGTGGCAGCAGACGCCGGGCGGCGCGCGCCGGGTCGACGTCGACCCCGGGACGCCGCTCGACGTCGCCACGGGGAAATGGCTGTTGAACCCCGGCGCCGTGGGCGCGCCCGTGCCGTCGCGCCTCGGTTGGTGGGACGGCCTGGACATCCAGGCCGCCGACGGGGCGTTCTGGCTACTCCTCGACCTCGAAGCGCGCACCGCCACCTGGCTACGCGCGCCGTACGACCCCGCCCCTGCCCGCAAGCGTGCCCGCGAGCTCCGCCTGCTCCGCTAGCTTCGGGGGCGTGCAGGCGCTGCGCATCAGCCGGCTCGTCAAGCGCTACCCGACCGGGACAGAAGCGCTCAAGGGCGTCTCGCTCGAGATCGCGGCGGGCGAGTTCTTCGGGCTGCTTGGGCCGAACGGCGCCGGCAAGTCAACGCTGATCCACTGCGCCACCGGGCTCGCGCGGCCGACCGCCGGCGAGATCGAGGTGTTCGGCCACGACGCGGTCGAGCACTACGAGGAGGCGCGCATGGCCGTCGGGCTCGCGCCGCAGGAGCTGAACCTCGACTGGTTCCTGACCGTGGAGGAGACGCTCGACTACCACGGCGGCTACTTCGGCATGCCGAAGCGGGAGCGGCGCGAGCGGGCCCGTGAGCTGCTCGAGGTGTTCTCGCTCAGTGGCAAGCGCGACGAGCGCACGCGCACCCTGTCCGGCGGCATGAAGCGCCGGCTGGTGCTCGCGCGTGCGCTGATGCATCGCCCCCGGCTGCTGATCCTCGACGAGCCGACCGCCGGCGTGGACGTGGAGCTCAGGCTCGAGCTGTGGCACTACGTGCAGCGCATCAACGCCGAGGGGACCACCATCCTGCTCACCACCCACTACCTCGAGGAGGCGGAGCAGCTCTGCGAGCGGGTGGCCTTCATCAACCAGGGCGAGATCGTCGCGTCGGGGACGAACGCGGAGCTCGCGGCGCAGTTCGGGGTGGCGAGCCTCGAGGACGCCTACCTCGCGCTGGTCGGCCGCAAGGAGCTGTCGCGCGCCCACATCGGCGGTGAAGCCGCTTGACCGCGGCCCAGATCCGCTTCTTCGCCCTGGTGCGGCGCGAGGTCAGCCGCTTCCTGAAGATAAAGCGGCAGACGGTCGGCGCTCCCCTGCTCGAGACCTTCCTCTACATCTCGGTGTTCGGCGCCGCCCTCGGCACGAGGATCGACGAGCTCCACGGCGTCGACTACGTCGTCTTCATCGTGCCGGGCCTGATCATGATGGCCTGGGCGACGAACGCGTTCTCCAACAACTCGTCGTCGATCCTCCAGCAGAAGTTCCAGCGCGCGATCGACGACCAGCTCTCCTCGCCCGCCTCTCCCCTCGAGCTGCTGCTCGGGTTCTCGCTCGGCGGCTTCCTACGCGGGCTGGCCGTGGCAACGCTGACCTTCGCCGCGGCCGCAATCCTGATCGGCATCCCGATCGAGAACCCGCTGGTGCTCGTGCCGGCCCTGCTGCTGGTGGGCTTCTTCTTCGCGCAGCTCGGCGTGCTCGTGGGCGTGCGGGCCGAGCAGTTCGACGACATCTCCTTCTACCAGACGTTCGTGCTCCAGCCGCTGATCTTCCTGGGCGGCGTCTTCTACTCGGCGTCGCTCCTGCCGGAACCGTTCGACACCCTCACCCGCTTCAACCCCGTCTACTACATGATCGGGCTCGTCCGATACGGCTTCCTGGGCATCTCCGACACGAACGTGGCGATCTCACTGACTCTCCTGACCCTCGCCGCGTTCGCGCTGTTCGCGGTGAACTACCGGCTGTTCAGGACTGGCTACCGGCTGCGCGCGTAGACCGGGGCTTGCGAATCCTCAAAGTAGATGTTGCGCAAAGGCGGGGGCGTGTCCGCTTACCCAGAAGCGGATGACAACGATCGCCTGCGACGTGCAGGTGTGGACGCCGCTGACCGACCATGCCCGCGATCGCTTTCACAAAGCCTCGCGGGAGTTTGTGCAACAGCCTCACGCGAAAGCGGAAGCGGCACGTCGCCACGTCATCAGGGCTGATGGCCCGGCAACCTGACCAGGCCGTCGTCGGCGAGGCGCTCTAGCGGCGCCATGATCTCGCCGCGCTCGATTGCGTCGGCCATGCGCGCGACGCTGAGTTGCCGGTCGGTGCTCAGCTGCTCGAGGCGGTCGGCGTGACGGGCGGCTGCCGCGGCGAGAGCCTCGACGTCGTCCTGTGCGTCCTCGGGCGGCGTGATGTCCTCGAAGTCCTCGGCAACCCGCCGTTCGATGGCGGCCGCCTCCCGCAGCCGGGCTCGGACGCCGGCGGGTACGAGGTCGCTCTCACCGGCGCGCCCGAGCGCGCGGAACACGGCGCCGAACTCGCCGGCGATCCGCTCGACCTGGGGGTTCAGCCGATTGGCGAGCTCGCGCTCGGTAAGCCGGTCCTCGCCGCCGCAGGCGACGAGCGAGAGAGCGGCGATCAGGGTGATGGTGACGCATGTGGTTCTCATGGTCGCCACGATGCGCCCGGAACCACCCGCTCCGCGTCTGCGCCGAGGCGGATCCGGCGTACAACCACGGGTGGATGTCGCCAGCCCCGCGCCCGGTTACCGTCCGCTCATGCGGCGTGACATTGTCATTGCGGCGATCCTCACGGTCGTCACGCAGGTCGAGCTGTGGACGAACGACGGCGTCGAGGATCCGTTCGCGGTCCAGGTCGCGTCGTTCGCGCTGATGACGGTGCCCCTCGCGTGGCGCCGCGCGGCGCCGCTCGCCGCCGGGGCCGCGGTCTCGCTCGGCTTCGCCGCGCAGACAATCCTCGCCGGCGACGCGCCCGTCGTCGGCGGTCTCATCGCGGCGATCCTCATCACGTACTCGGTCGCCGCCTACACCGAGGGCCGCGACGTCTGGCTCGGCGCGGCGTTCGTGACGATCGGCGTCGTCCTGTCCGCACTGTGGGACGAGGACAAGCGCAGCCTCGGCGACACGCTGGGAAACCTTCTGATCTTCGGTGTGATCTTCGCGCTCGGGCGCGTCGTGCGGGCGCGCCAGGAGCGCGCCGACTCGCTGGAGGTCAGCGTGCGCGAGCACGAGGAGCGCGCCCGCCGCGCCGTGGCCGAGGAGCGCGCGCGGATCGCCCGCGAGCTGCATGACGTCATCGCCCACAACGTCAGCGCCATGGTCCTGCAGGCCGGAGCGGCTCGCCAGGTGCTCGACACCGACCCGGCGCGCGTGCGCGACCCGCTGCTGTCGATCGAGCACAGCGGGCGCGAGGCGATCGCCGAGATGCGCCGGCTGCTGGGGATCCTGCGCGAGAACGGCGGCGCGCTGTCGCTCGCTCCGCAGCCCGGGGTCGACCGCCTGGACGAGCTCGCCGAACAGGCCCGCGCTGCCGGGCTCACGGTGGACCTCCGTGTCGAGGGCGACCCGACCGCGTTGCCGACCGGCCTCGCGCTGACCGCCTACCGCGTCATCCAGGAGGCGCTGACGAACGCGATGAAGCACGCCGGGCCGGCCCACGTCGACGTCAGCGTGGAGCACGACGCGCGCGAGCTTGCGATCGACGTCGCCGACGATGGCCGCGGCGCCCACCGCGGCTTCGCGGGCGGCCTCGGGCTGATCGGCATGCGCGAGCGCGTCAGCGTCTATGGCGGCAGGCTCGAGGCCGGGCCGCGACCGGAGGGCGGCTTTCGCGTCAGCGCACGGCTGCCGGTAACGCAGGAGGGCCCGTGATCGACGTCGTCGTCGCCGACGACGAGGCGCTCATGCGCAGCGGCGTCCGCTTGATCGTCGAGGCGCAGCAGGACATGCGCATCGTCGGCGAGGCGGTGAACGGCCTCGACGCCGTAGAGCAGATCCGGCTGCGCCGGCCGCATGTCGCGATCATGGACGTCCGCATGCCGGACCTCGACGGCATCGCCGCCACCCGGCGTCTCGTCTCGGCGAGCACGCTCGAGACGCGCATCCTCGTGCTGACGACGTTCGACCTCGATGAGTACGTCTACGAGGCGCTGCGCGCCGGAGCGAGTGGGTTCCTGCTCAAGAGCGCCCCGCCCGAGCAGCTCCTGGCCGCCATCCGCAGTGTCGCAGCCGGTGAGTCGCTGCTCGCGCCGGAGATCACGCGCCGCCTCATCGAGGACTACGTCCGGCGGCCCCGGCCGGGCGCCGCCGCCACCGAGCTCGACGAGCTGACCGAGCGCGAGCGCGAGGTGCTGGTCCTCATCGGCCGCGGGCGCTCGAACGCCGAGATCGCGGCCGAGCTCTTCGTCAGCGAGGGAACCGTCAAGACGCACGTGAACCGGATCCTGCGCAAGCTCGACGTCCGCGACCGCGTGCAGGCGGTCGTGCTCGCGTACGAGACCGGCCTGATCGAGCCGGGGAGCTGAGCGGCCCCTCCGACGGTCACTTGCCAGTCGATTAGCCGTGAGGGCTGCCCGATTCGTCGAGACCCGCGGTCGTCAGGGCCTGGCGCCAGGTCGGGAAGCCGTCGACCCGCGTGCACAGCCCCTGGTGGAAGGTGAGGATGTGGGCGTACTCGTTTTCGACCGGGATCCCGCTGTCGTGACCCTTGGCGCGCAGCGTGAGCAGTGCGAGAACCCGGCCGTCAATGAGCTCCTCGATCCGTTCGACCTCCATCTGAAGCTGGCTCTCCCATGGGTCCTGGTACCACTGCTGTATCCAGGCACGCAGCTCGTCGTGGCCGCGCACCACGCTCGGAATGCTCGGCACCTGGACGTTGGTGTGGAACTCGTAGTCGGGGTGGCAGCACTCGGTCACGAACCGATCTACCTCGCCCCGATTGAGCAGTTCATAGCCTCGGCGCGCCAGCTCCAGGTTCTTCCCAGGCACGCGGCCATTGTCCCGGTCCCCGCGGATTTGGGCACGATCGACCGCGGATGCTCACGTGCCGTGGACGACGAGCGAGCGCGGTTCCCGAGCTCGCGTCACTCTCGCAATGCGCGCGGAGCGACAGCGTCGTCGCAGTCTCCGCCGGGTCCTGTTGGCGCGCGGGTGACGCCTCAGTGGCGGGGGCGGGCAGTGAGCTGGAGAATCGGAATGCTGCGGCCCGCGCGGGTGGCCGTTTGCCTGTAGCGAGCGAACGCTGGGAGGACGCGGTCAGCGAGCTGCCAGAGCCGGTCCCGCTCTGTCTCGTCCTGGATCACCTGTGCTCGGAAGGGCCGGCCGGCGAGGAGGACGTCCGGGTTCGCGCGGGCGTTGTAGAACCATGACGGGTTCTCAGGTCGGCCCGCTTGGGAGGCGATGATCGTTACCCGCTCTCGATCGTGGAAGTAGACCACGGCATTGCGGCGTACGCGGCCCGTTCGAGCGCCGCGGGTTTCGAGCAGCGCTGTCGGCAGGAGGACGCCTGTTCGCAGGCGGCCGCGAGTCCCGCGCATCAAGATGGGGTCGAGCCTCCAGATGACCGAACCCCACGGACGGGTTCTCGCCAACCAGGTCATGAACCGCGTGCTGACGAAGCGGACGAAGAGGCGATGGACCCAGCCACGGCGAGCGCGTGGGTCGACATGCGGAAGAGGGTGAGGCGCACCTACGGACATCAGCAGGACACGGCCAGAAGCTACATCTCCATAGAGGGCAAGTACATCCACGCTGGTCCCGATGCCGAAGGCTGGAGCGACGAGGTGCCGCTGCCTGCCAAGTCCTCACGCCTGGTGCAACTGACGAGTCACTTCGTCACGGACGCTGCGCGGCTCGACGCATCGCGGATGAAGCTCGACTTCGATCATGGGCACTCACTGACGCTGGTCGATGACACGGACCAATCCGAGTCCTTCCGGATTGAGGCCCGCGGCCGAATCTGGGTCGTCTGGCGGCTCTCGCCTCGAGGCACACGCAACACTCGCCGTCGGCTCAGCAGAGTGCTCTCTGTCGTCCGCAGCGAGCGTCTGGCGGGGCTAGCCCAGACGCCCGCTCGTCGCACAACGCAGCAGGCCGCGAAGCAGCCGACCGCGCAAGGACAGCAGCAGTCCTAGGGTGTGTCGGGGTGGACCTAGGTGCGACGGGCGCCCTGCCGACCTGCGTCGGCGGGCAGGCCGCCGTGCTCAGTCGTCTCGCACGATCAGCAGGCTGCTTGGGGCGTGGTGGGAGAGCTTGGCCGCCACGCTGCCGAGCATGAAGCGGCGGTGCCCGGTGGTCCCGCGCGCACCGATCACGATCAGGTCCGCGTTGTGCTCGTCGGCGACGTCGATGATCGTCTGCGCGGGGTCGCCCTCGCGCGCATGCTTGTC
>Ga0081538_10002899_pt1 | contig 16362 bp, 17 predicted proteins | sample TabmetS5T2R1_FD_71022 | JGI IMG/M metagenome (GOLD analysis project Ga0081538, IMG submission 71022) | Tabebuia heterophylla rhizosphere microbial communities from the University of Puerto Rico - S5T2R1 | ecosystem: Host-associated > Plants > Roots > Rhizosphere ... | reverse complement strand
ACGTTCAGTCGCAGGCCGTTCTAGCTGCACTGTTCGCCCGCTGGGACCAGGCCTCCGCGCCGCTCAATGCCGGACGGGGCGCTTTCGTTGGCTATGCGGCGTTCTCCTCGCCGTTCTCTTCCATGTCGCGTTCCCGCTCCTTGGCTTGCTCTGTTACCGAGCCTGCCGCGGCGTCGCCGGATTCGGGTTTGCTGTCAGGCGTCTCCTTACGTTCGGGCTTCGGCGTTCGTTCTCCCATGTTCGATCCTCCGATGCTCATACGTTGGTAGTCGTGGGTAAGGACGGGGCTCGCAGAGTGGGCGGGCGCCTCGGAGCGCCCGCCCGCGTCGCTCCGTCTAGTGGGTCTGACTAGCAGGCTCGGAGGTGGGGGTGGAAGCGCGCTCCTGTAGGTTCGAGGCGAGTTCCTGCCCGTGCTCCTTGCCGGTCTCCTTGGCTGTCTCGGCAGCCTCTTGTGCGACCTGCTTGCCGCGTTCGACGGCGTCGCTTGCCGTCTCCTTCGCCGCATCAACAACTCGGTCGGACATCTCGCCCATGCGCTCGTTTTCCACGCGGCTCGACGGGATGAGCAAACCGGCCACGAATCCCACCGCGGCCGCGCCGGCTGCGAGACCGAGTGGGTTGCGCTCCGCGGTGTCCTTCACGAGGCCCACCTTCTCGCCGCTCGGCACCGCCATTGACGCGGCTCCCGTGACTGCGTCTTTCACGCCCGCAGCCTTGTCCTTGACCGCCTGCTTCTTGTCGTCGACGTAGTCTCCGATACGCGCTGGCACATCCGTCTTGTAGCTCAGCGCATCCACCTCGTCGCCGACACGTGCGCGGGTCTCTGCTATTTCCGCGCGGATGTCGCTCGGGTCTTGGCCCATTCCACGTCCTCCTTCACCGTTTCAATGGTTTGCTCGGGAAGCGGCGTGCCCGCCTCCTCGACGCGCTCCTTGCCCTGCTCGGCCAACACGTAGGCGGCGCCGGCAAGGGCGATGCCTACGATCAGCGCCGACAACCAGTCGGGCAGGACGATCGAGAGCGCCAGGATCAGGAACGCGGTGAGTGCACCCGCCGCCATCAGCCCGACGACCCCTGCTCCACCGATCATCCCGAGCCCCGGAGCCGCCAAACGTCCCTTCTGTGCCATCTCGGACTTCGCCAGCTCGATCTCCTGCCGGACTAGCAGCGACAAGTCACGCGTCAGATCCCGCGCCACCTCGCCCAGCGGCTGCTCCCTCGGCTCCGTCCCTTTACTGTCGCTCGATACCTCGCTCACCCGGTCGTGCTGTAGCTCGCGCGAGCGAGCGGCTCATCCGCAGACCGGTCGCCGGTGCTCTGCGGCAACAAGCCGTACCCGTACCGGTTCGAGCCGCCGCCTATCTGCGCCGACCCTCCGTAGCGACGCTCGGAGGAGGCCTTCAGGAACCGCGAGGCAGCAAGCCCCGCCACCAGCCCCATGCCCGCGATCATCCAGGGACGCCTTCGCGCGAAGTCCTCCACATCGCGCACCAGCTCAACGCCGCTCGTCCGCTCCAGGTAGCCCCCCAGCCGCTCGATGCGGTCCGCCACACTCCGCCAGCCCAGCCACATGCTGACCGTTACCCTCGTTCGAGAGCTGCTCGCCGCTCCGACGCAGCGCCTGCGCCATGTTCCGCGCCTGCGCGCCCGCCTCATTCGTGCGCTGGTCGAGCGTCTCGCCAAGCTCGCTCTTGCCCTGCTGCTTCAACTCGACAGCCTTCTCCTGTGCCGTCGACGCCGCCTCCTGCACCTGCGCCGACGCCTGCCCGGCCAAACCTTCCTGACCGGCTCCTTCGGCGGTGTTCGCCATACCCTTGACCCCTTTCGTACTCGAAGATGTGGAAGCGCTACGTTGCCGCAGTCGCTGCTTTATTCAGCCTCGCCGTCCTGCACCTTTCCGCGGTAGGCGCCCGTCGCCTCGTCGCGGTTCTCGATTAGCTGCTTGAAGCGCCCGAGGTCACCGCGCACCTGCGCCTCGACGATGCCGAGAAGATCCCCTGCGGCATTTTCCACGGCCGACTCGCCCTCGACGTCCATCCGGACGTTGACGCGCGTCTGACGATCGCCCATTCGCTCGAATGTGACGACACCGTCGTTCTTGACCTCGCCGTCGATCGTCTTCCAGGCGATCTTTTCGTCCGGCTGCTGCTCGGTGATCTCCGTCGTCCACCGACGGCTCTCGCCGCGGATCTCCGCGACCCACTGGACGTGCGTGTCGTCGAGTTGCTGGACGGACTGGACCCCCTCCATGAACTTCGGGAACTCCTCGAACTGCGTCCACTGGTTGTAGGCCTTTCGTATGGGAACCTGAACTTCGATCGAGTCCTCGATCTTCGGCATGAACCCTCCTTGAGGATTGTGGGCAACCGACCTGTGCCCGAGGCGTTCGCCCGGGGCACAGACCGAGAATTGCCGGGCTTTAGCGGTTGCTCTTGTGGAGCGACTCGCCGTCGTCGATGTACTTGGTGCCCGACTTGGCCAGCCCGCGGCTGATCATGTATCCGATCGCTACTGCGGCGACCAGGGTCCAGGCACGAACGTCGCCGAGCGAATCGGAGACGGCCGCGGCAATCAGAATCGCCGCGATGACGCCGGCCATCGCCCAGAACTCAGTCGTCTTGAGCGAGCCCTTCGTCTCCCCGAAGGTTCGACGAGTCGAGCTGGGCGGTGCGCTCGCGCGCCCCCGCTCAGCAGTGTCCATAGTTGCCATCGTAGTTCCTCCCTTTTGGGTCGTATGGGCGGAGAACTCAAACCAATGCTCTCGCCAACTACCGTCACCCGAATGAGGGCGGACTCCGAAAGCCTCGCTCCAAACCCGGCCCGTGTAGTAAGACCGGTCTGTCCCGTCTCTCGTCGTCTCAAACATCCGGTTGAGAAACCGGGCTTACCTCGCGATCGTCCATAAGTGCGACTACGGCCGTCGACGGACGCTGGCCGCGATCAGCCGTCTCCGCGGCGGACGCACTGCACGAACAACTGCGGCCGAGGCGTCGGCTTTTGCCGCGCGGCGTCGGCTAGCGGTGTTGGTCGAGGAGGAGCCGTGCGATCATCTTCGCCCGTTGTGCTGCTTGCCGGTCGCCTTCAGCGGCTTGCACGATCGCTCCCTTCATGAGCAGATGCCAGGAGAGGGCGAACGCCTCAGGGTCACGGAGGCCAGCCTCTTGGGCCAGTGTGCGCACGATCGTCCGGATGTTCTCGAGGTGTCGGGCGCTGGCGCTGCCGACCGGATGCTCGCGGTCGCCGGTCTCAAGGAGGACCTTGATGAAGGAGCAGCCCTCGTAATCCTCCTGCTGGAACCAGTCGTCGAAGACATCGAAGATCGCGAGCAGGCACTCCTCAGCGCTGGTGCCGCGCTCCCTTGCGCCGGCTTCGACGAATTGCCGCGTCCAGCGCAGCTCGCGTTGTTCGAGGAACGCGAGCACGAGATCATCCTTGGAGGGGAAGTGGCGATAGAGCGTCGCCTTGGCGACGTCGGCGCTACTGATGACTTCTTCCACGCCGACGGCTCGGATGCCGCGACGCGAGAACAACTCGTAGGCGTTGTCGAGAATCCGCTGTCGCGCGCCAGAGGTGGGCGCTTGATTGGGCGTGGGGTCCGTCGTGGCAGCCATATCTTGACAGACCGGTCTGTCTCGAGACGGCCCGCCATAACCTGCTCAACGCAGGACTCCGACCTCGCAGGCGTCGCCACACGGATCAGCGATTACCAGGACGTGGCATGACCTCTATGTGGACGACGGCTCCACACGCTGCACGAGTGCCATTGGGCTGAGGCGGAATCGGGCTCGGCGAAGTCCTCGTCATCGCAGGAATCGTCGTCGCGTTGGTCTGGAGCGTCCTGCTCGGCGTCATCATCGCCGTCATCGCCTCGTGGCCTTCGGCGGGTTCGCGAAAGGCAAGTGGTACTAGTGCCCTCGCATACCGACGTTTGTCGCCGCCCTCCTCGGGCGAAACCGCCGAGTTTGGGCGCCTCTCGCAGCGGCACTCACGGCAGGTGTCGGTCTCGTTTGGGCGCTCCAAGGTTAGGGACGTCTGAACAAGGGGCTGGCAGCTATTGCTCAAAGGAAGACGTCGCCTCGCTCACTATGGCGATAGACGCGAGCCCTACGAAGGCGAACAGGCCGACGATGCCGAACCCGAGAAGAGCCCCTCCGTCGAAGATGAGCGTGAGCAGGAGGCCGACGGCTCCTGCGCCGACTGCGAGCGTCAAGAGGGATATGCGGGTTGGCCGCCGCTGAGAGGTGGACGCGAGGCCATCGGTGTCGCCCGCGTCTTCGTCGAAGCGTCCGCGCAGCACGAGTCCGAACAGCAGAGCCAGTGAGGGAATGAGGACGAGGGCACCGATCGCCACCCCGACGACCGTCGCCAGCAGCACCGTTCGGCCTGCCGCGGCCTCGACGACGGTGAGACCTGGGAGGAGCTCGGGCCGCTGCGCGAGCGCCCAGCCGAGAATGACGAACGCAACTGCGGCCGAAGCGCTATAGCGGGCCACTTCGAATCGCGAGCGGCGCGTAAGTTCGAGTGTGAGCAGCCCCGCCGCGGCAGAGCTGGCGACGGCGGAAATCGCCGGCCACTCCAGTAGACGTTCCCCGACGCGGCCGTCGTCGGAGTGGACGACAAGGAGCGCGACAAGTGCGATGGCCCCGGTGATGACACCGGCGCCGAGCGCCCGAATGCGAAAGGCGGACGCAAGATCCTCTCGGCCGGCTCGCGCGCCGTCGCCCGCGAGATAGACGGCAGCGACGTAGGCGCCGGTGGCGACGGCGAGGAAACCAATGACGAACGAGCTCGCGTTGAGCCAACTACTGACGAGGTCGCCCTGAGCGTTTCCGACAGGGACGCGTCCGAAGGCGATCGCGCCGACGACGGTTCCGAGAGCAAAGGGTGTGAGGACAGATGAGATCGAGAAGATGCGATCCACAGCCCGCCGCTCGATTTCGCGCGCCGTGCCGGCATGGATGGCGTAGGCGGTCCCGCGCAGGATGATCCCGATCGCCGCGATGAAGAGCGGCACCGTCAGCGTCGAAAAGATCGAGGCGAAGACTTCGGGATACGCCGTCCAGCAGATCACCAGCACGAAGATGAGCCAGACGTGATTTGCCTCCCACACCGGGCCCATCGCTCGGTACGCGTGCTGGCGGAGGGCGCCGCCCTGCTCGCCGCGCGCCCCGAGCTGCCAGAAAGCCGCGCCGAAGTCTGCACCGCCGAGGACGGCGTAAGCAGTCAGGCCGACGAGCATCAAGACAAGTGGCAGTTCCGCGAGCGTCACCGCTGCTCCTCCGCGTCGGACGGCACCGCTCCAGCAGCGAGCGGGGCGACGCCACTCGGCCCGCTCTGTATCTCGAGGGGCGCACGGGCCAAGCGACGGAGGATCCACACGATGGCCGCCAAGAGGCAGGCGTAGACGATCACGAGCGTGGCGTAGCCGACGGGAATGCCGCTGGCGCCAGTCACCGCCTCCTCGGTACGCATGTGGCCGTAGACGACCCAGGGCTGCCGGCCGACCTCGGTCGTGACCCAGCCTGCGATGAGCGCGACGACAGACAGTGGCCCGGCCGCGACGATCGCCCGGTAAAACCAGGAAGAGCGCGGCAGCCGCTTTCGCCGCAGCCAGACGAACAGGTAGATCGCCGAGATCCCGGCCAGGAAGAAGCCGATGCCGACCATCGTCTGGAAGGCGACGCGAACGACGTTGACCGGCGGACGGTCGGCGGCGGGAACCTCCTCGAGTCCCTCCACGCGCGCGCTCGGGTCGTGGAAGGCAAGCAGCGACAAGAGGCGCGGCAGCGGAATCCCGTAACCGATCTCATCACCGTCGTACCAGCCGCCGAGATGTACAGGCGCACCCTCTTCTGTCTCGTGCAGCCCCTCGAAAGCCGCGAGCTTGGTCGGCTGTTCACGCGCAACCGAGCGCGCGGCCCAGTCGCCGACGACGATCTGCACCGGGGCAGCCAGCGCGGCGACTGTCAGCGGTACAACCAGCGCGACGCGTTGGTAGCGATCGCGGCAGCCACGGAGCCATGCGAACGCGTACACGGCGGCGGTGAGGAAGCCGGCGACGATGAAGCCGGCGAGGTACATGTGGACGAGCTCGTGCCACAAGTAGTCGTTGCCGAAGAGGGCCTCGAGCGGGCGGACGTCGCTCACGCGACCTCCCTCGAGCGTGAAGCCGGTCGGGTTGTTCATCCAGGCGTTGACGGTGATCACCATCAAAGAGCCCGTGAAGCCGGCGACGACGACGGGGATGCCGCTCAGGAAATGCGCCCGCGGAGAGAGGCGATCCCAGCCGTAGACGTAGATAGCGATGAAGATCGCCTCGACGAAGAACGAAAACGCCTCGAGTGTGAAGCCCAGGCCGAACACCTCGCCGAAGGTCGCCATGAAGTTCGGCCACAGAAGCCCGAGCTCGAAGCTCAGGATCGTGCCCGTGACGACGCCGACGGCGAAGAGGGCGAGCATCACCTTCGACCACCGCTTAGCGATCGTCCGGTAGAGGGGGTCTCCGGTCCTCAACCACATTCCCTCGAGCAGGAGCACGAAGGCGGGAAACGCGATGCCGAAGCACACGATCGGGATGTGAACCGCAAAGGAGAGGGCCTGCATCTGCCGCGCCTCAAACAGGTACTCCTGGTCGACCGGAGTGAATGGGGTGGCAGTGAGTAGGAGCCAGCTCAACCGGTGCGCGCCTCGCCTGTCGCTACTTGGCCGCCAGCCGACCGCAAACGAGATCGCGCAGCTCGCTGACGGTTGATTCGGCGATCCAGTAAATGATGCTTGTCCCCTCGCGCCCTCGGCCGAGGATGCCACCGGTGGCGAGGCGGTTCAAATGCTGCGAGAAGCTCGGGAGGGGGACGCCGGAGAGCTCGGCCAACTGACCGACGGAGGCTTCACCGTGCTCGTGAAGGGCGCTATGAACTCGGAGGCGCGTTGCGTCGGCCAGATAGCCGAATCGTCGCGCGACCTCTTCGAGGAACTCGTCGGGGATCACGGTGTCTCCTTACCCGCCTTTTCGAATTCTCGACGCGGTTGGGGAAGACGGATGAAGCGCAGGCGTTTCGGGTACTGCCGGGGTGATTCGCCATCTCGACGAACAGCGCTCGGAGGGAGGTAGCGATGGCAACTGCAGCTGTGCAACCACGACGCAACGTTCGATCAGATGCAGAGAGACTTCGCAACACGTGGATGTACCTCTCAGCGGAAGAATTTGGGCAGCTTGCGGTCACAAGGAACCGTTGGTCTGGTTCCGGACACCAAATGAAATCCCTGCTAATCGAAAGAAGCCGACGCCCGGACTCGAACCGGGGACCCCTTCATCACGAGTTATGGCCACTGTCACCATCTGTCACCGGGGTCATCTCAGGTCACTCGTTCCGCCGATCCCTTGGACTGGAGGTGACTCGCGGTGACCTGAGATGACAGCCGCGCAGACTCCTGGTGAACCCAGATTCAGTTGTCTCTTTAGAGAACGACGGAGCGGCAGCAGGAATGACCTGCGATTGTGCTCCGTCTCAGGCTTCGCTCTTGAGCCTTTACGGTCGAGACGCTGACCGCAGCGCCCGCGTTCGCGTGGCGCGGATAACGATCCCCTTCGTCTCGTAGAGCTCCGAGGCTTCTGCGAGGGCCCGAGCAGCCTGTCTTGCCGTCCGGCGAAGCCTAGGACTTCGGCGAGTGCCACGCGCGCGTCCGCTCGGATTTCGAGTATGTCGGTCTCGTCGGCGAGCGCGACCGCTTCGCGGGCAATCCTCTTCGCCTCGCTTCGCTCATCCCGCCGCGCCATGCCGCGAAGGCCGCGTCCCTACTGCTAGTTGCGTGGCGCCCGTCTGTAACGACCGGGGCAGGGGGCGGCGCTTGGTGGCCGCGAGCGGCTCGCGTGTGCGCGGACGCGCCCCGCGGCAACCTCGTGCGGCTGGCTTTGCAAGCCGGAGCGCGCGGGTTCGAATCCCGCACGCTCCACTTCCCGACAAAGTACCGCTCGCTCGGCGGGCGCATGACGACGCGGGAGCCTAGGTCTTAGGTGGCGGACTCAGTTGACGCGGCTGACGTCGACTTCGGCCGTGGCGCCGGCTCGCGGTTCGTGAGCGAGAGTCCGTCTCGCCGGTGCTGGTGGACAACGAGCCCAATTGCGAGGATCCACACGGTGGTGATGGCGAGGTACAAGGTCCAGCGCGTCTGTCCGTTGACGGCGAAGACATCCGACAGCGTGCGGACGTTCGTGAGGATGATCAGCCCGCCGACGGCGGCGCCGAGGAGACGGGCAGTGATCATCCGAACGAGCCAGGCGGCAAGCGGTGCGGCGACGATTCCACCCGCGAGCAGGGCGGCCAGGTATGACCACGCGATCCCCTGGCTCCCGAGCGCGAGCAAGAAGCCGATGCTCGCTGAGACAGCGACGAGAAACTCGCTCGTATCGACCGAGCCGATGACCTTGCGCGGCTCCATCTTGCCCGTGGCGAGGAGAGTCGGCGTGCACGCCGGCCCCCATCCCCCTCCCCCCGTCGCGTCGATGAAGCCGGCGCCCAGCCCGAGCGGAGCCAGATAGCGGCCACGCACGTACGGCCGGCCCGTAGGCCGCGGCGGACCCCCGAGGGTGAAGCGGAGCAGGATGTAGACGCCGAGGGTGAGCAGGATCGCCGCCATCCACGGCGTCGCCAGCTCGGCCGAGATCGAGCTCAGGACGACGGCGCCGACGAACGCGCCGAGAGCGCCGGTAACGCCGATCCTCTTGACCGTTCGCCAGTCGACGTTGCCGAAGCGTCGGTGCGAGATGCCGGAGACGAGCGTCGTCCCGATCTCGGCCATGTGTACCGTCGCGGAGGCGGTGGCAGGCGCGAGACCAGCGGCGAGGACCAGCGACGAGGACGTCGCTCCGTACGCCATGCCGAGCGCGCCGTCAATCAGCTGAGCGACGAATCCGATGGCCACGAGCACGAGTAGCGCCTGCATCAGGCCTCCCCTAGCCGAGCTATCTTACTTGACATTCTTTACAAAGCTTGTAAACATTGTTGAAAGGTGTGCGAAAGAAATCACAGGACGCGGTGTTCGTCAAGGCCCCAATCATCGGGAAGGAATTGAGATGTGGATTTCGCGTCGGACCGACTACGCAACGCGCGCCGTCCTCGCGCTCACACTCGCCCAAGGCGGGCCGATGAAGCTCGAGGAGCTTGCTCGTCGCATCGCGACGCCGCGATCGGTCCTCGAGCAGCTGATGCCGACTCTGCGCATCGCGGGAATCGTTCGATCCGAGCGCGGCCCGAGCGGCGGCTACCGGCTCAACAAGGCTCCGGAGGAGATCACGCTCGAGCGGGTCGTCCGGCTCTTCCAGGGCCAGCTCGCGCCGATCGGCTGTGCGACGCGCCGGAACCCGGAGCCCTGTCCGATGACGATCGGCTGCACCTTACGCCAGGTCTGGGAGGAAGTCCGAGATGACACCATCGCGCTCCTTGCGCGCAGGACTTTTGCCGACCTCGCGAGTCGCGCAGGCGGCCCCTGGACTGATCCCTCGCTTCTGACCGCCGCCTGATCAGCGGGCCGGTCGCGGCACGCTACTTGTGGACGACGAGGACGTCGCAGGAGGCCCGGCGCAGGACCTCCTGGTTGACGCTTCCTTCCACGAGGCGCTCAAAGAATCCCTTCTTTCGGGTTCCGACGACGATCAGATCCGCACCGCGTTCGTCGGCAAGACGGACGATCCCCTCACCCGGTGGTCCCACGATCGGTACGAAGTCAGTGGGAAGGTCTCGGCCAGCAAGGCGCCGTCGCGCGCCTCTTCGAGCTTGGCTTGGGCTCTGGCGGCTGCCTCGGCGGTGTCCTCGACATCGATGGCTGCGGTCACATTGGTGATGATGAGCTCCGCGCCGACTGACTCGGCAAGCTCGGCGGCGTGCTCGAGCGTCACCGAAGCCGGGTCGTCGTAGACGACAACAATCCTCCGCACGCTAGCCAGGGTACTGTTGGGCAGAGCTGAGGGCCGGATAGCATCGTCGCGATGATCGACCCGCAGGCACGATGGAGCGGAACCGGCAACTCGAAAAGTCGTCCACTCGCCTCACCCTATGCCCCGGCCGCCATCCCGCAACCCCTCCTGCTCACCCCTTTGGCGCGACGTGACTTTCCTCCGTTCTCTCCCCCGAGCGGAGAGGGAGGGAAAACCTCACTCCCGGGCGAGCCGCAGCCGTTAGAAAGGTAGTGGTCTATCTACCGGGACCGGGGCTAGCCGAGGTCGAGCCGTGAGGACACGACGTCCAGAAAACGTCCAAACGTCCGCGAGACGGCCTGCAGCGGAAGCCGCTCGCTCGGCGAACGAGCGCGGCGCAATCCCTTTTGCCGGTGAGACTTCGCGGTTCGCGGCCCCTTCGGATCCGAGCAGGCCCGAGCCGTACCGACCGCCTTCACGGCCTGTCACGCTGGAGGTCGTGGGTTCGGATCGCTGCGCGAGAGACCACTGCGCGTACCGCGAGTGCCAGCGCCCGTCGGGTCGTAGGCGCTGGCCTCAGGGTTGCTCCCCCGCCCGCTTTTCCTTCATGGGCCCGGGCACGTTCCTTCGGCGGGGTGGCGATCAGTACACGGTGACGCCGTAGGCGTTGGCGGCTTCGCGGACCGGCTGGTAGAAGGTGGTGCCGCCGGACGTGCAGTCGCCGCTGCCACCGGAGGTGATTCCCAGCGCCTTCCTCCCGTCATAGAGCGGGCCGCCGGAGTCGCCTGGCTCGGCACAAACGTTGGTTTGAATCAAGCCACTGACGACACCATGGAGACGGCCGACGTAACGGACCGAGACGTTCAGCGCGGTGACGGTGCCTGCGTGCGTACCGGTGGTGGACCCGGTGCGCCGGACCGACTCGCCGACGAAGGCGTCCGCAACGGTGAACCCACCTGGGTGGGACAGCGAGGTGTTGGCGTAGCGGACCAGCGCGTAGTCATTGCCCGGGAAGCTGTAGTTCACCGTAGGGCCGATCAGTGTGGTGTGCCCCGGGTTGGTGTACCAGGTGGTGGCGACCTTCCCACAGTGCCCGGCAGTCAGGAAATAGTAGGTGTTTCCGCTGACCACGTTGAAGCCGAGCGAGCAGCGGTACCGGCCGCCGTAGATGGCATCCCCGGCCGACAGCAGCGGCCTGAACGTACCGGGCACGCGGTTGATGCGGATGACTTCTGCGTCGGCGCCGGCGCTCTTCTTGATGGTGGCCACCTCCGCGGCCGAGACGGTGCTGTCAGCGGTCACCACCACTTGGTCGGCGGCGCCGTCCACGTACCACGCGATGCCTCGGACGCCTGACTGCTTGACCGCGCCGCGGGCCGCGGAAAGCTGGTCTTCGTTGACGTGGCGTGTGGCCGCGGGGGCGGCGGGGGACAGGATCAACCAGGTCGCCGCCAGGGCGATGGCGACGGCGAGCAACTGGGCGGCTCTCGTCACAGGACGTCGTGCTAAAAGGGGGTTCATAGCCACGGGTCCTCCTCGGGACGCTTTACTACGCCGCCGCAGCATAAGCGCGATCACGAGGAGCGCGAGCCTGAGCAGTGCTGCGAGCACGTCCGGCGGGAATCGCTCCGCCCGGTCGCCAGCTCGCCCCGCTCGGTGAGATGTGCGGATACATTTCGCCGCTCTGTCGCGGTTGCCCAGCCCAATCTTCCTCCTGGCGGTTTGGCTTCGCTGATTTGCGGCCGGTTGCCTGGGTAGCTCTCGTGCTCGACTACTTGGCTTGCTGGGCGTCCAGGAGGAAGGCAGCTCGGGCGAATTGCTGGGGGCAGCCTGAGCGGGTTCGCAGGGCTGCCGGGGACATCGAGTCGCGCTGCGGGGGCCCGGTCGGGCGCTCACATCCTCGGTAGACACGGGCTGCAACGGCCCTCGTCTCAGTTCACTGCGGCGGTCTCGAAGGCCGTTATCCGTCGTTAGGCGGATCGAGGGTTCGAATCCTCCCCTCCGCTTTCGCCCAGAAGCCCTTTGTTCAAGCGTTTTTGAGCTGCAGGGGATCGATGACCACAATGTGCCTTGCTGTCAGTTCTGTCAACGCTGACGGCCGAGCGCGTTCGCTAACGAGACAAGACTGCGGCAGTCACCTTGACTGCGGCACCCGCAGGGCCACCGAAAGCGTCGCCTGAACCTCCGCTCACGTCGGAGATCTGGAGGCTCCACGTGTGGCCGTGGCCTTAAGCACCGAAAGTCGCCGGAAAGAGAGACAGTTCCGATCGCGCCGCTGGAGCTCATCAATCTTGGGCTCGTCCAGGAACAGCAGCTCGGGGTGACGATGATGCTCGCCGCGACGTCCAGCCGGCGCCGCTTCACGCCGGAATGACTCGGACGGCCATTCGGCCGCAGGCTACGCGGCGAAGGCCGCGCAGAACTCTGCGAAGTCCTCGTTGACGATCTGGTGCGGGCCAGCTTCGAAGGCGACGTTTCCGTCCGCGTCGAACACAACCTTGCCGGCGTCGAGAAGGACGACCCCAAGCCCCGGGAAGACAACACGGAAGCGCAGCCCCACATCGGACTCCGTGCCCTCCTCAATGTCCACCCTCAGTTGGAGTACCTGGTCCGCGGAGACGGACTCGCCGGTCGCCTCGTTCGTGAGCGTGCCGTGGAAAGGGAGGTGGAACTGGAGGCGGATCGGGTTGCCCTCGTCATCGAAGAACGTCGTGATCGTCACCCGTCCGTCGAACACTTCGAGGAAGGGGAAGTCGCACGAGGTGCTATCCACTTGCTCGATGTGGATGTCCTCGATCACGATTTTCTCCGGAGGGACGGCTGCAGCCGGAGCGATCACTGCCAGCCCGACCACAAGCGATACACAGAACGCAACCCAAGGACCTCTATGCCCCATGTAGTGATCCTCCTTTCATCCGGTTGAGTATCGTCCTTGCAGTCGCTGCGGGTCAAGCCCGGCCAACTCCGCCCGCGTCACGCTTCAACGGCTCGCGACATCGGAGCCTGCGAACGCCGCCGCTCGAACGTGAGAAGGCTTCACCTACGCCGGAGGAAACGTGCTCAAAGCTCCCGCTCTTCGTGGCCGGAACCGCGCTCGCCGAGGACGAGCTCGCAGGCGCGCACGAAGAACACCGCGATCGCGAAGAAGCTCAGCACGAGAGCCAGGAAGACGACGTCGCGCACGACGGGATTCGTGGCGCGTTGCTGGGCGCGCGAACTCGCCTTGACGAAACCTGCACGCTCGGCGGCGCAGTCTTGACGCGCCGCTAGCGGCCGCGGTCAGACGCCGCTCCTACGATCCGCCGGGATGGTGCACCTGCGCGTCGTGGCTCCACCCGCGCTCCCCCGAACAGGCCTATCGCGTCCTCCGCGAGCATCCTTCTGCCTTGAACATCGTGCGCCTCCAGGGTGCGGCCGAGCAGCCCGCGGGGCCACCAGACCATCTCGGGCGCGATGACGAGGGTGATGGAGCCGGTCTCCTTCTTCCAAGCTTCGAACGCCTCGCGGATCGTCTCGCGGTTGGCCTCGGTCTGGTTGCGGGCACTCGCTCACGAGCCAAGACCTTGCGCGGTGATCGCGACCTCGACTCCGAGCGGGAGCCACCGGATGCGCTGGCGAATATCCTCTGGGGCTTGGGCGAGCTCACGCTCGATCGCCTCGCGGCCTTGCCGGAAGTGTTTCCAGCCCTCGTAGTGGATGGGGATGGCGGTGCGCGGACGAATGAGGCGGCAGAGGGCGACAGCGTCGTGGGCCGTCATCGTGTATCGCACAGGTCCGGTGACCGGGAAACGAACACCGCCAAGGTGTAGGAGCGCGGTATCGACCTCGAGGCGGTCGGCGACCTGACGGACGCCGTCATAGAGGACTGTGTCGCCGGAGATCCACAACACGCCGTGCTCTTGGCCGTCCCATCGGAGCGCGAAGCCGACCACGTCGCCGGCGAGCGGGCGGCTCAGCGGCGGGCCGTGGCGACATGGCGTTGCGGTGATCTCGATCGGCGTTCGCCCGGGCACCTCGAGCCGCGTCGTCGCCCAGGGCTTGAGCCCGCAGGCGCTGCCGCCCAACCGTTTCGCGCCCGAGGCGGTGGTAACGACGGCCCCTGCGGACGGGAGCAGCGCCCGTCCGCTGGGGTCGAGGTTGTCATCGTGGTGGTCGTGTGTGAGCAGGATGGCGTCGATTCGCCCGAGCTCGGACGCTTGGACTGATGGGCCGGCCAGTTTCACGGAGCTCGTCCCCCAGCCGAAGCGGTACTTCCGGCCCGGTGGATCGAACGTCGGATCGGTGAGGAGTCGCCAGCCGTCGACGGCGATCAGCGCGGTCGGCCCGCCGATGTGCGTGATCCGGACCTCGTTCACGCCGTGCGTTGCGCTCCGCGCTCGGCAGCCCAGGACGCGGCGTGTTCGACTGCCCACGACAGCGCGTAGTCGGCGATCTCCTCCCAGCCGGTCTGCGACGGCATGAGGTGCGCGCGCCCCTCGTACTCCACGACCTCGGTGATCGTGCCCTCCGCTTTGTAGTGCTTTGCGTTCGAGCGCTGGATCGACGGCGGCATTAGGTGATCCTCGCTGCCGGAGATGAAGAGCAGCGGCGCCCGGTTAGCGTTCTTGTAGTTCACATGCGTGTCGTCGGGCCCCGGATGGATGTTCGCGAGCGCACTGCCCCAGAAGACGCGGCCCGACGCGGGGATGTGGTAGCGCTCGTATAGACGCCGCGCCTCCTTCTCGCTGAACGTGTTCGTGAACACGTAGCGCCACTGCTCGAAGGTGAACCCGACGGCCTTATGCCGGTTGGCGGGGTTCTTGAGCACGGGGAACGACGACCTGATCTGCGAAAGCGGCACGCGCTTGACGCCCTCGGTCGGCGCCGAGTTGATCGCGACGCCGGCGGCGCCGTAGCCGCGATCCATCAGCAGCTGCGTGAAGACGCCACCGGCCGAATGACCCATCAGGATCGGTGCCGGCTCGATCGGCGAGACGACAGACTCCAGATGCTCGACGACCGCCGGCACCGTGAGGTTCGCGATGGGCGTCGGGTCCGCGTTCAGCGCCTCGACCTCGACCTCGAAGCCAGGGTATGCCGGCGTCAGCACGCGGTAGCCGCTGCTCTCGTAGCGGGCCTTCCACTCCTCCCAGCTTCGCGGCGTCACCCAGAAGCCGTGGATCAGGACAATCGTGTCGGGCGTGGTCGCGTCAGTGCTCATGCGCCGTCCTTTCCAGTCGAGGAACCGACGAGCCGAAGAACGCCCGCCGAGGAGTTGAGGCTATAGCGCGATCCCGCCGCTCGCATCGGTCACATGACCGCACGTCCACGCCGCGCCGGCCGTCTCCACGCTGTGGCGTCGTCGAGAGGATGGTTGTCAAATCCGACTACGGTACGCGGACAGAAAGCGGACGGATCAGAAACGGATGCCGAGTCGATCCAACGGATCGCCCTCACTTGGTCCGGGCGCTCGCCTCGAGCCGCTCGAGCGGGGACGGCTCGCCGCGCGCCCGCCGCCGAGCGGCGGCGAGCTGCTCCGCGCCGATGACCGCCGCGAGGATGCCAATGAGCAGCGCTGCAACGGCGAGCGCAGGGAGCACGATCCCGACCGCGCCGACGAGCAGGCACGCGAGCGCCCCCGTGAGCCGCTTCCACGCGATCGAGCCTGCCATCCGCAGCCGGAAGAGCGCGTGCCCGAGCAGGTACAGGGCCGGCCCGCCGGTGACCACGACCAGCTCCGCCCGTGGCAGCTCTTCGGTCGGGTGCGCGATCACGAGCTCGTCGCCGACGGCCGCGAGGATGATCCCCGCCACGAGGACGGCGTGGAGGTACGTGTAGCCATCGCGCGCGAGCTGCGTCCGGTTCGGCGCGAGCGCGAGCCGCCGCTCCGCGATCCGGGCGACGTAGTCGAAGTACAGCCACCAGAGCGCGGCGGTCGTGAGGAAGGCGAGCGCGAACGCCGTGACGCGCGCCGCGTTCAGGTCGAGCCCGGCGGTCGTCGCGCCCGTGAGCACGATCGTCTCGCCGAGCGCGATGATCATGAAGAGCTGGAAGCGCTCGGCGAAGTGCGCCGTCTCGACCTCCCAGGTCGTGTGCGAGAGGCGCGGGCGACCGGGGATCGAATAGAAGTGCAGCGGAGCCGCGAGGTCGATGCCGAGCGCGATGATCCAGAGCGCGGCACGCGCCTCGTGCTCGGCGAACGCGCCCGCGATCCAGAACACCCCGGCAACGACGAACCAGAAGAGAATGCGGCCGGAGCGTTCGCGCTCGATCGTCCCGCGCGAGGCTGCGGCGAACGTGAGGAAGACGTGCCGGCTCAGCTGGATCGCGACGTACGAGCCGGCGAAGAGAATCGCCCGCTCGCCGAACGCGTCGGGGATCGCGATCGCGAGGACGAGCGTGGGCAGCATGAGCCAGATGAGCAGAAGGCGGACGGCGGGCGGGGCCGGATCGAGCTCGTTCGTAACCCA
>Ga0081538_10002898_pt1 | contig 16364 bp, 24 predicted proteins | sample TabmetS5T2R1_FD_71022 | JGI IMG/M metagenome (GOLD analysis project Ga0081538, IMG submission 71022) | Tabebuia heterophylla rhizosphere microbial communities from the University of Puerto Rico - S5T2R1 | ecosystem: Host-associated > Plants > Roots > Rhizosphere ... | reverse complement strand
CAGTAGAGTAGCCGGGAGCAAGATACCATTTCAAGAGCGGTTTGAGAGTGCCAGAGCAGCCAATCTCTTCTGCCATTTCGCGAATTGCCGCCTGCATCGGTGTCTCGTTCTTTTCTATCTTTCCTGCAGGGATCTCTAGCAGCACCTTGTTTGCTGCATGGCGATATTGGGAAACAAGAATAACGCTACTACCTCTTACGGCTACTATCCCAACAGAGTCTTGATGTCCGACGATCTCCTTATCAAGGATCTTACCGTTTAGTGAGAATTTGTCCTTCCTGAGATTGATGCCACCTGAGTAAATCCTGGTGCTTTCAATGACTTTAACACTTCTCATCGACTTACGGATGTGATGCAAGAATTAAACCTATTCGTTAATCTTATATCCAATTGACATCTTTTTTGATACGTGAAGTTCGTTGATGGCTATAGCAACATCATTGTACCCCCGGCAGTCGAGCCTATAATTGGCCCCACGGAGCCTCTTCTTGGCAACAAAAAGGGGGCCAACAAGCAGTGCCGCTGTGGCAGTTTCCACATCAGAGACTATGGTACGCATTACTCCGTCCCCATGGACAGAGTGGATCCATTAAGTAGCCCACTTGGACGTCTGCTTGTGGATGTGCCAGAGTACTTGGCAGGGGCCACAGCTACGTTCATAGTTGGCAGGCGCTTAAGCATAATGACATACAATATATGCAAAGAGGAGAGCAAGAACACGAGGGACGCTGTCGCCGCAACTCTGGCTGGATATATTGCCGACTCTGCAACAGGCAACCTTGTTTTCAAGACGGCCACCAGCTAGCTGGAAAAGAAAAGGAGTGAGTAAGCTCAATGGAGAGCCCGGCCCAGATTAGAAAAGAGGACACAACTCTCGTCGAAAAAGCCTCAGTCTTTCCGCAGCCTTCAAAATTCCGCGTAGCTAAAGTAGTGCTAAAGCTTTTGCCTATAGTAATAAATTTACGGCGAGACAGGCGCGAATGGGTCAAGCGTGAGGGTAAAAATGTAGACGAAGAAAAGTACCGTAAGCATGCTCACAAGGTGCTTAAAACATTCATTGAGCTTGGGCCGTCGTACATTAAGCTCGGTCAGTGGCTTTCAACACGGGTAGACATTTTGCCGCAGCCTTACCTTGAAGTGCTCTCAAAATTGCAGGATGATGTCCCCCCTGCTCTGTTCTCACAGGTAAAGCCTGTAATTGAAAATGAGCTAGGAAAGATAGAGGGTGCATTTGAAGAGTTTGACACTGCTCCGCTGTCTGGAGCAAGCCTTGGACAAGTCTATTTAGCAAAGTATGATGGTAAGCAGGTCATAGTCAAGGTGTCCAGGCCAAATATTGAAAGGGTAATTGAAGATGACATTTACGTTATGAAAAAGATATTGCCTCTTGCAACACGATTTATCGATCCGAATCTGGGATTCTCGGCAGAAGGCATGATGGCACAGTTCATAGAGACAGTGCATGAGGAGATGGACTATCGCAAAGAAGCAGAGAACCTGCTTACAATCAAGCGAAATCTAGCAGGCGATCCGTCAGTTATAATACCGGACGTCTTCTTGGAGAGGACTACCAAACATGTGCTTACAATGAAATATATTCCAGGCGTCAAGATAACAGATATTTCAAGACTGGACGAAAAAGGGATCGACAGAGAAAAGCTTGTAGTGCGTGTGCATAGATTATTCTTCAAGATGCTTCTACATCACAATATCTTCCATGCAGATCCACACCCTGGCAACATTTCAGTTGCAGACGACGGCCGTCTGATACTGTACGACTTTGGAATGGTAGGAAGGCTCGATAGCGAGACCCGTACCCGGCTTATTCGCCTCTATCTTGGCCTGATAGATAAGGACCCCGAGAGGACTGTCAACGTACTAATAGAACTTGGGACGCTTGAGCCCACAGTGAACCGTCATGTAGTTGAGCGTGGCATCGCACTCAGCATCCAATCCATGCATGGTCAACAGGTAGACAGGATGGAAGTGAAGGCTCTGGTAGACCTTGCAAACAAGACTATGAGCCGATTTCCTTTCCGACTTCCAAAGAATCTTGCACTATACATGCGTATGTCTTCTATTCTTGAGGGCATCTATTATCATCATAAGGTGACATTCAGGTTCGTCAGGGTGCTTGCAGGACTTCTTGAAGAAGAGGGCCTGTTACGTGACGCTTACATTGAAGAAGTAAAAATATCTGCAAAGAGGTTTGCAAAGGGAATTCAAGATTCAGTAAGTATTGCTCCGCTGTTGAAGACATACCTTGAAACGAAGGGGGCTTATGGCGGTTATGAGAAAAATAATAGTGCACTCGCTGCCAGTATACTTGGTTCTGCATTATTCATTGGATCCGCGTTAATTTTGCCATACAACTTTTATCTTGCATGCGGCGGCTTTGCTGCAACTGCTGTGGCAATTGCAGTAGCATTGAAAAAGAAAATTTGAACCATACGTACGTTGGAAAAATAGCTGCCTAACTAGGACATGGCATGATTTGGTCTCTCGATTACAGCTATTTTCATTGTGCGTTTTTACTTCTTTTCTGCAATAACCACAATTTCACTTATGAAGTTGAAACTTCCCTTATCGAGCAATATTCACTGCTAAATTCCTATTGTATAGCATTTCATCAAGTTCCTATCATTACTGCAATATGGACAGAAAGAAGCGACACAGCCAGAGCACAATCGAATGATACGATAGTTATGATGAGTATTAGATTTAGCAGTGCGCAGTACTGTGATCATTTGGTCTCAATTCCTCTTATTTCACTCATCAACAAGAGAAGCTTACATTACTGAATAGTCATAAAAAATTAGGTACACGTTTATGTTATTGGAATGCTTGTAGATTTAGCAATTTGGTATCTTCTTATCAAAGCCTGGTAGATCAATAGTGACTACTAGATCGTCGTCCTCTTCTACTATGTCTGTTGCTGGCATGACAAACAAACTCATAAAACTCTTTAGATCTGACATCCAGCTCCTTGGCTAAGTCTCTTGTCATGTATCTTCCAATGCCCACGAAATAATAACTTGATCATATAAATCCCTTTATTTTTCAACCTTGAATTGTAACAAAGTAAAAATACTCCGATGTTGATATCACCCAGTCGATGTATGCAGGTTCTTATGAGATGCCCAACTGCAATGCCTGCGGTAGGCAAGTGAGACCTGGAGAGCTGTCAGAGAGTTTCAGCTGTCCAAAATGCAGGAATGCAACAATATGGCGTTGCGAAGGCTGTAAGGGCAAGCAGAAAAAGTATCAATGTATAGCTTGCGGTTATAAGGGCCACTAAGTGAGTACTTTGAAAAAGTTTGTAACAAGCTCTCTTTGGTCCTGCTGCATAGTGATAACAGCTTCTACCAGCTCTTTTTCGACTATTATCTGCTTGGATATAACTGACCTCAGCTTCTTTATATCAAGCGGCACAATGCTATCAATTGTCCCAGTGCTGTAAGCGTAAATGTATTCGTTGATGATCTTTGAAACAAATGCTGGGGCTACCAATATCAGAAATAGCAGACTCTCTTTCATTATCCTGGAATCCGAGTCACTTGCAGCCAGTGATGCGATGTATGACCGCAGCAAGCGCATACGGTTATCACTGATCTCCTCAATTGATGATGCTACCAAAATACCAGTATCCGTTAATTCGTAGAATGGCACTCCTTCTAACTGAAGTGCTTTCGGCCCCCTCCTCAGGGGCAGCCTGCCGCCCTCCCTTACCACACCTGCTGGAATGAGAACTTCGTCAAGGTCGCGGAATATGCCTGAGTAGATGTTTTGCCATAGGATACCGTGTTGCTTAGCAATGGCATGTGCTATTGACGTCCTCGTGCGAAGGTCTGGACTCTGCTCTGTGGCCAGATGTGCTATGATGCCGCGCTGCCTCTTTGCCTCACCGGTAAATTTGTTCTTGCGGGTCTTAAAGGTGTCAAATATGGCAATAGTTGATTTTTTCACTTGCACGAAAGCACCATCCACAAGGTTAATTTTTACAGCGCTCTGTTAATATTTTAATTTGTTGTTTTTTAAAATATATCTCAATAGGTGTGCTATATATTATACACAAAAATAAGGGGCTCTTCCAATAAACTCAACACACTTTCTTTAGATAATTATCTTGTCCCTTAAGGTATTTTGTTCATTCAATTATAAATTTTATATTGTGGGCAAAGATTCTTGAATCCTTTTATTGATGCATACCCGACCTTAGGCAGTGGCAACACGGGGCATGTTAATCGTAATAGAGGGTACAGATAAGGCTGGCAAGGGTAGCCAGTCTCGTATGCTTGCAGAGACCCTGAAGACCTCCGGCAAGATTTGTGTCATTCTGGACTTTCCTGACTACACTACACCAATTGGAATGGAAATAAAAGCATTCCTTGAGGGTAAGCGTGATTATCCCTCAGAGGTCAAGCACTTGCTGTTCTCCGCAAACAGATGGGAAAAAAAGAAAGAGATCGAGAGCATGCTAGAAAACGGTACGATTATTATCATGAATCGTTACTGGCAGTCAAACCTAGTATATGGCGTGGCAAATGGCATGGACATTAACTGGCTCCTTCTGCTAGACAAGGGCTTACCAAAAGAAGATGTTGTACTTTTGATCTTGGTCAATCCAAGCATATCTGCCAAGCGCGCTGAGATACAAGATACATTTGAATCCAATGCTCTGCTAGCTACAAATGCCCATAAAAACTACCTGAAGTTTGCAAAGCAGTACCAATGGAAGGTTATTGATGGGTCAAAGAGTAAGGAACAGGTCCATCAGGAAATAATGAAAATAATAAGGAAAGAACTCAAAGTTTAAGTCACCTTCTCTTATGATACAAAACAAGTAATCAATATGGATTTCGCAGGCGAAATAACAGATCCCATCCATAGATACATTCGATTTTCGCTGGTTGAAAAACAACTGATCGATAGCCCTGCTTTTCAGCGCTTGCGGAGAATAAGACAGCTGGCTGGCGCACATCTAGTGTACCCGAGCGCACAGCATTCGCGCTTTGAACACTCCCTTGGTGCAATGCATATCGCCGGTCTTGCAGGGGAAACGCTGCTTGGCAAGGGATACATCGATCATGCCGAAATCGTACAGGACCTGCGACTTGCTGCGTTGCTGCACGATATTGGGCATGGACCTTTTTCACACCTGTTCGAAGAGGTACTTGAGTATCGTTGTAATATCAGCCATGAGGATATTGGAAAAAAGATTATGATGCAAAGTGAGATTGCTGACATTTTGGGAAGATACGGCTACAACGCACACCAGATATGTCGGCTCTCGTTCGGTCAGTCAAAGGTTAATTTCATGAATGAGATCATTTCTGGTGGACTATCTGCTGACATCATGGACTATTTACCTCGAGATGGGCTTTTCACGGGTGCAGAGTATGCCAAGCTGGACTACCACCGGCTTGTAAGTTCTCTTGAAGTTTCGAAGAACCGACTTGCAATAAACAGGTCTGCTCTCAACTCACTTGAATCAATGCTGATCTCACGCTATGAAATGTTCAAGGCAGTCTATTTTCATAAGACAGTTAGATCTGCTGAAGTAATGCTACTGCGTTCAATGATTTCCGCAGACGAAGCGCTTGGATTGACGGACACTTCGCTGCATAACTACCTTGTGCTAACGGATGAAGCCACACTTGAGCGGCTGTGTGCACTTTCCGGCAAGTATGCATTTTCCGCCAAGATGGCTCAAGATTACCGCGACAGGAGGCTACTTAAGAGTGTTTACGAAAAGTTCTTGCATAAACGCGATAGACAAAGGATGGATAGAAAAGCATTGGAGGCATTTTCCTCTCATATTGCTGATGTAGCAGGTGTCAATAGCAACTATGTCTTTGTCGATGTATCCCGTGCCCCCTCGATGCCACTGACTCCAAGCAAAGAAGAGATGTATTCTGTATTGGTTGTCGATAAAGATCGGGTATATGAGATGCCTGTGTCAGAGATTCCACTTGTAGAATCCATCTCAGGATTCTTTGACATGCTGCGTGTCTATACTACTGCAGAGAACCGTGATAAAGTGGAGCGAGCTATTAAAAAGGTGCTTGGAGATCAAGGCATATTGAATATGGGGGCGGGTAAGATTCACGCAGGCTAGGTATCGGATTGTAATCAAACTATCTGGAAAAGCGTTTGGTGATGAATCTGCATATGAACTGAAGAGGTATGCTAGTATGCTGAGCAAAATAAGCGAGAGAGTGCAACCAGTGGTTGTAGCTGGCGGGGGGAAGTTTGCGCGTCATTACATCTCTACCGCAAGAAGTTTTGGCTCGGACGAAGCATCTTTGGACATAATAGGCATAGAGGTTTCAAGGTTGAATGCAAGACTCTTGATTCTTGCGCTTGGCGATCAGGCATACCCTGCAGTCCCTGAAGACTTGGAGCAGGTGAGCAAGGCTGTAACAACCAACAGAATAGTTGTGACAGGCGGCCTACATCCTGGGCAGAGCACAAATGCAACAGCTGCACTTATTGCTGAAAAGGTCAAAGCTTCTAAGTTTCTTAACGCAACAGATGTTGATGGTATTTATGATTCCGATCCCAACAAAAATAAGGGCGCCAAACTATTCAACGAAATAACTGTCAAAAAGTGCATAGACCTATTGGGATCTGAAGATTCGGCTGCAGGCGCTTATGACTTGATGGACATTGTTGCGCTTAAGGTGATAGAGCGGAGCAAAATACCTACAGTAGTAGTAAAGTCCGATCCTGTAGTGATTGAGAAGGCAATTTCTGGTAATAACCTAGGGACACGCATTATTGTATGATTTTAGCTGTAATAATTTTGGTCATCGCCTGACTTTTGCTACTACTATTAATCACTGGTACACAGACACTATTACCATTTTTTCTCTTTTTTTCTGACCGTTCAAATTAGTATATTGCGCTTACGATACTGTCTTGATTTCGCCAGTAAATTCTTGCATGCCGTCTGCAAGCATCCTTTTGAAAGCTTCTACTCCCTGTTCAATTTGCATTGGCTTTGATTGAGCCTTTGCATAGCCATCCTTATCGCAAATAAAAAGCATTGACTCCTTATCATTAGTCATCTTGCCGACGAGCTCTTCTTCGCCCACAGGTTCGAACCCTGTTATGCCTTGCTTGATAGTATAGGTTAACATAGCAAAGCCCGTGTAATCAAACAACCTCATCTGAGCTTTCTGAGCTCTCTCACGTCCAATGTTCGCAGCTTTGTGGTATTGCAACCTGCAGTAATTTTTCTTGTAATGACTAGTATAAGCATTTGGATTAATCGACAGCTTTAAAGCGTTGACGAACACGAAAAAGGTACCTGTGAATACAAAGGTTATTTATGTAGCAGCTGGCGGCATTGCAGCAGCCGCTATAGCTGTTTTTTTTATTATGGGAATGGGAAATTTTATGCCCCTTGACAATAATGAGGCTTCTCCTAGCGAATCCCAGACTCAGATTGCCGACCTACAACTAGGACTCCAGGACATCGTAGTTGAGGCAACAGACGAAGAGAATGCAACTGTACAGGTCGTCTTTGACGTTCATAATCCTAACAGAAGCACCGCCCTTCTTGAAATGATCCACTATACTCTGAATGTGGGTCAGTATCAGATGACAACTGGGGATATTGGAATAAGCCCTGAAGGTTTTGTATCTGGACAAGAGGACATATTCCCGATAGTTGGCAACAGTACTGTCACTCTTAAAGACACAAAGGTTGCAGTTCGTAACAACCTAACTGCCAGTAGCTGGGATAGCATGGTAGATGGCACTGGCCAGTACCGCGTTGAGGGGAGCTATTCCTACAGGTTGACTGGATCAAACTTCCAAACAAGTTACTTTGAGAAAGAATTTGCTTTGACATTTCCATGACATTTTATGATATTATCATAGTATGCTATAATGCAATTCAAAAAGGTATTAAGTTTCCTACAGAGCTCCACGATATAATATGGCTGAAGAAATATTCATGTTTGCTGTGACTGCAGGAGTATTTGTATTCCTTGTGGGTGTGTTGTTTGGCTCAAGGGTAAGAAGGTATAGCCAAGGGTACGCAACGTCTCAGAGTCATAGCGAGCATACATAGCTACAGAACACTTTCTATATTTTCGTAAGAATTATTTTTTGGATTTAAAGATCTCTTCTAATATAAAGCCTGAGCCTTCTTCTTTTACCTGCTTTCTTGCATAGCACCTTTCAAAGTATTTGCAAGTTGTACATAGGTTGGATGGTTCGACTATTGGAACTCTATTTTCTTTTAGTAGTGTGCTGAGTACCCTTGCCCTTCTAACAATTTCTTCAAACATCCTATTATTTTTGGTCACAGAGAACTCGACCATCTTGCCCTCCTCGGTCATGTAGATCAAAAAACCCTCATCCTTGTTAAATGCAAAGAGACATGCATTAAGATATAACATGTGCTGTGGGTGTGGAACCTCTGGTAAGGTAGGCACAATCTCAAATCTTACGATAAATTCATCGGCCATTATCATGTCTGCATTAACTTCGAGCGCTAGGGCATCAATCTTATATTCGCCGCGAATGTTGCTCAGTGAATGCCGCATACAATTTCCAAGCAAGCTTGAGACCTTTGCCGCATTATCTGAAGGTAGCGAGTCCTTACGCTCATAGTATGCAAATCTTGTGCAGCCCGATGCTTCTATTGCATGGATCCTATCGTAGTTAGTTTTGTCTATTTTAACACTCAGATTCTTGTATATATCGTCAATGGCATCTTCTATCATTTGATGCAGGTTCTTGCCACCACGCATATGAATATCGTGTAACACGCTGCAGTGCTATATATTATATTGACTGCCTTCTTGATTTCAAGTTTTTGGTTTAGAAAGAGTATTTCTGTTGCAAACAAAGGCAGAATTCCTATTAGTTCATAAAAAGATTGTTGTGATGTGTCAAATGGATGGATGAATGAATGAATGAATAGATAGTATAGTCAAATTGTCTTCGTATTGGCGGAGGATATGTTGCCTCTTGATTCTTAACGATACTAAATAAATAATACTACTCTTAAGAACAAAGGAATCTCCAGATAACCGGAGCAGTAAAGGAAAATACCTGCACTCAACTATTAGACGGGAGCGCTCCTCGTTGCTTATTATTATTATTATTATTTAGAAAATTTTTCACTGTCATTGAGTTTGATTTGAGCGATTAAAAGCCACTCTTGATTGGATCATCTGGCTTGATTATTTCGCGTAAGAGGGTGGTGGCATATGATCCTTTAGGCAGCTTGAATGACACCTTTAGTGGATCTCGTTCATAGCAAAAATCTGTGCACCATAGTGGAGCCTGTCTAAAGCCTCCCTGGTGGCTCAGTTCTTGCATCTCCTTTATGTAAAAATCCTTTGCATCCACTTCTTCCTCTTGTAGTATCGCTTTTGTGATGCTTTCAAATCTGCCCCTGCCCGGTTGAAAGGTATACCCTGCCATCCTTATTGCCGGAACCAATCTTACATTTGAGCTCGGATAGTACTTGATTATTCTACCAAAGGTTGCAGGCCCCTTCATTTCAAAGCACAGGTCTCCTGTCTGTGGTTGCAACAGATCTTCCCCCGCCATGAAGGCTCTGCTAAGGCATATATTGAAAATATACGCTTGATATGCTTGGACAAATAGTCTCCGTATTGTGATCGGTATAGCACGTAGCGCTGCAATGCTATCTTTGCCAGCGACCAACGCCGACAGCACTTGCCGCTCAATGTCCATGCCTCTCGGAAGAATCTTGAGCACTTGCCGATAGTTGCTTGGATCAGAGCATCTGTTTCTGATTTCCTTGCTCATTTGAGTATCAAATTCAGTGGTGTAGGAGAGCAACAGCTGGACAGCATGTAAAAAGTTGCGCTTGATGATTTCCCTACCAACAAGGTGGGTTACCAATCTTTCGCTGCCGAATCTCTGGAGACCGTAAAAATTGCCCACCTTGCCTATCTGTGAAATAAAGCCAGAGAGATCTGATGATTGGGCATTGTAGATCCTTATCTCAAACTTGTTGCCTGCAAGGAATTTTTTGTCAAGAGGGTGTTTGGTGAAACCTTTCAATATAAGCCGTGTATGTCTGCTTTTCAGCTCCGTAGGCGGATTTCTCATTACTTGCTCGGTACCTGCATACTGTGTTGTTACAGCCTTAGCATCTTTTATGCCCATTATCCTAAACCTCCTGTGTAAGTCTCGCTCAATTTCAAATAGGGCATGGTTTGAGTCTATGTCCCGCTTTTCAAGAGTATAAAGGGGGTAACGGTGACTTTCAGTATATGATGGAGAGATGTGGAGCGATTCATCTACCAGCTCGGATACCACAAACCCTTCGCTCCCCTGTTTTATAGACCCGCCTGTTCCGATAAAGCTTGTGCAGTAACAGTCTATGCCTGCCTGTGAGTCGATCTTGGGGATAGATGTCATTTGCGAGTTTTAGTCCTATCTCTCCTACTTATTGGTCTTCTTTCTTGCAATTTCATTCTTCTTATGTCCCACTATGACTGTTTAACCTGATATTCTTAACCGAATTTAATCAATTTTTCTTTATCGGTAATTTTGTTGGATCCTAGATTAATAGATCCCTTAGATGATGAACTAAGCTTGACGCACTCTACTAACACTAGTTCAAAGCCGCTTATCATGAAAGGGGGGAGGAAATAGATGATGATTATAATAATGTGACACTAATATTCTGCAAAGATCATTTTTTAGCCTGTGACTACCATACAATTCTATAAGACAATGAGTAACGAACGACAACCTCTTGAAATTGAAGTTCGAAAATGGGATGCACATTCATTTACCATAGAAGGTGTAAATGATCAATTGGAGAGGCTCCTCAAGGAACAGAAGGTAATTCGGACTCTTGCTCTAAGGCACAACGGCAAGATGGTCAGGATTAGTAGAGATGTCAGACTTAAAGCAAGAAAGGACATTAACCTCGCACCGGAGCTTGAGACCACCTCAACTGACAATACACCCGTTCATGGTACTACATTTGAGTATGAAGGACTTGACTGAGTCTTTGTTATACTAACGAAAAGGGTCGGGCTACGACTGGAGTCATTTTTCAAGGCAAGAGCATAAATTCGTTTAATGACATAAAATAAAAAGTGGAAAGTCCTCCTCTTTGGATCTGGGCAGTCATCGTAGGTGCAATAATACTTGCAAAATTCACTTTACGATGGTCAAGACTAAAGCGGCTTGCAAGAGAGCTAAGAAGGAGGTGATAGGACAGGATCATAGTTAGAAATAATAAACTTGTTTTATACTATGCGGCAGCTACATTGTCATGGCAAGCCAGCTTATATCTACTGACAAACAATACCCTAAGCTCTCAAAGGCAGTTTCGGGGTACCTCGAGATAGACCAATTCAAAAATGCCGACCTGCATACTGGCTATTTCTGCTACAACTGCACATACTTCATTAAAGACCACCATTGCGCTATAGTCGAGGATACTGGACCTGACGTTAACGGCCAAGAATCTGGTATCATAGCTCCACATGGCATCTGCACCTTATGGGATCCAAATGAGGAGGAGGCTCGATAAAGGTGGCAGAAATTGGAAAGAAGATCAAAGAAGCTGCTGGTGCAGTCGATAATCTGACTAAGTTCAAGAAAAGGAGTAAGCTGCAGGCATCATACATCGAATACGATAAATTTGCAGACTCAAACTTGCGTGAAGGATACTTCTGTTACAACTGTATCTACTGGATGAGCGCTAGTGGAGGCAAGTGTATGTTGGTGGAGGACGAAGGGCCTGATGTGATGGGCAAGGTATCAGACGTAATTGCGCCCCACGGATGTTGCACTGCATATGAACCTAACTACGACAAACTGCACGATACACGGAGCCCAAGCGAAGGTGTTGCAATAGATACGGAAAAGAATAAGAAAAAAGTCACGACTGCTGACGTCGTGTAAAAATTTTTGTTGCAGGGCACATTAGCAGTCCGGGTAAAGTAAATATAGTCAAATGTGGTCCATTCTGGAAGTTATAGAACATAGTTACTTGAAACTTTTAACGCTTTGCAATTAAAGTGGAAAGAGGTACTATTGCAAATGGCAGAAAAACTCAAAGACGTAAAAAAGACTACGTCTGATGCGGTTGAAATAATAAGAGAACTTGGATCGCCAGACGTTCAAAACTCGCTTGAGAAGATCCGGGATACTGCCAAGGTTGGCAACGAGATAATAAAATCGCTTAAGGAGCCAGCTATGGTAACTAACATTGAGAATATTCGTAAGACTACTGAATCATTTGAAAAAACCAGTGCAAGACTAGAAAAGGTTACATTGGAATTGAAGAATTCTGGAGTATTCGATGAGACAAGAGAAACAATCAAGTCCGCCAGAAATACTATCAGCTCCGTAGGCGATAGCAAGAATATTGGTGAAACGATGGATGCTCTCAAGGAGATGCTGCACTCTATTTCTGCGCTTGTAGATGAGCTAAAACTTATTGTGATTGAATCGAAACAGTCGGAAACAATTCACAATGTAGAAGAGGCAATACGGGAGACGAGGAGCACATTTACGGAATACAAACGATGATGGAAAAAATAGATGATGGTAATTACTCCTAAGTAGTGAAGACAACTAAGCTATAGATGCATTGAGATGCTTTGGGACAACTAAAAAGGTTAAATTCGCCTCATTACTCTAAATTTTATAGTAAAATCCATTATAATAAAACCTCGAGAGGCTTTTATAGACGTTAATACCTAGGATAGGCATGAAATATAGAAGCAGAACTGATATAACTGCTCAAATTCTAGAAGCTGCAAATGGCGGTGTCACTAAAACTAAAATAATGTATAAGGCCTTTCTCTCATACGCTCAGCTTAAGGAATATCTTGCAGTCCTAATAGAAAATGGGCTGCTAGAGTATATCGAAGGAGAGCAAATCTATCGTACGACTGAGAAGGGTAATCGCTTCCTAAAGATATACAACCAGATTGGCGAGTATGTAGCAGCAGACGTCTCTGAAAAGAAGTAGTAAATAATTTAATTTGAATGACATATGAACAGTAAATAAACAAAACTTAGAAGATATAGGATAATTGCAAGCATCCCATACTAGTAGAAACAGCATTAATGCCTACAATAACGCCTTTTCTTCATCTTCATCATCCTCCTCCTTACATGGAAGAAAGAACAATCAGATCCTAGAAAGATTTCTTGGGAACATCAGATCAGATGTAACTAGGGAAGGTGTGTTACCTTATATCCTCGCCTACATGAGATTTTACCATCTCTATGAAGGGGAGAGCCAAGCGCAAGAACAAGGTCTGTTAAATGATTACAGAGCTGGAAAATGATGGTTATCAGAAGTATTTGTTAAAGAAACAGAGTGGTAAACGAAGCAAGGAATCGGCTCTAAATAAAGCTGTGCGTCTAACTCAAGAAGGAAAATTAGATGGATGAGAAAGAGAGCGATTCTTAAGATCCCGGCAGACCAAAAATAAACCGAACTTGAGCATCTGAATCTCTGGAACTAATCTCTCTATATCTTCACTATCCTCTGCTTTTTCATACTCCTTTTGTTTTATTATCAAAATCTCTCTTAACTTGTCAGCATCTCGTGGAGCATCTCGAAGAATCTTTATCTCTGGTTCCCAGTGTTTCTTCATCGCAGGATTAATTTCTATTACTGCTGCTTTTGTTGTTTCTTTCAGTCGGATTCTATCTTAAATAACTCTTAAACATCTTTGATTTCTTCTAAGACCGTAGGGTCTTGAATGTATAGCGCTTTTCTTCTTCTTTCATTCTATGATTTTACTCCAAAACTTCAAGCTCTTCATAACCAACATCATTACCATATAGCATAGTCTTTTCAAGCAACGGGTGTTTTTTCAGAAAACTATTCCTTTCGGCTCTAGTCTTTAACTTGTGATATTCCGCATACTCCTCTTTTCTATCATTAACCCATTTCACAGCCTTATCTTTATTCGATACAGCAATTTTGTAATCTTTATGTTGTTGCTTTATCTCATTTGTAGTGCCGATTATATCGTCTTTCTTACAACTGGTTAAGCTATAGCAGACATACAGCAGTTTGTTATTTTTATTACTATTTTCATTCATGAGTATTATTATCAGAGGAGACCTCATATAATTCTGGTCGTTTCACCCTCAATTCTATGTGCTTACAGTGGCGTTTGCATTCTTACTCCGACTCTAAAAGAGATTGATTGAAAAAATACTGGTTAACCTCTAGCACTTAAAGGACTAACTGCCTTTAGTTTCACCTATAAGACTCAATATCTTATCAGCCAACTTTTTAATACTAATTGGTTTTTGAATTAAGCCATCAATACTTATAGAAACAGAGATTTCAGAAAATTCTTTACTTCCCATCTCAGAGCCTGTCAGTAGAAGAACCTTCACATTAGGATTAATCTCTTTGGCTTTTTCTGCTAATCGAATACCAGATATTGATTTCATCCAAATGTCAGACAATATGAGAGAGTAGCTTTCTGCATTGGATTCGAATTGTTGTAATGCTTCTTCAGGATTTGTATGTGCATCTACCAAAAATCCACACTTAAGAAGACCAAGCTTGATAACCTGAGCATTGTCAGGATCATCGTCTACAACAAGCAGTCTAGCTAGTGATTTAACTTTATGAGCGTTTGATGTCACGTTATCTGAGACCACCATTCTGTGAGCACAGAATATTTCTTGCATCGTTACTCTTTAGATATATCTTTGATGGTCATCAATTCTCATTCGGTTACATTTTCGGGAGGAGAAAGTGGTTGTTATACAGTCTATTATATTGTTATCGTTGTTGGTGCTATTATTATCCTTCTTTATGCTCCTTCTCTTTCTTCTTCTCGGCGATATAACCTAAGATATGCCCCTCCTTCCATTCTTTTAGTATAACATGGATAACATCTCCAACTTCATTTACGTCAACCCAGTTAGGACGTTGATGATGCAAAAAGTTTATCAAAACTGCGTGGTCTGCTTCAGTTACCTTGACATTCTTTTTCTTTAACTTGGAGGGGTCTTTATGTGGTCTCGCCACCTGGGATGTACGGCTAGCTCTGTCTTTACATGGTTCTTAAGCAATTTGGTTAAATCTACTGATCCTTTAATAAAGGCTGATAAAGGATATAGCATTCATAATAGATAAACTAGCCACAGAAATAAACACTCGTTTTATCCGTCCTAACTCTTAAAAGGTTTGACAATCTAGCGATACTAGATATAGAAATGAATCAAACTACAGAAACTAATAACGACAACAACAGGATGGCTGAAAAGCTCGGAGCTCTACAAGGTTCTGTATACTTTGATGTGCCTTAATTTCAAGTGGGGCTTTCTAACACACGATGAAAACGATGTTCATAAAGCAGTCCAAAAGTATGTGAGGTTGAAACTGGTGAAAGAGGTGTCCACCACGAAAATGACAGTCCACGACCACCATTTAGAGAACAACAATAACAACCATAACCATCAGAAGCAGCACGCAGAGAGAAGCTGTATAATCTCATACCTTAAATCAGCAATTGAAATGCGTAACAAAATCCAGCAGGAGATTGAGCAGCTAGAAAAAATCATCGACTATGATGCAGAAGCTTATGGAAAATACAAGATGAAAATCGGCGCTAGGAACTCAATGGAGCAACACATTCGTGATGCTGAGGAGGCTTTGAGGACTTTATGAGCAAAACAACAGCAGCCAACAATCGTAGACTCAGAAAGATAGACCTTGCAAGATTACAGAGTGATCTCGAGTCTTGTGATGCCGAGATTGAAATGCTCACCGACAGAATAGAGGAGCACCTTTGCACAATGAACTTAGACCCAGATGCCCATTCCAAAATCCGCAGGCTTCAGATAGCCAGGGACATCATTGCAGGTGAAAAGTATCGAATGCAGGAGGAGCTTGCGGAGCTACAAAAATGATATCACTTACAGAGTTACTTAGGTTTCCAAAGAAACAAGAAGAAACGAACTGCTATGTGGTATTCCTATCTTCATTCACCAACAGCTACAAAAGAGCCAACTATCCCAAAACAGGTAAGATATGTCATCTCGGTCGAGGGAATCTAATTCGTTCAAGCCTGATTTCCTGCTGTAAAAGAGGTATTGCTCATCTCGACATGAACTCATATCTCGAAAGCTGGGAAATAAAGACAGTCGATGAGATAAAGCGAGACCTTCGTTACCACAAGGGTATGTATTGTAAGAGGTGCATAGCACTTGCAGGATTCATAATTAGTGGAGGTATGCTACCAAACTCAAATAGTGGAATTCAGTCTTCTTCTTCTTCTTCTTCCTCGACAACGACTACGGGTTCTCTCATAGCAAATGAATCTGGTGAAATGCATGGGAACGCAGAAGGGCTCAGCGGGCTTCCA
>Ga0081538_10002897_pt1 | contig 16366 bp, 16 predicted proteins | sample TabmetS5T2R1_FD_71022 | JGI IMG/M metagenome (GOLD analysis project Ga0081538, IMG submission 71022) | Tabebuia heterophylla rhizosphere microbial communities from the University of Puerto Rico - S5T2R1 | ecosystem: Host-associated > Plants > Roots > Rhizosphere ... | reverse complement strand
CTTCCGCCTACGGCCGCCCGGTGGGGCTTCGACCTACTCGCGCTCCGTGCTCGGCGCAAGCGGGAATCTAGACGGCCCGCGGGGCCAGTGCAAGGCCATCGGGTAACGCTTCTCCGCAATTTGCGGAAAGTTCATTTTTCCACAGTTTCCACACGCGGCCCAGGGGCCTGTGGGCATCCCTGTGGAACGCGGCCACCGGGCTAGGATCCCTTGAGCGCGGCCGCCTTGTAGACGCCGGACGGGTTCCAGAGGAGGAAGCCGCCTGAGTCGGCATCGCGGGCCGCGAGGATCTGGGCGCGGACGTCCTGGAGAGTGTAGTCGCGGCCGAGCGAGAAGTCCTGGAGCCACGGCACGAGGACCGTCTCCTGCCCGCGCAGCTCGCGCCTGAAGTCGCGAAGCGCACGGGCGACCGTGATGCCCGGAACCGCATTCGGGTCGTCGAGTGAGTATTCGCCGGCGCCGAAATGGGAGGGGTAGACCATCGGGTAGATGACGTCCAGATGCCGCGCGAGGCGTCGCGGGCGCTGGCCGATGCCCATCTCGCGCGTTGCCGTCAGCCCGAAGACTGCGGCCGAGACCCGCGCCCCCAGCGGCTCGAGGCGCGCGCGGGCGTACTCGGCGAATCGGCCGATCGTGGCGGTCTTGTGTTCCCTGCGCTTGCCGGGAAACACCGCCGACGAGACGTCGCCGTCGGTGGGGAAGCGCACGTAGTCGAACATGATCTCGTCGAAGCCGGCCTCGACCGCGGCGACGGCGACGTCGACGTTGTACTTCCAGACCCGCTCGTCGTACGGGTTCGTCCAGGCGAGGCCGGCGCTGGTCGTCCAGAGGCCGCCTCCGCGCCGGCCGATCGCCAGCTGGGTTCGCTGGCCGGCGAGAATCGGGTCCTGGAAGACGACGATCCGCCCGATCAGGTAGACGCCCGCGGCCTCGGCCGCCCGCGCCGCCTTGACCGGGTTGTAGAAGGCCTTCGCGGCGCCGATCTCCCGCGCCAGCGGCGGTGCCTGCCGCGTGAAGCCGACTTCACCGTTCTCGTCCTTGACGTCGAGCTCGAGGGCCGTCAGGCCGGCGAGCGAGAGGTACTGGTCGAGCTTCCCTTCGAGCGAGGCCAGCGGGGCGGTGACGTGGACGCCCCTGATCTCCTCGGGCAGCGGCGCGGGCTCGGGCCGGCCCGCGGTCTCGTCCGTCGACGTGGAGCCGGAGCCCGAGTCGGCGGCCGGCGTCGCTTCCCCGCCGCGCCCGTTCAGGAACGTCATCCCGAGCGCGATGCCGGCGGCGGCTACCGCAACGGCGCCGAGCACGAGCACCCGCCGGGCGCTGCGCCTTCTGAGTGACTGCCGACGCCGCTCTCGGAATCGTTCGTTTGGATCGAGGGGATCGAGCAGCATCGGGTTCGGGCACGGTATTTCCTCCCAGCGTGACCCGCAAGCACAACCGGCGGCATCGCGCAACGCTTTTCGTTGCGCTAGCATCGTCCCGTGCCAGTACCGGCCGGGGCCAAGGTGGAGGCGCTCGCGGCGGACTTCCGCTCGCAGCGCCGTCTTGCCGACGCCCTGGGCGTGAGCCCGGCGCAGGTGAGCCGGTGGCAGCGGGGCCAGGGCATCGACCCGACCAACGCCGAGCGGCTCGACCTGCTGGAGCTGACGATGTCCTCGCTGCTGCGCCTGTACGAACCGGAGAGCGCCGAGCGGTGGCTCTTCGGGCTGAATCCCCACCTCCGCAACCGGCGTCCGATCGACGTGATCAGAGCGGGGGAGACGCAGGAGCTCCTCGTGGCGCTGCGGCAGGAGCGCGCGGGCTCGTACGCGTGATCGTCTACCGGTGCTTCCCCTGGGACTCGGGCGTCGACGCGACCTCGCCCGGCGGCGCGCTCTGGTTCCCCCGCGAGCTTCAGGGAGACGGACGACATGACGCCCCGACGCGTTACGGCTGCCTCTACGCCTCGGAGACCGCTGCCTCGGCAGTGGTCGAGGAGCTCCGCTGCTTCGTCGGCACTGGGCTCGCCGGCCCCGATCTCCGTAGGAGCGGGCTCCCGCTGGCCCTTGCGACACTCGTCCTTGCAGATACGACGTCCCTGGTCGACCTCGACGAGCCGCTCGTCCTCGCCGCGGCCCGGCTGCGCCCGTCGCACGTGGCCTCGTACGAGCGTCCACGAACGCAGGAAGCGGCGGCGGCGCTCCACGAGCGCTACGAGAGCGCCGCCGGACTCCGCTGGTGGTCGAGCTTCGAGTCCAGCTGGGCGAACGTCACGCTCTTCGACCGTGCGCTGGAGGCCCTCTCGGTCGAGGAGGTCAGGCCCCTTCGGCTCGAGGACGAGATCGTGCGGGAGGCGGCAAGCTTTCTCGGCCTGCGGATACTGCATCACCGCGCGGGGCGGGGGTTGTTGCGCTCGCATCGGTCGACTTGACATAACGCCCGAAGCGTCTAGTTCCGGCGCCAAGAGGAAGGTCTACCGGCGGAAGCAGAACCCCGTCACCGTCACCAAGGCGGACGGCACCGTCGAGGTGATCAACGACTGGCACAACTCGACGCCGGAACGCCGCAAAGCCGAAGACAGGCGCAAGCGGCTACGGAAGCAGAAGTGGCTCGCCAACCAGGAGCGCAAGCGCGCCGGCAGCTGAAGGGCGGCCTGGCGTGGCGATTCGGGGGGAAACCGAAACGCCGCAGGCGAAGCAAGCGCAAGCGGAAAGAGAGGGTTCCGTCATAGCTGCTGGGTGAGAAGAGGAGGCATCCGGGCCCCCGCTCTGTAGTCGAGCGTTGTGCATAGGGGAATCCGCGCCGACCATCACCCGGACACAGCACAGAAAGCCCGAAACCCGCGAAAATCGGGAAGGGACTTTCTATGGGTTCAAACCCCCCTCGTCAGGGCGAACCTCTCGAGACCGGGCGAACCCCTGCTGGGGAAGGAGGCGAGGCGAGCTCCCCCGGAGGCCGGGTGGGCGACCCGTCCCCAGAAAGGGCTTAGACGACCGGCTCGAGGCCGGCAGCGTCGCGTTGGGGCGTCCCGCTCCCGGCATCGTCGGATCCGCGATCGTTTCCGCCGCGAGCTCGTGATGAATGCCGCAGGGCGCCGGTTCGGCGCCGGGCTTCGGGTCCGGAAGAGTGTGAGTGGCGCCGGCGGGACCCGCGAGCACCGCGGCGACAAGTAACGAGAGTCCGAGGGCCGCCGTCCGTTTCATCGTTCTCCTTTCCGCATGACGGGGCCACTACGGCTCGATGCGCGTGAGCGCAGGGGCGTCTTGATCGACGGCCCAGACGGCGCCCTCCCCGAAGGCAAGTGACTGAAGCCTTCCCGGGACGGGTATCGGGTCGCCCACCGGGGTGCCCGACTCCGGGTCGAGTCGGGTGACGCCCCCGGTCCCGCTGGCGATCCAGACCGCTCCGCCGCCCACCGCGACAGCGACAGGTCGCCCTCCGAGGGATATCGGCTTGCCGACAGTCTGGTTCGTCCGCGCGTCGATCCGCGTCACCGTGCCGTCGTCCAGGTTGGCCACCCAAACGGTGCCGTCGGCGACCGCGACCGCGACGGGCCCCGCTCCGACGCGGATACTCGCGATGGGCCGATTCGAGCGCGGATCCATCCTCACGACCCTCCCCTCGCCCGGGCTGACGATCCACACGGAACCGGCGCCCACCGCGACTCCGGCGTAGGCCGATTTGGCCGGCCCCCTCTGCGCGATCTTGTTCGAAACGTCGGCGAGCGTGCCCGTCTGCGGGTCGATGCGCAGGAGCCGGCCGACGCGCGCTTCGAACGCCCATACCGATCCCGCGCCGACCGCGACTGCCATCAGGCGACCGTCGACGAGCGGCTTCTCCACGGCGCGGTTCGAGCGCGGGTCGACTCGGGTCGCCGTTCCGTAGCCGTTGACAACCCAGACGGCGCCCTCGCCGACCGCCACGCTGAACGGGTCTCTGCCGACAGGGATCTCGGCGACCACCTTCATCGACTGTGGGTCGATGCGAAGCACCGTGTCGTCGTCGAAGTTCGCCACCCAGACGGCGCCTTCGCCGACCGCCACGGAGAGGGATGCGCCCGGCAGGTCGACGACGCGGACGGCCGGCGCCCTTTCGTCGTTCCCGCACCCGCCCGAGGCCACGCCGAGGCTGAGCGCGACACCCAGACCCAGGAGAAATCTCCTCTTCACCGCACGCTCCGCTTGATTGGAGCTTCCGCTGCTGCGCGCAACACTACGCGAGGGTGTGGGAACCGCGTGGTGGGACGAGCTGACCAACCCCGGGGGCGCTGATTAGCGCGGCTTGAGCATCGTGCCGTCGCAGAAGCGGGAGAATCTTGCGCGGGTTCGATTCCCGCCGCCTCCACCTCCAGAAGCTCCGGCGTCCGCGGGTTGACCTCCATGGTTCCGGGTCAGATCGTCGGGCCGGGATCGGATTCCTGTGACGGAATCGGGCGAAACCAACAGCGGAGTGATGAGCCGCTTAGGCAACGTTGGAAAGTGGCTCTCGCACCCCGTTGTCCTCCGTTTGGTCGGTGTCCTCATCTCGACTCTGCTCGTCCCCTACATCACGCGCCGTTGGCAGGAGACCAAGGAGGAAATCGACCGTAGAGCTGAACTGGCCGCGGACATCACGGAGAAGACGACGGGGTTTGCGATGGCCGTCCAAGGGTTTCACCTGCAGGAGGAGGCTCGGGAGAGTGCCGAGACCCCGGAGACGGTCGAGGAAAATCCGATTGCACGAAACCAGGGCAACTGGCACCGATTCAGTCCGCCGACCCTCTTTGCTACATCGACGTCGCGCATCTCCGCGGCCGATCGATCGTGGATTGGACCGGCGGCCCCTTCTACGTCGAGGGAGTGTTGGAAACAGGCGGCATAGCTACCGATGCCCTCTGGACGCGTGTCGACTCCGCTGTCGAAGAATCGTTCGCACTGCTTATCAACTCAATAGAGGTCCTGGCCCATCTGATAACAGCCGCTGCAGTGCTTGAACCGCCTCAGCGCGTTATAAGCACGAGGACGGGCGCGCTGTCGTTCACCGATCCCCGCTTCGAGCCACCAGCCGAGCAAGCCCGACCCTAGCCGCTAGGGATTTTTCCTTCACGGATCCGTCCAAGGTGGCCAATCCGCGCCCAAACGTCCCGAAACTCGCTCACGGAGCCATGCGGGCTCGGCGGGCTGGATCCGGCTGAACGCTAGGCGCCATGCCACTCCCCGGCACGTCGGTCCTGCGACCGCCAAACTGCCTGAGAACCCCTTGGAGGTTCGAGTCCTCTCGCCCGCACTCAGAGAGTGGAGCGCTTTTCGAGAGTTCGGATTCGCGCCGCGAGCTCGGCCATCATCGCCGTCGCGATTTGGGGCTCCTGGCTGAGGAGCTTGAGAAACGGGGGGCGGGGGAGCTTCATTACCTGGAGCTCGCCCTCGGCCGCGATCGTTGCAGAGCGCGGCTCGCCGTCGATCAACCCCATCTCGCCGAAGTAGTCGCCGATCCCCAACGTGCGGCGAGACTTCCCGACCACCTTCGCGCGGCCGCCGAGGATCAAGTAGAAGGCGTTCGAGGGCTGGCCGATCTCGACGACGATCGCGCCCGGGGAGAATTCCCGGATTTGCGCCAGGGACGCGATCTTCCGCAGGCGACGCTTGCCGATGCGCGCGAAGAGCGGCAGGCTCGCGAGCACGTCCGCCCAGTCGCTCGCCGTTGGGCGAGTCGACGAGCCGAGCACTTTCTGGAGTTCGAATGCGCGGGTCGCCATCGGAAGGCACGACGCTACTCCGCAAATTGCTCGGCTTCAACCGCTGCCGATCCGACGGGCGCTCGCAGTCAGTCCTCGCCCGCGCTGCAGCGGGAACATCTGGAACTCTGGGGCTGAGTGTTCTCCGCCGAAGACAGCCTCGTCCTGCTCGCGCTCTTGGTCGCCGGGCTCACGCTCATCGTCCTCGCCCAGGCGGTGCGGATCCCGTATCCGATCCTGCTCGTGCTCGGAGGGCTCGCGCTCGGCTTTGTCCCGGGCATGCCCGAGATCGAGCTCCCGCCGGACCTTGTCCTCGTCGCGGTGCTGCCGCCGCTCCTCTACGGCGCGGCCTTCTTCACTTCGCTCCGCGAACTTCGCGCGAACCTGAAGCCGATCGTCCTCCTCGCAATCGGCCTCGTTCTCCTGACGATGCTGCTCGTCGCGTTCGTCTCCCACGCGATCATCCCAGGAATCTCGTGGCCGGTCGCGTTCGTCCTCGGAGCGATCGTCTCGCCGACCGACCCCATTGCGGCGACCGCCATCGCCCGGCGGCTCGGGCTGCCGCGCGGGCTCGTCGGCATCATCGAGGGGGAGAGCCTGGTCAACGACGGCACCGCCCTCGTCGCATACCGGTACGCGGTCCTCGCGGTCGTGACGGGCAGCTTCTCGCTCCCCTCCGCGTCGGGTCGCTTTCTCCTCAACGTCGTCGGGGGCATCGCCGTCGGTCTCGCGGTCGGCTGGGTGATCCGCCAGGTTCGCCGACGGATCGACAACCCGCCGGTGGAGATCACGATCTCGATCCTCTCGGGCTACCTCGCCTTTCTGCCGGCGCACGCGCTCGAGGTTTCCGGTGTCTTGGCGGCAGTCAGCGCAGGGATCTACCTCGGCTGGCACACGCTCGAGCTCACGTCGGCGCGAACTCGCCTCCAGGGACTCGCGGTCTGGGAGATCCTCTTCCTCGTCCTCAACGCCCTCCTCTTCGCGCTCATCGGCCTCCAGCTGCCGGTGATCGTGGACGCCCTCTCGGGTCAGTCGGTGCAGCGCCTGCTCGGGTACGCGGCAATCGTCACCGCAGTCGTCATCGGCGCGCGATTCCTCTGGATCTACCCGACCACCTACATCTCCCGCCTGCGGCGCCAGGAGGTGCTCGACGGCTCGACCGCCCAGCCGTGGAGGGGGGCCACCGTCGTCGCCTGGTCCGGCATGCGCGGCGCGGTCTCGCTCGCCGCGGCCCTGGCGTTGCCCTTGACGACGGATGCCGGCACGCCGTTCCCGAACCGCGAGCTAGTCATCTTCCTGACCTTCTCGGTCATCCTGGGCACGCTCGTCCTCCAGGGACTGACGCTGCCGGTGGTCATCCGGACCCTCCGGATGGAGGAGGACACGCTGCCTGCCCTGGAGGAGGCGAAAGCCCGCCTCCACGCCGCGGAGGCGGCGCTCGCCCGCCTCGACGAGCTGGTGGAAGAGGATTGGGTTCGCGAGGATACGGCTGAACGCGTCCGCGGCATGTTCACGTTCCGGCGGGAACGGTTCAGCTCACGGTTCGACCCTGACACCGACGGCGCGATCGAAGACCAGTCGGCCGCCTACCAGCGGCTCCTGCGCGAGCTGCTGGACGCGGAGCGCGAGGCCGTGCTCGACCTGCAGCGGAGCGGGAGGATCGACGACGACGTGCTGCGACGGGTGGTGCGCGACCTCGACCTCGAGGAAGCACGGCTGAACTAGACGGGCGGGACGATGCGGAGCGCCGGCCTCGGCGTCGGTGTTTGGCCCAGGCGGTCGAAGCCGAGGCTGGGCGGCGGTTCCTCGGTGCCCCATTCTGCCGCCAGGTCGAACACGGCCTGGGTGGCGGCACGCGCATGTCCGCACCAGACCGGATCCGTGGCGGTCTTCCACGGATACTCGTCGTCACCGACGGTCGCCGACAGCTGGTCGCGGAACCAGCGCGGGTCGTCGCCCTCGGGGCGGTCGAAGCCGAAGCGGTCACGGGCTCGCTTCAGCTCCGTCTCGAGCATCTGCATCAGCGTCAGGTAGCGCGTGAAGCGATGCGTGGCGAAACTGAACGCGCCGAAGGACTCACCGGCGTAGGCGCCCCGCATCATGAGGCCCTTCACCGCGTCCTCGTTCATGCTCAGGTTGAGACCGCCCTCGTCCTCGGCCAGCCGGATGTGGCAGACGCGCTCGCGGAAGCCGGGCATCTCCATCTGCATGGTGTCGCGCCAGTTGAGCCCCGTGTCCAGCACCTGGGCGACGAAGCGGCCGAACCCGTCGATCGCGGCCCAGCGAAGGGGCTCGCGGTCGTTTGGGCCCCCGGGCAGGTACACGTGTCGCAGCGTCGGGTCGGGGCTCGAGTCGTCGACGACCTTCGCGAGCGCCGGGTCGGGCGCCCCCATGAGATCGAGCCCGAACGTCGGGTGGCCGGGGAGGAGCGCGTCGAAGAAATGCACGGGGAAGTTGCTCGTGATCGCTCCGTCGCTGAACCAGCGCTCCACGTAGTCGAGCTCCACGTCCTCGGGCTGCTCGTAGAATGGCACCGAGGCTATGAGGCCGGGCACGGCGAGGCTCATCCGCGTTCCCAGGAGGACGGGCATCTTCGCGCCGGGCACCTCGTAGAGTGTCCGGCCCTCGACCTCCAGAGTCTTCCCGGCTTGCTTCCGCATCCACTCGGCGACTTCCGGGGGAATCAGCTTCCCGATCTCCTCCGGATCGAAGTAGAAGCGGTTGTCGTCCGCCAGCGGCAGACGCACCGGACGTCCGGCGCTGACGTCGGTCGTCATCAGCTGGAGCGAGACGGAGCGCGAGTCGTCCTCCTCGTCCTTCAGGTCGGCGAAGGTCAGCGGGTCGTCCTCGAGCGTGCGGCCGGCGCAGCGCTGGATGTGCTCGTGGAGCCAGTCGGAGAGCGCGGGCGTGTCGAAGTCGCGCTGCGTCGTCCCGGGGCAGAGGCCGAAGCCGGCCCCGCGGCTGCCGAGGGTCCGGACGAGCGCGCGGCTCGGTCGTGCGACCCCGACCATGACCGCGCAGGCGGCGAGGAAGCCGATGCCGACCGCCGCAGAGACGACGAGGGCCGGCCAGGCGAACGCCGACCACCAGCCGAGCCAGAGGAAGAGCGCGTACCCGGCGACGGAGACGGCCGCGGTCCAGGCGAGGCCGAGGAGCACGATCGGGAGCCAGAGGGCGCGCAGGGAGTAGGTGATCACGCGGCGCCGCGCCCCGGCGCCTTTTGCCCTCGCCTCCATCATCCTCACGACGAGGTCGAAGAAGCTTCGGTTCTCGGGCCTGGGCTGGAAGAGGCCGAGAACCCGGTTCGGCTCGCCGATCGCATCAGCCAGTTCGCGCAGGCGGTCGAAGCCGCCGTCCTTGCCCTCGCGCCGCCCGAGCTCGGCTGCCGCCGTGACGGTGGCCGCGATCGCTCCAGCCGACGTGCCGCCGACGTTCCGGAAGCGGTAGCGCTTCGCCAGCGCGAGGATCGCACCGGGGTAGACCACGCCGCTGGCAACGCCGCCCTTCATGACCAGATCGCAGGTCTCGTCGGGCTCGCGCGGCCACGGTCCGCTCTCGACTTCGGCTCTCAGCTCGGTCATGCCTTCCTCCCCTCGTCGACGGCGCGCCCGATCGTCCCGCCGCCGGGCGCGGGCGTCAAGATACGCCGATGCGCGTCTCCGCGAAGGTCGACTACGCCTTGCGTGCGGCGCTCGAGCTGGCCGCCGCCGGGGAGGGACCGACGAAGGGAGAGCGGATCGCCCAGGCCCAGGACATCCCCCTGAAGTTCCTCGAGAACATCCTCCTCGAGCTCCGCCACAGCGGGCTGGTCCAGAGCCAGCGCGGGGCGGAGGGCGGTTACTGGCTCGCTCGGCCGCCGGAGGAGATCAAGCTCGCGGACGTTATCCGCGCCGTGGAGGGCCCGCTCGCCAATGTGCGCGGCTCACGGCCGGAGACCGTCCGGTACGAGGGCCCGGCCGCCCGGCTTCAGGACGTGTGGATCGCCATGCGCGCGAACCTGCGCGCCGTGCTCGAGGAGCTGACGCTCGCCGACGTCGCCTCGGGAGAGCTGCCGCCCGACATCGCCGCGATTGCGGCGGACCCGGAGGCCTGGGAGTCGCACTGACTACGCGAAGACGGTCGTTCTGCTCGGCCGCACGTAGATGATCTGACCCTCCAGGAGCTCGAGCTCCTCGACCTCCCTCCGCGTCACCTGCGCGGAGACGTGGCGACCGTCGTCGAGTACGAGCTCGACGCGCACCTCGAAGCCGAGGTGGACGATCCGCTGGATCATCGCCTCGCTCGTCGTCCCGTTCGGCTCGAGCCGGAGCTCGAGGTCGTGGGGGCGGATCCACTCCTCGCCGAGCCGGTTCACCGGCCCGACGAAGCTCATCACGAACTCGTTCGCCGGATGCTCGTAGAGGTCGCGCGGCTTGCCGCTCTGCTCGATGCGTCCCTCGTTCATGACGGTGACGCGGTCGGCGACGTCCATCGCCTCCTCCTGGTCGTGCGTGACAAGGACGGTCGTGACATGCACCTCCTCGTGGAGGCGGCGCAGCCAGGCGCGGAGCTCCTTGCGTACGCGCGCATCGAGGGCCCCGAAGGGCTCGTCGAGGAGGAGAACCTTGGGCTCGACGGCGAGCGCCCGGGCGAGGGCCATCCGCTGGCGCTGGCCCCCGGAGAGCTGACCCGGGTAGCGGTCGGCGAGGCCGTCGAGCTGGACGAGGCCGAGCAGGTCGTCCACCGTGGCCCGGATCCCCGCCTTCGGCCGCTTGCGGATCTTGAGGCCGAAGCCGACGTTGTCGCGCACCGTCATGTGCTTGAAGGCTGCGTAGTGCTGGAAGACGAAGCCGACCTCCCGCTTCTGCGGCGGGATCCTCGTAACGTCCTCGCCGAGGATCGAGACGCGGCCTTCGTCGGGGGTCTCGAGCCCGGCGATGATCCGCAGCAGCGTCGACTTGCCGCTGCCGCTCGGTCCGAGGAGGGCCGTGAGCGACCCGCTCGCAATCGCGAGCGAGACGTTGTCGACGGCGACGAAGCTCGAGTCAAACCGTTTCGTGACTTGGCGGACGGCGATCGACATCCGCAACCTCCTTGTATTCCTTGGGCTTGAACGCGTTCATGGCGACGAGCGTGAGCACGGCGAGCACCGCGAGCACGAGCGAGGTCGTGAACGCAGCCACCTCGTTGAAGCGCAGGTACTCCTCGTCGACGTGGAGCGTGAGCGTCTCGGTCTTGCCGGCGATTCGGCCGGAGACGACGGCCACCGCGCCGTACTCCCCGAGCGCGCGGGCCGTGGTGAGGACGACCCCGTACGCGACGCCCCAGCGGATCGCCGGGAGCGTGATCCGCCGAAAGGTCTGGAAGCGCGACGCGCCGAGCGTCCGGGCCGCTTCGTCCTGGTCGGTTCCGACCTCGCGGAGGACCGGGATCACCTCGCGAACGACGAACGGCAGCGTCACGAAGATGGTCGCGAGGACGATTCCCGGCGTCGAGAAGATGATCTGGATCCCGGACTCCTCGAACCAGCTTCCGAGCCAGCCGTCCTGGCCGTAGACGAGCACGAGCGCGAGGCCGACGACGACCGGCGAGAGCGCGAGCGGCAGCCCGATCATCGAGTTGACGAGCCAGGCGCCGTGCTTCGGCGGCCGGCGCACGAGCGCAATCGCGCACATAACGCCGAAGATCGTGTTCACGGGGACCGCGATGCCGACCGCGATCAGCGTCAGCTCGAGCGCCGAGACGAACGAGGGGTCGGTCAGCGCCTCCCAGACGGGCGCGAGGCCATCCCTGAACGTGGAGTAGACGATCATCGAGCAGGGGAGGACGAGCAGCAGCAGGAGGTACCCGAGCGCAAGCGTCCGGAGTGCGTAGCGGGAGCCGGCGGAGCTACGCATCGTGCCTCCTGCTCCGCCGCTCGAGCACGTCGGCGGCGGCGAGGACGACGAACGAGAGCACGAGGAGGACGACCGAGACCGCCGCAGCCGCGGCCTGCTCGCCACTCTCGATCGACTTGAAGATGTTGACCGAGGCGACCTCGGTGTCGAACGGGATGTTTCCGGAGATGAGGACGACAGCCCCGAACTCTCCGACGGCCTTCCCGAACGAGAGCGCGGCGCCCGAGAGGACTGCCGGCATCAGGTTCGGGAGGATGATCCGCCTGAACGTCGTCAACGGCCGCGCGCCGAGCGATGCGGCCGCCTCCTCCATCTCGCGGTCGAGCTCGACGAGGACCGGCTGCACCGCTCGGACGACGAAGGGGAGCGTGACGAAGAGCAGCGCGAGAACGACCGCCGCGCGCGTGTACGCCACGTCCACGCCGAGCGGGCTCCCGGGCCCGTAGACGGCGAGGAGCGTCAGGCCCGCGACGATCGTCGGCAGGGCGAACGGCAGGTCGATGACGGCGTTGACGACGCCCTTGCCGCGGAAGTCGTCCCGGACGAGCACCCAGGCGATCAGGGTGCCGGTGACGGCGTTCACGAGCACGACGAGGAGCGAGGCGACGAACGTCAGCTTCAGCGCGGCGACCGCTCCAGGGGAGGTCACCTCGTCCCAGAAGGCGGAGAGGCCGCCCTCGAACGACGCCGCGACGACCGCCGCGATCGGGATGAGGACGATGAGCGTGAGGTATGCGGTCGAGAGCCCCAGAACGAGGCCGCCGGCGCGCCTGGACGCGCCCGTGCGCGCCGGCACCCCGACCGCTTCGGGCTCAGCACTAGTCGTCAGTAGGAACCCCCAGCTCGTTCTCGATGTCGAGGAAGATGCTCTCCTCACGGTCGAAGAAGCGCGTGCGGACCTCCGGCCACCCGCCGAGGTCGGCGATCGTGAAGAGGCCGGGCGGGTCCGGGAAGTCGAACTCGGACTCCACGCCCTCGACGACGGGCCGGTAGCCCTTGGAGGCGAAGACCGCCTGCGCCTCGCGCGTGTACAGATAGTCGACGAATGCCTGGGCCGCCCGCGGGTTCCCGCTCGTCGCCACCACGGCGACCGGGTTCTCGATCAGGATCGTCTCGTCGGGGACCACGTACTCGAGCGCCTGGCCCGCCTGCTGGGCGAAGATCGCCTCGTTCTCGTAGGCGAGCAGGACGTCTCCCTTGCCGGCGGCAAAAGTCTGGAGCGACTCGCGCGCGCTCCTGTCCTGGACCGGGACGTGGTTCAGGAAGAGGTCACGGAGGTAGTCGATCGCCTCACCGTCCGACTTCCCCTGCTCGAGCTGGGCGCCGTAGGCGGCCATGATGTTCCACTGGGCGCCGCCCGAAGTGAACGGGTTGGGGGTGATCACCTCGATGCCCTCTTGGAGGAGGTCGTCCCAGGTCTGGATGCTCTCCGGGTTGCCGGGCCGGACGGCGAAGACCACCACCGAGTTCGTGACCATGCCGTTGTGCTCGTTCTGCTCCCAGTCGGCGTCGACAAGGCCTGCGTCGACGAGCCGCGTCACGTCGGGCTCGAGCGAGAAGGCGACGACGTCGGCCGCCAGCCCCGCCTCGACGGCGCGGCTCTGCTCGCCGGAGGACGCGTACGACTGGTCGAAGTCGAGGCCTCGGCCCTCAGGCTTGTCCTGGAAGGCCGCGATGAGCTCCTCGTAGGCCTCGCGCGGCGTCGAGTAGGCGACGAGCGAGAGCGTGCCGCTGTCGCCGGAGGCGCCGGCATCGCCGCCGGCGTCGCAGGCGGTCGCGACGAGGAGGAGGAATGCTGCGAGCGCCCCGAGGGCGCTCAGACGGGCGATGCGGGCGTCCTTGTGTGCCATAGATGGATTACCCACTTTCTCTACTAGCTGAGTGGGAGTGATATAGCACTCTTACCGGAGTGTCAAGCCAGAGCGGCAGCGCGTGGGATAGCGTCCGCTCGATGTCCGTCCTCGAGCGAGACGATGCGCCGCCTGCCCGCGTCATCGAGGTCACAGATCCCGCAGTCGGGCTCGACGCCGTCGTCGTCATCGACCACGAGCTCTTCGAGGTCTCTGCGGGCGGGACGCGCATGGTGCCCGACGTGACCGCCGACGAGGTGGCACGCCTGGCGCGGGCGATGACTTGGAAGCTCGCGGTCTGCGGGGTCCCTTACGGCGGCGCGAAGGCGGGGATCCGGTTCGGCGGCGGCGACCGGGCGGCCGTGCTCGGGGCCTTCCTCGACCGCGTCCGCGGGTGGAGCGACTTCTTCCTCACCGGGCCTGACATGGGAACGGAGCCCGAGGACTTCCTGCCTCTCGAGCCGGAGGGGAGACCGTTGCCGATCTGGGCGCGCACGCACGACAGGCTCGGGATGGACGACCTCGCGGTCGGCCACGGGATCAAGGGCGCGGCGGCGGTCGCCCTCGAGCAGCTCGGCCGGTCTTTCGAGGGCGCGAGCATGGCGATCGAAGGGTTCGGAAAGGCAGGTGCCGGCACCGCCCGTGCCTGCGCGCGCTCGGGCGCGCGCGTCGTCGCGGTCAGCACCGTCAAGGGGGCGCTCGTCGATCCGGCCGGGCTCGACGTGGACGAGCTGCTCGCGCTCCGCGTGCGCCACGGCGACGCCTTCGTCCGCCACGGCCCCGTTCCGGTTCAGCCGCGCGAGCGGCTCTTCGCGGTCGAATGCGACGTGCTCGTCCCGGGCGCGCGACCCCACGTCATCGCGCCGGAGGCGGCTCCCGGGCTTCGCTGCGCGGCCGTCGTGCCGGCCGCGAACGTCCCCTACGCCCCGGGAGCGACCGACGTACTCGCGGCGAGCGGGATCCTCGCGCTGCCGGACTTCGTGACGAACGCCGGCGGCATCCACCTGTACGAAGCGCCGGACTGCCGGGAGGATCCGGCAGCCTGCCTGGCCGCAGTCGAGCGGCTGGTCGGCGAGACTACGCACCGCGTCCTGGCCGCGGCCGACGGCGGTCGCGTCACCCCGACGGAGGCCGCGCTCGGGATCGCGCGCGACTTCCTCCGGGCTCAGGCCTCCTGATGGCTTGCGGCGGCCAGGCGGCGATCGAGCTCGTCGGCGCCGAGCCCGTCGACCTCGAGCACCTTGCGCCGTGAGTGGGCGCCCGCGACGACGGTCACCTTCTCCCGTCTGACGCCGGCGAGGTCTGCGACGAGCTCGACGAGCGCGCAGTTGGCGCGACCGCGCTCCGGTGGCGCCACGACCCGGGCGCGCCAGCCGCCGCCGTGGCGCCCGACGAGCTCGGTTCGGGCAGCCCCGGGGGAGACGGTTATCTCGACCCTGGCCATGTCCGGGAGACCCACATGCTTCTGACACAATGGCTCGCAGTGAGGACGAAGGTCGAAGAGCTGCCCGAGAGCCGGGTTCGGCTCGAGGTCGAGGTGCCGAAGGAGGACGTCGAGCACGCCCTCGAGCACGCTGCCTCCGACCTCGCGGAGTCTCTCCGCATCCCGGGCTTCCGCAAGGGCAAGGCGCCCGTCCGGGTCGTCGCCGCGCGTGTTGGTCGCGAGGCTCTCTGGGAGGAGGCGGTGCGAAGCCACCTCGACGGCTGGTTCTGGAACGCCGCCGCGACGTCCGGCGTCCGCCCGGTCGCGAGCCCGGAGGTCGACGTCGGCGACGGCCCACCCGAGGAGGGCGAGGGCTTCCGCTTCACGGCCACCGTCGCCGTCGTGCCGAAGCCCGAGCTGGCCGATTGGCAGGAGCTCGAGGTCGGCGCGCCCGAGGCCGAGGTTCCCGCCGAGCTCGTCGACGCGGAGCTCGAAGGCTTGCGCGCAATGGTCGCGGAGCTCTCGGCCGTGGACGGCCGCCCCGCGGGCCCGGGCGATGTGGTCGTGGTCGACATGGAGGGAGAGCAGATCGGGGCGACCCAGCGCGAGTACGTCGTCGAGGTCGGCAGCGGCCGGTTGGTGGACGAGATCGAGACGGCGCTCGTCGGCATGACGGCAGGCGAGACCAAGGAGGTCGAGTTCGAGCTCGCCGACGAGACTACGGCGAACGTGACGGTGACCGTCAACGACATCCAGGAGAAGGTGCTGCCGCCGCTCGACGACGACCTTGCGAAGGCGGCCAGCGAGTTCGAGACGCTCGCAGAGCTGCGGTCCGACATCGAGGCGCAGCTCCGCGAGCAGCTCGAAGGCGAGCTGGAGCTGAAGCTTCGGCAGGACGCGGTCGACGCTCTCGTCGCCGCGTCCACGTTCGACTCGATCGAGCCCATGGTCGAGCGCCGGACGGCCGAGCTGGCCACGGGCTTCGTGCGCTCGCTCGAGCGCCGCGGCCTCGGCCTCGAGAGCTACCTGGCCATGACCGGCCAGAGCCAGGAGGAGCTGGTCGGCCGCCTCCGCGCCGAGGCCGAGCAGGCGCTCAAGCGCGAGCTCGTGCTCGAGGCCGTTGCCGAGCAGCTCCAGCTCGAGGTGGCCGACGAGGAGATCGAGGAGCTCGTGCGCCGGGAGGCGGAGGAGGCCGGGGAGGACCCGGACACCCTGCTCGCCAACGCGCGCGAGAGCGCGGGCTTCGAGCAGCTGCGGGGCGATCTGCGCATGCGCAAGGCGCTCGACGAGGTGGTGGCCGGGGTGAAGCGGATCCCGGTCGAGCTCGCCCGCGCCCGCGAGAAGCTGTGGACGCCCGAGAAGGAGAAAGCACCTACCGAGATAAAGATATGGACGCCAGGAAGCGAGGGAGGCACATGAGCCCGTTGATCCCAATGGTCGTCGAGCAGACGTCGAGAGGCGAGCGCGCCTTCGATATCTACTCGCGGCTTCTGAACGAGAGAATCATCTTCCTCGGGACCCCGGTGGA
>Ga0081538_10002896_pt1 | contig 16367 bp, 16 predicted proteins | sample TabmetS5T2R1_FD_71022 | JGI IMG/M metagenome (GOLD analysis project Ga0081538, IMG submission 71022) | Tabebuia heterophylla rhizosphere microbial communities from the University of Puerto Rico - S5T2R1 | ecosystem: Host-associated > Plants > Roots > Rhizosphere ... | reverse complement strand
CCATCGCCGACCAGGCCCGCACCATCCGCATCCCGGTGCACATGGTCGAGACGATCAACAAGCTGATCCGCATCCAGCGCCAGCTCCTCCAGGACCTGGGCCGCGAGCCCACCCCGGAGGAGATCGGCCGTGAGATGGAGTTCTCCCCCGAGAAGGTCCGCGAGATCCTCAAGGTCTCCCAGGAGCCGGTGTCGCTGGAGACCCCCATCGGCGAGGAGGAGGACTCCCACCTCGGCGACTTCATCGAGGACTCCGACGCCGTCGTCCCCGTCGACGCGGCCAGCTTCATCCTGCTCCAGGAGCAGCTCGACTCGGTCCTGCACACCCTGTCGGAGCGGGAGAAGAAGGTCATCCAGCTCCGCTTCGGCCTCACCGACGGCCACCCCCGCACCCTGGAGGAGGTCGGCCGCGAGTTCGGCGTCACCCGCGAGCGCATCCGCCAGATCGAGTCCAAGACCCTCTCCAAGCTGCGCCACCCCTCCCGCAGCCAGAAGCTCCGCGACTACCTCGAGTAGCAAGGCAAGCACGGCAAGCTCACGCGAAGGCTTGGCGGTCCGCATTGTCGCCAGCGTGGCTGGTCCGCTGATCTCGGCCGCATCGCTCGGCTTCAGCATCCTCCAGCGACACCAAGCGCCAGCCTCGGACGCGGCTGACGAGGCGAAACGGCTCGATCGTGCCGCCGAGACGCTCGCCCAAGCCGTCCGCCAGCAGTGGGAGGTCGAGGCGGGAATGCGGTCCCTGCGGCGGCCAGCGCCGCTGCCGCTGCACTGGTTGACCACCGAACGACCAGTGGCCGCCCCAGCCGCCACCGTCGTCGGCGGCGCCGTCGTCGGCCGGCCGGTACAGCTCCGGTTCCACGGGCTCCTGGACGAGGTCGCCGAAAAGTTCCTGGCCTTGCCGCATCATCGCCTGGTCGTCCTCGGCGAGCCAGGCGCCGGCAAGACCGTCCTGGCGACGCTGTTGACCCTGGACCTGCTCGCCCGCCGGCAGCCCGATGACGCGGTACCGGTGCTGTTGTCGGTCTCCTCATGGAACCCGACCACCGAGCACCTGCACGCCTGGATCGCCCGTCGCCTGGACGAGGACTATCCCGCCCTGGGCAATGCCGCCGCCTACGGACCGGCCGCCGCCCAGCAGCTGGTGCTCGCCGGATGCGTCCTACCGATTCTCGATGGGTTGGACGAGCTGCCCGCTGCCCTGCGAGTCACCGCCGTCGATAACCTCGATCAAGCCCACGCCGGGCGGCCGCTGGTCCTGACCTGCCGCAGCCAGGAGTACCAGGAGGCCGTCACCACCAGCGGCCAGCTCCTCGCCGCTGCCGCCGTCGTGGAGATCCAACCTGTCGCGGTGGTTGACGTGATCAGCTTCGTCCAGGCGGCCATCGCCTCGACCGACACCCGTTGGGAGCAGGCGTTCAGTGAGCTTCGCGCCCATCCCACCGGGGCGCTCGCCATGGCGTTGAGCTCCCCGCTGATGGCGGCCTTGGCCCGCGCCATCTACAGCGCACCCACCCGCGACCTCGCCTGGTGGGAACTCGCTCTGGCCGTCCCGCGACGTGCCATCGGCCTGATGGTCGCGCTCGTGATCGGGCTCTTGGGGTGGGTCTTGGGCCAGCTCGTAGGCGGCCTCTGGGTCGGGCTGGTGAGTGGCCTCATGGGCAGCCTCTGGGTCGGGTTGGTGGCCTGGAGCGTCGCAGAGCGACTCCAGCGCCGAAACGACGACGACTCCGAGGAAGGCTTGGAGAGCTGATCCGACGCCTCCCCTCCGGGCTCGCACCCGGGCTGGTACGCGGGCTGATTGGCGGGCTTGTGCCCGGGCTCGTGGTCGGGCTCCTGTTCGGGCTCGGCTATGGGCTGGTGGTCTGGCTCGCGGCTGGGCCGGTGGTTGGGATCGCGTTCGGGCTGGTGGGTGGGCTCGTGTTCGGGCTTCTCTTTGTGGGCGCGGCCTGGGGTTGGTTCGCCATCGCACGGGCATGGCTGGCAGTTGCTGGCCGGCTACCCTGGCAGCTGATGACCTTCCTTGACGATGCCCACCACCGTGGCGTCCTCCGCCAGGCCGGCGCGGTATACCAGTTTCGTCACGCCCGCCTGCACGACCACCTGGCCGACGTCGACCACCTGAAGTAGCGGCCGCCCGGGGTGGTCGGAGTGTGACGGATCGCACCGGGGCACCCGTGACGTAGGGCACAAGTCGCTTCCTCCCGCTCAGGTGGGTGTCGTCCGCGACCACCTGGAGTAGCAAGGCAAGCGAGGCTCCGCCTTCGGCGGCGGTCTGAGCCTGCCCTGGTCGCTCCTCACGGTGGTGCGGTGCGAACGCCATCCTGCCGCTCAACGTCGAGCAGGAGGGCGAGCGCCGCCGCCGACCCGGGCAACCAGGGTCCAGCAGCGGTGTCGTTGGTAGGCTTGGCGACGATCGGGCCGCAGGCAGGAGCAGCATGGACCCAGGATCCGCATCCCGTCCGCATATCCCCGACCGCGACGGATCGAGCCTTCGCACCGCAGAGGTTGCCCGGGGGAGGTCGCGGCGCCGGCCGGCGGGGGAGGCGCCGCCGCTGCCGCGCCGGATCGGCAAGACGGGCTGGTGGTGGCTCGGCCTGGGCACCCTGGCGATCATCGGGTGGGTGACCGCGGTCACCGTTGCCGGTGGCGTGCTCCTTCCCGTCGACCAGGCCGTGCTCGAGCTGTTTGCTCGCGGGCGCACGCCGGCGCTCACCAGGGTCATGCTCGAGGTGGCCGAGGTCGGCTCCGACCTGGTGATCGTGCTGGGTTGGGCGGCCATCCTGGTGCTGCTGGTGTTCCGCCGGCTCCGGCGCCTGTTGGTGTTCCTGGGCACGTTCTGGCTGGTCCAGGCGCTGGCCGCCTACCTCGCCCAGGGCATCCTGGACCAGGCCTCGCCGCTGCGACCGGCCGGGATCGCGATGCTCGGCCCGGCCGGCGAGTCGGCGTACCCGCTGGCGCCGCTCGCGATGCTGACGGCCCGGCTGGTCGGGGTGCTGTACGCCCTGGTCCCGCAGGGCCGGATGCGGCAGGGGGGCAAGGCCGTGGCGGCCGTGATCATCGCGGTGGTCGCCCTGGCCCGCATGTACCTGGCCATCGACACCCCGACCGGGGTCCTGGTCGCGGTGGTCATCGGCGTCACGATTCCGCTGGTCGGCTTCCGGCTGCTGTGCCCGGACGAGGTGTTCCCGGTGACCTACCGCCGCGGCCGCACCGCCCACCTGGACGTTGGCGGACGCCGGGGTGAGGCGATCCGCCGCGCCCTCCACGACCAGCTCGGCGTGATCGTGGAGGACGTCCAGCCGTTCGCGCTGGAGGGCTCCGCCGGGTCGACCCCGCTGCGCGTCAAGGTCAAGGGCGACCAGGACGGGTGGCTGTTCGCCAAGCTGTACGCCAGCAGCCACCTGCGGGCCGACCGCTCCTACAAGCTCGGCCGCGCCCTGCTGTACGGGCGGCTGGAGGACGAGAAGCCGTTCAACACCGTGCGCCGGTTCGTCCAGCAGGAGGACTACGCGCTGGCGCTGATGCAACGCGCCGGCCTGCCCAGCCCGCAACCCTACGGCGTCGTCGAGCTGACCCCGGAGCGGGAGTACCTGGTGGTTTGCGAGTTCCTGGACGGCGCCGCCGAGATCAGCCAGGCGCCGGTGGACGACGCGGTCATCGACCAGGGCCTTCAGATCGTCCGCCGGCTGTGGGAGGCGGGGCTGGCCCACCGTGACATCAAGCCGGCCAACCTGCTGGTCCGCGAGGGCAGGTTGTACCTGATCGACGTGTTCTTCACCGAGGTCCGCCCCAGCCCCTGGCGCCAGGGGGTCGACCTGGCCAACATGCTGCTGGTGCTGGCCCTGGGCAGCGACCCCAAGCGTGTCTATGCGCGGGCCCTGCGCCAGTTCTCGGTGGAGGAGGTCAGCGAGGCGTTCGCGGCCACCCGTGGGCTGACCATGCCGTCGCAGCTGCGCAGGATGATGCGCGCCCAGGGTCGGGACCTGCACGCCGAGTTCCTGAAGCTGCTGCCCGAGCCGCCAAGGCCGATCGCCATCCAGCGCTTCAGCTCACGGCGCCTTGGCCTCACCCTTGCGGTGCTGGTCGGCGTGTTCCTCGCCGTCGGCTTCGTGGTCAGCAACCTGAACGGACTCGGGCTGCTCCCGGGCTAGCGACGGGACGTCCTCGCAGCGTCGACGGTTGAGGATTCCAGGCGCCCGGTGGGCGGGTCCTGGGTGACGGTCCGTCCGGTGGCAGCCTGCTCCGGCTCCGGGGTCAGCTGATCGGCGAGCCGGAGCAGGTCCTCCAGCATCTGCCGGGTGCCGTCGGTGAGGCCGAGGTCGCGGGTGGTCGGCCAGCTGGCCGCCTCGCGACGGACCACGTCGATCCAGTCGCGCACCAGCAGCAGGAAGTCCACATAGAAGCGGGCGAACAGCATGATGAGGTGGAGGCGCTCGGGGAAGGGCCCGCCGTCGGCCTGGTAGCCGCGGACCTGCCGTAGGCCGTCCTCCAGGAGCTGCTGGACCTGCTCGCTGGTGGCGTCCAGGGTGGCGAGCAGGTCGTGCTTGCTGCCCTGGTCGGCGTGGATCAGCCGCTGGAGAGCGTCGAACTCCAGCTGCGGCGGTGCCGGCGGCGTGGCCAGCTGGCGGCGCAGGGCGTCGCGGCCCGCCGGGGTGATCTCATAGATGGCGCGGCTGCGCCGGCCCACCGCCTCGCGGCGCATCCGGACCAGCCCGGCGGCGGCCAGGCGCTTGGGCTCGGCGTACAGGTTCCGCTCGGAGGCGGGCTGCATGTAGCGCAGGCCGCGGTGGATCTGCTGGGCGAGCTCGTAGGCGCTGAACGGGCGCAGCGCCAGCAACCCGAGGATCCCGAGGCCGGTGGTGGACAGTCGTGAGCGAGACACCTCTTGACTTTACTGCACTGTGCAGTAACATGCCAGGCAGCCTCTACTGCAAAGTGCAGTAGATCGGTCGCTGGGAGGCCGCCATGAACACCCTGGACCCATCCCAATCCCTGGTCAGCGCGGCCGTCGTCCCCCTGGACCTGCCGGCCACCCGGGTCGCCCTGGAGGTGGTGGGGCGGCGGCTGGTCGGGTTGCTGGAGGCGGTGCCCGACCCACAGGCACCCACCCGCGGCCTTGCCTGGACGCTGGGTGAGACCAGCCTGCACATCGCCGGCGGGCCGGCGCGGTACGCCGACTTCGCCCGTGGCCGGGCCCTGCCGGAGCCGGCCATCGACCTGGGCCCGGTCTTCGCCCAGCGCATGGACGCCGACCCGGAGCGAACGCCCAGCGTGCTGGCCCGGCGGCTGGCGGCCAACACCCACCGGTACCTGGCCGAGACCGCCGAGCTGCCCGCCACCCACCCGGTCCCCTTCTTCGGCGGGCTCACCATCGAGTTGGCCGCCCAGAGCGCCATCCTGCTGGGCGAGTTCGTGGTCCACGGCTACGACGTCGCCCGCTCCATCGGGCGTCCCTGGCCAATCGAGGCGGCCCACGCCCGCCTGATCGTCGCGGGCGTCACCGCCGTGCTGCCCCGCTACGTCGACCGGGAACGTGCGGCCGGGCTCAGCGCCACCTACCAGGTCCGCCTGCGCGGCGGCCCAAGCTTCCAGCTCCGCTTCGACCGCGGCACCGCCACGGTGGGGCCGCCACAGCCCGGGGCGGCCGACTGCCGGCTCACCGTGGACCCGGTCACCTTCCTGCTGGTGGCCTATTGGCGGCGCTCGCAGTGGTCGGGGATCCTCCGGGGCCAGCTGCGCGCCTGGGGTCGCCGACCCTGGCTGGGCCCGCGGTTCCAGGGCCTGTTCGTGCGGCCCTGACCAGCCAACCCCCTTCCGATGACGCCGCCAGCGGCCACCCGCGCCACGGCGAGAGGAACACCCATGCCCGGGAGGCAGCCATGCCCAACACGATCGCCTGCCCCGACCCGACCTGCCGCGCCCCGGCCAGGATCGTGGAGCGCTGGACCTGGGAGTCCACCTCCGGCCCGGTCGAGCACGTGAAGACCAGTTGCGCGCGGGGCCACTGGTTCACGCCCACGGTGGACCTGCTCGACCCGCGACCGGCGCCCGCGGCGGCCGAGCCGTCGCCGATGCCCGTTCTGGTCGACTGACAGGCGGAGACGGCCAGCCTGAGCCTCCGCCTGGAGCCGCCGGGATCACGTGGTGTCTGCGGCGCGCGAGCCTGTTCGGAGGCCTACACCCGCGCCTCCATGCGCCGGGCCCGCCTGGGCGGCTACGACGTGCCCGAGGCCCGGGTGCGGCGGGTGGCCATGAACCTGGCCATCGACCGCGCCCGCAGCCTCCGGCGCCACCCACGGGCGATCCTGCGGCTGGGCCGCCGCCCGAGCGCGGCCGCGCTGGCCGAGCGGGGCCGGTTCCGTTGGCCCCCTCGGCGCCGACCAGGCGCCCCAGGGTCACCCCACCACAGCCCCGGCCCCGACGTGAGCACCATGCCCGACCCGGGCCCGGTCGAGCAGCCGCTGGGCGCTCCTCCCGGCAAGGTCGGCCAGCAGATGGTCCGGGACGTGGCCACCGAGCTGGACCGCTGTCGGGGCGGCGACCCCGACGAGAAGGTCCTCGTCGCCTGGGGCAGGGCCCACGGCCAGACCGGCTGATCGAGGCCAGGCCGCCCCGCCCCGGGGAGAACTGGCTGTGCTGGGCCGCGGGACTGTTCGACCCGAGCGGCGCCGGTTCGGTGGGCATGGAGGGCGGACCCGACGCTCCGCTGGAGCCGATCCAGGCCGGCGAGCGGTTCCCGGTCAACACCTGATCCGCCCCCTGGACCGCTTCTGATCGGCGCCGTGCGGTAGGCTGGCCCGGTCAGGGCGAGGTCGAGGATCGGGAGGTGAGGCCGCTGTGAGCAGCAGCCAACCTCCGAGTACCCGCTGACGCCACCCGCTGGCGTCTCCTTGGGGTCTGGCCGCGTGCCGGCCCCGCCGGCTCAGTCCCCGTCGCGATCCTCGATCGGAGGTCTCTCCATGGCCGAGCGCCGCTCGCGTGTCCTGCTTCCCGCCCGGCGTGTCCTACGCGGCGTCAACGGGCAGCGGCAGCCACCGGCGCCCGAGGTGTCGATGGAGCCCCGGGCCGCCGCCACCACCGCCCCGGTGGAGCAGAGCGTCGTCGCCGCCGCCATCTACCGCGACGGCCGGCGTGTCGACAGCCCCTCCACGGTGGCCGAGGCCGCCCGGCGCCTGCGCGACCAGCCGGGCACGATGGCCTGGATCGGGCTGTACCGGCCGGCCGAGACCCAGCTGCTGGCCGTGGCCGAGGAGTTCGGCCTGCACGAGCTGGCCGTCGAGGACGCCATCGTCGCCCACCAGCGGCCCAAGCTGGAGCGCTACGGCGACACCCTGTTCGCGGTCCTGCGCGCCGCCCGCTACCTGGACGAGGTCGAGGAGGTGGAGTTCGGCGAGATCCACCTGTTCGTCGGCTCGAACTTCGTGCTCACCGTCCGCCACGGCCAGGCCCCCGACCTGGCCGCGGTGCGCCGCCGCATGGAGGGCGACCCGGAGCTGCTCCGCCTGGGCCCCGAGGCGGTGCTGTACGCCATCCTCGACGCCGTGGTCGACGGCTACGCCCCGGTGGTGGCCGGCCTCCAGAACGACATCGACGAGATCGAGACCGAGGTGTTCGGCGGCGACCCCAAGGTCTCGCGGCGCATCTACGAGCTGTCGCGCGAGGTGATCGAGTTCCAGCGGGCCACCAGCCCGCTCCTCGGCATGCTGGCCGGGCTGATGGCCGGGTTCGAGAAGTACGGGACCGACGAGGAGCTCCAGCGCTACCTGCGCGACGTGGCCGACCACGCCACCACCGTGGCCGAGCGGGTCGACGGCTTCCGGCAGATGCTGGCCGACATCCTCACCGTCAACGCCACCCTGGTCAGCCAGGCCCAGAACGAGAAGATCACCAGCCTGACCGAGGCCAGCTACGACCAGAACGAGGAGATCAAGAAGATCTCCGCCTGGGCGGCCATCCTGTTCGCCCCCACCCTGATCGGCACCGTGTACGGCATGAACTTCGGCCACATGCCCGAGCTGCGCTGGGTGTTCGGCTACCCGTTCGCCCTGGCCCTGATGCTGGTGGTCAGCCTCACCCTGTACGCCCTGTTCAAGCGCGCCGGCTGGCTGTGAGCGGGACGGGCGCCCCGCCGGGGCGCCCGTGGCCCGGTCCGGACGGGGTCAGACGCCGCTGCCGGTCGAGGTGCTGGTCGACGAGCCCGTGCCGCCGGCCTTGCTGGAGACGGCCTCCTTGGCCTGGTCGGCCTTGCTGGCCACGGCCTCCTTGGCCTGGTCGGCCTTGGCCGCGGCCGTCTCGGCCACCCGGTCCTTGCCGACGCTGACGGTCTTGTTGACCTCGCCGGTCAGGCGCTGGACCCCGGGGTTCTCCCGCAGCCGGCTGGCCGCGTCGACGATCTGCTGGTAGCGCTCCTGGCCTGCCCTGGTCCCGAGCACGTACCCGGCGCCCAGCCCGACCAGGAACCCCGACTTGAACCGCATTGGCACCTCCTGAGAATGATCGCTTCCCCCGCTTGTCTACCCGCCGTGGCGGTTCGAAACCACGTACTGTTGCCCTGCTTGTCGGCGGTGAGGGAGGTGGGCTGGGCTGAGGGTCGCGACCTCGCGGCCGGGGCAGGAGGTGGCCGCCGCCGGCGACGGCGCCCTGCCGCCGCTCCCCAGGTGGGCCTGGCCGCTGTGCTGGGCCGTCGTGGCCGTCGCGGTCGGGCTGCTGGTCCGCCTGCCCGGCCCGGCCATCCTCGACCCGGACGAGCACGCCTCGGTCCTCTACTTCGACCGGCTGGTCGCCGGCGAGCGCCTCGAGGAGCCGCTGCTGTCGGCGCCCAAGCCGCTGCTCACGGTGGTGCACGGGCTCGCCTGGCAGGTCGCCCACGACTGGCGGCTGCTGGCCGCCGTGACCGTGGCCGCCTTCGCCCTGGCCGTGGTCTGCCTGGCCAGAGCGGCCGGCCGCCTCGGCGGCCCCGCCGCCGCGGCCGCCGTCCTGCTGGCCGTGGCCGGGTCCGGCCCCCTGGTCCTCCAGGCCGCCCGCGGCAACTCGGTGGTCTTCGCCCTGGCCGGCTGGTCGGCCGCCCTCGACGCCCTGACCAGTGGCCCCCGGCCGCCGCGGGAGGGGCCGGGGGCGGATGGGTCGGGGTCCGCCTGGGGGGTCGCCGCCGGCGCCCTGGCCCTGGCCGGCCTGGCCAGAGCCGAGACCTGGCTGCTGCTGCCGCTGGCCGCCGGCTGGGGCCTACTCGCCTGGTGGCGGGGCCGCGGCGACCGGCGGGCCCTGCTGCTGGTCCTGCCGCTGGCCGTGCCGCTGCTCTGGCTGGGCCACGACTGGCTGCTGACCGGCGACCTGCTGTACTCGTTGCGGGTCCCGGGCCGCTACACCGACCTGCTCACCGGCCGCCAGGTCATCCCTCCGGGCGACTGGCTGGCCCTGGTCGGGCGGCGCTACGCCCCCGACCCGCTCCTGCTCGGGCTGGCCGCCGTCGGGGTCGTCTGGCTGGTCCGGCGCCGGGCCTGGGTCTGGCTGGGGTTCCTGGCCGTGACCGGGGTCGGGGTCCTGGCCCTGCTCGGCCTGGAGGCCTGGCGCGGCACCTATGTCTCCTGGCGCTACTTCGACCCCGCCGACCTGGCCGTCCGCCTGGCCGCCGCCTTCGGCGCGGCCGCCCTGGCCAGCGCCGCCGCCGCCCGCCTGGCCGGCCGATGGGGCCGGGCCGGGCTCACCGCCACGGCGGCCGCGGTCGCCGCGGTGCTGCTGGCCGGGGCGGCCTGCTGGCCGCTGGCCCCGACCGACCCGGACGTCGGCTCGACCCTGGACCGCGGCGGCCGCCTGTCGGCCAACACGGCCACCGCCATCGCCGTGCTGGCCCCGGTGGCCGCCCGGCCGGGCGGCGTCGTCACCGTCTCGGGACCACAGCGGGTCCGGGTCGCCGTCGAGCTCGACCTCCCCCTCGGCCGGGCCCGGGACCTGTTCCTGGCCACCCTGGTCACTCCCCTGGACCGCGCCCTCCAGGGCAGCGACGCCGTCTTCCACGACGCCGACGGCGACCAGCCCGTACGCCGGTTCGCGCCCCTGTCGACCACCACCCCGACCCGGGTCGGGGAGGTGCGGCTGGTCCCATTGCGGACCGACCCGAGGCGGGGGCTGTACGTCCATCGGGTCGAGGGGCCGGGGTGATGCGTCTGCTGCTACGAGTGCGGAATTCGCGATCGAAGGACCCGGCAAATGCGAATACCGCTGAAAACCATTGCTCCGGGGGCGAGACTCGAACTCGCAACCATTGCCTTAACAGGGCACTGCTCTGCCGATTGAGCTACCCCGGAAGGGCGGCGTCGCTCAGGAGCGCGCCGACGAGCCCCATGATACTGCGGTGGGTCGTGCTGCAACTGTAGCCGATGCTCACGCAGCCATGCACATGCTTGGCGTGCCGGATCGTTGGATCGGGAACCGCCCGGTACGGCTTCAGGAACTGTGTCGGCGGGATCCCGGTCAACTCCGACCAGAAGGCGATCGCCGCGGCGAGGTCGAGCCCTTCGTGCAGGTAGAGCCGCACCCGGAGTCGCGCCTCGCCGATCTCGAAGAACCGCCGGAGCCAGGCGCAGAAGAAGGCGATCATTCGTGGGTCGGTGTTGGCGAACCGCACGGCCCCGTCGCGCTTGCTCCCTTCCCCGGCGTACAGCGCAACCCCCGCGACCAGGAACTCCCGCTCCGACAGCCGGCCGATGCGGGCTCGTCCCTCGGCCAGCAGCCGGTCGATCTCGGCCTGCCGCCGCCGCTGCAGGGCGTTCGGTTCGCGGCGGCGTCCCCGGGTGACCCGGGGGAGGGGCTCGAACGCCACGTCGCGGACCCACACCGAGACGCTGCTCCTGGAGACGCCCAGGCGGGCGGCGATCTCGGCCAGGGGCAGGCCGGTGCTGCGCAGCAGCCGTGCCTGCCGCCGTTCGGCGAGCTTGCCCCGGTATCCCATGGGGCGCATCCTCCGCCGACCCTGCGACGAACCGGGACCTTCATCCACAGGTGAGGCGGCTTAGTCCGCCTTTAGCCTCGCCAGCCGAGAATCCCGTCAACGTCACCGAGGGGGAGCGCATGAGCCGCACGGGCAAGCTGGTCGTCGTCGGCGTGCTGGCGCTGGTGGTGGCCCTGGGCGGCGGGTATCTGTTCTTCACGTCCCGGACCTCGGACTCGCCGCCGCCGGCGGCCCTCGACCCGGCACCGTCGACCACCGCCGGGCAGGCGACCGGGACGACCCAGGCCGACGGGGCCGCCCGCCCGGACGGCACCTGGCGGGTCAGCGACGACGGCTCCTCCTATGTCGGCTACCGGGTCAGGGAGCAGCTGGCCTTCCTCAGCAGCCCCAACGAGGCCGTCGGCCGGTCCACCGCGGTCACCGGGACCATGACGGTGGCCGGCGACACGGTCGAGGCGGCCCGCATCGAGGCCGACCTGACCCGGCTGACCAGCGACGAGACCCGCCGCGACAACGCCATCCGCCAGCGCGGCCTGGAGTCGGAGCGGTTCCCCACGGCCACCCTGGAGCTGGCCGGGCCGATCAGGCTGGCCGACGCGCCCGTGCAGGGCCGGGAGGTCCGCGGCCAGGGCACGGGCCGGCTCACCGTGCACGGCGTCACCCGCGAGGTCGACCTCGACCTCAAGGGACGCTGGAACGGGTCGACCATCCAGGTCGTCGGCCAGCTCCCGGTCAAGATGAGCGACTACCAGATCCAGGCCCCGCGGTTCGGCCCGGTCGTCGCGATCGAGGACAGCCTGGCCGTCGACTTCAAGCTGGTCTTCGAGCGCGCCTGAGGCGCCGGCCCGGTCCGCGGCCTAGCCGCCGGCCAGGATGAGGACGAGCTGGGTCATGTCGAACAGGATGTGGGCCAGGATGAGCGGCCACAGCCGCCGCGTCCGCTGGAAGTACCAGGCGTACATCAGCCCCAGGCCGAAGATGGTCAGGGCCGCCCCCAGCCCTTGGTAGACGTGGAGCACGCCCCACAGGGCGGTGGGCAGCAGCAGGATCGCCGCGGCCGGGGCGCGCAGCTGCTCCAGCCGGGTCTGGGCGTAGCCGCGGACCACGACCTCCTCGGTGACCCCGGCGGTCACGGCGATGAGCACCGCCTGGAAGGCCCGGAACCACAGCGGCAGGCCCTCGGGCAGGAAGTCGACCTCCCGCTGGCCGAAGTACTGGAACAGCTGGGCCAGGACCAGCACCAGGATGAAGCTGGCCACCCACAGCACCGCGCCCATGCCCAGGTCGCCGGCCCGGAGCCGGGTGAGGCCGATGCCCGCCCAGCCTTCGCGGTTGCGGGCCAGCAGGAAGCCGATGACCAGCACCGGCGACCAGGACAGGAACAGCTCGATGAGGATGCTGGCCAGCGACGGCAGCACCTGGGTCTCGGCCGGGGCGGTGCCCTGGGGCCCGAGGGCGAGGAACAGCAGGCCCAGGACGCTGGGGGCGAAGGCCAGCACCAGCACCAGGCCGAGCTCCAGCCGCAGCATCCGGGGCGAGGCGGACGGCATCGGCACCGGGCTGCGGGTCGGCCGCCGGCCCCCCGGTTCCGGCGGCTGGCTCCAGGACGGCGGCCCGGGGGGCATGGTCCGGGGCGGGGCCGGACCCCACGGTGGAGGAGGCGGCGGGGGACGGCCCGCCGGGGGCTCCGCCGGGGCCCACCCCCAGGGCTGCTGGGCGGGCGGAGGCGGCGGGTCGGTCGGGTCGGCCACGAAGCTCCTTGCGGACGTCGGAAATCCCAGCGTACCCCAGGCTGGCCCGTTCACCGTCTGGTAACGCCTGGTTCTCGATCCCGCTAGGAGCCGGTAACTCGTGGTATGGTGCCGGGCGATCTGTGCCAAACCACGTCGTCCGGCCGGCCGTGCCGGGGGACGGGAAGGAGACGCGTTCTATGCTCGCCTACCTCGATGCCGCATCGGGCAGCCTGATCGTCCAGGCGATCGTGGCCGGCGCCGCGGGTGCGGCGGTGTTCTTCAAGCTGGGCTGGCGCCGGATCACCGGCCCGTTCCGCCGCCGTGCCGCCGCCGAGCACGACGAGCGCTGAGCAGCACCCGCAAAGAGCACACGGTAGGAACTCGATGAGTGATCTGGAGCTGGAGCCTGCCTCATTCCGGGACCCGGCCAGCACCGTGGCGTACCTCGACGGCCGGGTCCTGCGGGGCCTGACCAAGGACGGCGCCGCCGACTTCGACACCCTCGCCGCCGCCCCCTTCTTCGCCAAGGCCATGGACGACGGCAAGCTGGTCAGGACCACCCAGGTCCCCGTCGAGGACCTTCCCCAGAGCGTCCGCGGCGACGCCTGGGTGCGGGCCCTCGAGCACGAGCGGATCCCGTTCGTCAGCTACCCGTACGAGTGGACCTTCTCGATGCTCAGGGACGCCGCCCTGGTCCACCTCGACCTGCTGCTGGCCGCCCTCGACGCCGACCTGACCATGAAGGACGGGTACGCCTACAACCTGGCGTTCGTGGGCGCCCGGCCGGTGTTCATCGACGTCGGCTCCTTCGAGCGGGTCCGCCCGGGCGAGCCCTGGGCCGGCTACCGGCAGTTCTGCCAGACCATGCTGTACCCGCTGCTACTCCAGGCCCACAAGGACGTCCGCTTCCAGCCCTGGCTGCGCGGAGCCGTCCAGGGCATCCAGCCCCAGGACCTGGCCAAGCTGTTCAGCGGCACCGACAAGCTGAAGCCGGGCGTCCTCAAGCACGTGTCCCTCCACGGCGCCATGGACCAGCGCTACTCCAAGTCCCGGGCCCAGGACACCCAGAAGGAGCTGAAGGCGGCCGGGTTCTCGACCGAGCTCCAGAAAGCCACCGTGGCCGCCATCCGCAAGCTGGTGGCCAGGCTGGAGTGGGGCCGGTCGGCCTCGGAGTGGAACGACTACCAGAAGACCAGCACCTACACCGACGCCGAGCGGGAGCTCAAGGCCGCCTTCGTCGCCAGGGCCCTCCAGGGCAAGGGGGCCAGGCTGGTCTTCGACCTGGGCGGCAACGACGGGACCTACTCGCGCGTGGCCGCCAACCACGCCGACTACGTGGTCTGCGCCGACGGTGACGACCTGGTCCTGGACGGCCTCTACCGGTCACTGCGCCAGGAGGGCAACCACCAGATCCTGCCCGCCTACCTGGACCTGTCCGACCCCTCGCCCGCCCTCGGCTGGCGCGGCCGCGAGCGGGCCGCGTTCTTCGACCGGGGCCGCCCCGATGCCGTCCTCGCCCTGGCCCTGCTGCACCACCTGGCCATCACCGGCAACGTCCCCCTGGCCGAGCTGGTCGACTGGCTGACCGCCCTGGGCGGCCGGCTGGTGGTCGAGTTCGTCGACCCCACCGACCCGATGGCCGACCGCCTCCTGGCCAACAAGCCCCCGGGCATGCACGGCGACTACCGCCGCGAGGTCTTCGAGCGCCTCCTGGAGGCCCGCTTCGACGTGGTCGACCGCCAGGAGCTCCCCTCCGGCACCCGCACCCTGTACCACGCCACCCCGCGCCGCTAGCCACCCCACGGTACGATCCCGCCACGGGGCTGTAGCTCAGTCGGTCAGAGCAAGCGACTCATAATCGCTCGGTCGCAGGTTCGAGGCCTGCCAGCCCCACCAGAAGCCGCAGGTCACAGGCTGCCGCACCGCCCAAGGCAAGAGCCCTCGTGAGGTCCGCCGCTGCCTGACCCGTGCGGTCGCCCGTGGGCTGTACCGGCTGCTGGAGCGCCAGGCCGCTCCGTCGGCTGCTTGACAGGTCCACCGGGCTCGCGGTCGCATCCAACCGGAAAGCGTCGCCGGCCACGCTCCACGCTCGCCGGCAGCAACTAGTTGGGGGGTGCGATGACCGTCCGGAGGGTTGTGGTCGACCACGTCGTGCTGGTCGTGGCGGACCTCGAGGCTAGCCGCCGCTTCTACCAGGCCGCCTTGGCGCCCCTTGGGATCGAAGAGCTCAATGCCGAGCATGGCGGGGTGGCGTTCGGCGCCGAGGGCATGGACGACTTCGCGATCGTCGCGGGTCGCCGGCTGACGACCGGGGCGCACGTGGCGTTCGACGCGCCCAGCCGTGAGGCGGTCGACGCCTTCTACGCGGCAGCGTTGGCGCGCGGCGGCCGCCACCGGGGCGCGCCTGGGGTCTGGGTGCAGTACTCGCAGCGCTACTACGCCGCCTTCGTCTGGGATCCCGACGGCAACAACGTCGAGGCCGTCTTCCACAGCCTCGAGCCCCTCGCCGACGTCGCGCCGGTCCGCCAACCCCAGGACGCCCTGGACCTGTAGAACGCACGGCCGGACGCCTCCAAGACGGCTTGACAACAATAGAAGCTTCTTTAAGTGTGAGGACCTCCTGGGTGTCGCCTATGAGGCCTACGAGGCCCTGACGGGCCAGGAGTTCACGCCTGAGGTTCCTGGTCGGTATCCCTGGCCCGGATTCCCTGACCCGGGCGAACGCTGGGACTTCGACGACGCGGCGGAGATGCGAGCGCGCTATCCCAGGCTGTGGGCACTCTGCGGCTGGGAGGAGGCATCCTCGGCGCCGCCTTGACGCCGACCACGGTGGGATGTCTTGACGCCGGTGTCTGTCGGGCCGGGTGGTAGTTGGGCCACGGCTAGAGGAGTCGCAGCCGGCGTGCTGCATCCTGAAGGTCGCGGCGGAACTCGTCCAAGGAAGCCAGCGTGTAGAGGCCGTCGATGCTGCCTCGCTCACACAGCTCGTAGATACGTCGCAGATCGCCTTGTCGGCGCTTCCAGCCGATGCCGTCCACGACCGCCATCACGGATTGACGTGCCTCTCGCTTGTCGACCATGGCGCTGCACAAGGTCCGCGGCCGGGTCGACGTCGCCTGTCAACGCGGCAGCCGAGGTGCTGCTGCCCGGCGGGAGCGCCACGAGCTCAGGTCAGGCGCCCACCGGCTGGGCTGGTGGCGGCGGAGTCGGCACCGCTCGTGCGGCGCCACGTCGCCCGCGATCGTCGGCCGGCGGCCCGGCTGAGCGGCGTGCCGCGGGTCTCGACCGGCTGTTCGGGGTGCGCGCGACCTTCGCCGGGTAAGGCTATACTCCCGGTATTGCGCTTACCAGGGGATGCGATGGAGACGAGCGGGTACCGGATTGACGGCGCCGGCACGGCGGTGGCCCTGGTCAACGCGGTCACGACGGGCGGTGGGCTCCCGGACGCCGGCCTCGCCGAACTCCTCGCCGCGCACCGCTACCTCGTCGCCCGGCTGTCCCCAGCGGAGGCGGAGCGCCTGCGGGACTGGGCGCGGCGGCTTCGCCCCGCGTTCGACGGCGCCGAGGTGGTCGCGCTGCTCAACCGGTTGCTCGGGGAGGTGCCGCTGCGGCCGCACATCTCCGACCACGGGCTGGGCCCGCACCTGCACTACGGCGAGCCGGGCGCGGGCCTCGTCGACCGGGTGC
>Ga0081538_10002895_pt1 | contig 16375 bp, 17 predicted proteins | sample TabmetS5T2R1_FD_71022 | JGI IMG/M metagenome (GOLD analysis project Ga0081538, IMG submission 71022) | Tabebuia heterophylla rhizosphere microbial communities from the University of Puerto Rico - S5T2R1 | ecosystem: Host-associated > Plants > Roots > Rhizosphere ... | reverse complement strand
TCCGCCCGCCCGGTGGAGGGCGGCGTGGATCTCACGACCGACCTTGGCCGGGACGCCGGGGACGCCCTCGAGCTCCTCCGGGCTCGCTGCGAGCAGGCGCTCCGGCGAGCCGAAGTGCTGAATCAGCGCACGCTTGCGGGCGGGGCCGACACCGGGCAGCGCGTCCAGGATCGACTCCCGCGCCTTGGCGTCGCGGCGGTGCCGGTGGAAGCCGAGCGCGAAGCGATGCGCCTCGTCGCGGATCCGCTGCAGGAGCTGGAGCCCGGCCGAGTCGGCGGGAAGCACGATCGGCTCCGAGCGGCCCGGGACGAAGATCTCCTCCTCCCGCTTGGCCAGCGCGATCACCGCGAGCCGCGGAAGGTCGCACGCCTGGACGGCTGCGAGCGCCGCCGAGAGCTGGCCCTTGCCGCCGTCGACGACGACGAGGTTCGGGATCGCAGCGAAGCCCTCGTCGTAGCGCTCCTCCGTGACCTCGGTGGCGCGCGCAAACCGGCGCGAGATGACCTCGGCCATCATCGCGAAGTCGTCCTGGCCCTCCACGCCCTTGATCCCGAACTTCCGGTAGTGGGCCTTCTTGGGCACGGCGTCCTGGAAGACGACCATGGAGCCGACCGGGGAGTCCCCCTGGATGGTGGAGATGTCGAAGCACTCGATCCGGATCGGGAGGCTCTCGAGGTTGAGGCACTCGCGCAGCTCCTCGAGCGCCTCGATGCGGCGCAGGCGCTTGCGCTCGCGGTTGGCGGCGTCGCTTTCGAGCGCCAGCTCCGCGTTCTGCTGCGCGAGCTCCTGGAGGCGCCGCTTCTCGCCGCGCCGAGCCGGGCGGACCTCGACCTTGGAGCCGCGCAGGTCGGAGAGGTACCCTGCCAGCGCCTCGGTAGAGCCGACGTCGGGCGGCACTACGATCAGCGGCGGAACGCTCGGCGCCCCGCCGTAGTACTCGAGGCAAAAGGACTCGAGGAGCTGCGGGACGTCCTCCGCGGCCTCGTTCTCCAGGTAGAAGGTGTGCCGGTCGACGAGGCGGCCGCCCCGAAGCGGGAAGACCTGCACGGCGGCCGTCCGGCCGGTGGCGGCGATGCCGACCACGTCGACGGTGCCGATGGCGCGCTTGTCGGCCGCCTGCCGCTCCGCCAGGTGACGGACGGCCGTCAGACGGTTCCGGTAGCGAGCCGCCTCCTCGAACTCCTGCCGCTCGGCCGCGGCGTGCATCTTCTCCTCCAGCTCGCGCAGCACGGGGCGCGTCTCACCGGAGAGGAACTCGATCACGCGCTCGACGATCTCGCGGTAGTCCTCCTTCGTGACGTAGCCCACGCAGGGAGCCAGACAGCGGTCGATGTGGTAGTCGAGGCACGGAATCCCGGAATGCCGCCCCGGCTGCGGCCCCTCGCACGGCCTGTAGGGGAAGACGCGGTTCAAGACGTCGAGTGTCTCCCGGACCTTCTTGGCCGAGGCGTACGGGCCGAAGTAGACGACCCCGCGCCGATGCCTCTCCCGGGTGAACATGACTCGCGGATACTCGTCCGCCACGGTCACGGCGATGTACGGGTAGCTCTTGTCGTCGCGCAGGCGGACGTTGAAGGTCGGCCGGTAGCGCTTGATCAGGTTCTGCTCGAGGTGGAACGCCTCCACCTCGGTCGAGGTGACGATCACCTCGATCTGCTCGACACGCTCGACGAGGCGATCGAGCCCGAGCCGGGTATCGCCGCCGCGAAAGTACGAGCGTACGCGCGAGCGCAGCGACTTCGCCTTGCCGACGTAGAGGACGGTGCCCTTCCCGTCGCGGAACAGGTAGACCCCCGGCTTCGCCGGGAGCCCCTTCAGCTGCTCCTCGATCCGCTCTTCGCGGGTGGTCTCAGTGGCGGTGGCCATACGGCCAAGCCTAGCCGCGGCGGTACCAGCTCCAGGCCCGCGCGAAGAGGGCGTCCACGTAGGGCTGCTTGCGCTTCCAGTACTCCTCGTGGGTGGCGGCCTGGTTGGCGAGGCGGCGCTTCTCGGCCGCGTAGCGCTCGGCCTCCTCAGGATGCGCGCGGAGGTAGTCGCGCAGGGCCCGGTGCCGGTGCCAGTGCTCGCCGTCGTGCTCGACGGCGTGGACGTGGTGGATGCGCTTTCCGGCCTCGTTCTTCCGGAAGAAAAGACGGCCCGGAAGGCCGTTCTCGCCAAGGTACTCGTAGCCGAGGCGCTCCATCGCGGTGATCTGCACCTGGAAGAGCTCGGCGCGGCGAAGCCCGACCGAGAGGTCGATCACGGGCTTCGCGGCGAGGCCTGGGACGGCGGTCGAGCCCATGTGCTCCACTGCGACGACGTCGTCGCCGAGCGCGTCCTCCACCAGGTCAGCTTCGAGCTCGAAGCGGCGCGGCCAGTCCGGGTCGTAGTCGACGACCTCGAGTGGCGGCTCGCGCAGCGCAGCCGCGGCGGACGCGAGGGTCTCGGCCGCGCTCTCGCGGACGACCAGCTCGGCGCGGCCGTCCACCCAGGTCGGAGTCCGGTTGACGACCGCGACCTTTCCGCCCGCCGCGAGCGTCGAGCGCGGCAGGTCGGCCACCGGATAGACCTCGAGCGACGAGCCGACCACGAGCAGCAGCCCGGCTTCCTCGGCGAGCGCGGTCGCACTCTCCAGGGCGCCTTCAGGGAGAAGCTCGTCGAAGAAGACGACGTCCGGCTTCAGGATCGTGCCGCATGCCGGGCACGGCGGCGCGCCGTGCTTCTCGATCAGGGGCACGACCTGGGCGAGCGGATGGACGGTGCCGCAGCCTGGGCACGACGAGGTCCGGATGGAGCCGTGCACCTCGACCACGTCTCGAGAGCCGGCGCGCTCGTGGAGCAGGTCGATGTTCTGGGTCACGACGGCGCGGACGAGTCCACGGCGTTCGAGCTCGGCGAGGGCCAGGTGCGCTGGGTTCGGCTCCGCGGCGGTGAGCATCGCGAAGCGGGGCGCGTAGAAGCGCCAGACCTTCTCCGGATCGCGCCGAAAGGCGCCGAGGGTCGCGTACTCCCGCGGGTCGAACTCGGCCCAGATGCCGGAAGCGGAGCGAAAGTCCGGCACGCCGCTCTCGGTCGAAACTCCTGCACCGGTCAGGACAACGCAGGGCTGATGCTCGCGGATCAACGCGGCGAGGCGCTCGGACACTCGATCACTCTAGGCCCTGCCGGGGAACAGATCGCGGGGCCGTGTCGTTCGGATCTCGGGATGGGCCTGGACGGGAAGCTTCTGGACGCCACCTTTGGCGCGGTCTGCGAGACGACGCACTGCTCCGCCGAGCGCCGGCAGACGCTCGAGGAGGTCGTCAACCTCGCGGTCGAACTGGCGCGCGAGGGGCGCGAGGGGCGCAAGATCGGGACGCTGTTCGTGATCGGAGACGTCGACGTGGTCTCCGAGCAGTCGCGCGCGCTCATCCTCGACCCGCTCTTCGGGCACGATGACGAGCTGCTCCGGATCGAGCGCCCCGAGTTCCGTGAGACGGTGAAGGAGCTCGCCCAGCTCGACGGCGCCTTCCTGCTCGCCGACGACGGGACGTTCGTCTCGGCCGGGCGCTTCATCGACGTCGACGTGAGCGCGCCGGAGAACTTCCTGCCTGGGCTCGGCACGCGGCATGCGGCCGCCGCCTCGATCTCGCGGACGACCGGGGCGGTCGCGGTCGTCGTCTCCCAGAGCTCGGTCGTGCGCGTCTTCGCGCGCGGCGAGGTGCGCGCAGAGATCATCCCCGAGCTCTTCCTCATGTCGCGCGAGAGCCTCTTCACCCGCCGGGCCGAGGTGACGCAGATGCCCGAGGCCGGCCTCACGCTCGCGGTCGCGGCGGAAGGCTAGCTCCGGCGCGGCGGTCGCGGGCGCGCCCGCCTGCCCGCCGACGGACGCGCCGCGCCCACCTTCGAGCGTACGCAGGAACCCGTCACACGAGTGGATACGATTGAGCCGTGGCTGAGGAGACTTCGACGCAATACGTCGCGTACACGCTCTACAAGGCCGATACCGGTTGGCTTCGGCTCCCGATCGAGGAGCGAGCCGCCGCCAAGGACGCTTTCGCCGAGGTGGTCGAGGAGTGGGCGGAGCGGATGGAGCTCCGCTCCTACAGCCTCGTCGGCGTCCGGCCCGAGGCCGACTTCCTGCTCTGGAAGCTGACGGAGCGCTACGACGACCTCCGCGGGCTCGGCACGGCGCTCAACGGCACGCCCCTGGCGGGCTGGCTGACGACTCCGTACTCCTACCTCGCCGCGAGCGAGCCGTCCCAGTACTTCGAGCAGAAGAGCAAGCGTCCGCGCCGGGTCGTCCCGCGAGGGGCGCCGTACCTGGTCGTCTACCCGTTCGTGAAGAAGCGCGAGTGGTACTCCCTGCCGATGGACGACCGCCGCCGGGCAATGCAGGAGCACGCCGCCGTCGGCAGCCGTTTCGTGACGATCACGAACCACACGACGTACTCCTTCGGGATCGACGACCAGGAGTTCATGACCGCCTTTGAATGCGAGGCGCCGTCGGACTTCCTCCAGCTGATGAAGACGCTGCGCGAGACCGAGGCGAGCCGCTACACGGAGCGGGATACGCCGATCTTCGTCGGCACGGCGCTCGAGATCCGCGAGATCCTCGACTCGCTCGACGGCGCTTCGGCGCGCGTCCCCTCGTAGCGGACACCGTCTCGAGCGGCCACGTCCGGTGCCAGGCCCAGTCCATGGCCGGGCGGGACACGCCTGTGGACTCTCGAACGCTGGTGAAGCGTGGGCTTGCCGCGGTTGTGGGCCCGCCTGATCTCCACAGCTGTGGGCGGATTCGAGGTCGCCTGCGGCCCCGGACGGGGTCAGGCCCCGGACGGGGCCGGTCTGGTCAGTAGCCGTACGTGTGCTCGTCGCGCCAGGCGCGCCACATGCCGAACACGCCCGCCGCGACGGCGGCGATGCAGGCGATGGTCTCGATCCCACTGGTCGGGAACCAGGGCGTGAAGGCAAGCCCGACCGCAGCGATCGCGAGCGCCGCGCCACCGTAGAAAACGACCCGCGAGCGCCCCGACCACATGGCGATCTCCTCACGGTTCCGGCGCCAGAGAACGAAGAGGACGTAGGCGATCGCCACGAGGAAGAGCACCTGCAGGAAACGGACGATCACCACCAGGCCGAAGCCGAGCTGGAGCGCCGTGATCACAGCGGCGATGAGGACGAGGATCCCGAACGCGCGCAGAGACGGAGAGACGTTCATAAGCCGGTCGTGTAGGCCCGGATGGAGAGGGCAGCGGCCACCAGCGCCGCTCCGGAGAACCAGAGCAGTCGCCGAGCAGGGACGGGCGGCGCGTACACCCAGGGCGAGAGGACGGCGAGGAGCGCGAGGACGCCGTAGACGGCGTGCAGGCGATCGGGAGACGCGGTCCCGTCCGAGAGGAGCAGAAGCCCGAGCGCGACCTGGGCGATCAGGAGGGCCTGCGCAAGCGCGAGCGTGTGCGCGTAGATCCGCCCAGGCGTGCGCTTCCGCCAGACGTAGACCAGCCCCCAGCCGGCGGCGAGACCATTGGCCACGATCAGGAGAACGGCGTTCCATGCGTGCAGCTCGCGCACCGTTCCTCAGCCTACAATTGGCGTCCGTGGTCGAGGAAGGGAAGTGGGCGCCGGACTTCGAGCTCGCCAGCGACAGCGGCGAACGCGTGCGCCTGTCGGACCTTCGCGGCCGCCCCGTCGTCCTCTACTTCTATCCGAAGGACGACACCCCGGGCTGTACCGCACAGGCGTGTAGCTTCCGCGACGCCTACGGCGAGTTCGAGAAGCGCGGCGCGACGATCCTCGGCGTCAGCCCGGACACCGAGGCCTCGCACGTGAGGTTCAAGGAGAAGTACGGCCTCCCGTTCACGCTGCTCGCCGATCCCGAGCACGAGGTCGCCGACCTCTACGGCGTCTGGGTCGAGAAGAACACGTACGGGAAGAAGTCGATGGGGATCAAGCGGTCGACCTTCGTCATCGACGCGGACGGGAACGTCGCGAAGGCGATGCTCGGTGTCAGCCCCGAGGACCACGCCGACGTGGTTCTCGCCACGCTGCCCTAGAGAACGGCCGGCGCCAGCCGCCGGCCGCCGTGCCAAAGGGCGGCGAATGCGAGCACTGCCGCGCCGGCGAGGATGACCAGCACCTGTGCGCCGACGGCGAAGGAGACTGCGTCCGCGGTGCCGACGCCGCTCGCGATCAGGATCGCCGCGCCCGCGCCGGCCTGGGTAGCGGCTCCTGCCGGAGCGATCGGGAGGGCGCCGGACGCCGCCGCAGCGCAGAGGAACGCGATCGCGAGGGGCAGGGAGAGGGCGAAGCCGAGCGCGTGGAGCAGGAGGAAGAGGCCGAATGCACGCGCGAGCCACGAGGCCATGACGAGCACCCATGCTCGCCAGGCGTCGCGCAACGGGACGACGCGCTCGCAGAGCCACGCGGCGATCCGAAAGCGAACGAGCCGACCGCTCGCGATCAAGGGCGGGAGGACGCCGATGACGATCGCCGCCGCGAAGCCGGCGAGCGCGACGACTCCCAGCGCCACGCGAACGGCTCCCGACGCGTCGGCGGTTGCGGCAGCGGTGCCGGCGAGCGGCGTCAGCGCCGCGGTGTCCACCAGGCCGAGCATGAAGAGCGAGAGGCAGACGGGGCCGACGCCGGCGCGTCCGTTGGTCGCCCGGCGAACGACGGCGACCCGGACGACGTCGTCGAGACGCCCCGGCAGCGCGGCGCCCGTGACGCTGGCGGCGCCGCAGGCGGCGCCGAGGGTCAGCGGCTCGGGGCGCTCGTGGGGCGCGAAGAGCCGGTGCCAGCCATGAGCCTTGAACGCATAGGCCAGGAGGAAGAGGGCGCCCGCGGCCGCGACGAGCCCGAGATTGGCGCCGCCGAACGGCCAGCCCATGCCGGCGAAATGGAGCACGGCGAGCACCGAGGTCGTGAGGGCGAAGAAGCCGATCCCGAGGTTCAGCGCCAGCTTCCCCCGCGGGGACCGGCACAGGTCGTAGAGACTCTTGATCGACTGCCGCATGAGCTTCGAGGCGATCGCTCTCAACCCGCAGAGGAGCTCTCGCGGCCCCGCTGAGGCAAAGACGAGGCGCGCGCGCCCGTTCGCCGCCGGGATTGTATGGATTCGGCCCGGCTGGCGCGGCTCGAACCGACGCGTGCAAGCCTGATTTGGCGACCTGGTCGCGCCCGTCATGTCCGAGCGCGGAATCGTTCTCAGCGCCATCGTCGCCCAACTGGTCGCCGACGCACGCCGTCTGGAGGGCCTGACCGCGGACGAGCTCGCCGACCGCGCAGGCATCGATCGAACGTACATGGGTTCGGCGAGCGCGCGAGGACGACTTCCGCGCCGGGAGCACGAGAGCAGCGGGCGGCGGCGCGCGGCTGAAGAAGGAAGCGCTCGACCGTATGGAGCTCGCCTACTACCACCCGGCGCTGCTCCCGTACGCGAGGCCGATCGGCGTCTACGCGCGCGCGCTGACACGCTGACAGCTACTTGACGACGCGATACTTGACGTGCGTGACGGCCGGGCAATCGATCGCTCCGATCACCTCGAGCTGAACCCGATCGGGCCCTCGGTCACGAAGGGTGAACGTCGTTCCCGCCTCCTTGACGAGGGGCTCGCGCGCGTGGTGAGTGAGGACGAACACGGGACCCCGAAACGGCGGCTCGCCCCACCAGCCCTCTGCCGGGAGCGGCGCTACTCATCGGTGGGAAGCGGTGGTCGCGCGCAGCAATAGGCGTCACCCAACCCACTCGCCACGAGACCAGTAATACGGGTGCTGTCCGGGCAGGGGCTCAGATCCGCCGTGCGCGGTCGTCTCAAACGGCTCTCCGCCGTCGTCGATGACGAACGTTCTCGATCCTTCCTCGTCTGTGTAAGCGAGATGCAACCGCCACTGCACGTAGTTCCGCAGGGTAGACGCATAGATGTCGAAGATCTCTTGCTCGGTTTGCGAGATGCGGTATGGAAACGGCACTTCCTTCGCGCCGGACCTGTCGACATATGCGACCGTCGGGGATTGTTCGTCGAGGTCGATCTCGAAGTACCGCACCGCCTGGCCGGCGCCCTGGCCGCTGTAGGTGAGAAGCGTCCCCGCTAAGGGCGGGCGACGACCGACAACCTCGACCTTGAGGTTGTGGAGGGTCACGGGAGCTTCGCTGCGCCCCCGTATCACCAACCTCAGAGCGGTCCCGAGCGCATCGACGCCGCCCATCTCCTTCGCCCAGCGATAGCGGCCCTGTTCATCGTCGCCGTTGGGCGGTGGCCCCACCTCGGCGATCGGACGCTGAACGATGAATTCCGGGTTGTGGAACTCGTCCACGGTGTCGATCAGTTCCGGGTCCATCAACACCTCGACCTGGATGGAGTCAGGGCCAAACCCTCCTCGCTCGCGCGTCTCCTCCCAGAGCGCGGGTGCAAACTGGCCCACACCCCACGCAAGGAGGGCCGAGCCGAGAAGCGCGCCGACTCGGCGAGGCCAGGTCGAGAGACTCCGCAGGAGCGCAGAGCGCGGCCGCTCAGAGAGGTCGTCGGGTTGGCCGGGAGGCTGCGCGGTCATCCAGTGCTCTCACAAACATCGCGCCGCGGTGTCCGGACCATTCGCTCATCGAGCCTACGCCGCGCGCCACCCCCGTTCAAGGCCAGACGATCCGGACGTCAGCCCGTTCTAGAAGCTCGATGCGGATGAGAGGACTTGAACCTCCACGGGCTTTCGCCCACACGGACCTGAACCGTGCGCGTCTACCAATTCCGCCACATCCGCGCGGACCGCAAGTGTAACCCGCCTAGCGGCGCGGGCGGTCTTCGTGCTCGTCGAGGACCGGGAGGTCGGCGAGGTCGCGCTCGACGCTCTTCACGAACTCGTCGTCGGCCTCCTCGCCCTGGATGAGCGTCAGCTTCTCCTTACGGCGCTTCCTGGAGCGTGCTGCCCAGGCGTCGGCGCCGACGCGCGCGGACAGCCTCGGCCATTCCGCTGCCACCACGACGAGGACGGCGGCGACGAGAAGACCGATCGCGATCCAGCCCACGCCCTCATTGTAGTCCCGAACGCAGGAACGCCTCCAGACGCTCGTTGAACGCCGCTCCCCTGCGTTGCACGCTGTGGCCGGCGCCCGGGATCACCGCCCGCTCGGCGCCCAGTCGTCGCTCGAGAACGTCGCAGACCGCGTCGAACGCCGGATGGTGTGCTCCGGAGACGACGAGCTTCGGGAACGGCGCCGCGGCGAGCGCGTCCAGCGGGATCTCGGCCTCCCACGGCGGGCGCTCGACCATGAGCAGCCGCGCGCCGCGCTCGAGCTCCGGCGTCAGCGGATCGGGGAGAGACACGTTCGAGCCAACCAACCCGGCGAACGCCGCCAGGAAGAGAGCAGGATCGCGCGGCCCGTTGTCCCAGAGGTCCGTCGCCCGCTCGATGAAGTCGTCCACAGCAGGGTGTCCGACCGCGATCGAGAACGCGGGCGGCTCGAGGACCGTGAGCGAGCGCACGTCCTCGGGCCGCTGCGCCGCCGCGAGCAGTGAGACGACCCCGCCGTAGGAATGGCCGACCAGGTGGACGCCGCCGGCGAGCAGCTCGGCGACGAGGGGCGCATCGACCTCGAAGTCCACTCGCTCGACCAGCGGGCCTGCGCCGAAGCCCGGGCGCTCGGGGATCACCAGCGTCCAGCGCTCGACCAGCGGACGCTGCTCGGTCCAAGCAGCTTGGCCACCGCGGATGCTTCCGTGCACAAGGACGACCGGCGGGCCCTCGCCGATCCGCTCGACGTGCAACTACGTCGCCGCTGCTGAGGGTGGCGAAGGTCTGGCTTCGCCGAGCTCGCCGAGGACCACCCGCCGGAAGGCCTCGAAGCCCAGGGCGACCAGCCCGGCGAGGATGAGGATGCCCACCCAGCTTCGCAGGGCCGGAACGGGGCCCCAGAGCACCAGCAGCAGGAACACGCCCGCCAACGCGCCCCACGCGAGCCCCGGCCGGTCGCGGAGCGTCGGCCCGATGAAACCGCGCACGCGGCGGGCGTAGCGGTTCGGTCCGGCGAGCCAGGTCCCGACAAGGATGATTAAGCCGTAGATGATCAGGGCCCAGGCCACCTCGCTGAGCAGCCTCGTCCCGATGATCCAGGCCGAGCCGACGGCGCCGCGGACGGACTCGCCCGATGCGAGCGCGTCGACGATGTAGTTGCCGACCAGCCGGCGAATGACCAGCAGCAGGATCCCCACGAGAAAGAGCCCCACGCCGATGTTGCGGAGCATCTCGCGGCGACCACGCGCGAGCCAGATGGCGCCCGCGTAGCACGCGAACGCGATCAGGATGACGAGCCAGCTCATCCACTTGATCGCCTTCACGCCCGCCTGTGCGGCCTCGAGCTGGTCGGACTGCAGCAGCACGATCTGGCCCGCGTCGGGCGGCAGCCTCGCGGCGAGATCTTCCCCGAAGCCGAGCTCCTGCCCGATGTTGGCGATCAGCGTGTTCAGGTTGAGGGTAACCGTCCCCTCGCCGGTGGTGATGTTGCCGCGCGTCTCGTTCTCGAGCACGGCGAGCAGCTCCTGGTGCGCGACCCGGTTGAGCTCCTCCCAGGCGGCCTGGACGCGTGGGCGTTCCAGAAAGCGGTCGACCCCTTCGACGGCGGGCTGACGGAGCGCTCCGGCGATCGGGCCGGCGAGGCCTTGCAGGTTCGTGGGAAGGCGTGCCTCGAGGACGGCTTGCGGATCGGCGTACTGGTAGAGCTGGTCGACGATGTAGACGGAGAGCGCCGCGCGGACGTCGTCGTTCTCGAGCACGTCCCCGCTCGTACGGACCCAGGCATCCGTGTCGAGCGCCTGGCGCCTGACCCAGACCGTGAGCGAGCCCACGAAGATGACCAAGGTCCCGAGGGCGAAGAGCACCCAGGCCAGGATTGTGCGCGTGCGCGGGCTCACCATCGTGGATCATGACCTACCGGCGTGACGGAGGCTACTCACGTGACGAGCCGCCGCACCGCCCGTGCGAGCACACGGGCCCCCAGCTCGCAGTGCTCGGGCGACGAGAACTCGTCGGGCGTGTGGCTGAGCCCGCCGCGGCTGGGAACGAACAGCATCGCGGCCGGGACGTGGTGAGCGAGCACCATCGCGTCGTGCCCCGCCCCGCTCGCTAGGCGGAGCGTCGTCGCTCCCTCCTCGCGCGCCGCCTGCTCGAGGAGTTCCTGCAGCTCGGGGTCGAGCGCGACCGGCTGTTTCCTGTGCGTCTCCGAGAGCTCGAGCCCGAGCGCCTCCTCCGCCGCTATCTCCTCCAGGGTCTCTCGCACGAAGGGCTCGAGGCGTGCGAAACCGTCCGCGTTCGGCGAGCGGACGTCGATCGTCAGCTCTGCCGTCCCCGGGACGACGTTGAACCCGCCCGGCTCCACAGAGACGAAGCCGACGTTGGCAGTCATGTCGTCGCGGGAACGAGCCTCGTCGCGCAGGGCGAGCACCGCGCGTGCGGCTCCGGCGAGCGCGTCGCGCCGGATCTCCATGGGCGTCGTCCCCGCGTGGTTGGCCTTGCCCAGGAAGCGCGCGCGGAAGCCGAGCATCCCCGTGATCGCGGCGACGACGCCGAGGTCGACGCCGGCCCGCTCGAGTACCGGCCCCTGCTCGATATGAAGCTCGAGGTACGCGGAGATCTCGTCGATCCGCCGTGCCTCCGCCAATCGCGCGAACTCGAAGCCGGCTCCCGCCATCGCCTCGGCGACGCCGCGCCGGCCCCAGTCGTCCAGGTCGCAGTCGCCACAGAACGCTCTGCTCCCGAGCATCCCGGTCTGCAGGCGCGCACCCTCCTCGTCGTTGAAGGAGACGACCCAGAGCGGCCGGCCCGGGTCGAAGCGTTCAGCTCTCAAACGGCGTACGACGTCGAGCGCCGCGAGGACGCCGAGCACCCCGTCGTACCGCCCGCCGCAGGGCACCGTGTCCAGATGCGAGCCGATGAGCACCGCCTTCCCCTCGCCGGCCTGCCAGCGGCCGAGGACGTTCCCGGCCGGGTCGAGCTCGACCTCGAGCCCGAGCTCGTCCAGCCGCGCCGCGAGCCAGGCGTTCGCCTGCGCGAGCTCCGGCGTCCAGGCGAAGCGGCTGATCCCCCCACGCTCGTCGAGGCCGATCGCCGCCGCCGCGTCGAGGTCAGCTGTCAGCGACGACACGGCGCCTCCGGTACCAGCGGACGGCCTCGACGACGCCCCCGACGAGGAGGGCGACCGCAAAGGCGAGCAGGAAGCCCAGGAGCGGGTCCTCCTCGAAGGTGGTCCCGCCGACGTAGCCGAGCAGCGCCGCGTACGTCCCCCAGACGAGCCCGGCGGCGACGTCGAAGGTGATGAAGCGGCGCCACGGCATCTCCAGCATCCCACAGGAGAGCGTGACCGCCGTCCGGCCGCCGGGGATGAAGCGGCCGATGACGATCAGGTAGCCGCCGCGTTTCTCCACCTGCTTGTGAGCCCAGTCCACCTGTTTGCGGCGCTCGCCCTTGAAGAACCGGTTGACGATGCGGTGGCCAACCTTGCGGCCGATCCAGTACGAGACGTTGTCGCCGAGGATCGCGCCCGCGGCGGCGAAGAGGATGACGAGCACGAGGATGAGATCGCCGGTCGAGGCAAGCACGCCGGCCAGGATCACCGACGTCTCGCTCGGCACGAGCGGGATGATCACGTCCAGCGCCGAGATGGCGAAGAGAAACGCGTACGTCCACGGCGAGCCCGAGACGTGCTCGGTCAGCGACTCGAACATGCCGAGAGGCTAGTGGCTGTGCTCCGAAGGCAGGCCGAAGCGGCGGGCCGTTCCCTCCTCGGAGTCGAACTGGATGAGGACGGCCGCCTCGTCGCCGACCACCCAGGCGTCGTGGCCGGGCTCGATCGCGACCACCTGGGGCGCGACGTACTCGAACGTGCACCCATCCGCGTATTCCCCTTGGATGTGTCCGCGGGCGAGGAATCCGACGTGGGCGTGCATGCAGCGCTCGCTCCGAACGGTCGGGCGCATGTGCGTCGACCAGCGGAAGCCCGGCGGGTAGATGGCGCGCTTGACGCGGCCGTTCCCCGCCCTGACGATCTCGACGGTCGCGCCGCCCACCTCACGGCGCTCCGCGCCCTCGATCGGCTCCACCAGCGGATCCACGGCGCTTATCGTAGATCCTCGAGCAGGTACTCCGTCTCGGTCGCGACCGGCCGGTAGCCGAGGCTCTCGTTGAGGCGGAGAATCGGAGCATTCTCGCCGTCGCACGACGTCCTGATCGTCGCGAAGCCCTGCTCGCGCGCCCAGGCGATCGTGGCCAGCTTCGCCAGCCGCGCGAGCCCGCGCCGCCGGAAGTCCGCCCTCGTACCCGTCATCTCGTTGGCGGCGATGTGCTTGCCGGGGTGGACGTGCAACAAGGCATACGCGACCGGTTCGTCGCCGGCCAGGACGACGGCGCTGGCTTCCCGCGAGAGCTGCGGGTCCCCGAGCGTCTCCGCGAGCCAGTCCTCGTACGGGAGGACGCCTATCGGATGCGTCGCGGGAACGTCGGCGGTAGCGGCGGCGTCGAGAGCGTGGAGCTCTTCCGTCCGGTGGGCCACCGCTGCGAGCGGGACGACCGAGAAGCCCTCAGCTTCTTTGGCAGCTAGGTGCGTGGCGTAGTCGGACGGATCCGCCGTGCCCAGCTCCAGGCTGAGCACCCGCTGGGCGCGGACGGGCTCGAACCGCCTGGCGACGAGGAAGCGATTCCCGTCTTCGTCGCTCGCCCAGGACTCGAGCGCGCGAGCGCAGAGGCTGGCGAGATGCGCGCGGGCCGCCTCGTAGAGCTCGGCGCCGACCCCGTGACGGCGGTGGTTCGGCCCGACGAAGATCCAGAGCGAAGCGATGTCGTCCGCGCTCGTCGTCCACTCGAGCCGAGCTTCGGACCAGCCGACCACGTCCTCGCCGGCCACGGCGACCCACGCGCGAGCATGCGCGCGTTCCGGTTGGCTGGTGAGCCGGTGACGAACGCCGTCGGGGCTGTGCGAGTGCGGCACCACGTCCTCCTCGAGGAGCGCAGCGACGGCCTCGCCGTCTTCAGGCTCGAACGAACGGATCACGCGAGCCGCTCGGCGGCGAACGGGCCCGGATCGCCCGCCGCGAGGCGACGCGCGATCCCCGGCGCCGTGATCATCCCGATCGAGGAGAGGCCGCCGATCACCTCGAGGCCGTCGACGCCGCCCACCGGGCCGACGACGGGCAGGCCGTCGGGCGTCATCGCCCGTCTGCCCGACCAGGAGGCGACGACCGGGACTCCGGCCAGGTGCGGCGCGACGCGGACGGCCCGCTCGGCCAGGCGGCGAACCGTCTCGGGCCCCTCCGGCTCCTCGAGGAGTGAGCGGCCGAGCGACGTCCCGATCAGGCAGTGCCCGGCCGGCCGGCCGCCGAGCAGGAGCGAGACGAGCCCCGGCTCCTCGGTCACCCCGGCGGCGACCTCGCCCAGCGTCGGGTCGGCGAGCAGAGGACCCATGACCTCCTGCTCGGGCCAGGCAGCCTGTTCGATCGCGTACGGCGGCGGAGGGTCGACCTTGCCCGTCTCGAGAAGCCAGCCGCGCGACGAGGAAACCGGGAGGTCGGCGCCGGCAGTCCGCAGGAGGAAGCGCAGCCGCGGTCCCGCGGCGACGACCGCCCGACCGCAACGGACGACGCCGTCGTCCGTGGCGACGCTCTCGACCGCGCCCGAGGCGACCAGGATCCGCTTCGCCTCGCAACCGAGCGCGAAGCGGGCGCCCGCTCGACGGGCCGCCTCGGCTGCCGCCGTCGTCGCGCCCATCGCGTCGACCGTGACGCCGCCCTCGACGACGAAGCCGCCGGCGAGGTCGTCAGCGAGCCACGGGTCCTGCACGAGGTCGACCTCCTTCCCGCCGACGGCGTCCGCGTAGGCGCGCGCATGCGCGAGCTCGGCCTCCTCGACCGCGAGGAGAAGCATCGGCCACTCTGCGAGGTCGAGCGGCACCGAGCTTTCCTCCTCGAGCTCGCGATACCACTGGATCGCCTCATCGAGGAGCTCGCCGATCCACGGTGCGGGCTGGCGGAAGAGGAAGCCGCCGTTCCGGCCGGACGCCCCGGCGCCTATCCCGCCTCGATCGACGACGAGCACGCTCTCGCCGGCCTCGGCGAGGAAGCGCGCAGCCGCGCAGCCGGCGATGCCGGCGCCGACGACGACGGTGTCCGCGGGACCTAGCTGCCGGTCGACTCGGCGCCTCCGGACCGCCGCTTGCGCCAGAAGACGAGCCCGCCGATCGTCGCGCCGGCGGCCGCAGTCGCGGCCGCGACGCCGCCGGCCACCTTCTTGCGCTTGGCGGCTGCCTCGGCCTGCTGCTTCCGCAGCTTCCGCTTCGCGAACGGCTTGCCGACCGTGTAGACGCCGTAGCCGATGAGTGCCTTCCGCTTGCTGAGCATGGCCCTCCTTTCCTCACATTCCAGGTATCAGGCTTTGGCGGTCGCGCGTCTGCGGTTGGGGAGGTGGATGGCGCGGCCGAGCGCGAGGAGCCCGGCCTCCTTGACCGCCTCCGACAGGGTGGGATGCGCGGCCATCCCGTCGGCCACGGTCTCGACGGTCGCCTCAGCGTCGAGCGCGACGACCCCTGCCTCGATCAGGTCGGTGACGTGCGGCCCCACCATGACGATCCCCAGCAGCTCGCCGTAGCGAGCCTCGTGGATCGACTTCACCCAGCCGACGGTCTCGTTCTGCATCATCGCCCGCCCGTTCACGGAGAACGGGAACGTGCCGACGAGGACCTGCTCGCCGTGCTGCTCCCGCGCCTCGCGCTCGGTGAGGCCGACGCCGGCGATCTCGGGATCCGTGTAGATGGGCCGCGGCACGCCGCGGTTGTCGACGACCGCGTCGTGACCCGCGGCGTTCTCGGCGGCGACTTCTCCCTCCCGGAACGCGGTGTGCGCAAGCTGCCAGTAGCCGGCGCAGTCGCCCACCGCGTAGATGTGCGGGACGGTGGTGCGCCGGCGCTCGTCCGCCGCGATGCCCTTCTTGGGGTCGAGCTCGACGCCGATCGCCTCGAGGCCGAGGTCCTGCGTGACCGGCCCGCGACCGGTGGAGACGAGCATCAGATCGCACGCCACGGTCTGCCCGGCGAGGTGCACGGTGAGACCGTCGGCGGTCTCCTCGATCTTGTCGCACTGGGAGTCGAGATGGACGGCGATTCCGCGCTTCGTGAACTGCTTGAGGAGCTCCTTGGCCGCGTCCTCGTCCTCCTGCGGGATGAGCGCGGGCAGCATCTCGACGATCGTGACCTCGCTCCCGAAGCGCTGCAGGACCGAGGCGAACTCGCAGCCGATGATCCCGCCGCCGAGCACGACGATCCGGCCGGGCACCTCGGTCTGCGCGAGCAGGCCGGTCGAGTCGACGCAGCGCGCGGAGTCGATGCCGTCGATCGGCGGGCGGGGCGCGGAAGAGCCGGGGGCCCCGATCCCCCTCTTTAAGG
>Ga0081538_10002894_pt1 | contig 16379 bp, 16 predicted proteins | sample TabmetS5T2R1_FD_71022 | JGI IMG/M metagenome (GOLD analysis project Ga0081538, IMG submission 71022) | Tabebuia heterophylla rhizosphere microbial communities from the University of Puerto Rico - S5T2R1 | ecosystem: Host-associated > Plants > Roots > Rhizosphere ... | reverse complement strand
GAATTTGGTTTGCTTGATATCCGTAAAGTCCTTTAAGTATTGCCGTTGATGTAAATACGCCTTAAATTTTAATCCCTTGTATCTACCAGAAATAGATTAATTCTCTTACTCTTGTTAGCCTTACGTAAATTAGTTAAATATTTACCTAGTGTAACTCGATAACTTGATTTGGTATGAGCACTAAACGATTGTCCTTATCCATTGTCAGTACGTTATTTGGAATAACGATACTTATTTCTGTGCTTGCAGGTAGTGATATTACTAATATATTTGCAAGTTCTTCTGATACCAATACTACCGATTCCCAGCAGTTAAATGCCAAAATTACTCAGGCTAGAGAAGAAATAGAAAATGAGTTGAGAAATCAAGGACAAATCATTATCAACAGTATTAGTGATCAATTTGGGTTTAATAACGTACAATCAAATCTTAGCCTAGCATATCAGAGTTCCTTTGCTGGTGATGTGCAACCCACACTAGACCAGCTCGAAACTGCTGACAATGCTCTGGAAAAGAGCATAGTTTCCTTACTTAGATCTGGCCAAGAATTAATTTCCTGGTCAAAGAATCAATCTGTAGTACTAGATAACAATACACGAAGTGTCATGAATACGTTTGGACAAAGCATATCAAATCTGAGCACTTCAGCTGATAAAATTCACTCACAGCTATCATCTAATTAAAGCTAGAAATTTTTTACTGAATTTGCAGCCTAAAGAAATTAGATTAAGATTATGAGAAACTATTAACAGATATTATTTTATCCTGCAATTCCTTTACCTTCTCGGGTAGCGTCTCGGCCTTTAATTCTTGATCTTTGCCTATAATTACTAGATTAGTTTGTTTGTCAGTTGATGGATACCAGTACAGGAATTGATTTTCCTTGTCCCATTCTACCTGTCCCCCAGTTGTCCATACCTTAAAGTTTGGGGAATAATGATAATGATATGGTACATGAATTATTGTTGGCACGTCCTTTATCACATTCCCACTTAGAATTATTGCCGCATACTTGGACTCTATGTCAAAGAAAAGCAGAGTCGGCTCTGCAGAGCTACGTAGAGGATAGGGTCTTGCCATCACTTCTATGTTACGAGGAACTCTATTAGGACCAAGTAAAGAAAAGTCTTCTAAATTCCAATTATCTTTACCATCCACTGTATTGTAAAGATCGTAGTTCCAGTAGGTCGAGTCTAATAAATTGGATTCTATTTGATCGAATTGAAGGTCTACGAATTCACGAATTTGTTCTCCTCCCTGTATAGCACCAAACTCAGTAAGGAAAGGAATCAGGTCTCGTTCTGTTGCGGCTTTGACCAATTGATCGAAGATGTCTGGCCATTCTCTTTTAAACCTGTAGATATTATCTGGAATTTTCGCAAATGAGTCAAGTATGGCCATTGGTTCATAATAATGAAATGACAAAACGGATCGATTTTTCAAATCCTCAAGTAAGTTTGGTTCCTTTGGAAGATATGTTTGAATATTTTTTTTCAGTACCTTGCCTTCAACCATGGTATTCCGTACAAATCCCAAGTTAAATGTGCGTTTTATATTGAATGGACCGCTGATCGATTTAGGTATGCTATCATCTCGCTCAGAAAGCGTCCAATCAACTCCTGGTTCAATGAATAAAAATATCTTGTCATCATATTTTCTAATCTCAGAATTTACGTTTAGGTAGTATTGAAATAGAAGATTAGTTTCAAAGTCCTTCATGCCGACAGGATGTGGTTCATTGAATGGTTCAACTCCTATAACAGCTGGATGTCCTTTTTCTGATTCTTCTTGCTTCTGGGGATCATTCATATCATGTGAACTGAAAAATCTGACAGTCTGCCCTATGGTCTTCTCCAGGTGGGTCCTTACGGGATAATTCTCTAGTCCAGCTTCTGTGTTGTTCAAGCTGTTCTCCCAAAAAGACTTTAGTGTATTTTTAACTAATTTATTAATCATATATGCAAATTGCCACTTTTTATCTCTGAGATTTGAAGGCTTGGGTTTTTTATGTTTAGAATCTATTGCCAGTGCCCAATCAGGAAAACCATCTCCTCCGTAAATCTCGTGAGCGATGTCCTGATGAAAATCTAATAATACATACAAATCTCGTTTGTATAGTTCATCTATTATTTCTTTTACATAACCAAGGTAGCGTTTCCCCTCGGGCAAGATCTCATCCAAATTAGAATTTGGCCTCGGTTCGATGGCTTTCCAAGATATCAGCAATCTGATGAAATTAAATCCAAGATGCTTCAACAGATCCAGTTCAGGTTTTACCGTTTCAATTTCTTTTTTCAAATCTAGGTCTTTTATATCTCGGACGTTAAGTGGAGCAATAGGAAGAAAAGGCGCTAATTTGCTCCTGGACCCAAAATTCACTCCACGAAATAGAACGTATCTACCTTTAGAATCCTTGAACCATCTCCCTTCCTTATTATAAAGACATGCATTATCAATCAATTCAGAAACCCGGATAGTCATATGTTCATTACCACACTTTGTAAGTGGAACATTCCCTTCCCCAATTATTATATATTATGATGATGTTCGATGATGCTCTTCGATAAAATATATAGACTGTGAGTATTTCAGTCTGATACAAAAGGGATTAGTTGAAGTGCAACTCATCGTAGCTAATACTGTTGACGAACCCATGGATTAGACTAGGGAGGAAGGATGTTCTTGTTCTACATGGTTCAGTAGTGAGGGTCCTGTGATTTGTTCTTGGTTTCTTCAGGATCAGTCGTAAAGATACTATAACATCAAAAAGAAAATAATTAAGAAAATAAAAGAAATAAAGTTTTATGGGATTGGATTTGATCTGAACTGGATTGAATTTGTGACTTGTTTATACTATCTAAGCTGGCCTTATAGCAGAGAATCCTATTTTGGCTATTTCACTTGAAGTTTCGTGAACGTTCTTGGCAGCATTTACCCCGAGTCTTGAAAATTCCATAGCGTTATTACTCAGTTGCTGGAGTGATGCGGTGACTAGGCTGGCATTTGCAAATATTGTTTTGTTCACTAGTCGCATTGCTGTAACATAATGATCAACTATGTTGCTAACCGTATTTGTATATGCATCTACTCTAGACTCAGAAAATATCCCAGGATATGCTGATATTCTATTTGCAACATTTTCGAGGTAGGACGTCCATATTGTCTGATTAAACGAATTGAAAAGTTCCTTTTGTGATGCAATGTAGTTGTCTGCGATTTCACCTGTCATTGCAAACGCTTTCTCCTGCATATTTATGAACTGTCGGGCATAATCTGAGACGTCTTTTTGCGCATCATACACTGTCTTCTTTATATTATTTCTTGCTTGATCGAATGCCCTGTTTACTGCTTCTCGATGGTCTTTCTGGACTTGTGAAAGAGACGTATTTGATAGCTCTTGTTCTTTTTTTGACATGTCACTATATGAGAGCTAACGATATTTATAGTTTACCAATATATGGCATTTAATACCATCGGAAGCCATTCTTTCTGTCACTCTAAACCTGCGTGATATTAGTATTACAAATTCAATTCACAGCATGATCCTAAAACACAGGACAGTTCAGACGACTTACAATTCAGAATCCCAATTGATATTCTCGCTGCGGAACCATTTGGTTATGCAGGGTTGAAAGGTTGTTTCATATAGGGCTCAGGCTAAAAATGATGACTCATTGCCGTTCCTATGTAATTACATTATACAATATTTGGATTGTTATTGTCAAATTGTTCTATCGAGATTTGATTAATATTATTTGGCAGGCTTGGATATGCTTTACGAATTCCAAATACTATTCTTTTTAACAGGATACTAACCGAGTCTGAGGGTAACGAATTCGTTACTGCAATAAGGATCAAATATTCATATCAATTTGTATAGTATTTGTTTATGGGCCTTATTGTTTCAACAATAGAAGTAGGAAAGATCAAATGAAAGTAATCAGTTCGAAAAGAAAAAAATGAACGAGGTATAATCACAACCTTATGTAATTATCTAAAATTGCTTTTTTAGTTTTTGCTAGCTACCTGTTTCCTTTACTCAAATACATCATACATTCATTATATTACGGTAATAGAGGATAGACGTATGTGATAAGTCGGGCTCAAAGGAGAAGGACAAAAGCATACCAGGGATAGAGTTGCTCACTACGCGATACCCGAGTTTGAATCCTCTATTACTTTGAAATTTGTAATTGATTTTCCCTGAACCTTCATTCAGCTATTAAATTTCACTTTGGGACTACCAAATTTGTATCAGTTGTTGAGTTAGTACTAGAATGCTCAATCAAATTGAACTGCGCATAAGGAGGCGGGGCATATCTTTTTAGGACTGGAATATCAACTGTAAAATTAGCTATAACTGATCTAGTTCAAAAATAAGGCAAAAGATTTTACCCTTATTTCGCACTAAATAAGATTATTTTATCCAGAACGAACTGTCGGATGTAGCGGTAAAGACTTTACCTACCTGGCAATACGATACGTGTCCGCTTTTTAATCGTTGGAGTTGGATAAGCAAAATGAGGGCGGTATCAGGTCGCGTTCACAAATCAGCCAAATTATTATCAAGAATTCGATGAAGATATCTTTATTCTTAACGTGTCAGCATAACAATCTGATAGGGATTTTAAGAATGCAAAGTTGTCGGGGATAGAAATGCCATTGCTTGAATTTTGAAGCTCGTTTACTAACCTACTAACAGGTCCCCCCGATATTGAGTTTCCCTTCAGGACAGTGGTCCTAACGGCTTGACGGCTAGATTTTTTTATCCTGCCATACGGGATATTGTTAACAGCGGCCATAACAAAGATGTTGGGCATATCATCCTCAACGTCATCCTCTATATCCTCCCAGTCATCTTGTATATCAAGCAACGCCTGATTGTAATGAAGAACTAAAGCGGCATTTTGATTGAAGCTTGGAAGTTTCGCATCCAAAACATTTGCATAGACAAGTAAGGCATCTGATGATTTTGATAAATTAAAGTATCTTATTTCATTATACGAGAAAGTATAATTTTTAAGTATACGACGTTTTATGATGTGCTCAAATTTCCAAAATGCTGAGAATTGTCTTAATGAATAATTAATAGAGTAAATGAGATGCTGTACATCGTTTCTGGATTGCAGGGTTTCATTTAACGATTTAAGAACCTGATTTGCGAGTAGAGTGTATTTATCATTTCTTGTCTCATAGAATCTATCGGAGAGAAGAATGTATCTCGTTAACGCCCTTACTATCCTATAAACCCATATTGATTCGGATATATTTTTTGTATCAAAGTAGGCGGCTATAAAGTAGGTAGGATCCCGAGTATTTTCATCAATGTCAGGAAATGAATTCTCTATTTCCCCGTCAAAGCTGTTTAATAATTCACTTATAGGCACCATCTGCTGTACGAAAAGTAGAATATCAGTAGTAGAGTGTAGCTCCTTTATTGACCTAGAAAGTTTATCTAAATAGACTTTTTCAAAATCGTTAAGCCTAGATGTAATGTCCATTATTTGATTATATAAATTCAGCAGTCATCTCAAAATTATAAATATTATGGCCATACCAAGCAGTAAGGGTTAGCGATTAAGATATGATTGCAATATCCGTTCTACGAAATACGACAGTAAACAAAACCATCGATTACTATATGCCGAAATACCAGAATGATCTTTATATATTGAGTCTAGGCATGTTATAGAATATGCGGAGAAGCAACAGAGGTTCGAACTTGCTCATAATCATAGGTATCGTGGGAGTGGTAGCAGCGTTGATCATAGGATTCCTAGTATGGCGTGCAATCTTGGGATGACACGAATCACAGGGATTTTATCAGACAAATATTATAGGTCCTCGGGTAAAGGATGCGGATGTAAGGTTTGCTAAAACAGATATAAAAGAAACATCTATTGCGACTTAAAAGAAATTCTATCAATCTAGATGAGCACATATGGAATTCGACCAGAATTTCGCTATATGAATAGCAAAGCTTAATGGTTACATATGACTGGTAAAGAGCATGTCAAATACACAAAATAAGGCAGTAACTCGAAAGTTTATTGAAGAAATATTTAATGCGCGAAAAACAGAGCTGGCAAAAAACTTTGTTACGCCTGATTTAGTCTACCATGGGATGGCTGAAGAGGTTAGAAGTCTTGAGGAATTCAAACGATGGGTGTCCGAAGACCTCAACGCATTTCCAGATATGAAGGTCACGATATTAGATGAATTCGGAGAGGATAACAAGGTTGCCATTAGGTGGACCTTAAAAGCCACGCACGAAAAGGATTTTGCTGACTTTCCTGCCACTCACAAGAGATTTGAAGCTCAAGGAGTTGAAATCCTACATTTTGAAGGAGACAAAATCAAAGAGGCGTGGACCGTTTCTGACTTGTCAGTATTGACCCAGTGATAGTACAGCTACTAGGGTTCAACTTTTATTGGGATTGACATTTTAGAATCGGCTCATCTATTGTCACTACACTACACCTCCGCCACGGGGAGTATTGTCCTAGAATAATGACCCTTTATCCATTCAGCCAAATTTATTTATAGGCATTTGTAGTCGAAGTGGCTCTTCTCAATCTTATTTTTTGTCAAATAGCTTCCCATAGAACCAGCTTAAGTGTATAACTATTTTGTCCATGGATGAGAGCTTGAACTATATAATCTATGAAACAGTCACAAATGCTCACGCTAATCGTTCTTGTGCATAACAAAGGATCTGAATTTGACTATGTGAAATGGCAGTAAATATTTAAAGTCAACAGGGCCCATTTAACGAATTCTTAATCAGATTCTATAATTCATGGTGTTAATTGGTTTAATTCTACATCATAGCGGAGCCTAAAAAAAGAGTTAAAAGATTAATTGTTCCTCTAGTTGGAGCCTAATAACTCACATCTTTGATAACAAGTCAGCCTTGAGTTTCTGGAATTCTTCTTCTGATATTACTCCTTGTTGTTTGAGATCAGCATATTTCTTCAACTTCGCAGTGGGGTCTTCCTGCTGTGGCGGCGCATTTTGTTTTTGTTGTTGTAGTGCTTCGATTTGCCTTTGTTGTGCTTCTATTTGTCGTTGCGCTTGATCTTGTTGAGCGTTGAAAGCCTGAGCTTGTTGATCCATTTCAGCACTGGCACGTCTTCTGGCTATACCTGCTCCTAAAGCTGCTGATGCCCATCTTCCTCTCATAATCTTCAAGATAAGATAGGAAGTTAATATACTTTCTGAAAGAGGTCGGTACTACCATGACTCTTAACCCTCCCTAGACCAGAAAAAAGGAAACTGTAATTTTCGTCAAAATCATCGTATCATGACAATCGTTTAATGAATAGTTCAGTTAACTGAGTTAACTAGATTTTTAATAAGAGTTATTTTAACAATATATCATGACTACGGATACAAGATTTTTAGAGTCAGCCAAATATGTATCCGATACTAGTTCTTGAAATGTGAATAGTTAAGAGTTGCTAATGCCACAAGATTCTCTTTATTGGAGTACCTTGTAATCTAATGGATCATTCAATAAGACCTAGATAATGACAGCTAACTATGACCCTCATCATCCTTGTGTCCACTCCTAAAGACTCCCAGTACGCCCTTGCTCGTCTCTGTGTGTATCAAATCCTGAAGCTGCTTTGATAAATCGTTTATGTCTTGATTATGCTTATTCAAGGCAGATTCATAGTCTGCCAGTAGCTTTTCTGTGGTTTGTTTGTGTGACTTGTTAAGGATGACAGAATCCCTTAGTTCTAATGCATGTCCAAAAACTTTATTGTAACCATTTACAGCTCTCAAAAGCCTAAACATGACATCCTGTACGTTGGGGGTTAAATCCCAATAAAGTTGTGAAGAGGTAACAGCCTCAAGTGCTTTGGTGGATAGATCATGGGGAACAATAACTTCAGCATTAACGGGACTGTTCTCACTCTCACCCTCACTTTGACTGCTAATTGATTTTGTCAATGACGATCTTCCCTGCAATAATACTGTATTATCTTTCAACTCTTTTAAGATGAGATCATACATATCCCTCAACACTCTTTTATGTCTGTGACGTGCCTTGAATCTATCATACCATGAGAGTAGTATGTATATGACGATTAATACTGCAAATGCCACAATGCCAGCTACAGCAGCTATTATCGCGGGTACAGCAACCGCTGCTACCTCGTCCAATCTCGCTTTAATGGGTTCTAAACGGGTGTCTATTCGTTGCTCTATCCCCTGAAGCGTAGAATTTAATCGTGTGTCTATTCTTTGATCTATTCCCTGAAACATAGAGTCTGTTAAAGAGCTTAGATTACCACCTAAGAGCCCGCTCCCATTTCCCTGTTGGCCAGAGAGAAGTTGTGCATCAATTCCCGGTGTTACTGCTGAAAAAACAACCGAATATGCCAAAAAGATCCATAGAATATAAGGTAAAATTGAAACGGAGCTCTTATTGTCTTTGCAGTAGGGTAAAATCCATTTAGTAAGATAATTTATGTTCCATAAAAAAATCATGTTATTTTGGAAGATGAATCATTACGATTTATACTTTACTACTTTTATCATAAGAATTTCAATCAAGGGAAAAGGCTTTCTTGCTTATGTTTTCATTTTGAATCAGGCCAAGTTCAATAAATTTTCGACATTTTCTCTCAACACATCCGTACATAGTTTTGCTACCTGTTTCATCTATTTCATCTGATAAATTCATCTGCTTATTCCCTTCAGAACATGCGTCATATAGACACAATTTCTTGTACTTCATTTTTATCCATACTTGAATGGAAAAAATGCAACCAATTAAATTGAGTCGTGTTAACTAATTGAGTGATACTACATCTTGAGTAGCGACAATATGAGCACAAATATTCCTAGAAAAGAAAGAGCCTTGGTATTACAAGGTGGAGGATCTTTGGGCGCATATGAGGCAGGGGCATATAAAAGATTGTACGAATGGCTATCGGACAAGGATAAAAGAGAAGGCAAAGAACAAAGCATTACCTTCAACATTATAGCAGGAACGTCGATAGGTGCGATGAATGCGGCTGTTCTAACTAGCCATGTTGTTGAGAATGGAACCTATGAAGGATCCGCAGAGAAGCTTATCGAATTTTGGGAGTACCTATCAAAGGAGTCTAGGATCGAGGCTAATCCATACTTTGAAAAATGGTGGGAATACTGGCATGGTATTAGCAAAACATTTGCATCGGGGGAGGCAGCCAGAAGGTATTATTCAGCAAAAGAATTCGCGCTTTTTGGTGTTCCAAACGTATTCTCTCCTCTTACGCCCATGCTTGACAGTAGATTTTTTGATTTATCAAACATTTGGTACCGTTTCAGTAACAATCCTTTGAAAAGGAGCCTAGAAAAATTTGCAAAATTTCCTATAAAGACGAACCATGGAAATAATCAACCAAGACTTATACTGGTTGCTGTCGACGTAGCCAGTGGTCTTCCAGTAACATTTGATAGTTACCCTAAAGAGGATGGTTCTAGGAAAACAGAATACGGAAATTACATCAAAGAACAAAGTAGGGATGTAGGTTTTGAATTTTTAATGCGATATGACGAAGGTATCACAGCTGAACATGTTATTGCAAGCGGTTCACTACCTGTTTATTTTGAATATGCGAAGTTAGAGGTTGAATGCTATAAATTCGCTCCTAATAGTATACAGGATGAAATGAAAATGCAAAAGACAACTACTAGAAGTAATACTGACTACAGAAAGGAGATGCGATATTTTTGGGACGGGGGGCTAATGGCTAATACACCATTGAGCCAACTTGTTCTTTTACACAGAAGGTACTGGTACCTCCAAAGAGGTTTAAAAGATAAAGTCCCTGCATTGGGAGTATGTGTAATCAACGTGCACCCTACAAGACAGGAAGAAATAGCCGAGGACCATGATGGTGTATTAAATAGGAATAATGATATAGCATTTTCCGATAGAAGCCATAAGGAGGAAGAAGTATTATTATTGTTGTCAGACTATATCGATCTGATAAGGGAATTAATAAGGTTAGCCAAAAAAAAGGGGGTTGAAGATGAAACTATTAATAACTTGATGAATCAACAGACACCCTATCACGGGCAGCTCTTAAAACCTAGACGATACAAAGAAATTGTAGAAGGTAGATTTGACATAGAAGAAATTATTAGAATAGAGCGAAAGAATACCCAAGATACAATATCAGACAAAACATTTGACTTTTCAGTGGGCACTATTAAGGAATTAATACGCGAAGGCTCTATTGATACTAATGAGTTTATAGATAATTTCCTTCAATCTGAAAAAGGAAGGAAATATGCAGAGAAATAAAAATATCAAGAATCATTTATTTATCTTGTAATATAATCCGTACATAATTAAAAGCACTCAACTATTGAGGAAAAAATATTTTATTTTTTATCTTTCAAATTAACAAGTGTTATTGTGATGAGCGCAATTGTAATTGCTTCTCCGTTACCTATGAAGTCCCGCGAGGACAACTATTAAAAATATACCAGGCAAACCAAGCGTTTTTATTTTTAGATCCCTCTATTAACACTTGCAGTTCTTTTATTACTTCAAGCATATGGGAAGTATCATTGGGCTTTTTCGTTGCTATAAAGCGTTCTGATTATTGTGATTAGGGCTTCAAAGTCCTTTTCTTCCAAGCTCCCGATTCGGTCTATCCGCTTTTTGACCATCGTCTTTGTATCGTCGACTACAGAACGAGAGCTATCGGAATCAGAATCGCTTGTGGATGTTTGAGTTTTAACCCTCTTAGCCATTCTTTTCTCTGCAAACCTTGATCCCAACGCACCTACAAATGTCCAAAGGAATGCTATTGCTGCGAACATCATGACCGAAGCTACTATCTTTCCCTCAAGAGTGACAGGATAATATTCACCATAAGCCACGGTGGTAATCGTCTCTATCGACCACCACATAGATTCTCCAAGGCTTTCAATATTGGAACCGGGCGCACCTGCCTCAAAGATGAAGATTGCAAAACCACCAAAGATTATGCATATACCCGACATGGTTGCCAAAATAATAAGGTCGCTTCCCTCGACATATGCCATTATGTTGTATAGTCTAATTATTCTGAAGAGAGCAATTAGTCTGAGATAATATAGGAAGGTTGTGATATCAGCTCCCGTTAAAAATAGCGGGACCATTGCAGGGAATTCGTAAAGATGTCTCAAGATAAACTTCCTTTTATTCGTAGATGATCTTAACCTAACGACAAAATCTAAGGCTAATATTACACACACAGCTAAATCAAATGTACGCAGGATTAGTCTTTGGGCATCCGTGAGCGGGTATAAGATGTCGACAAATACATCCAACACTGAGATAATGATTAGCAATGAAATAATTATTCGGATTTTTTGGCTTCTGATGCCTTTAGCTTCCACTTTCATTGACTAATATAAGTATACAGTAGACAGATAAGATATACGCTGCATTATAGCGTAAAATTTGTAAAATGTTTTAGATGTCAGTCAAGGTAGCTAAAACTGTTATTGTTTAATTTCTTAAAAGAAAATGCATTTATATGTACTCGCTATTATTATAGAGTTAATACAGGATGATGTGGTTATGGGGTTATTCGATTACATAAAGAATATGATCAGTGGGAAAAGAGAAACTACCCACCATGTACCCTCAACATACAAAAAGATTAGATGCAATGTATGTAATCAAGTCTGTTACAACCAGAGAGACCTGGAGCTTCATATGAAGTACAACCACCCTGACGTAGCTTCCACAGAGGCATCTTAATTAGGGTTCTTTGTGTCGAACCAAACGGTCAGGAAACACATTTACTAAGTCCGATAAAACCTGTTTTTACTATCTGTGTGCATGGTTAAAAAGCCTCATTCTTCTATAGGCAGATCAGTAGAGCTCTTGTTGGTGGGCAATATTTTAATTGTTAAGCCTTGGATGCTGAATCAAAATCTTTGAAAACGGTTCCAATATCGAAGGAAGCTCTTAGCCGCGAGGAGCGGCGTGCCGCAGGGAAAGCTTTACGAGACAAACTATCCAGGACATCACATGCGGATCGGAGACCGCCCACCGATCGCCAAGACCCTATTGATTTGTTGATCGAATCTAGCAAAGGGCGCCTTAAACAACTTCTCCATATCCGGTACGGACGTAAGATACAATCTCCGTTCGCTTTTTATCGTGACGTCGCGGCAATCATGGCAGCCGATCTGGTGAACACACCGACCTATGGGATTGTTGTGCAAGAATGTGGTGATTGCCATCTCATGAATTTGGAGGGTTTGCTACCCCGGAACGGCGTATTGTATTTGATATCAACGATTTCGATGAAACCCACCCAGCTCCCTGGGAATGGGATATCAAAAGACTGGCAACAAGTGTTGTCATCGCCGGAAACCATAACAGAATCAACAAAGAGCAAGTGCGTGAGGGGCATTACGCTGTGTGCAAAGTTACCGGGAACACATGCAAACCTATGCTAATATGGGCGTTCTCGAAATATGGCATGAACGGATAGATTCCGAGTCTCTAATCCAATCGATGCAATCAGGAAAGTGGAAAAAAATAACACAGAAACAGATTGCCAGAGTAGTCCTAGAGGATGATTTCCCAAAACTGACGAGTGTCGAGAACGGTAAAGTCCTGATTAAGGATATGCCCCTTCTTATTTTTCATAGGTCTGGTCTGGAAGGCGCAGAACACAATAAGGTTGTACAGGAAGGCTTTCGTCGATATCGAGATACACTTACTGATGATCTAAGAAAGCTGGTGGATCATTACAGCATCAAAGATGTTGCGATGAAGGTTGTTGGAGTCGGAAGCGTCGGCACATACTATGCTATTCTCCTGATGATGACGAGCGACAATGATCCGCTCTTTCTTCAGATCAAAGAGGCCCGTACTAGTGTGTTGGAGCCACATGCTAGTAAAAGTGATTCCCACACTATGGTCAGAGGGTGGTCGCAAGGCAAAAGTTGATGCAGTCGGCGAGCGATATGTTCTTGGGCTGGACTGAAGTACAGGGACGACACTTTTACATATGGCAGTTACGCGACATCAAGATCAAACTCCAGGTTGAACGATTCGATCCACCTAGGATGGCGAAATATGCTGAATACTGTGGGTGGACTTTTGCCAGGGCCCACGCGAAGTCGGGTGAAGCTGCAATGTTAAGCGGCTACCTAGGCAATAGCAACAAGTTTGATGAAGCGATTGCAAGTTTTGCTATGAACTATAGCTATCAAAATGAGCGAGACTATAGGGCTCTCTTAAAAGCTGTAAATGCCGGCAAAATCGATGAATATCACGAAAAATAGCTGCCCGAGGTAATGGCGTAAATTGATACTCATATGTTAAAATGCAGAAACGCAATAAATCTGACGATATGGGTGATACTACTTGAATACAAGAATGAGGTATAACGGGAGTATATCTGCTTAATTCAAAAAATGAAATGGAGTTAGTTTGGGCTCTTGTTATGCTACTGAAGAAGAGCCTGAGCAGCCTGTATATCTGTGGTTGCACCTGTGACGTTTCCAGCTTGTAAGGCCATCATTGCCTCACCTACCTCCGTTTTTGCTTGCCCCTCGGGTAAGGTTTGATTGGCTTCTTGCAAATATCCCTCTGCTCCCGCATTATCCCCGGAGTCTAAAGCCTTCATGGCCTCTTCTAATTGCTTGTTCGCTGTCTCTTGCGCAAACACAACAGGACCGACATTTGAAACTATTAGTCCGGTAATTCCAAATAGTACAGCCAATGCAGTTTCTAGTCTGATATTTTGAATCATTAATGTCATCATGAAATTCACATATATATATAACAATTATATCTACTTGTTTGGCAGTACATAACCATACGTAACGTAGTCTTAAACTTGCAGACCCACTCACCTGATTAGTACTCGATTTGGTAGGCGCGGGTAGAACAAACAGTTTCATCTAAGACGACCATGGGCTCCATCAAATAATAACAATCCCTCTAAGGTAATAGGTCCTACTATGATGCCACCAGCTAATTCTCATGGGACTATGGGTAACTTTATCCTAGCAAATAATCCCGCAAATACTTTTGCGGCAAAAAGCAGGACACTCACTGATATCACTACATGAAGAAATTCCGACCCTGCGGCTACTCTCGTGTCATTTATTCCTTTAAATTGAACTTAATATTGCGCTAATGGCGACCCATTTCATAACGACAAGCAGGGCAGCAAAAGTCTCTTTCAAATCCATTTGATGTCCTCTTTCAATAACAGCAGCATATACTGGATGCTTGCCTTAACTCCTGAAAGACATGCTCCGCCATTTAATCAGAAACTTACCTATCCTCGTGCTTCGCGCATACCATGAACTTTCAGTAGAACTTCTAACGCGTCCACTACAAGAATAGTATTTACGATCTTATTAAGGTCCATTTCATGGATGGTCTCTGCTAATCTTTTATGAGAATATCAGCTTTAATCTTAATCTATTATGCCTAAACATTTATCTTTAAGCTAATAGTTAATTCGATCAAAATATGTTCAAGGCCACTTTTCCCTCAGGCCGTATTGTTGCACCTGCTCTAATAGTTATAGATATGCAGAATGGTTTCGTATCAAAGGGAGGATCTTATGATAAAATAGGGTTGAACACCTCCCTGTATCGAGAAATTATTCCGAAACTTAAAGATTTAATTGAATTTTGTAGGAGTATGGGTATTCCTGTCTTTTACACCGAGGCAGTGAAGGAGAGTAGTGGCATTGATATTCTCACAAACATCCATAACTTCTTACCGAAAGCAAGACAGGAGAGATTGAAAGTACCCATTTGTATTAGAGGTACGTGGGATGGAGTGACGATCGATGAACTAAAACCTACGGAAAAAGATCCAGTAGTTATCAAACGAAGAGATTCTGCTTTCCAAGATACAGAATTCCGGATTTGGCTTCAGAGTCAAGGCATTAATTTGTTAGTATTTACTGGAATTGATACTTCTATTTGTGTAGAGACTTCATTAAGGGAAGGATTTAACATTGGTTATGATGTGATGATAATATCTGATGCTACGGCATCCGGTGACAAGAGACACTATGAAACAACGCTAGAAAGGGTAAGAGATTACTATGGATTAGTAATGGATAGTGAGCGGTTTAAAACCGCGATGGGGAAACTTGATATGATACGAAAAGGCAAAGCCGAACGCCTTGTGGAATCAGAAGAAGCTGCCGAAGCCTTTTTAGAGGAATTCAACTTGCTAGATCCTAGGAAATTTCCTGCTGAACAAGTTAACATTTAGAGAAGGTTAATAATAATGGTAGCCGGCTGAAATACACGATGAACTAAAACCTGGAAGCTTTTTTGGGATCAGAATAACAAGTCGACACCTTTTTAGAGGAATTTAATTTATCAGACCCTAGGAACTATCCTTCCTAGGAAGCTACACCTTAGAAAAGGTTAGTGTTATCAACACTATTACGTCTCTCAAATTAATAACAGCAAATTCAGTCATCGTCTAAATATGACTTCATAGCATAGCATAACAATGCTTAAACATATTGTGCCGTAATTAGCTTAAACGCAACATCTTTTAAGAAGTGTGTTGCTCAAAATAAGTCATCGTGCAAAATGCTCTCGGAGTAGCTTTCATCATGAAAGAGATGCTAAAGCACCTTGCTAACTTGCTATTTGTCAATGGTCAATTCCTATTCCTTGTTCGCAAAAGAACAAAATTAGGAGCAGAGTACAATATCAAGTTAATTGGACAGCCGACTAACTACTTTAAATCTAGCGCCGCCGTCATCGGCATATCGTTTGCGGTTATTGCAATTTTAATTGTAATTGTATTCTCTCAAAACGTAATGGTAGTAATTGCTGCTGTATTCATTTCTCTTGGGACGGGGCGACAGATCTTTGCCTCGGCACTGGATGTCGTAACAATAAACCTGAACGCCTTCTTGTCATCTTGGGCATCAACTATTCTATTGCTTGCAAGGAATAGGCTGATGGTGACGACGACAGAATGGCGTACCATAGAAAGTCATGTCGAGCTGATAATCATTGGCACGCGTAAGTATAATTTGCCTGTTAAACTTGAGGGGGTAAAACCAGAATCTCAGCAAATATTATTAGAGTATTTGGATGAGCATAAATGGGAGTTAGAGTATCAACAGACTATTACATATGATGACTCTAGTTGCCTTGCATTTGCCCAATACGCAACTAAACAGATGAGAGAGAAGTTGCAGACATATGATGAACTGGAAGAACTACAGGAAAGAAGTGGAGGCGTTTACGCAGTAATCCTGATAGCGTTGGGAACGTTGATTTGGTTAATTTCATAGTTTTGGCACTAATGGCAGTTCTGAAAATAGACTCAAAACTAAAGTATTAACATAAACCTAGCTATTATGTTTTCTGTC
>Ga0081538_10002893_pt1 | contig 16382 bp, 14 predicted proteins | sample TabmetS5T2R1_FD_71022 | JGI IMG/M metagenome (GOLD analysis project Ga0081538, IMG submission 71022) | Tabebuia heterophylla rhizosphere microbial communities from the University of Puerto Rico - S5T2R1 | ecosystem: Host-associated > Plants > Roots > Rhizosphere ... | reverse complement strand
CCAGACGCCCTGCATGCGGCCGTTCACGAGAACCACGGGCGAGATCCAGCCCTGGTTTCGGTAGACGCGCTTCCTCTCGGCCGGGTCGAGCAGCGCGGCGGCGTCGCGGGCGGCGCCGATCGCCCACATGTCGAAGCCGGGCAGTAGGCGGACCACACGAGTGGCCGGCCGCTCGGCCGCGGCCTCCTCAGCGTGCTCGCGCAGCATCCGGCCGGCCGTGCCCTCCACCTCGACCGCGACGATCTCGTCGCCCAGCGCCTCCAGCATCCGCCCGCCCTGGGCGGGCTGAACGCCCCACCAGCGCGCCAGGTCCTCGCGGGCGGCCGGGCCGAACGCGCCCAGGTGGCGCCTGGTCACCTCCCGGCGGGCCTCCTCGGGGTCGTCCTGACGGAGTTCCCGTTTGAGCCACGCGTCTGGCCTTGTGAAGCGCACGCGCCGGCCGCGGTTCGGGGCGAAACAGAGGCGGCCACGGAATGAAGCCGGCTTGAGGTACACCCCCCAGCCGCCCTGAACCTTTTCCGCGAGCTCCGGCGATCCCGCTATCCGCTCGATTTCGGCGCCGAGCTCCTCCCGCGTGCGGACCTCGCCGTCCAGCGCCTCGCCGATGGCATCGATCAGCCGCTCCAGCTGCTCCCGGCTGATGTCGAAGTTCCGCAGCCAGACCGGCTTCAGGTAGTGGTCGTAGGTGCCGAGCGCGCCCAGCCAGGTGTCGAGCTCAGCGGCCGGAAGCAGGTGGAGGGTGCCCCGCATCGCCCACAGCTTCACCAGCGAGCGGTCCTCCCAGAGCGCCTGTGAAACCGCCTCGCGCTCGAGGCCCTCCACGCGCGCGTGAAGGGTGAGCTCGGCGGAGGACATCACCTGCGCGTGGAGGCCGCCGATGCGGGCTGCGACGTCGAGCATCCGGTCACGCGGCGCGCGCTCGATCAGGTGGTGGCGGCGCATGCGCCAGCTGAGCGCCTGCGGCCAGGTGAGCTCGATCGCCATGGAGAAGAAGCTAGTGAGGGGGGTCTGGGTCCACTGTCCGATCTAGGTGTTCCATACGAACACCAGGATCGGACACCGCCTCCCTTGGTTGCCGTAGTTCGCGCTGCCACCCGCCCCGATAGCTTTCGCAGGCGTGAGACCCGCCTCCCCGAAGGAGCGCGAGCGCCTGCTGGACGACTTCGTCCGCCTGTGCGAGATCGAGAGCCCCTCGCGGCGCGAGCGTAGGGTGGCGGACGCGGTGCGCGCGGAGCTCGAGGCGCTTGGCCTCGAGGTCGAGGAGGACGACACCGGCAGGGACACGGGGTCCGAGGCCGGAAACCTGTTCGCCCGGATCCCCGGCCCAGAGGACTCTCGGACGATCCTCCTCTGCGCCCACCTCGACACCGTTCCGCTCGCCGCTCCGGTCGAGGTCGCGCGCTCCAGCGGCGTGCTCAGCAACCGCCACGAGGCCATTCTCGGTGCCGACAACAAGGCGGCGGTGGCCACCATCCTGGGCGCGGCCCGGCGCGTCACGGCCGAGGGCTCACCGGTGGGTGTCGAGCTCCTCTTCACCACATGCGAGGAGCTCGCCCTGGCCGGTGCCAAGGCCTTCGACCGCGGTCGCCTGCGCGCCGACTTCGGCTACGTGTTCGACCACGCATCGCCCGTCGGGGAGCTCGTGACGGCCTCGCCCACCTACTACCGGCTCGACGCCGACTTTCGCGGTCAGGCCGCGCACGCCGGGATCCGGCCGGAGACCGGTCGCAACGCGATCGCCGCCGCCGCCCACGCGCTGGCCGCGATGCGGATCGGTCGCCTCGATCCCGCGACGACCGCGAACATCGGCCAGATCGAGGGCGGCACCGCCGCCAACGTGGTGGCCGAGCGCTGCAGGGTGGTGCTCGAGGCCCGCAGTCTCGACGACACCCGCGCCGGCGAGGTGGTCAGCTCGATGGTCGACGCGGTGACCGAGGCGGCGAGCGAGGCCGACTGCGACGTTGAGACCGCGGTCGAGCGTCACTTCCAGAGCTACCGCTACGCCCGCACCGCGCCCGTGGTGGAGGTCGCGGCCGAGGCGCTGCGATCACGCGGCATCGAGCCGGTCTTCATCACCACCGGTGGCGGCAGCGACGCCAACGCCCTGATCGCCGCCGGCCTGCCGGTGCTGAACGTGGCCAACGGCACCGAGCGCAACCACGAGCCGACCGAGGCCGTGACGGTCGACGCGCTGGAGCAGATGCTGGACGTGACCCTTGCGATCGTGGAGGTGGCGGCGCGGTGAGCTTCGAGCGCATCGGCGGGAGAACCGCATGGGAGGGCAGGATCGCGACCGTGCGGGTCGACCGCTTCCGCTACCAGGACGGGGAGGAGGCCGAGCGCGAGATCGTGGCCCACCCCGGTTCCGTGGCCGTGGTGGCCTTCGACGGCAGGCACCTCTTCCTGGTCCGCCAGCCGCGCGAGCCAGTGAACGAGCCGGCCCTGCTCGAGCTGCCGGCGGGGAAGCTCGACGAGGACGGGGAGGACCGGCTCGACACGGCGAAGCGCGAGCTCGCCGAGGAGATCGGCAAGGGTGCCGGCACGTGGCGGCACCTGACGAGCTTCTACACCTCGCCCGGCTTCGCCGACGAGGAGTGCCACCTGTACCTCGCCACCGACCTGCACGACGAGCCCGCCGAGGCCCCGGAGGGCGAGCGGATCGAGATCGTGGAGGCCCCGCTCGAGGATCTCGACCGGGTGATCCAGGAGTGCCGCGACTCCAAGTCGCTCGTCGGGCTCCTCTGGTTCAAGGCCTACCTGGCCTGACTCGCATCTTGCAGGGTCAAGGGATCCCGGCCGCTCGGCCGAACCGAGTGGCCGATGGCAACGATCGAAAGACCACTCGCCGAACGCCGGCACGAGCACCTGATGCTCGACTTCCTCGCCTACCTCGAGTTCGAGCGGGGGCTCTCCCGCAACACCCTCGAGGCGTATCGCGGCGACCTGCTCCAGTTCGGGCGCTTCCTCGAACAACGCGGGCGCACGGCCGTTGACGCCGACACGGTCGACATCGGCGACTTCCTCACCCGGCTCGCGACCGGCGACGCCGAGCACCGTCCCTCGTCGCCCGCGACGATCCACCGCAAGTCGGCCTGCCTGCGCTCCTTCTACCGCCATTTGCGCCGCGAGGGCGTCCGCGAGTCCGATCCCACCACCGGCCTCAGCGGCCCCCGGCGCAGCCGCAAGCTCCCTCACGTTCTCACCCGCGGCGAGATCGACCGCCTGCTCGCGCAGCCCCGCGGCACCGACCCCCACGCCCTGCGCGACCGGGCCCTGCTCGAGCTGATGTACGCCTGCGGGCTGCGGGCCTCGGAGGCGATCGGGCTGGAGCTGGGCGACGTGGACCTCGAGGAGCGCGTCCTGCGCGCCCGCGGAAAGGGGTCGAAGGAGCGGATCGTGCCGATCGGGCACGCGGCCCTTCGCGCGCTCCGGGTCTACCTCGAGCGCGGGCGCCCCGGCCTCGTGAAGAACGGGCTGGAGGCGCACCTGTTCGTGAACTTTCGCGGGGGCATGCTGACCCGCCAGGGGCTCTACAAGATCGTCCGGCGCCACGCCACGACCGCGGGGCTGGCCGACCGCATGAGCCCGCACACGCTCCGCCACACCTTCGCGACGCACCTGCTGGCGGGCGGCTGCGACCTCCGCTCGGTGCAGGAGATGCTGGGCCACGCGGACGTCTCGACGACGCAGCTCTACACGCACCTGTCGAGCGAGCGGCTGAAGGACGTCTACTTCAAGGCGCATCCGCGGGCCACCGTCGGCTGACCGCGCGCGCAGTGCGCGAGGGGGCGGGCTTGGCCCGCCCCGGAGCGATTCGCTCTAGTCTCGAACGGGCGATGCCCGAGCTGCCCGAGGTCGAGACGATCCGCCGCCAGCTGGCGCCCGCGCTCGAGGGGCGCCGTCTCGAGCACATCGAGGTGCGCGACCCGCGCTGGTGCGAGCCCGCTCCGCCCGAGGACGTCTCGCACGCGCTGGACGGGCGGCTGATCGAGCGGCTGTGGAGGCGCGGCAAGTACCTGGTCCTCTCGTTCGAGGACGACGTCCACCTGGCGATGCACCTGCGCATGACCGGCAACCTGCTGCTCCTGCCGGCCGCCGAGGACGATCCGCAGCGGCCGTACCTGCGGGTGCGCTTCGAGCTCGGCGGCGGCGGCCTCGACCGGCTGCTCTTTGTCGACGTGCGCCGTTTCGGCACCGGCGACGTGCTGCTCGGCAGCGACGCCCTCGCCGAGTACTTCGCCTCCCGCCTCGGCGTCGAGCCGCTCAGCCCCGACTTCACGGCCGACGCCCTGCGCGCGCTCGCGCGCGGGCGCAAGCAGCCCGTGAAGGCGTTCCTGCTCACGCAGGAGCGGGTGGCGGGCGTGGGGAACATCTACGCCGACGAGGCCCTCTTCCGGGCCAGGATCCACCCGCTGCGCCCGGTCGGCACGCTGCGGCGCCAGCAGGTGGAGGCGCTCCGCGACGCGGTGGTGGAGACGCTCGAGGCCGGGATCGACGCGAAGGGCGCCTCGATCGACGACTACCGCCACGTGGATGGCGCGGAGGGCGGCTTCCAGGACCGCTTCCTCGTGCACACGCGCGAGGGCGAGCCGTGTCCGCGCTGCGGCGCCGCGATCCAGAAGCTGCGCGCCGCCGGGCGCGGGACCTACGTCTGCCCACGCTGCCAGCCGCGCCCGCGCCGCCGCAGGGTGGATTGAGCCGTCAGGCGGCCAGCAGTTCGTCGAGCGTCCCGGCCCGGTCGGCCTCGAGCAGCTCGCGGAAGCCGCCGATCGCCCGCATCCCCACCACGATCTGCGGGAAGGTCATCTGGCCGGTGAGGGCGGCGAGATCGGCACGGCCCTCGGGGTCCTTGGTGAGGTTGACCTCCACGTAGTCGAAGCCGCGCGCCTGGAGCAGCGCCTTCGCCTGGCGGCAGAAGCCGCACGGCTCGGTCGTGTAGAGGGTCACCCGCCCGTTCGGGTCCGCCATCCCCTTCTCGTCCGCCATCCCGTTCAGAGTCTATGGGGTGGGCGGCTCATACAAGACGGAAGCGGTCGTGCTGCGCTCGATCCGGTACGGCGAGGCCGATCGCGTCCTGCATCTCTACACCCCCGACCGGGGCCGGGTGGGGGCGGTCGCCAAGGGCGTACGGCGGGTGAAGTCGCGGCTGGGCGGCCGGCTCGAGCCGCTCAGCCGGGTCCGGCTCGTGATGCACGAGGGTCGCGGCGAGCTGTCCACCATCAGCCAGGCCGACAGCGTGCACGCGCACCCGGCGCTGCGCGAGCGGCGCGCCTCGCTCGAGTGCGCCACCCAGGCCTGCGAGGCGGTCCTGCGGCTGCTCGACTCGACCGAACCGAACCGCGCCGCCTACAACCTGCTCTGCCACGAGCTGGCGCTGCTCGACGCGCACGCGGATGCCGCGGGCCGGGCCCAGGCGCTCGCCTTCCGGCTGAAGCTGCTGCTGGCCGCCGGCTTCGCCCCGGAGCTGGCCTCGTGCGCCGCCTGCGGGGACGCCGAGCACCTGGGCGCGTTCTCGCCGAGCGCGGGCGGGGTGGTCTGCGCCGGCTGCGAGGCGGGATCGTTCCAGCTCGGCGAGGAGGCCCATCGCTTCCTGGTGGGCGCGCTGGCGCGGCCGCTGTCGGAGACCCCGGCGGCGCCCGAGGCGGCCCTGTCGCAGGCGGACCGGGCGATTGCCGAGACCCTGGAGTACCACGCGCATGTCCGGCTGAGGCGGATCGCCTAGGGCGTCCGCATCTCGGCGTCCTCGTAAAGCGCCTCGAGAAGCGGGTCGTAGCGGTCCTTGACGAGGTCCCCGATCGGGTCCGGCGTGTGTCGCAGAAGCCGGCCGAACGGCAGGCCGAAGGCGGCCCGCATGGCGAGCGCCTGGCGGCGCGCCGGGGTCAGCTCCCCGCTGAGCGCACTGGCGGTGGCACTCAGGGTGCGGACCTGGCGAAGCCGGCGCGGGCCGACCTGCCAGACATAGACGCCGGTCGGCAGGAGGAACACGAGGAGCCCGAGGAGCACTGCGAGGTCGTGCACGGCGTCCTCGCCCGCGCGTCCCGCTTCCTCGACCGGGCCGCCGGTGGCCTCGCCCGCCTCGCCGAGCGCGTCGCCCAGCTCCTCACCGACGATCGGGGTGCCCGACACGGCGTCCCCGGCGGCGCCGAAGCCCTCGGTCACGGCGCCCCCGGCGTCCTTCACACCGGTGCCCAGGACCGCCAGCTCGTCCACGGCGTCGTACACCTTCAGCCCCAGCACGCCGAAGAGCAGGATCAACAGGAGCGCGAGGAGGTCGCTGGTCAGCGTGCGCCGGCGCGCCGCCGGCTGGGAGGGATAAAGCTTCACGAACCGGGGTATTCCCGGGTCTCCGGGAAATAGGATCCCGACGTTGGCCGTCGCCACCGACACCAAGCTGGTCTACGACTTCGCGGAGGGGTCGAAGGACATGCGCGAGCTCCTCGGCGGCAAGGGCGCCAACGTGGCCGAGATGACGCGAGTGCTCGGCAAGGAGCGCGTGCCCGCCGGGTTCACGATCACCACCGAGGCCTGCGTGGCCTACATGCAGTCCGACGGGGAGTTCCCGGAGGGGCTCGAGGACCAGGTGGCGGATGCGCTCGGCCGCCTCGAGGAGCAGGCCGGAAAGCGGCTGGGCGACCCCGAGGACCCGCTGCTCGTGTCGGTGCGAAGCGGCGCGCGCGAGTCGATGCCGGGAATGCTCGACACGGTCCTGAACCTAGGACTGAACGACGACTCGGTGGAGGGGCTCGGCGGCGACCGCTTCGCGTGGGACTCGTACCGGCGCTTCGTGCAGATGTTCGGGAACGTGTGCCGCGGCATCCCTGGCGAGCGGTTCGAGGACCTGATCAAGGAGCGCAAGGGCGAGGCCGGGGTGAAGGAGGACGTCGAGCTCGGCGTGGACGACCTGAAGGCGCTCACCGGCGCGTTCCAGGAGGTCTTCCGGGACGAGACGGGCGAGGACTTCCCGCAGGACCCGCAGGAGCAGCTCAAGCAGGCGATCGGCGCCGTATTCGACTCTTGGACGGGCGAGCGGGCCGTCCAGTACCGCCGCATGAACCAGATCCCGGACGAGTGGGGCACGGCGGTCAACGTGCAGCAGATGGTGTTCGGGAACCGGGGCGAGCGCTCGTGCAGCGGGGTGGCGTTCTCGCGCGACGAGATCACGGGCGAGCCGACGCCGTCGGGCGACTTCCTGGCCAACGCCCAGGGCGAGGACGTGGTGTCGGGGGTGCGGACGCCGCTCGACCTCCATGAGATGAAGGACTCGATGCCCGAGGCCTACGACCAGCTGATGGAGATCCTGCGAGCGCTCGAGGAGCACTACAAGGACATGCAGGACACGGAGTTCACCGTGGAGGAGGGCTCCCTCTACATGCTCCAGACGCGCAACGCCAAGCGTCCGGCGCAGGCGGCCGTGCGGTTCGCGGTCGACGCCGTCGAGGAGGGCCTGCTCGACCGCGCCGAGGCGATCGCCACGATCGACGCGGGGCAGCTCGACGCCCTGCTCCATCCGGGCTTTGCCCCGGACGCCGACTTCGACGTCCTCGCCGAGGGTGTGGCGGCGTCGCCTGGCGCGGCGAGGGGGGAGATCGTCTTCACGGCCCCCGACGCCGTAAAGGCCGCGGAGGACGGCCGCGACGTGATTCTGGTCAGACCCTTCACCGAAGCCGACGACGTGGGCGGCTTCCACGCGGCGAAGGGGATCCTCACCGCGGAGGGCGGCAAGGCGAGCCACGCGGCGCTCGTGGCGCGCGGGATGGGCAAGCCGTGCGTGTCCGGCGCCTCGGCGCTCGACATCGACCTGCACGCGAAGCGGCTGCGCGTGAACGGCACCGAGCTCGGCGAGGGAGACGTGATCGCGATCGACGGCTCGCGCGGGATCGTGACCGCGGACGAGGTGCCGCTGGAGGAGCCGACGGTCGGCGACGAGTTCGAGACCGTGCTGTCCTGGGCGGACGAGCTCCGCACGCTGGGCGTGCGCGCCAACGCCGACGCGCCCGACGACGCGGCAAAGGCACGCGAGTTCGGCGCCGAGGGCATCGGCCTCTGCCGCACCGAGCACATGTTCGTGGCCGAGGACCGCCAGCCGAAGATGCGGGCGATGATCATGGCCGGGTCCGAGGAGGAGCGACGCGCCGCGCTCGAGGAGCTGCTGCCGCTCCAGCAGGAGGACTTCGAGGGCCTGTTCGAGCAGATGAAGGGGCTGCCGGTCACGATCCGGCTGCTCGACCCGCCGCTGCACGAGTTCATGCCGCAGGCCGAGGAGGTCGCGAAGGACGTGGAGCGGGCCCGCATCGAGGAGTCGGACGAGCTGGCCGAGCTCGAGCACACGCTCGACCGGATCCACTCCCTTGCGGAGACCAACCCGATGCTCGGTACACGAGGAGTGCGGCTCGGCATCCTCCACCCCGAGGTGTACGAGATGCAGATCCGGGCGATCCTGCGCGCGGCGCTGGCCGTGCCGGAGCCGCCGGAGGTGGAGATCATGATCCCGCTGGTCGCGTACGAGCGGGAGCTTCAGCTGATGCGCGGGCTGGTCGAGCGGGTCGTGGAGGAGGAGGGGGGAGGAGACCTCCACGTGCACGTCGGCACCATGATCGAGCTGCCGCGGGCCTGCTTCGTGGCGGACCGGATCGCGGCGGTGGCCGACTTCTTCTCGTTCGGCACGAACGACCTCACCCAGACTGCGCTCGGCTTCTCGCGCGACGACGTGGAGGGCCGCTTCCTCAACCGCTACGTGGAGACCAAGGTCGTGGGGCGCAGCCCGTTCGAGACGATCGACCAGCCGGGCGTGGGGTGGCTCGTGCGCCTGGCCGCATGGGTGGGCCGGGAGGCGAATCCCGATCTCGGGCTCGGCATCTGCGGCGAGCACGGCGGCGATCCCGAGTCGATCGCCTTCTTCCAGCTGGCCGGGCTCGACTACGTGAGCTGCTCGCCGTACCGCGTGCCGATCGCCCGCGTGGCGGCGGCGCAGAGCGCAATCAGCGCAGCAGCGGACTCCTAGATAGGCTCGCCTGGGCATGGCTCAGGCCTTCGCCCGATCGAGCTTCCGCGACCGCGTGGAGCGAAACGAGGAGCGGCTCTCGCCGCTCGCGACGCGTTCCTACCCCGCTGTGCGCGAGCTTGCGGAGCCGGATTCCGATCACCGCACACCGTTCCAGCGCGACCGCGACCGGATCGTCCACTCCAAGGCCTTCCGGCGCCTCAAGCACAAGACGCAGGTGTTCATCGCGCCCGAGGGCGACCACTACCGGACCCGCCTGACCCACACGCTCGAGGCCTGCGGAATCGCCCGCAACGTGGCCCGGGCGCTGGGGCTGAACGAGGATCTGACAGAGGCGATCGGGTTGGGTCACGACCTGGGGCATCCGCCCTTCGGCCACGTCGGGGAGGCGGTGCTCGACGAGTGCGTGCGGTCACGCTGGGGCCACGCGTTTCGCCACAACGAGCACTCGCTGCGGGTGGTGGAGCGGATCGAGCGGCTCAACCTGACCGAGCCGGTGCGCGACGGCATCCTGCGCCACACGGGGCCCGAGTCGCCGGGCAGCCTCGAGGGGCGGATCGTGCGGGTGGTGGACCGGATCGCCTACATCAACCACGACATCGACGACGCCCTTCGGGCGGGCGTGCTGCGCTTCGAGGACCTGCCGCGCGAGGAGATCGAGCTGCTGGGGTCCACCGGGTCGGCGCGGATCGAGACGCTGGTGGTGGACCTGCTCGACCGGTCTGAGGAGGCCGGCGACATCGTGCAGGGGGAGGAAGTGGGCAGCGCGATGCTTCGCCTTCGGGAGTTCATGTTCGAGCGGGTGTACCTGGCGCCGGACGCGCAGCCCGACAAGGCGAACATCGAGGGCATGCTGCGTGCGCTGTTCGACCACTACCTCGAGAACCCGCCGCCGCCGCTTACGGCGGATGCGTCAGGAGAGCAGCGCGTGGTCGACTGGCTTGCGGGGATGACCGACCGCTTCGCCATCAAGGCCTTCGTAGGGCTCTGATGGGCCTCTTCACGAGAGACTCGATCGACCGGCTGCGCGACGCGGTCGACATGGTCGAGCTCGTGGGGGCGAAGACCGACCTGCGGAGGGTGGGGTCGCGCTTCACGGGCCTGTGCCCGTTCCACGACGAGCGCACCGCGTCCTTCTCGGTCAACGCCGAGGAGAAGCTCTTCTACTGCTTCGGGTGTCAGGCGAAGGGCGACGCCATCGGGTTCGTGGAGCAGTCCGAGGGGCTCGACTTCGTCGACGCCGTGGAGATGCTCGCCGACCGGTATGGCGTGCAGCTCGAGCGCGAGAACGACGACCCGCGCGCGGAGGAGCGGCGCCGCCGCCGGGCGCGCCTGCACGCGCTCCTGGATCGGGCGGCGCGCTTCTACACGGCCTACCTGTTCGACTCCCAGGAGGCCCGCGCGGCGCGCGAATACCTGGCCGGCCGCGGCCTCTCGGAGGAGACCCTGCGGGAGTTTCGGATCGGCTACTCGCCGAGCGCGTGGGACCGGATGGTCGTGGGCGCCCAGGAAGGCGGCTTTCGGCGGCAGGAGCTCGTGGAGGGGGGCCTCGCCCAGCCGGGGCGCCAGGGAGGAATCTACGACCGCTTCCGCGGACGGATCATGTTCCCGCTCGCCGACCGGCGCGGACAGGTGCTGGGGTTCGGCGCGCGCTCCATGGGCGAGGGGCGGGGCCCGAAGTACCTCAACACGTCGGAGAACGACATCTTCCACAAGGGGCGGCAGCTTTTCGGCATCAATCTTGCGCATGCTCCGGCCACGAAAAGCGGTCGGATCGTCGTTGTGGAGGGTTACACCGATGTGCTCGCGCTACATCAGGCGGGCATCCGCGACTCCGTGGCCATCATGGGCACAGCACTCACCCCCGAGCAGATGAAGCGCCTGTCCGACACGGCGAGCGACGTCGTGCTCGCTCTCGACGCCGACCGGTCGGGGCAGGAGGCCATGCTGCGGGCCGCCCGGACCGGCGGCCGCGCGGCCCTGCGGGTGGTGGAGATGCCGGCCGGGAAGGACCCCGCCGACCTGATCGCCGCCGGCGAGGACGACTACTTCCGGGAGCGGCTCGACCGCGCTCTCCCGATGATGCAGTTTCAGGTTCGGCGCGTACTTGCCGATGGAGACTTGGACTCTCCAGCTGGGAGGGATCGCGCACTCGAGGAGGCAGCCCGGTTGATAGCCGAGCACACGACGGAGGGCAGTGCCATGCGGGACGAGCTGGTCCGCGAAGTAGCGGACCGTCTCGACGTGCCCGGACACCGGGTCCGCACGGCGTTCGCCCCCTCGGCCCGGGGCCCGGGGCCGCAGGTCGCCACGGCCCCGAGGCGCGACCCGGGGCCGGCATTTCCGGCCGGGGCATCGGCCGGCGAGGTCGCGTTTCGCGCCGAACGCGAGTTTCTGGCCCGTTGTCTCGCGAGCGACGACCTCGGGCGCAGGTACCTTTCCCTGCCATCGGATGACCAGCTCTCCTCCGACGCCACCCGCCGTGCGCGCGAGCACCTCGTCGCGCACTTCGACGATCCTCTCGCCGGCCTGCCCGAGGACGAGCCGGCGCTGGCTGCTCTCGTCACGGACGTGGCCCTCGCGGCCCAGGAGCAGCCCGCCACCCCGGAGGCAGTTCTGCGAATGAGCATCCTGCAGCTGGAGAAGCGGCGCATCGAGCGCGAGATCCGGCGTGCCGCGCACGAGGGCGATCACGCGCGCCAGAGCGAGCTCGCGGCGGCCGAGCAGCGGGTGCGCGGGGAGCTCGACGCGGTGATGGGACAGACGGCATGAGCGACGCGTACGAGCTCGACGAGGACGGCGAGCCGGAGGAGCTCGGCCCCGACATCGGGATCGCGGGCGAGCCGCCCGAGCCGCCGGACCTGTTCGACGAGGGCGGGGTCATCACGGCCGGCCTCCCGGTCGCGCCGCCGGAGCACGGGGCGGAGGACGCGGTGCGGCTGTACCTGCGCTCGATCGGGCGGGTGCCGCTGCTGACACGCGAGGACGAGGTCCGGCTCGCGAAGCGCATCGAGCAGAACGACATGTCCGCGAAGAACTCGCTGATCGAGGCCAACCTGCGCCTGGTGGTGTCGATCGCGAAGCGCTACACCGGGCGCGGCCTCACGCTGCTCGACCTGATCCAGGAGGGCAACCTGGGGCTGATCCGCGCCGTCGAGAAGTTCGACTGGCGCCGCGGCTTCAAGTTCTCGACCTACGCGACCTGGTGGATCCGCCAGGCGATCACGCGCGCTCTGGCCGACCAGTCGCGCACGATCCGGATCCCCGTGCACATGGTGGAGCGGATGAACCGCGTGGCGCGGGCGAGGCGGATGCTGATCCAGAAGCACAACCGCGAGCCGACCCCGGCGGAGATCGCCGACCTCGTGGAGATGTCGCCGAAGAAGGTCGAGGAGATCCTGAAGCTGGGGCAGGAGCCCGTGTCACTCGAGGCGCCCGTGGGGGGCGAGGACGGGGACGCGTCGCTGGGCGACTTCATCGAGGACGCCGCCGGCGACCGCCCCCTGGAGGTCGTGGCGAACCGGATCCGGGACGCCGACCTGCTGCAGGTGCTCGACTCGCTGCCCTGGCGGGAGCGCCGCGTGATCGAGCTGCGCTACGGCCTGGGCGACAAGGGCCCGATGACCCTGGAGGACATCGGTCACGAGGTCGGAGTGACGCGCGAGCGGGTGCGCCAGATCGAGGCGAAGACGCTGGCGATGCTGAAGGCATCGGGCGGCGCGGAGCGGCTCGCCGGCACTGCCGACGAGGCCTAAGCAGCTATCCTCGTCCTGCCGTTCCCCGGTGATGTAACGGGCAACATGGCTGACTGTTAATCAGTTCTTGGCGGTTCGAATCCGCCCCGGGGAGCCTCGAAGCCGGCCTCGACCTCGGCGTGACAGTTGGCGCAGAGCAGGACGCACTTGCGCGCCTCCTCACGGGCCCGGTCGAGGCTGCGCGTGATGCCCTTGCTCGAGAGCGTGAAGCTCTTGGTGCCAGGGTTCAGGTGGTGGAACTGAAGCGCCGCTATGCAGCGCTCGTAGCCACAGTTATGACATTGCCCGCCGGCCTCGGCGACCAGGATGCGCTTGATCCGGCGGCGCCGCTCGGCGACCTGCTCCTGGCGGCACAGGAGACACCGGTAGCTGCGCCGGTGGTCGAGCCGAAAGCGGGTCACACCATGCCGCGGACATGACATTTCCACGTCGCTCGGGGCGTCACGAGGCAGTCTGCTCCGGCGCCCGTCGACGCGCTCGATACCCCACCGCTCAAGCCAATGCCGAACGGTGGCGACCGACCGGTCCAAAGCGGCCGCCATTTCCCGGAGGGTGGCCCCGTCGCCGGCCAGACGTTCGAGCAGCTGCCGGTCAGGTGGTCCGCGACGAGCGTATTTCCGCGCCTGCGGCGGCTCCAGCCCGTACTTTCCGGCCCAGTAGCCGACCGTGGAGGGATGCACGCCAAGGTCGCGGGCGATCTGGCCGAGAGACCTTCCCTGCTCGAACTCCCCCAAGAGCCGATCGCGTGTCACGAACACATGTTCGCGCGGTGCGCGGACGGATTACGGCAGCCGGGCGGTCGCCCTCGTGCCCAGCGCGGCCGCCGCCATCAGCAGCACGATTCCGCCCGCCGCGAACGCGCCGGTGATCTCTCGCAGCTCCTCCTCGGTGGCCACCCTCGAGCCCAGGTCCTCGTAGAGGCCGCCCAGCTCGTCAGCGTCGTCGACCTGGAAGGCGCGGCCGCCCGACAGCGTGGCGATGCGGCGCATCGCCTCGGGGTCTGGGGGGACCGGGATCAGCGTTCCGTCGGGCGTCGTGATCGTGGCTGTGCGAGTGCCCAGCGCCACCGTGTGGATCGGGATCCCCAGGCGGCCGGCCCGGCGCGCCACGGGGAGGGGGTCGCGGCCGGTGGTGGTCTCGCCGTCGGACAGGAGCAGGATCGCCGCCGGCGGGCGGTCCTCCTCCGGGCCGTCCACCAGGCCCACGGCCACCGCCAGCGCATCGCCGGCGGCGGTGCCGCCGTCCGCGCTCAGGGCGTCGACCAGGTCCTCGATCTTTCCGTGGTCGTCCGACGGCGGCTCGATGGTGTGCGGGTCCGTGGAGAACGCGACCGCGCCCACGCGGGCCTCCTCCGGAACCTCCTCGAGGAACCGCTGCGCCGCGGAGCGGGCCGCCTCCAGGCGGCTCGGGTCCACGTCCTCCGCGAGCATCGACCGTGAGACGTCGGTGACCAGCACGATCGAGGCCTGCTCCTTGGGCACCGCGACGGTCGCATGCGGCCGCGCCAGGGCGAGCGCGATCAGGGCGAGCGAGGCGAGGAAGAGCGTGAGCGGCAGCAGCCGCCTCCACGACGACGCGTGCGGGAGGAGCGGCGCGAGCGTGGCCACTCCGGGGTAGCGGACGGCGTAGCGCCGGGCGCGCCGCCGCGATGCCGAGTACGCGACGAGCGCGAGCGGAACGAGAGCGAGCGCCGCGAGGAAGCCGGGGGAGGCGAAGCTCACACCAGCCTCCGCCCCAGCTGGCGAGCCCATGCGCCCGACGTGGACAGCACCACGTGCTCCGCGCCCGCCCGGACCAGCGCGGCGGCCACCGCGGCGCGCTCGGCTCGGGCGGCCTGCGCGAACCGCTCGCGGAGGCGGCGGTCGCGGGTGTCGACCTCGATGCGGGCGCCCGTCTCCGGGTCCACCATCGCGAGGCGTCCAACGTCGGGCAGCTCCTGCTCACGCGGGTCGCGCACCTCGACGGCGAGCACCGTGTTGCGGGCTCCAAGCGCGGCCAGCGGCCGCGCCCAGTCGGGCGGCCCCCCGAAGTCCGAGATCACCACGATCAGGCTTCGGAGCGCCGCGAGGCGGCCGATCTTGGCCAGCGCCGTCTCGAGCGGCTCGCCCGCCTCTCCGTCGGCCGCCACGCCCTCGGCGAGTGCCCGCCTGAGGCCGACCCGTGCGCCCCGGCCGCCGCGCGGCGGGAGGAGGAGAGGCTCCTTGGCCCCGAACGTGAGCAGGGCCACCCGCCCGCCGCGCCGCACCGCCAGCGCGCCGAGCACGTCCACCACGCCCTCGGCCACGTCGCTCTTCAGGCGGTCGGCGGTGCCGAAAGCCATCGACGGGGAGAGGTCGACCGCGAGCCACGTGGTGAGCAGTCGCTCGGGCACCTGCTGGCGCACGTGGGGGACGCCGGTGCGAGCGGTGGCGGACGGGTCGAGCTGGCGGACGTCGTCGCCGGACTGGTAGGGGCGCAGCTGGGCGAGCTCGGTCCCGGAGCCGACCCCGGCCCCGCGGTGCTCGCCGGCGATGATCCCGCCCGCCCAGCGCACGAAGGCGAGATCGAGCACCTCGACCAGGGCGCCGGGGATGTGTCCCGGCCCCTGCCGCCCATTCGGCTGGCGCAGCCCGTGTCCGTGGCTGCGCCCGCCCGGCCCGGAGCGGGGCGCGGGTGTCTGAGAGTCCCGCCTGCCGAAGCGGCGCCGTGCCGGCCGGTCGGCGGGCGGCTCCGTCCCGGCGGCGGCGGGTGTCACGCCGCCGCGGCCTCCGGTCCCACCGGCCTGCGGTCCGGCTCGGGCACGGCCTCCATGATCTTCTCGAGCAGGTCGTCGGGGCGGGTGCCCTCGCTCAGGCCCTCGTAGCTCAGCACCAGGCGGTGGCGGAGAACCTCGGGCGCGAGGTCGCGAACGTCGCTCGCCAGCACGTGCCGGCGTCCGCGCAGCAGCGCCAGCGACCGGGCCGCCTGGACCAGCCCGATCGGCCCGCGCGGTGATGCCCCGTAGCTCAGAAGCGCCTCCACGTCGGGCAGCCCGTACCGTCCGGGGCGCCGCGTAGCGTCGGCGAGGGCCACCGCGTAGTCGACCACCTCGCGGTCCACCATCACCTGCGCGGAGGCCTCGCGGAAGCGCATCAGCTCAGGGATCGAGAGCCGCTCCTCGACCACCGCGGCCGGGTCGAGCGAGCGTGTGACGACCGAGGCCTCGTCGCCCGGCGAGGGGTAGTCCACGAGGATCTTCATCAGGAAGCGGTCCACCTGCGCCTCCGGCAACGGGTAGGTGCCCTCCGACTCGATCGGGTTCTGGGTGGCGAGCACCAGGAACGGGAGCGGCACAAGGTGGGTGTCCTTGCCGATCGTGACCTGCTGCTCCTGCATCACCTCGAGCAGCGCGGACTGGACCTTGGCCGGCGCGCGGTTGATCTCGTCGGCCAAGAGGAAGTTGGCGAACACCGGGCCGAGCTCGGTGTCGAAGCGGCCGGTGTCGGGCCGGTAGATGCGCGTGCCCACCAGGTCGGAGGGCACCAGATCCGGCGTGAACTGAATGCGGCTGAAGGTCCCGCCGACCACCTGCGCAAGCGTCTTGATCGTGAGCGTCTTGGCCAGTCCGGGCACGCCCTCGAGCAGCACGTGGCCGCCGGTCAGCAGCG
>Ga0081538_10002892_pt1 | contig 16389 bp, 16 predicted proteins | sample TabmetS5T2R1_FD_71022 | JGI IMG/M metagenome (GOLD analysis project Ga0081538, IMG submission 71022) | Tabebuia heterophylla rhizosphere microbial communities from the University of Puerto Rico - S5T2R1 | ecosystem: Host-associated > Plants > Roots > Rhizosphere ... | reverse complement strand
AACACCGACCCGTACCAGCGGTGTGAGGGGCGCTACCGGCTGACGCGGGGGGTGCTGGAGGTGCTGCGGGACTACGCCAACCCGTGCTCGGTGCTGACCAAGTCGCCGCTGCTGCTGCGGGACCTGGACCTGTTCGTGGAGCTGGCCTCCACGGCCGGGTTCTCGGCCAACCTGTCCATCGGGACGCTGGACGAGGAGGTGTGGCGCCGCAGCGAGCCGGGGACGCCGCATCCCAAGGCGCGGATGGCGGCGGTCAAGCGGCTGGTCGAGGCCGGGATCCCCTGCGGGATCCTGATGGCGCCGATCCTGCCGGGGATCTCGGACTCGCCCGAGCAGCTGCGGGCGGTGGTCCGGGCCGCCGCCGACGCCGGGGCCAGCCACCTGACCCCGATCACCCTGCACCTGCGCCCGGGGGTGAAGGAGGAGTTCCTGCCCTGGCTCGAGGAGGCCTATCCCGAGCTGGTGGCCGGCTACCGCCGCCTGTACCGGGGCTCGAACGCCCCCAAGGCCGTCCGCGAGGAGATCGCCGAGCGGGTCCGCACCGAGAAGCGCCGCCACCCGGCGTTCGCCTCCCCGGCCGCCCCGGCGACGGCCCGCCGTCTCCCCGACCCACCGCCGGCCGGGCCCTCACCGCCCGAGCCCGCGACCCAGCTCTCCCTGACCATCGGCTGAGCCGCGCCCGGAAATCGCGTTGCGGTGGCCGCCGCCCGCGGCGGAGGATGGTGGGCTGTTGCCGCGTTCCACCCTCCGCCGTCCCACGCCCACCCGACCCGGGGTGACCTCGTGACCTCAGACCTGGAACCACTGCCCGACGGCGAGCTGGTGGCCGAGCGGGAGATGCTGGAGTACGCCCGCCGCTGCCTGGCCGCGATGCGGCAGCGGACGCGGTCGTTGCCGGCCGCCGGAGCCGACGCGTGCGCCACCGAGCTGGTCGAGCTGCGGCTGCGCCAGCGGGTGGCCGCCCTGACCGACGACGGGCGGACCGGGCTGTTCTTCGGGCGGCTGGACTACGACGCCGGCGCCGACCCGCCGGAGGCGCGGTTCTACGTCGGGCGCCGGCACGTCAGCGACGCCGAGGGCGACCCGGTGGTGATCGACTGGCGGGCCGGGCTCGCCCATCCCTTCTACCGGGCCAGCCCGACCCACCGCTTCGGGGTCCGGGTCCGGCGCAGGTTCGGGTACCGGGGCGGGACCCTGACCTCGATCCAGGACGAGGTCCTCGACCTGCTGGACGAGGCCGAGGCCCAGGCCGCGGCCGACCAGGTCCTGGTGGCCGAGATCGAGCGGCCGCGCATCGGGCCGATGCGCGACATCGTCGCCACCATCCAGCCCGAGCAGGACGACCTGATCCGGGCGCCGCTGGCCGAGACCATCTGCATCCAGGGCGGGCCCGGCACCGGCAAGACCGCCGTCGGCCTGCACAGGGCCGCGTTCCTGCTCTACGAGCACCGGGAGCGGCTGGCCCGGGACGGGGTGCTGGTGGTCGGGCCGGGTCCCGCCTACCTGGCCTTCATCCGCGACGTGCTGCCGGGCCTGGGCGAGGTCGACGTCGCCCAGCGCTCGATCGAGGACCTGGTCGCCGAGGTCGCGGTGACCGGGACCGACCGCCCGGAGGTGGCGGCGGTCAAGGCCGACCCGCGGATGGCGGCGGTGATCCGGCGGGCCGCGTTCCTCCAGGTGCGGCCGCCGGCGCTGCCCCTCGAGGTCCGCTGGGGGCACCGGGTGGTCCGCCTCCCGGCCAGGATGCTGCGCCAGCGGGTGGACGAGCTGGTCGCCGGGGACCTCCGCTACCAGGTCGGCCGCGACCAGCTGCGGGACTGGCTGGTCGAGCGCTGCCTGCGCCACCTGGAGCACACCGAGGGCGTGAGCGCGCTCGACGACCCGGCCGCGGTCCAGCGCAGCCTCGGCGCCCGTCCCGAGGTCCGCGCCTTCCTGAAGCGCACCTGGCCGGTGGTCGACCCGGTCCGGCTGGTGTTCCGGCTGCTCACCGAGCGCCCGTTCCTGGCCGAGGCGGCCGGCGGCATCCTCAGCGACCAGGAGCAGGAGCTGCTCCCGTGGACGAGACGGCCGCGGAGCCTCAAGGCGGCGGCCTGGTCGGTGACCGACGCGTTCCTGGTCGACGAGGCCGTCGACGTGGTCGGCGGGACACGCACCTTCGGCCACGTGGTGGCCGACGAGGCCCAGGACCTGTCGGCGATGCAGCTGCGGGCCATCGGGCGGCGGTGCCGGTTCGGGTCGGCGACGCTGCTCGGTGACCTGGCCCAGCGGACGACGCCGTGGTCGGCCGAGCGCTGGGGCGACGCCGTCGGCCACCTCGGCCGGCGCCCGGTCCGGGTCGAGCACCTGCCGCGGGCGTTCCGGGCGCCCAAGGAGGTGCTCGACTTCGCCAACCGCCTGCTGCCCGAGATCGCCGCCGAGGTCCGCCCGGCCCGGTCGGTCCGGAGCGTCCCAGGGTCGCTGCGGGTCCGGGCGGTGGCCTCGGCGGTCGTGCCGGCGTGGCTGCGGGCGCTGGAGGAGGCCATGGCCGAGGACGGGTCGGTCGGCCTGGTCGTGGCCGACCGGGCCGTGCCGGCCGCCGGAGCCGAGCTGGCGGGCCGCGGCGTCGAGTTCCGGGAGGTGGACCGGTTCGACACCGACACCCGGCTGGCGCTCGTTCCCGCCTCGGCGGTCAAGGGGCTCGAGTTCGACCAGGTCGTGCTCGTGGAGCCGGCCGACATCGCCGACCCCGCCCTCGGGGCGGCCGGTCTGCGGCGGCTCTACACAGCCCTGACCCGGGCCGTTCTCGGCCTGACGGTCGTCCACGCCCGGCCGCTCCCGGGGGCGCTCGGCGCGGCCCCGCCCACGTAGCCTCCGGCGCCGGCGGCCGGGCCGGTCAGCTCTCCCACCTGTCGGGCAGGAGCACGTTGATCACGAAGGTGACGATGCTGATCACCAGGGCGCCGAGCAGCGCCGACCAGAACCCGTCGACCTCGAAGGCGAGGTCGAACTGGTCCCCGATCCACACCGTGAGCAGCAGCATGAGCGCGTTCACGACGAAGGTGAACAGCCCGAGGGTGAGGATGAACAGCGGGATGGAGATCAGCCGCACGATCGGCCGGACGATGGCGTTGACCAGCCCGAAGATGACCGCCACGCCGAGCAGGGTCAGCAGCCGTTCGCTGGTCGTCCCGGGCCCGACGGAGATCCCGTCGATCAGCCACGCGGCCACGGCCAGCGCCACCGCCCCGGCCAGGATCCGAACGATGAACCGCACCGGACACCTCCATCCCCACCACCTGATCCGAGCAGGACAGGGCGACCATACCAAGCGCCCCCTCGGCCGCGTCAGGCGGCCCCGAAGGCGGCGACGCCGGCCCGCCAGGCCGCGTCCAGGTCGGCGTCGGGAGGGAAGCGCTGGTCGAGCTCGAGCATGACCATCCCGTGCGCGAACGCCCACACCGCCCGCGCCCGGGCCCGGGTCCCCGCGACCCGCACCAGGGGCGCCGCGGTGCGTTCCTCCAGCCCGGGCGGCAGGTACTGCCGGGGAAGGGGTCCATTGACCATCAGCCGGTACAGATGCGGATGGGCGAGCGCGAACTCCCGGTAGGCCGCGGCCAACGCCGGGAGCGCCTCGTTCCCGCCGCCCCGCCCCCCGGCATCGCCCGACCCCCCGGCACCACCCGACCCCCCGGCATCGGGCGCCTCGGCCACGGCCGCCTCGAAGGCGGCGGCGGCCTCCTCCATGCCGGTGGCGATGATGGCCGCTTCGAGCGCGGTCTTGTCGGGCAGGTGCTTGTAGAGGGACGGCGCCTGGATTCCCAGCCGCTCGGCCAGGCGGCGCATGGTCAGCGCCGCCGGCCCCTCCTCCTCGAGCAGCCGCCTGCCCTCGGCCACCACCTCCCGGGCCCGCGCCGACCGCGTCACCCCGCCCGGACCCGCCCTCGTCGGCGGGCTCACTGGGCGGGGTTGCGGGCTGGCTGCTCGGCCCGGTTCTTGAGGGCCCGGTTCATCTCGTGGAACGACGTCAGGGTGGACTGGGCGATCCGCCTCAGCACCAGGGGGGCGAGCAGGCCGCGGAACTCCTCGTGCTGGGTGAGGCGGGTCCGGCCCGGGCCGGCCGGCTGGAGGGTGAAGGTGTGCTCGCCGTCGAACAGGCCGGGGAGGAGCAGGCGGCCGAGCCAGCGGAGGCGGTGGGCGGGGTCGGCCTCGAGGACCTCGGGGCGGAAGGTGGTCGTGCGGCCGCCGGCGAGGCGCATGTGGAGCTCGAGGCGCGCGCCGAGGACCGGCTGGCCGGCGGCCCGGACGATGAAGGGGTTCCAGTCGCGGTAGGCGGCGAAGTCGGTGAGGACCGCCCAGACGCGATCCGGCGTGGCCTCGATCTCGACCTCGGCGTGGAGCTGCTTGGCCATCTGTCTCTCCTTCAGGAGGCTAACGTTGTTAGCCATCTTAGGCTAACGTCGTTAGCCTGTCAACCGTGGACGCCGAGGGATTACAGTTCGCAGCAGGCGATACCGGCCCAAAGGGGTGAGGGCATGCGTCGATACCTCGTCGTGGCGAACCAGACCCTCGGGGGCGAGGAGCTCACGGCCAAGCTGGCCGAGTGCGCCGGCGCCGGGCCGTGCCGCTTCTACCTGGTGGTGCCCGTGACCAACACCGAAGCCTCCGACCGGTGGTTCACGGGCGGCCTGGAGGGCGTGCTGCCGGGCGCCTACAAGATCGCCCGGACCATGGCCGGCGCGCGCCTGCAGCACGAGCTCGAGCGGCTCCGGGAGGCCGGCGTCGAGGCCGACGGCGAGGTGGTCGAGCCGACGCCGCTGGAGGCGATCCGCAAGCTCGCCAACCGGGAGGAGGTCGACGAGGTCATCGTCTCCACCCTGCCGCGGCGCCTCTCGCGGTGGATCGCGATGGACCTCCCTCGCCGCATCCGGCGCACCACCTCGCTCCCGGTCACCCACATCGCCGGCCCGGCCGGTCCCTCGCTCTAGCCCAGCCGTCAGTTGGCCGGGGTCGAGGCCAGGGAGACCTCCTCGCCGGCGGCGACCAGGGCCGAGCCGATCACGGTGACGGCCCGGGGGCCGAGGCGGAGGCTGGCCCCGGGGTGGGGCGGGGGCGGGCGGACGTCGGCCACGCCGAGGGCGACCAGGGGATCGAGGAAGGCGGCGGCCACGGCCCGGGGCAGCCAGTCGTCCAGGTCGAGCTCGAGGCCGTTGGCCACGGTCTCGACCAGGCCCTGGAGGCCGACCTCGACCCCGGCGGGCAGGCCGAGCAGCAGGCGCAGGACCCACAGGCGGCCGCCGACGAGGGCCTCGACCCCCGGGCCGCCGTGCAGGAACACCGGCCACGGCACCCGGTGGCACCAGGCGGCGTAGACGAGCCCGGCCCGCAGGCTCTCGTCGATCTGGGACCAGGCGTGGCGCAGGCTGGTCGCCTCCAGCCGGTCGCCCCGGACCCGCAGCAGCCCGACGCCCTCGGCCACGGCCCGCAGCAGCTCGACCGCGTCCCGCCGGGCCAGCGCCGCCCCTCGGGGCGCCGGGTCCGGGCCCTCGCCCCGGGGGAGGCGGATGCCGGTGGCGCGGGCGGCGACCCGGGCCTCGGCGGCGGCGAGGCGGCCGCCGGGGAGGAGGGCGAGACCGTGGCGGTCGGCGGCCAGCTCGACCAGGGCGTCGAGGCGGGCGAGGAGCCCGCGGTCGGAGGTGCTGGAGGACGGCACGGCGGTTCCTTTCGGTGCGGCGGGCGGTGCGGGCGCAGCCTGCCACCCCGTCCCGGCGACCAGAAGAGGGGTCCGGCAATCTGTGGACAGCGCCGTCAGCCCGGCACCCGGGGCACCCCGGGTGCGGCCGGCGCGGCCGCCGCGCCCCCCTCGGCCGCCTCGGCCAGGAGCCGGACCGCCTCGGCGAGGTGACGCTCGGGCAGCCGGGCGAACCCCAGGACCAGCGCCGGAGGGCCAGGGGCGTCCACCCGCAGCGGTGCCACCCCCTCGACGGCCACGCCACGGTCGGCGGCGGCCTCGACGACGGCGGCCTCGTCGAGACCGGCGGGCAGCTCGACGTACAGCTGGATGCCGGCGGGCACGCCGTGGGCCACGGCGCCGGGCAGCCAGCGGGCCAGGGCGCCGGCCAGGGCGTCGCGGCGGGCCCGGTAGCGGCGCCGCATCTGGCGCAGGTGGCGGTCGTAGGCGCCGCCGGCGATGAGGCGGACCAGGGCGTGCTGGTCGATCACGGGCGAGCCGAGGTCGCTCAGGGCACGGGCGCGTCGCATGGTCCCGGCCAGCGCCGGGGGCGCGACCAGCCAGCCCAGCCGCAGGCCAGGGGCGAGGGACTTGCTGACCGACCCGAGCAGCACGACCCGCCGCGGGCAGAGACCCTGCAGGCACCCGACCGGGTTGCGGTCGTAGCGGAACTCGGCGTCGTAGTCGTCCTCGAGCACGAACCCGTCCACCTCGTCGGCCCAGGCGATCAGCTCGGCCCGCCGGCGCGGCGACAGGACGACCCCGGTCGGGTACTGGTGGGCCGGGGTGACCACGGCGGCCCGGGCGGGGCTGCGGCGGAGGGCGGCGACGTCGATCCCCTCGCCGTCGACCGGGATGGGCACCGGGACGGCCCCGGCATCCTCGAGGAGCTCGTAGGTGCGGGCGCTGTGCGGGTCCTCGACGGCCAGCGGGACGGGGCCCGTCCTGGCCAGGGCGCCGACGGCCAGGTGCAGGCCCTGGGCGACGCCGTTGACCACGACGAGCTGCCCGGCGGAGACGGCGGCGGCGCGCACGCGGCGGAGGTAGGCGGCCAGCTCCGCCCGGAGCTCGGGCACGCCGGCGGGATCGCGGTAGCCCAGGGCCTCGTGCGGCAGCTCGGCCATGACCTGGCGGACCGCCGCCAGCCAGGCCCGGCGCGGGAACGCGGCCAGGTCCGGCGTGCCGACCGTCAGGTCGTAGACCGGGCGCGGCGGCGACGGCGAGGAGGGCGCGGCGGCGTCCCCCGGCGGCGGCGCGCCGACGGCCGCGACCCGGGTGCCGGAGCCCTGCCGGGACACCAGGAATCCCTCGGCGACCAGCTGCTGGTAGGCCTCGACGACCACCCCGCGGCTGGTCCCCAGGTCCCGGGCGAGCTCGCGGCTGGCCGGCAGCCGGACGCCCGCGGCCAGCCGGGCCGAGCGGACGGCCGTGCGCAGCTCGCCGGCGATCTGGTCGGCGAGGTCGCCGGCGGCCCGGTCGATCTGGAGCTGAAGATCCGGCAAATGGACCTCTACCTCAACGGAAGATTGGACCTCTAGGTTAGACCAATCTGCGGTTAGGGTGGCCGCTGTGAGCAATCTTGTTCGCGGATCGGTTGGCGCCGCGGCGGCGATGTTCTCGGTCGGGACCCTCGCCGCCATCTCGTCGGTGATCAACCGCTACCCGCTCTACGGGGGTCAGGCCCTCCGCTACAGCCTGGCCGCCCTGATCCTGTTGGCCGTGGCCCGTCGCATGGGCCTGGCCTTCGTCCGGCCGGCCCGGCGGGAGCTGCTCCTGCTGCTGGCCCTGGCGACCACCGGGCTGGTGGTGTTCAACGTCTGCGTCATCCAGGCCTCCCGGCACGCCAGCGCGACCCTGGTCGGCACCGTCGTCGGGACCGTGCCGGTGATCCTGGCCCTGGTGGGGCCGCTGCTGGCCGGGTCCCGTCCGTCCGGGCGTGTGCTCGTCGCCGCCCTCGTGGTCGTCGCCGGCGCCACCATCGCCACCGGGCTGGGCAGCGGGAGCGTCGCCGGGCTGCTCTACGCGGTCGGCGCCCTGGTCTGCGAGGCGTGCTTCTCCCTGCTCGCCATGCCGCTGCTGCCCCGGCTGGGGCCGATCCGGGTGTCCGCCTACAGCCAGGTCGTCGCCGTCCCCATGCTCCTGCTCCTCGGGGCCGTCGCCGACGGGACGGGGATGCTGCGCGCACCCAGCGCGGCCGAGGCGGCGGGGCTGCTCTACCTGAGCACGGTGGTCAGCGCCGGCGCCTTCTTCCTCTGGTACGACGCCCTGCCCCGGCTCGGCGCCGACCGGGCCGGGCTGTTCGCCGGCGTCCTGCCCCTTGGCGCGATCGTGACCTCGATCGTGCTCGGCCTTGGCGCTCCCACGGCGGCCGAGGTCGGCGGCGCGGCCGTGGTCATCGCCGGGCTGGCCGTCGGCCTGGCGCCGCGCCGGTCACGCCGCGTCACGCCGCCGAAGGGATCGGGTGAGCCCGCTAGATTGGGCCCATGAGCGGGCTGCGAGGGGTCACGCTGACGGTCCGGTTCCTGTGCGAGCTGGCCATGCTGGCGGCGCTGGCCTTCTGGGGGTTCGGCGCCGGCGATGGCCTGTGGGGGTGGGTGCTCGGGATCGGGGCGCCGGTGGTGGCCGCCGCCGTGTGGGGCGCGTTCGTGGCGCCCAGGGCGAGGTGGCCGGTGCCGGCCGGGGTGCGGGTGGCGATCGAGCTGGTGCTGTTCGGCGTGGCCGCCGCCGCCCTGGCGGCCGCCGGGCAGCCGCTGGCGGCCGTCGTCCTCGGGGTCGCCGGGGTGGCGACCTCCCTGCTCAACGAGGCCCAGGAGCGCCAGGCTGGGCAAGGGGACGTCCAGCGACGGCGCCGCTCGACCTAACCGGCCACCGCGAACAGCTCCCAGTCGCCCTCGACGCCCCTGAGCCGGTGGGTGCCGCGGTCGGCCAGGGCGCGGTCGGAGCCGGCCACCAGGTCGCGCACGGTGCGGGAGACGAGGACCTCACCGGGGTCGGCCTCGGCCAGGATGCGGGCGGCGATGTGGACGGCGATCCCGCCGACGTCGTCGCCGCGCAGCTCGACCTCGCCGGCGTGGAGCCCGGCCCGGATGGCGACGTCGATGTCGCCGAGCTGCTCGCGCAGGGCGACGGCGCAGGCGATGGCCCGCCCCGGGCCGTCGAAGGTGGCCAGGAGCCCGTCCCCGGTCGACTTCACGACCCGGCCGCCCCACGCCTCGACGAGGCGGCCGGCCAGGTCGTCGTGGACGCCGAGCAGCTCCCGCCAGCGGCGGTCGCCGAGCTCGGCGGCCCGTTCGGTCGAGGCCACGATGTCGGTCAGGAGCACCGTGGCCAGCACCCGGGTGGACGGGACGGTCCCCCGGACCCCGGTCAGGAACTCCTCGATGGGGCCGAGGCTCGCCTCCGGCTCCTCCCAGGTCAGGGGGCCGTCGGCGCCGGGCAGCTCGACCAGCCGGGCGTCGGGGATGTGCTCGGCCAGGTAGCGGCCGTGCTCGATCGGGAGCAGCGCGAAGTCCCGGCGGTGCAGCACCAGCGTCGGCGCCTGGACCAGCGGCAGCAGCGGGCGGACGTCGACCTCGAACAGGGCGCGCAGCATGACGTGGACCGTCCTGGGGCTCGCGATCGACCGCTGCAGCCTGGCCACCCAGCGGCGGAACCGCTCGTCGCCGGCGCGGCTGGGGATGGCGGTGGTGATCGGCTCGGCCGTCCCCCAGGTGTCCTCGACCCGGGAGATGATGGCGTCGGCCCGCTCCGGCGGGATGCCGATCGGGTAGTCGTCGGCGGCGACGTAGCGGGCGCTGGCGTTGCCGAGGACCAGGGCGGCGGTCCGCTCGGGGCGGGTGGCGGCGAAGAACAGGGCCATCGGGCTGGCCTCGGCGGTCGTGGCCATGAGGGCGGCCCGCCGCGACCCGGCGGCGTCCATGACCGCGGCCACCTCGTCGGCGTAGGCCTCCCAGGGCGGCGGCAGGTCCTCGGGCAGGGGGTCGGAGGCGCCGGTGCCGCGGCGGTCGAAGATGATCAGCCGCGAGAACGACGCCAGCCGGCGCAGGTACAGGGCGAGCCCCGGGTCCTCCCACTGGAGGTCGACGTGCCCGAAGGCGCCCATGGTCAGCACCAGGTCGGGCCCGTCCCCGAGCACCTGGTAGGCGACCCGGTCGTCGCCCAGCGGCGCGTATGTCGTCTCGGGCTGCACGCCCCTCCAAGCCTCGTGGACCGTCGCGGGATTCTACTAAGGTGGCACCACCGTGCCCGTCTGGATCTGCGCCACCTGCGCCAACCAGTACCCGGAGGCGGCGTCGCCGCCCGGGGTCTGCGTCATCTGCGCCGACGAGCGCCAGTGGGTGCCGGCGTCCGGGCAGCGCTGGACCACGGCCGGGGAGCTGACCGCGGCCGGGCACCGGGGCGAGGTTCGCGAGGTCGAGCCGGGGCTGCTCGGGGTCGGCGTCGACCCGCCGGTCGCCATCGGCCAGCGGGCCCTGCTGGTCCGGACGGCCGAGGGGAACCTGCTCTGGGACCCGCCCGGCCACCTGGACGAGGTGTCGGTCGCGGCCGTCAGGGAGGCCGGCGGGCTGCGGGCGGTCGCGGCCAGCCACCCCCACTTCTACGGGACGATCGCCGACTGGAGCGAGGCCTTCGACGCCGAGGTGCTGGTCTGCCGACCCGACCTGCGCTGGCTGACCCGCCCGCCGCGGCGGCCGCCGGTGACCTGGTCCGGGTCGCGGGAGGTCCTGCCCGGCGTCACCCTGGTCCAGTGCGGCGGGCACTTCCCCGGCAGCGCGGTCGTCCACTGGGCCGGCGGCGCGGGCGGGGCCGGGGTCCTGCTCAGCGGCGACACCATCTTCGTGACCCCCGGCGAGGACCGGGTCACCTTCGTCCGCAGCGCCCCCAACCGGCTGCCCCTGCCCGAGCGGTCCGTCCGCGCCGTGGTCGAGGCGGTCCGGCCGTACGCCTACGACCGCATCTACGGCGGCTGGTGGAAGCCGGTGCTGGGTCGCGACGCCAAGGCCGTGGTCGAGCGCTCGGCCGAGCGGTACATCCAGTGGCTGCGCGGCGAGGTGCCCGAGGACCCATGACCCCCCGCGCCTGGCTGCTGTTCGGCTGCGTCTCGGTCGTCTGGGGGGTGCCGTACTTCTTCATCAAGGTCGCCGTCGACGACGGCGTTCCGCCGGGGTTCGTGGCCTGGTCGCGGGTCGCCCTGGGGGCGGCGGTCCTGCTGCCGCTGGCCTGGCGGCGGGGGGCGCTGCGCGGCCTGGGCGGCCGCTGGGCGGCGATCGCCGCCTACACGATGTGTGAGGTGGCCGTGCCGTTCCTGCTGATCGCCCTCGGCGAGCGGTACGTCTCCTCGTCGCTGGCCGCGATCCTGATCGCCTCCATGCCGCTGATGGTGGCGCTGCTGTCGGTGTGGTTCTCCCCGGCCGACCGGCCGACCGGGCGGCGGCTGGCCGGGCTGCTCGTCGGCTTCGGCGGGGTGGTCGCCCTGCTCGGGGTCGACGTGGCCGGCCGGCCCGGCGAGCTGCTGGGCGCCCTGCTCATCCTGGTCGCCACCCTCGGGTACGCGACCGCGCCGATCATCGTCAACCGCCGGCTGGCCGACCTCGACCCGCTGGGGCCGATCGCGGCCAGCCTGGCCCTGGCCGTGGTGCTGCTGGCCCCGGCGGTGGCGCTGTCGCCGCCGGTCGGGTGGCCGTCCCCGGCGGGGCTGGGGTCGCTGGCCGTGCTCGGGGTCGTCTGCACCGCGCTCGGGCTGGTGCTGTTCTTCCGGCTGGTCGTCGAGGCCGGGCCGAGCCGGGCCGCGGTCATCACCTACGTCAACCCGCTGGTCGCGGTCGTCTTGGGCGTGCTCGTGCTCGACGAGCGGCTCGGGCTCACCTCGGTGGTCGGGCTGCTGGCCATCCTCGGCGGCTCCTGGCTGGCCACGGGGCCGTCGAGCCGCCGCCGGGAGCCGGCCCTGGAGACGGACCGACCCCCGGCGCGGTGACTGCCGGGGGTCGGTTGGTCGGTCGGCCCTTGGGGACCGCCGGAGTGGTCCACCGGTGGATCGGGACTGGCCGGGCGGCTCATCGGGCCAGCAGCGCGTGGATCAGGACCCGCCACTCCCGGCGGGCGAAGGCCTGGCCGGCCTCGGCGGCCCGCCGGGCCCGCCGGGCCCGCTGGTGCCGCGCCCGCTGGGCGTCGGCCCGGAGCTCCGCGATCCGGTCGGCGGCCAGCTGCTGCTTCATGTAGACGTGCATGTCGTGTTCACCTCCCCACGGGGTGCGGGCTGCGCATGTCAGCAGGCCTCGGCCTGGGCGACCGGCAGCTCGGCCGGGAGCGGGGGCAGCGGGTGCTTCCGGGGACGTCCCCGGGATCGCTTGTAGGGCACGGGTCGTCCGTCGACGAACACCTCCCCACCCCAGACGCCCCAGGGCTCGCCGCGCTCCTTGGCGCCCTCGAGGCACCGGGTCCGCAGCGGGCAGGGCCGGCAGAGCTGCTTGGCCAGCTCGAGCTCACGGGGTGACTCGGAGAAGTAGAGGTCGGGTCCCGCCTGGACGCATGGCAGCGCTCGCCCGGGCGGGAACAGCTCCAGGGTCTGCATGGTCAGGTCGCTCCTTGGTCGTCATCGTTGACGGGCGGCGGTCGGTGGCGGATGCGGGCAATAGGAAAGGCCGTGGGGTTCGCCCACGGCCTTCGCGGTTTCGGAGGGACCTGGAGGTCTGCTCCTGGGAGGATCCGTCAGGTAGGTACCTCCCGTCCCACCGCGAAGGCCTGGCGGCCGCCCTGGCCGCCGAAGGCGACCGTGACGACCGAGGCGTTCCGGCCGAGGTTCCGCGGCGCGGTGCCGATCGTGGCCGGCTCCGGGCACACGTCACCCTTGGGCCCAATGAGGGCCGCCCACGGGGTGATGCGCTTCCGGTCGATCACAATGGGACACCTCCTCGGCCGACACTGGTCCCTGGAGACCCGGCCAGCACTTGACGGACGCTCCGCCTCGTGCTCGCCCACCCTGGCAGACCCAAAAACAGGGGTCAACCCATTTTCTGGAACTTTTCTTTGAACAGCGGTCGAGCATCCGGCGCCGCACGCAGCGTCAAGCCATTCATGCGGCGCCGCGGCTTGCGCGCCGCCCCCGGCGGCCACCCGATCGCCTCAAACCCGGATGCTCGAGCGGTGTTCTAGAGCACCCGGATGCGGTGCCGGCGGGACCGTGCGGTGTTGCCGGCGGCGTCGGTGGCCTCGATGACGTACGAGAAGGTCCCCCGCAGGAAGGCGCCCGACGACGTCTTCCCGCTCCAGCGCAGCCGCTGGCGCCCGGCGGCCTGGGAGCCGCTCACCAGGACCCGGACGACGGTCGTGCTGGCGTAGCGGTAGATCACGACCCGGAGCCGGCCCCGCTCGGACGAGGTCATGGCAAAGGTGGTGGTGTCCCGGTCGCCGTCGTCGGGCCGGGGCTCGAACGGGTTGGGGGCGGCGGTGGCGCTGGCGATCGACGGCGGCCGTTCGTCCAGGGTGAGGGCGAAGGTCCGCAGCAGGGCCCGGCCGCCCGGCTCGGTGTAGAGGACCCGCAGGGTGTAGGCGCCGGGGGCGCTGCCCCCGCCGTCCCAGGCGTGGGCGCCGCCGCCGTCCCGCCGTGCGGCCGAGGCGGCGCCGCTGGTCACGAACGAGGTGATGGTCCAGCCGGCGATGGCGCCGGCGGTCCAGGCGCAGCGGTCCCGGACGCCGTCGCCGTTGGGGCTGCAGGCGGGGACGGAGACCGCGATCGGCAGGCCGGCCGCGTTCCGCACCGTCCAGGTCAGCCGGTAGTCGCCGGTGGACCCGGTGGAGTAGACGTCGAGCAGGTAGGTGCCGCGGACCTCGGCCTCGTAGTGGAGCCCGGCGGTCGGGCAGCCGACGTCACCGCCGCCGCCACAGGTCAGGGACTGGTTGAGCTGGCCGAGCACGTCCTCGGTGCCGGCGTCGAACAGCAGGACACCCACCGGGTCGGCCGACAGGCCGGCCACGGTCACGTCCAGGCGGTCGCCCCGGCCGAGGGTGACGGCGTAGACGTCGTCCAGGTCCTGGCCGTCGACGCTGTCCACCCGCCGCCAGGCGTCGTCGTCGCCGCCGGCCAGGTCGACCCCGGGCGCCTGGTCGTCGGCCTCCAGGGCCAGCACGGCGAACAAGGCGCTGGCCGGCTCCCCGTCGACGGTGGCGGTGGCCGTCGCCGGCCGCAGGCCCGGGTCGAGCGGGCCGCTGTCCAGGCTGGCCGTGAAGGTGCCGGGGTCGTCCGCAGTGGCCGCGAAGGCGGCCGTGCCCGAGGCCGCGCCGGCGAAGCTGGCCGTGCCCGGGCTGGCGGCGACCCCCTCGGCGGCCTGGAAGGCGTAGGCGACCCAGGTGGTGGCGGGATGGGGCAGCTGGCCGTCGCCCGACCCGATCCGGTGGTCGTCCCCGGCACCGCCGGTCGTCTCCAGGACCAGCGCCGGCGGGGCGTCCGGGTCGTGGGCGTCGACGAAGGCGCCGGCGTCGACCAGCCCGTGGGCCCACTGCTTGGCGTCCCCGTCGCCGTCCGGGCTGTCCTCGTCGGCGCTCGACGCCAGGGCCAGCCGGGCCACCAGGGGGGTGCGGCTGCCGGTAAGGGCGAGGACGCCGGAGACGATCGGGGCCGCGAACGAGGTGCCGCTGTTGAAGGCGACCCCGGCGGTGCCGTCGCCCGGGCAGCCGCGGTCCTGGTCGAAGCCGGCGATCTCGGCCACGGCGACGCAGTCGCCGGGGGCGACCACGTCCACCTTGCCGAAGGAGGAGAAGCCGGCGACGTGGCCGTCGTCGCCGGTGGCCCCGACCGAGATCACGCCCGGGAACGCGGCCGGGTACTGGGGGACGCGGTCGCCGGTGTTGCCGGCCGAGGCGACCACGACCTTGCCGCTGCCGAGGACGGCGTCGATCCCCTCGCGCTCCAGCTCCGACCACTGGGAGCCGCCGAGGGAGAGGTTGACCACGTCGATGTCGTCGTCGGCGGCGATGTGGTCGAGGGCCGCGCGCAGGTACGAGATGGGGATGCCGCCGCCGCTGCCGTCGACCCGGTAGGAGACGATGGTCGCCCCCGGGGCGACGCCGGTGGTGCCGTCGGCGTCGTCGGCGGCCGCGATCACGCTGGCCACCTCGGTGCCGTGGGAGCTGGTGGGCGTGGCCACCGCGGGCCCGCAGCCGCCGCCGGTGCAGCGCAGGCGGGCGCCGACCTGGTCGTCGAGGTCGCCGACCCCGCTCACGACCCCGGTGTCGACGACGGCCACGGTCCGACCGGCCCCGGTGGCCCCGCCCTGGTGGGCCTGGACAACGTTGGCCCCGGGCCGTGGCTGCAGATGCCAGCAGATCTCCGGTTCGCAGGCGTCGACCCGCCGGATCCAGTCCGGCTCGGCGAACGCCACCCCGGGCCGCCCAGCCAGCTCACGGGCAACCGCCCGCACGTCGGCACCCGCCCCCAGCTCAACCACCCGGGTTCGCCCGGCGCCAGCCGCCACCCCGCCGCCGGCCGCCGTCCCCCCGCCGTCGCCCGCCGCCCCACCGCCAGGGGCCACCCGGCCGCCGCCCGGTATCCCACCGCCGGCCGCCGTCCCGCCGCGACCCGTCAGCCCGCCACTAGCCGCCCCCCCACGGCCGGCCGCCGCCTCGCCACCGACCGCCGTCCCACCGGTGGCCGCCATCCGACCGCCGACCGCCGCCGCGGCCGCCCGCCGGCGCCCCTCCCCCACCCCGGGCTCGAACCCGACCAGCACCCGCCCGGGCACGAAGGCATCCGCCCTCGCGGGCGTGCCCAGGCCCGCCCCGCCGGGCGCGACCGAGCCCGCCCCACCGGGCGTCCCCGAGCCCGCCCCGCCTGGTATGGGGCCCCTGACTGGGAGGGTAGCCGAACCGGGTGGGGGCGTCCTCCGGTTGTCCACAACCCCGGCCGAGGCGGCGCGGGCCCCGGCAAGGGTGGCGGCGCGGGCCCCGGCGGGGGCCCCAGCGCGGGCCCCGGCGGGGGTGGCGGCGCTGGACGCGGCGGGGGTGGCGGCGTGGGCTCCCGCCGGGAGCGCGGACAGCACCACGGCGAGGAGCAGGATGCGGGCGAGCGAGGTCCGACCGGTTGAACCCATGGGGTGGCGTCCTTGTTCACGTCGGGGTCCGATCCTGATGACTGGATCGGCCGGAACGCGACGGAGCTTACCCCGGAGGGCCCGGGAACCCGGGGAACCGGGGGCTCAGGGGAGCCGCGGGCTCAGTAGACCGGGACGCTGGGGTCCACGGTCTTGGCCCAGGCGGTGATGCCGCCGCCCAGGTGCCGGGCCGTGGAGAACCCGGACTGCTTGAGCAGGGCCAGGGCCTCGGCCGAGCGGACCCCGCTCTTGCAGTAGAGGACCACCGGCTCGGTCTGGGGCAGCTCGGCCAGGTGGTCGGGCAGGGTGTCGAGCGGGATCAGGGTCGCCCCGGGGAGGCGGTTGATCTGCCACTCGGCCGGCTCGCGGACGTCCACCAGCTTGAGCTGCCGGCCGTCGTCGAGCAGGGCCTTGAGCTGGGCCGGGGTCAGGGTGGACCCGGCCGCGGCCTGCTGGGCCTCGTCGGAGACGACCCCGCAGAACTCCTCGTAGTCGATCAGCTCGGTGACCGTGGGGTGCTTGCCGCAGACGGCGCACTCGGGGTCCTTGCGGACGCTGATGTCCTTGAAGGACAGCTCCAGGGCGTCGTAGATGAGC
>Ga0081538_10002891_pt1 | contig 16389 bp, 16 predicted proteins | sample TabmetS5T2R1_FD_71022 | JGI IMG/M metagenome (GOLD analysis project Ga0081538, IMG submission 71022) | Tabebuia heterophylla rhizosphere microbial communities from the University of Puerto Rico - S5T2R1 | ecosystem: Host-associated > Plants > Roots > Rhizosphere ... | reverse complement strand
GTCCGTTTCCTTACCGCCCTGGAGGAGGATCGGGCCGCCCGCGCCTATGCGGTTGGCGGCGAGCTGGTCGTCATGAAGAAGATGGCCGGTGGGCTCGATCCGCTGTTCACGATGAGCGAAGCGCGGGCATTGGCCAAATCTGCCGAGACCGTGTTCCTCGGCGTGATCGACGGCGCCGGACGATTTGGCATCGGGCTCGATCCGGCCGGAACCGAGGCGCTGAAGGGGCGTGACGATCTCGCTATCAGCGACCTTCGCTCCATCGCCGTGCAGGGCCTGACCAGCGCCGACCATCTCGCGGCGATCGCCGAGGCGAAGGCCCTGCTGCATTGGCATGCGCGGCATCGCTTTTGCGCCAACTGCGGACAGCCGACGCTGGTCGTGCAGGGGGGCTGGCGCCGCGACTGTCCGGCCTGCCGGGCCGATCACTTCCCGCGCACCGACCCGGTCGTGATCATGCTCGCGGTGTCAGGCGATCGTTGCTTGCTCGGCCGACAATCACGATTTGTCCCCGGCATGTGGTCGTGCCTGGCCGGGTTCGTGGAGCCGGGCGAATCGATCGAACAGGCGGTTCGTCGCGAGACCCAGGAGGAGGCGGGCATCGTCTGCGGGCGCATCGCCTATTTCGCCTCGCAGCCCTGGCCGTTCCCGATGTCGCTGATGATCGGTTGCCACGCCGAGGCGCTCTCGATGGACCTTACGGTCGATCGCAGCGAACTCGAGGATGCGCGTTGGTTCGACCGGGAGGAGGTCGCGACCATGTTGGTGCGCCGGCACGCCGGCGGCCTCATGACGCCGCCGCCCGTCGCGATCGCGCATCACATCATCCGCGCCTGGGTCGAAGACCCTGGCTTCGCGTGATGCGGTCCGCGGCGCCGCGAATATTGTGCGCCGGAATGGCCGTCCTCGATGAGGTGTTCCGCATCGAGCGCTTTCCGGTGGCGAACAGCAAGGTGCAAGCCAGCGCATTCCAGTCCATTGTCGGCGGCTGCGCCGCCAACGCGGCCATTGCCATCGCCCGTCTCGGCGGCCGCGCCGAGCTCATCGCCGCGCTCGGCGCCCCGGAGGCCGACGACATCAGCGACCGCATCCTGGCCGGTCTCGCGCGGGAAGGCGTCGGTTGTCGCGGCAGCGTGCGCGTCGCCGGCGCGAGCTCCACCATCTCGAGCGTCTTTGTCGATGCCGCGGGCGACCGCATGATCGTCACGCGCTGCGACGAGCGGCTCTTTACCGCTACGGTCGACCATCCGGGGACGCTGGTGGCCAACGTGGATGCCGTGCTCGCCGACAATTGGCTGCCGGATCTGGTCCTCCCCATCTGCGCCGCCGCGCGGCGCCGCGGCCTGCCGGTCATCGTCGATGGCGACGGGCCAATGTCGGAGAAGAGCGAAATGATGGCGCTGGCGACGCACATCGTGTTCTCGGCCGAAGCCTTGCGGGCAACCACCGGCCGCGATCATCTCGGCGAAGCACTGGCTTGCATCGGCGCGCGCGCCCACGGCTTCCTCGCCGTCACGGACGGAGCAAACGACATCCTGTGGCTGGATGGCGGCGCGTTGCGGCGCATGCCGGTGTTCGCCGTCGCGGTCGCGGATACGCTTGCGGCAGGGGATGTGTTTCACGGCGCCTTTGCGCTGGCGCTGGCGGAAGGATCCGGGGAGATCGCGGCGCTGCGGTTTGGCGCCGCCAGCGCCGCGCTCAAATGCACCCGCCACGGCGGCGGCGCCGGTGCGCCGCAGCGGGCGGAAGTCGAAGCCTTGCTGGCGATTACTTGATCTGCGCCGACGGGCAGGGCGCCCCGCAGGGCGCGCAGGCCCCGGGGAAATCCTCCGGCGACAGCGCGCGGCCGGCGGACGGACTGCCCAGGTGATCGAACACGATCGCCGCCAGCGAGATCACCAGGACGAGTGCATAGACGAGCCGCATGGCGGTCACTCGCGCGAGAGGCCGAACCACGGCCTGAGCCGGATGCCGACGGCGCAGCCGGCGAGCGCCGCCGCAAACCACACCCAGCCGTGCAGCGAACCCGAGGCCACGCCGCCGACGAATGCCCCGATGTTGCAGCCGAAGCCGAGCCGGGCGCCCCAGCCCATCAGCAGGCCGCCCAGCGCCGCCGCGATGAGCGAGGGCAGCGGCGGCCAGTCGGCGCGCGCGAACGGCCGCACGGCGGCAGCGGCCGCCATGGCGCCGAAGATCATGCCGAGATCGGTGAGGCTCGAGGTGTCGGTCAGGACTGAGTCGGTTAGCGCGCGCCTTGGTCCGGGCCATTGCCAGAACGGCTGGCTCGCCAGATCGAGCCCGAGCGCGCTCGCCATCTTGCCGCCCCACACCGTGAAGCCGAAGGTCACGCTCCACGGATGCCCGCCGAAGACAAAGACCCCGATGGACAGCACGCCGATGGCGATCGCGCCGACCAGGATAGGGCGGCTCGGGATGAAGCTGGCGCCGCGACGGCGCGCCACCGCGGCAACGATCGCGGCGGCCGTGGCGAGGCTCGCCAGTGTTGCGGCAAGCCCGCCCCACGGTCCCAGATACCTGGCCGCGATGATCGGATCGACGCCGCCGAGCGCCAGGAAGGCTGGCAGATGCAGGCTTCCGATCACGCTGCCGACGATGAAGAAGGCGAGCGCGATCAGCATCCGGCCGGTGCCGCTTCCCGCCGTATAGAGGGTGCCGGAGCCGCACGCGTTGGCGAGCTGCATGCCGATCCCGAATACGAACGCGCCGATGACCAGGGACGGGCCGAGCGGCGCGATCGCGCCGCCGAAATTGGGCACCAGGGCGGCCAGCGGGACGATCACGATCGCCGCGACGGCGATCAGAAGGAAAGCACCGATGAGGCCGCCCGCCTCGCCGCCGGCGATGAAGCGCCGCCACGCCGCCGTGAAGCTGAATTCGGCCTTGAAGAAGGCGATGCCGAGCGCGAAGCCGAGCACGACCAGCGCGGCGGAAGCCGGCTGCCCGTCTATGAGGACGAGCGCGACCAGCAGCGTGGCGGCGGCGAGAGCGGTGGAGAGGAACAGCCAGTCGCTCCGCCGCGCCACCGGCGCGTGCGCGCCAGTGTTCTCGGCGGTTGTCGCGATCGTCATGTCAACCAACTTATCGAAGCTGTGCCGCCTTTACGAGCCGAAGCCGAGGCGTTTCTTGAAGTCGTCCCATCGAGTGCGCTGGGATGCCACTGGCCTGCGCTCATCGGCCGTCCATTGCACCATGGACCCGGGAAACAGCCGAACGTCCCTGCGCCCCAGGATCTCGGAGAGCACGAACCAATCGGTCGCCGCCCAATGCCCGGTATTGCAATAGCTCGTTACCGGGCCGTCCGGCACCGCCGCGAAGATTGCTGCCAGCTCCTCCTTCGGCTTCAGCCGGTTGGTCGCAGGATCGTAGAGCAGGGCGCTGTCGACGTTGCGCGCCCCGGGAATGTGACCGTAGGCGAGCGCCTTGTCGTGCTTGACCTTGCCGCTGAAGAACGTTGGAGGTCGCGCATCGACCAGGTTGGTGTTGCCCGAACGCGATGCCTCCTCGACCTCCTCGACCGTCGCCAGCAGCGACTTGTCGAGCGCCGCGGTGAAGATCTTCGGCGCCGGCGCGCGCCGCTCGGTCTCGATCGGGTTGGCCGGATCGGCTTTCCAGGCGGCGAAGCCACCATCGAGGATGGACACTTTGCCATGGCCGAGGACCTTCAGGGTCCAATAGACGCGGGCCGCGGCACCGAAGTCGAGCACGTGAACGCCGGCTGGCACCACGACCACGTGGCTGTCCTCATCGATGCCGATCTCGCCGATGAGCTTTTCCAGTTCCGGTATGGTCGGCAGCATCAACGGGATTTTGTTGCGCGTGACTCGCCAGCCGGCCTTGTCGTAGTCGCTGTACACCGCTTTGGGGATGTGTCCCTTGAGGTAGGCTTGCGCGCCGCCGCCATCGATGGCGGAGCGGATGTCGAGGATGACGAGATCCGGATCGTCGAGGCGGGCCTTGAGCCAAGCCGCGGAGACCAGTGGGCTTGCGCCTTCGGCCGTCGCCGGCTCAGCAGCAGCCGGCGACGGCACGACTGCCGCCAGGGCGAGCATTGCAGCGACAGCGACCGCGGACAGGCCGCGGAGGAACGGAATAGGCATAGTCATGGTCGTCACGGATGGCTCCAGGAATGCGGTGATCGCTTCACAATATAGAATATATTGTCCAAGAAGACAGTATTGGCTCAGAAAAAAAGAAACTTCTTCTAAAGCGCGCCTGACCTGCGGTAAGATGCATCCATTCTCCGGGGCCACCGAGCATGGACGCCATCGACCGCAAGATCCTCGCCGTCCTGCAAGAGGATGCTTCCCTTTCCGTCGCGGAAATCGGCAGCCGCGTGGGCCTTTCCTCGACGCCCTGCTGGAAGCGCATCCAACGGCTCGAGGCCGAGGGCGTGATCCAGAAGCGCGTTGCGCTGGTCGATCAGGACAAGATCGGCCTCGGCGTCACCGTGTTCGTGTCGATCGAGACCGGCGACCATTCGCGCTCCTGGCTCGCCAACTTCGCCGAGGTGGTCGGCGCCATGCCAGAGGTGATGGAATTCTATCGCATGGCGGGCGATGTGGACTACATGCTGCGGGTCGTGGTCTCCGACATTGCCGGCTATGATGCCTTTTACAAGCGCCTGATCGCGGCGGTGCCGCTCAAGAACGTGACGTCGCGGTTCGCGATGGAAAAGATCAAATCGACGACCGGCCTGCCGATCCCGCCGGCGCCTGCCCGGGACTAACTAAACTAGCCGGGATTTCCCAGAATCCCGACGCGTGCTGGCTTGATTTGCGGGCGTCACCCAGCCGATCGCAAGTTTCCTAGCAGACACTTGTTTGCGAACCGTTTCGCCACCGGCATGATGCGGGACGAGATGAGAGTTCGCTAACCATCATCGTCGATCGGATCGATGCGACGCCGCCGTCGATGGCTAAATTAACTTCGATGCAACGCGTTCCTTCTAGCGTGGCGTGCGGTCCGGTTCAGTCGGGCACAACGGCTGAGCGGATCGCGCTTCAGAGAGCCTCGCGTGCATCAAGGAGCCAGCGTATGAAGACCCTCGTGAAGTTCTTGAAGGACGAGTCCGGCGCGACCGCCATTGAGTATGGCCTCATCGCGGCTGGCATCTCGGTTGCGATCGTCGCCGTGCTCAAGGGGGTCGGCAGCGATCTCAAGGGCAGCTTCGTGTCGATGCAGAACGGACTCAAGTAATCCGCTTCGCCGATCGCCTGAGCCTTTTTTCTTTCGGCAGACTCCGATCGCCGTGGTGGCATCATCGGCGCGCGCAACAGCTCTTTTCGATGCAAAAGAGAGAAAAAACTGAACGAACCGCATCACTTGGTTTTCGAGATCCATTGTCGCCCGGGGCGCGGCGCGGGCGGCAGGCTGCCGCTAACCCTTTGCTAACGAGACTCCCACAGCATCGGGGGCGCATTTCTCCCGGCGTTGTGGCTCTTCGGATCGAGTGGGCGCGTCATGGTGGTCGATACGCTCCGGTTGCTGTTGTTCCCGGCCATGATGGCGTTCGCGGCATCAAGCGACCTCTTGACCATGACGATCTCCAACCGCGTGTCGCTCATCCTGGTGACCGGTTTCTTCGTGCTCGCCGGGGTGACCGGCATGAATCCGGCAACCCTTGGCATGCACCTCGGTGCAGCGCTCATGGTGTTTGCCGTCGCCTTCGCCCTGTTCACCCAGGGCTGGATCGGCGGCGGCGACGCCAAGCTGGCCGCGGCCACGGCGCTGTGGCTCGGCTTCGATCTGCTGCTGCCCTATCTCGTCTGGGCGTCGCTGTTCGGTGGCGTACTGACGTTCCTGCTTCTCAGGTTCCGTGCCCTGCCGTTGCCGGACTTCCTCGCCGGCCAGGAATGGGCGAGGCGACTGCACCGCATGGATGCAGGCGTACCCTACGGGGTCGCCCTCGCTGCGGCCGCCCTCATGGTCTATCCCCACTCGCCGTGGATGAGCCTCCACGGACAGTGACGGAGGCCGGTGGAGGGCAACAGCATCCCCCGGACTTGATCCGGGGAGAGGCCACGTCGCCGCGTCGTCGGTTGGGGCCGGGCAATCAGGAAACCGACAATGCCGACCATGACTCTTGCGGTGATGCGGCGAGCGGTGCACCGCATGCGACGCTTGCGCCGGTCAGCGCCGCGCGGCTCCGAGCATCACGGTCGGGATCGAGGCGAGGCCGAAGGCGGCGGAGGCCAGGAACACGGCCTGTGGATTGCCCCGGTCCATCATCCAGCCGAACACCAGCGGCGCCACCATGCCGGCGATGTTGAATCCCGTGGTGACGAAGCCGAAGACCTTGCCGAACGAGCCCGCCGGCGTCACCGCGCGCACCAGCATGTCGCGCGGCGGCATGATCAGGCCTTGGAACAGACCGGCCGCCGACATCAGCAGGATCAACACCGGAGCCGCCAGATCGAGGAAGGCAATCGCCAGCACGGCCAGCGCATTGGCCGCAAGGCCGGCGATGGCGATACCGTCGTGGCGCTGCGTGCGGGCCGCCGCATAGCCGCCGGCGAGGACGCCCAGCGCGCTCATCAGCAGGTAGCAGGACAGCGCCACGTTCGCGACCGCCAGCGGCGTGCCGCGCATCGCTTCGAGCGCGACCACGGAGTAGTTCTGCACGCCGCCATTGGCCAACGACAGCATGATGAAGAACACGAAATTGAGCAGGATCGGCGGCATCAGCAGGAGCCGCCAGCTCCTCTCGCCGGCCGCGCCGTGATCATCCGCTTTGGCATGGGCCGCCGGCTCGTCGCGGCCGGCAAGCACGCCGCCCATCACCACGAGCAGCGCCGCCACCGCAAAGCCGAGCGCGGCGGCGCCGAGAAAGGCGCCGCGCCAGCCGAAGCTCTCGGCGAGAAACAACAGGCTCGCCGGCGCCACCGCCGAGCCGAGAATGCCGGCGAAGGTATGGATCGAATAGGCCTGGCCCATGCGCGGCGCCGACACCCGGTGCGAGAGCAGCGCGTAGTCGGCCGGGTGATACACCGTGTTGGCAAGGCCGAGACAGGCAAACATCGCCACGACCAGCCAGAACGCCGGAGCCAGGCTCGCCAGCGCGAGGGCGCCGGCGCCGAGCGCGAGGCCGCCGACCAGCATGGCGCGTGCGCTGACGCGATCCACCAGGAAACCGGCCGGCGTCTGCATCGCCGCCGAGATCACGTTGAAGGCGGTCAGCGCCACGCCGAGCTCGACGTAGCTCACGCCAAACTCGGCCCGCACCAACAGGAACAACGGCGGCAGGACCAGGATGTAGTAGTGGCTGACGAAGTGGGCCGCGCTGACCAGGGTAATGACCCTTGTGTCAGGCGCGGCCACAATGTCCCTGGCAAGGGCGGTCGGGGTCATGGGGGCAGTTATAGCCGAGAGCGTCGGCGACAACCCATGCGGCCGCGGAAACCCTCTCCTGCGGCGGTGAGACCGCTTATCGCTTCAATTTGAATCGGTAAGCGGTCTAGATGCTTGTGCCTGGTCGCATGTTCTGCGGAATGCCGGTGTCCACTCTCCGGAAAATGCTTTGGGGTCGCCAAGCCCCTGCACCAACAAGCGAGTTTCGGGCGTTCCTTGACGCCTTCGCGCCCGGCCACTATACGGTGCCGCTCCCATGAGGATTGGGCTTATCCGAGGCCCGCGCTGCGGGCGTCACAGATTTGAGGAAGTCTCATGTCGCGGCGGTGCGATCTGACCGGCAAGGCGGCGCAGACGGGCCACAAGGTGAGCCACTCGAACCGCAAGACCAAGCGGCGGTTCCTGCCGAATCTGTGCAGCGTCACCTTCATTTCCGACGCGCTCAACCGTTCGGTCAGGCTGCGCGTGTCGGCGAATGCGCTGAAATCCGTCGACCACCGCGGCGGGCTCGATGCCTTCCTGATGAAGGCGAAGGACGAGGAGTTGTCCCCCGAGGCGCGCGATCTCAAACGCGAGATCGCGAAAAAGCGCGCGGCCGCCAACGCATAAATCCGGCCGGAACTCACTCGTCCACCAGGGTGAACTGCAGCAGCAGCGTGCGCTGGATCGGCGAAAAATTGTCGTCCGACACCAGCGTGAGCACGATGTCGCCAGCGGCGGTGCGGTGCACCGACAGGCTTTCCATATTGTCGATTTCGAAGCCCATGTCGGCGAACACCACGATCGGACCGTCGACCATGGCGCCTGGCCTTATGCCTGCCATGGGAATGCGCCGCATCCGCATGGCGACACCGCGCATGAGCGAATAGCGGCGTTCGAGCACGAGAAGGTCGCCGCCGGGCATGAGTGCGCAGTCGCCGACATCGAAGTCGTCGGTGCGCTTGATCGTGAACGTGCCCGGGCTCGGTCCGCCGATCAGGAACGCCTTCAGGTTGCCGTGCTCGTCGTAGCCGCGCTCGGAAATGGCGATCAAGGTGCCAGCCAGCGGCAGGCCTTTGGGGACAAATTCCAATGCCTCGATGCTGCCATTGGAGGGCAATTGCCGCATGCCTGCAGGCAACGCGATGGGATGGGCCCGGGCGGTGAGCCCGTGCCGGCCATAGTCGAGCCGCACGATCTGGTGGACCCGCTCGATTCCCACGTAGGCGGTGCCCCCGTCCAGCGCCAGCGCTTCGGTATCGTACCAGCGACGCGCCGCCAGCGGCTTGCCGTCGGCCCCGAGGATCGGCGCCATTTCGACGTCGGCAAGGCCGGTCGGGCGCCCGCCGGCGTAGACGATCCGGCCGCGTAGCCAGCGGTCCTGGTCGGTGAGCGCAAGGAAACGCGCGCCGTCGGGGCCGACACGGATCGCCGAGATGCCGCCGAATTCCTTGTACGGCGAGGTGAGTTCGATGCCGCCGCGGAACTCGAGCTGGCCGAAGCGGTGGCGCGACGCATCGCGCGGCTCGAAGGCCGCAATGGGCCGGGCGCGCACCTCGACCGCGACCGGCGGCTCGGCGCTGCGCGGCTTGTCCGGCTCGGCGAGGCCCGGGCAGGACGCGAGCAGAAGCAGCGCGGCGGCCGCGATAGCGCCTCGGTCAATCCGGCGCGCGCGCAAGTCGCTCGGCCGCAAGGACGGTGCCGGCACGCGCGCCGACAGGCTCACGCGTGCAGCCTGCGTCGGACGCCCGGCGCGGGCTGGGGCGCGGTATTCTCGTCGAACAGCTCGGCGAGCTTCTCGGTCATGGCGCCGCCGAGCTCCTCGGCGTCGACGATGGTCACGGCGCGCCGGTAGTAGCGCGTGACGTCATGGCCGATGCCGATCGCGATCAGCTCGATGGGCGAGCGCGTCTCGATGTCGTCGATCACCCAGCGCAGATGGCGTTCGAGATAGTTTCCGGCGTTCACCGAAAGGGTCGAATCGTCGACCGGCGCGCCATCAGAAATCATCATCAGGATGCGGCGGCTTTCCGTCCGCCCGAGCAGGCGGCGATGCGCCCAGTCGAGCGCCTCGCCGTCGATGTTCTCCTTGAGCAGGCCCTCGCGCATCATCAGGCCGAGATTCTTGCGCGAGCGCCGCCACGGCGCGTCGGCGGCCTTGTAGATGATGTGGCGCAGGTCGTTGAGCCGGCCGGGGTTCTGCGGCTTGCCGGCGGCGAGCCACGCCTCGCGCGACTGGCCGCCTTTCCAGGCGCGGGTGGTGAAGCCGAGGATTTCCACCTTTACGCCGCAGCGCTCGAGCGTGCGCGCCAGGATGTCGGCGCAGGTGGCCGCGACCGTGATCGGCCTGCCGCGCATGGAGCCGGAATTGTCGAGCAGGAGCGTTACCACCGTGTCGCGGAAATTGGTGTCCTTCTCCTGCTTGAACGACAACGGATGCAGCGGATCGACGATGACGCGCGACAGCCGCGCCGGATCGAGCACGCCCTCGTCGAGATCGAATTCCCAGGCGCGGTTTTGTTGCGCCAGCAGGCGGCGCTGCAGGCGGTTGGCGAGGCGCGCCACCACGCCCTGGAGATGCGAGAGCTGCTTGTCGAGGTAGCCGCGCAGCCGTTCGAGCTCCTCCGGCTCGCACAGATCCTCGGCGCCGATGATCTCGTCGAACTTGGTGGTGAACGGCCGGTAGTCGGGCCCGCGCGGCTCGTTGAGGCCGTAATGGCGCGGCCGCCACGGCTCGTTCGGGGTCTCCGAATCGCCCATGTCGGCGTCTTCCGGCATGTCGGCCGCGTCGGCATCGAGCGCGTCGGCGGCGCTCTCGGGCAGCTCGTCGGCGGCCATCTCGGCCTCCTCGAGCGTCATGCCTTCGGCGTCCTCGGATTCCTTGGCGTCGCCTTCGCCGTCCGCCTTGTCCTCGCGACCATCCTGGTCTCCGCTTTCCTCATCTTCCTCATCGGAGTCGCGGCCGCGGTCGTCGCCCATGTCGAGCGAATCGAGCAGGTCGTGCACCGCGTCGGCGAAGCGACGTTGGTTCTCGATCAGTCTTTCCAGCCGATCGAGATCGCGGCCGGCGCGATCCTCGATCCATGGGCGCCACAGGTCGACCAGCCGGCGCGCCGCGGCGGGCGGCGGCCGCCCGGTGAGGCGCTCGCGCACCAGCATGGCCAGCGCGTCCTCGATCGGCGCGTCGGAGCGGTCGGTGATGTCGTCGAACTTGCCGCGATGGAAGCGGTCGTCGAGCATGGCGGCGAGATTGCCGGCCACGCCCTCCATGCGGCGCGCCCCGATCGCCTCGACCCGCGCCTGCTCGACCGCCTCGAACACGGCGCGCGCCTGCTGGCCGCCGGGCTGCAGGCGGCGGTGGACCGCCGGATCATGGCAGGCCAGCCGCAGGGCAACCGAATCGGCATGGCCGCGAACGATCGCGGCATCGTGCGGGTTGAGCTTGCGCGGCGGCTCGGGCAGGCGCGCCTTGCCGCCGGCGAGGCCGGGCCGTTCCGCCGCGAAGGTGACTTCGAGCTCGTGCTTGCGCGCGATCGCCCGCAGGCAGCCGGCGACCGCGCGCTTGAACGGCTCGGTCGGCGCGTCCTTGGGTGTGATCTTGCCCTTGATATTCGAGGCCATCGCGCGTTCTCCCTCTCCCGGCTCGCCGGGGAGGAGCGTTCAATCAGCTCAGCGCCACGTTGATCGCGCTCTCGGGCAGCTCCGTCCCGAAGCAGCGCTGATAGAACTCGGCTACGATCGGCCGCTCCAGCTCATCGCACTTGTTGAGAAAGGTGAGGCGGAAGGCGAAGCCGACGTCACGGAAGATGTCGGCATTCTCCGCCCAGGTAATTACGGTGCGCGGGCTCATCACGGTCGAGATGTCGCCGTTCATGAAGGCGTTGCGCGTGAGGTCCGCGACCCGCACCATCTTGTTGACGGTGTCGCGGCCCTCGGCCGTGCGGTAGTGGCGTGCCTTGGCGAGCACGATCTCGACCTCGTTGTCGTGCGGCAGATAGTTGAGCGTGGTGACGATAGACCAGCGATCCATCTGTCCCTGATTGATCTGCTGCGTGCCGTGATAGAGGCCGGTCGTGTCGCCAAGTCCCACCGTATTGGCGGTCGCGAACAGGCGAAACGCCGGATGCGGCTTGATCACCTTGTTCTGGTCGAGCAGCGTCAGGCGGCCGGATGATTCCAGCACGCGCTGGATGACGAACATCACGTCGGGCCGGCCGGCGTCGTACTCGTCGAAACAGAGCGCCACGTTGTGCTGCAGCGCCCAGGGGAGAATGCCGTCGCGGAATTCGGTGATTTGCAGTCCCTCGCGGATGATGATGGCATCCTTGCCGATCAGATCGACGCGGCTGATGTGGCTGTCGAGATTGACGCGCACGCAGGGCCAATTGAGCCGGGCCGCCACCTGCTCGATGTGCGTCGACTTGCCGGTCCCGTGATAGCCGGTGACGATCACGCGCCGATTCTTGGCAAATCCGGCCAGGATGGCGAGCGTGGTCGGCCGGTCGAACCGGTAATCGGGGTCGATATCGGGCACATGGGGATCCGGCTCCGAATAGGCCACCACTTCCATGTCGCTGTCGATCCCGAATACCTGCCGAACGGACACCTTCATGTCCGGCAGTCCAGCCACTTCTTCGCTCGTCGTCGTCATTGCTCCTCCGTGGTCCCGGTCAGGGTCTGATGCCCGTACAGGTCCCGGCGCGGCCAATTGGCCGCGAACTTAGCAGAATCGATGCAAGGTGCGAATCCCGCCGGCTGGATCAGCAAAAACTCGCAAATTCAACCAGTTGTAGGTCTGCCTCGGCACGCATGTGAACGGCACACGGGCAGTTGCCTCGGGCATCGGGACGAGACCGCATTACCGGTATGACCGGCATGCATGAATGAATATCGGCACCGCCCGCGCGGAGTTCAAGCGGCCCGTCGCGAGAACCGGCCTCCCTGTTGTGCTTCGCCTCCAAACCGCTTGCCTTCCGCGCCGGCGAGCAGGCGCCGGGCGCCGGCGCCCAAGTCTTAACGCGAAATTCGGCGCGGGCACGTGACCATCCGTTGATCTCCGTCATCGCCCGCGGCGGCCCGATGGAATTGCTTCAGCATGTTTTGGCGTCGTTCTCGGATCCGATCGGCCGCGTGATTCAGAGCCCGGCGCACCACCAGATCCCTAACAGCCCCCGGCGCATGTCGGCAAAAATCTCGGCTTCACGCTTGCACTGTGGGACTGGCTGTTCGGCACGCTCTACCTGCCGCGCGAGCGCGAGAAAGCTCGAGTTCGGCATGGCGCGGAAGCCGCGAATACAATTCGGTGCTGCGGCTCTATTTCCTTGCCAATGGTGAACATCGCCAGACGGCTCGGGGGACGCACCGGCGGCAGTGTGGCGATCGCGGCAGTCGCATGGGACCGGCGCTGAGGCCTCTCCTGTCACGGCCGGACACCGCGACCGGCCCGATCAGCAAAGGCCTGCCGACTTCAGGTAATTGTACGCCTGGATGATCTCGCGCAGCTTGTCTTCGCAGGTGCGGTCGCCGCCGTTCGCATCGGGGTGATGTCGCTTCACCAGGAGCTTGAACCGCGCCTTGATGTCGGGGGCGCGCGCATCGGTTTCGAGCCCCAGCGTATCGAGAGCCTTGCGCTCGGCGTTGCGCACGATCCGGCTTGGGCGCGGCCCGTCGGTGCGCGGCCGCGCCTGGTCGCCGAGTTCGGTATACACGCCGAACGGATCGGCGGCCTCGGCGAAGCCAGGGTAGAAGCGGGGCCCCTGCGTATAACCGGGCTGTTTGCCGTTGAGGCCGAGCTTCCAGGTCGGGCGGTGACCCGTTACGGCATCCTTTTGGAACTTGGCAACGGCTTCATCGCTCATTCCGGCGAAGTAATTGTAGGAATGGTTGTACTCGCGCACGTGATCGAGGCAGAAGCGCCAGTACTCGCCTTCGCGCAGCCGCCCCTTGGGAGCGCGGTGGGTCGCCGCGCAGGTGCAGCCGGGCCATTGACAGGCCGACCGGTCGGCCGACGGCTGACGGTCCTGACCCGGCTTGACCCGGATGCGGTCGAAAAAGGGCGAGTCCAGCTTCATGACCGATCATTATGCTCGTTGCGGCATGTCGGCTGCAAGCTTTGCCCCGCCGCCTTGGCCGATTTCTTGGTCCTAAGCGTCACGGTTGACCCGGCGGCGCCGACGCGTCTAAAGCGCATGCATGCCGGTGCAAGACCTGATCAAGCAAAAATTGACCACGGCTTTCGCCCCCGAGAGCCTGCGCGTGGAGGACGAATCTCACCGGCACGAAGGACACGCGGGTCACCGGCCCGGTGGGGAAACCCACTTCAGAGTGTATATTGTGGCGGAGGCGTTCCGGGGGAAGAGCCGGATCGAGCGCCACCGCATGGTCAATACCACGCTGGCGAGCGAACTTGCCGGCGGCGTCCATGCGCTGGCGATCCATGCGGCTGCGCCCGGCGAAGCGATTACGTAAGCAACTCCTACGCAGCCGATCGCTTCGCCGCATTGCGGTCGCCTTGCGGCGGCCGCCGCTGCGGAGCGACCGCCTCACGCCCCCAACGAGATATTATTGAATCTGTGCCGCGGCCTTCTGCAGCGGAGTAATCCGCAATGCGGTGATGCGATTGCGGGTGCGGCGCAGCACCTCGAAGCGGAAGCCGTGGAAGATGAAGCTCTGGCCGGGCTCGGGGATCGAGCGCGATTCGTGGATCACCAGGCCCGCAATGGTGGTTGCCTCCTCGTCCGGCAAATTCCAGTCCATGGCGCGATTGAGGTCGCGGATCGGCACCGAGCCGTCGACATTGACGGAGCCGTCGGACTGCGGACGCACGCCAGTGACCGCGATGTCGTGTTCGTCCGAGATGTCGCCCACGATTTCCTCGAGGATGTCCTCGAGCGTCACCAGTCCCATCACCTCGCCGTATTCGTCGACCACCAGGGCGAAATGAGTCTTGCGCCGGCGAAAGGCCTTGAGCTGTTCGGCGAGCGGCCGCACATCCGGCACGAACCACGCCGGCAGCGCGATCCCCTGAATGTCGATCTTCGACAGGTCACCATTGGCTGCCTGGATCGCCCGCAACAGATCCTTGGAATGAAGTATGCCGACGATGTTCTCCGGAGTCCCCCGCCATAGCGGCAGGCGCGTGACCGGTGCGGCGAGGACGGCGCGCACGATCTCCTCGGGCGGATCGTCGGCATTGATGGTGATCATCTTGGTGCGATGGAGCATCACGTCGGACACGGTGAGATCGCGCAGGTCGAGCACGCCACCGAACATGTCGCGATCGAGTTTCTCCACCCGATCCTCGTGATGCAACAGGTCGACGGCGCTCCGCAGCTCCTCGTGGGCGGAGAGGATGGGCTGATTCTCCCCGATCTGCACGCCGAACAGGCGCAGGATCCAGCGAACCAGCGTTTCGACCGCCATCAACACCGGGCCCAGCAGGCCCACGACCCAGGACATGGGCTTCGCCACCAAGAGCGACATGCGGTCGGGTGCGTTGATCGCGATGGTCTTGGGCAACACCTCGGCGAACACCACCACCACGACGGTCATGATGACCGTGGCGTAGATCACGCCCACGTCCCCGAACCACACCAGCAGGATGCTGGTGGCGAGCGAGGATGCCGCGATGTTGACGGCGTTGTTGCTGAGAAGCAGCGCGCCGATCAACCGTTCGCGCATCGCCATCAGCCGATTGACCAGGCCGGCTTGGCGATTGCCATGCTTTTCGAGCCGCAGCATGCGGGCGCGCGACGACGCAATGAGGGCCGTCTCGCTGCCGGCAAAGAAGAACGAGAGCAGCAGACAAACGAGAACGGCAAAGAGCGTCAACCAGTCTTCCAACGACATGGCTAAGCAAGCTCGTCCGCGAGAAATGCCCTGACCTCGCCGGCCTCCACGTCGGGAGCGATGAAGCTCTTGCCGATTCCGCGCGCCAGGATGAACGTCAGCAGGCCGCGTTTCACTTTCTTGTCCTGAGCGATCAGCTCCATCAGCCGGTCCGCTCCCGGCATGGCGCCACTCATGTCGGAGACGCGCGTCGGCAGGCCGACGGCCGCAAGGTGCGCGGCGACGCGCTCGGCCTCGGCAGCGCCGATGAGCCCGAGGCGGACGGAAAACGCGTAGGCCAGTGCGATGCCGAGCGCGACCGCTTCGCCGTGCAGCAGGTGATCGGAGAATCCGGCCGCCGCCTCCAACGCATGCCCGAACGTATGGCCGAGGTTGAGCAGCTGCCGGTCGCCGGTCTCGCGCTCGTCGCGGGCAACGATCGCCGCCTTGGCGCGGCAGCTCACCGCGATCGCATGGTTGCGTGCCGGTCCGCCGGCGAACACCTCGCGCCAGTTGGCCTCAAGCCAGGCGAAGAAGGCTGCATCGTCGATCAGCCCGTATTTGGCGACCTCCGCATAGCCGGCGCGGAACTGGCGGGCCGGAAGAGTGTCGAGCAGCGCGGTGTCGGCGATCACCAGGATGGGTTGATGGAATGCACCGATCAGGTTCTTGCCGTGCACCGCGTTGATCCCAGTCTTGCCGCCGACCGAGGAATCGACCTGCGCCAGTAAGGTGGTGGGAACCTGCACGACGTCGAGACCGCGGCGCGTGATGGCGGCCGCGAAGCCGGCGAGATCGCCCACCACGCCGCCGCCGAGCGCGACGACGAGATCGCGACGCTCGATCTTCTCGGCCAGAAGCGCATCGCAGACCCGCTCGAGCATCGGCCAGCCCTTGGCGGCCTCGCCGGGCGGAACGATCACCCGGGCGCAGCGCACGCCGGCGGCGGCGAGCGCCGCCTCGGCCGCCGGCAAGTGCAGCCCGGCCACCGTCTCGTCGGTGACGATCGCCGCCGCCGCTCCCGGACGCAAGGCCGCGATGCGGGCGCCGAGCCGGCTGATCAGACCGGCCCCGATGGCGATGTCGTAGCTGCGCTCGGCCAACGCCACGCGCACGTTGGTCGGCTCGGCGAGGAGCACCGGCGCCGTCATGGCGCAGGCTCCGGTGCGGCCGCGCGACCCCGGTTGTCGAGGCCGAGATGTCGGCCCAAGGCGG
>Ga0081538_10002890_pt1 | contig 16393 bp, 14 predicted proteins | sample TabmetS5T2R1_FD_71022 | JGI IMG/M metagenome (GOLD analysis project Ga0081538, IMG submission 71022) | Tabebuia heterophylla rhizosphere microbial communities from the University of Puerto Rico - S5T2R1 | ecosystem: Host-associated > Plants > Roots > Rhizosphere ... | reverse complement strand
GCGGTGCGCCGCCGGGAGGCCCTGGTCGTCGACGCCGCCCGCCTGTTCGAGGACGTCGACGTGGTGTTGACACCCACGACGGCGGTGCCGGCATTCCCCGCCGAGGGACCCCCGCCCGACGTGATCGACGGCGAGCCCGCGCATCCGCTGGGCGCCTCGGCCACGCCGTTCACCATGCTGGCCAACCTGTGCTGGAACCCGGCGGTGTCGGTGCCCGCAGGGCTGACGGCCGACGGCCTGCCCGTGGGGCTCCAGATCGTCGCCCGGCGCCACCACGACGAGGTCCCGCTGCGGTTGGCCCGCGTCTGGGAACAGACTCAGCCCTGGCCACTGCGGGCGGCGTAGAGCGTGCGCGGACAGGCACGCCCTCTCGACTCACGGTGGTCAGTGTTGCCGGGAGGCCGAGCTGTGTGGCTGGGGCTTGCACTGCAAATTCCGTACTGTTCGATGCCCAGCTGCCCCTATCCGCTCGGCCTCATCGCCGGTCAGTTCTTGCGGTCCCGGAGGTAGCGCTCGACCTCTTCGACCAGGGACCTGGCGGCGCCCTCAGGATCGCTGCCTTCGTCGGAGTCGACCCGTTCCTCGAGCTGGGTCACGTAGTCCGACGTCTCCTCGTCCTCTTGGACCAGCTCGCTGACCTGGCGCTCGTAGGCGGCCGCCGCGATCTCGAGGTCGGTGGTCGGCACCCACATGCCCAGCACCTCGGAGGTCCGCTCGAGCAGCGCCAGGGCCGCCTTCGGTGAGGGCGCCGTGGGTACGTACGTGGGCACCGCCGCCCACAGCGACGCTGCCGACAGACCGGCCTCGCGGCACGCCGCCGACAGCACGCCCACCACGCCGGTGGGCCCCTCGTAGCTCGACGGCTGCAGCCCGAGCTCGGCCTGGAGAGCCGGATCGCTCACGGTTCCCACGACCGGCACGGGCCGGCTGTGGGGCACCTCGGCCACCAGGGCGCCGAGCAGCACCGCCAACCGGCAGCCTGCCTCCTGGGCCAGGCCGGTGATCTCGGCGCAGAACGTCCGCCAGCGGAGCTGGGGCTCGGTGCCGACGACCAGCAGGGCGTCGCCGGCGTCGCCCGGGAGGGTGGCGGCGTACACCTCGGTGGACGGCCAGCTGATCCTGCGCACCCCGTCGTCGCCCACCTCGGCCTGCGGACGCGTCGACGTGAAGTCGAAGAACTCCTCGGGGTCTAGCTCGGCCACCAGCTCGGCGTCGTAGCGGTCGATCAGGTACCGGACCGCGCCGCTGGCCGCATCGCCGGCGTCGTTCCAGCCCTCGAAGGCCACGAGCATGATGGGCCGGTGCAGGGTGGGTCGTGAGCGCCAGCGGAGGTGATCCACCGGTTCATCGTACGGCCACCGGCGCTCGGAGGCGCCCCCCTACCCCTATCCGCCCTGGCCAGCCCGGTTCTAACGTGGCCATGTGACCCCCCACACTGTTCGCACCGTCGCAGACGTCATGAGCTCGCCGGTGGTGATCGCACAACCCGACGAGACGATCGCGGCGGCCGCAGCCCGCATGAACGAGCGAAGCGTGGGGTCGGTCGTCATCGTCGACGGCAATCGCCCCATCGGGATCCTGACCGAGCGCGACATGGTCCGGCTGGCCGCGGCCGGCCCGCCGGCCGAGGCCACCAAGGTCGCCGAGTGGATGACCCCCGACCCCGATGTCGTCGAGCCGGGACTTTCGGTGCAGGAGGCGCTGGTCACGCTGGACGAGCACGGCTACCGCCACGTGCCGGTGGTCGAGGCCGGCGAGCTGGCCGGCATCGTCTCCATGCGTGACCTCATGCACGTGGCCGCCATCCAGCCGGTCGTGCACCCCGGAGAGATCGAGGCGCCGCCGGGCCTCGAGGGCGTGATCGTCGCCGAGACGGAGGTCGGTGACGTCCGCGGCCTGGAGGGCTTCTACCACTACCGGCAGTATTCGGCGGTCGAGCTCGCCGACAGGCGCTCGCTGGAGGACGTGTGGTTCCTGCTGTTCGAGGGTCACCTGCCCTCGGCGGCCGAGAGCCGGGCGTTCGCCGCTGAGGTGCGGGCCCGCCGTACGGTGCCCGAGGCGGTGATGCGCCTGCTGCCCGAGATCGCGACATCGGGTGGGCCGCTGATGGACCAGCTCCGCAGCGCCGTGTCGCTCATCGGCCACAGCCAGGGGTTCCGCCCGTGGCTGGACGTGCCGCCCGAGGAGCTGCGATCCAACGCGTTGACCGTGTGCGCGGCCGTGCCGACCCTGATCATGGCCCTGCATCGGCTGGGCCAGGGCCTCGAGCCGATCGTCCCCGACTCCCGACTGGGCTACGGCGGCAACTACCTGTGGATGCTGGGCGGCGAGGTGCCCGACCCCGAGGTGGCGCGTGCCGTGGAGCAGTACCAGATGCTCACCATCGACCACGGCTTCAACGCTTCGACGTTCACCGCACGGGTGATCACGTCGACCGGTGCCGACCTCGCTGGTGCCGTCACCGGCGGCATCGCCGCGCTGTCCGGACCGCTGCACGGTGGCGCGCCATCCCGGGCGCTCGATCTGCTCGACGCCATCGGCACGCCCGACAACGCCAGGCTCTACCTGGTCGATGCGGTCAGCCGAGGCGAGAAGATCATGGGGTTCGGGCATCGGGTCTACAAGACCGACGATCCCCGGTCTTTGTTCCTGCGGCGCGTGGCGGAGCGGATCGGTGCCGAAAAGGTCGACTTCGCGAAGCAGGTGGAGCAGACGGTCGTCGACGTCCTGGGCGAGCTCAAGCCGGGCCGAAACCTGTACGCCAACGTGGAGTTCTACGCCGGTGTGGTGATGGAGCACTGTGGCCTGCCACGCGAGCTGTTCAGTCCCACCTTCGCATCGAGCCGCGTGATCGGCTGGTGCGCCAACATCCTCGAGCAGGCGGCCGACAATCGCATCATCCGCCCGTCGGCGCGCTACGTGGGGCCGCCGCCACCGCAGCCCGTCCCTGACGCCGAGAGCCAGCGCTAGCCGGCACCAGACTGTCGGGGCCGCCCCACTAGCGTGCGGCGGGTGAAGGTCGAGATCGCCACCTCGTTGACGCCTGCCATCGTCGACGCCGTCCAGCGGCTCGTGCCGCAGCTCTCACGCTCCAACCCGCCGCCCACGACGGCGGAGCTCGGCGAGCTGGTGGCGTCGCCGGCGACCGATCTGTTCATCGCCCTGGACGACGCCGGCACCATCGTCGGGATGGGCACGCTCGTGACCTTCCGCATCCCCACCGGGAGGCGGGCGTGGATCGAGGACGTGGTGGTCGACGAGTCGACCCGCGGCCAAGGCGTGGGGGACGCCCTGACCCGTGCCATGGTCGACCGCTCCCGCGAGTTCGGTGCCGTCACCGTCGACCTGACGTCGCGCCCGGCGCGCGAGTCCGCCAACCGCCTCTACCAGCGCGCCGGATTCGTCCGGCGGGACTCGAACGTCTACCGGTTCGACCTGCGCGAGAAAGGCTGAGCTGGAGGCCACCCGCACCGACGTTGCCATCATCGGCGGGGGAATGGCCGGCATGTCGCTCGCGAGTGAGCTCGCGGCCACGCACTCGGTGATCGTCCTAGAGCAGGAGGGCCAGCTCGCCCACCATGCGACTGGCCGGTCGGCGGCGGCCTTCCTCGAGAGCTACGGCGGCCCCGAGGTGCGCGCGCTCACGCGTGCCAGCCGGCCGTTGCTGGAGGCGGCGCCGGTCGACGCGCCACTGTTGACGGGGCGGCCGCTGCTGTGGATCGGGGGACCCGGCCGCGAGCCCGCCATCGCCGAGATGCGCCGGCAGCAGCCCGGCCTGTGCGCCCTGAGCCCCGACGATGCCCAGCGGATGTGCTCGGTGCTGCGCACCGAGTGGGTCGCCGCCGCTGCGGTGGAGCCCGACGCCCAGGACATCGATGTCGCCGGCCTCCACCAGGCCTACGTGCGCGAGGCGAGGCGCAACGGCGTGACCGTCGCGAGGGACAGCCGGGTGTCGGAGGCGACCTACGACGGACGCGGCTGGCGGCTCCGCCACGCGAGCGGCACGGCTTCGGCCGGCGTGGTCGTCGACGCCGCCGGCGCCTGGGCCGATCACGTGGCCACGTTGTTCGGCGCCCGGCCCTGTGGCCTGCGCCCCCTCCGACGCACCGTGGTCATCGCTCGGACCGGGCAGCCCGTGCCCGCCTCGTGGCCGCTGGTCGCGGACGTCGACGACACGTTCTACTTCCGACCCGACGGGCCCCACGTCCTCGCCTCTCCGGCCGACGAGACGCCGAGCGAGCCGTGCGACGCCCGCCCCGAGGAGGCTGACGTCGCCCGGGCCATCGAACGGGTGAACCGAGCGACCACGCTGGGGATCCGGTCCGTGGTCACCGCCTGGGCTGGGCTCCGGACGTTCGCGGTCGACCGCGTCCCGGTGATGGGCTATGACCCGGACGTTCCCGGGCTGTTCTGGCTCGCGGGCCAGGGCGGCTACGGCATCCAGACCGCCCCCGCGCTGGCGCGCCTGGCGGCCGCGGTCCTCCGGGGTGACATGTCGCCGGGCGTGGACTCACCCGGCGTCGACCCGGGGGCGCTGTCGCCGGCTCGCTTCCGCGCCACGGCGTCCTAGAGCATGTGCGGGGAGCGGAATGGCGCCTCAGGGCGCCAGCTTGCGGACCTCGTCCCCTTGGCGGACCGTGCCGGCGATCACCACCTTGGCATTGAGGCCCCGCAGCCGCAGCTCGCGTCCGAGCGGCGAGTTGACGAACCGCAGGGCGTCGGCGCCGAAGCGGGCACGGAACTTGGCGCAGCCCGAGTGGGGGATCTCGGTGACCTCGATGACGGCGCTGCCCAGCGCCAGGCGGGTGCCGGGGGGCAGGTTTCCGTGACTCAGGTCGAGGTCGAGGTGCAGCTGGTCGCCCGCCAGCGCACGGCGGTCGGGATCGATTGCGACCAGCGACGACAGGCGGGCGTTGATCACGTTGAGCTGCATGTCCGGGTGGGCCGAGCCATCGGCCGTCCGGCTGCTTCGCCGGCTCTTCCAGGTGTCGCCCACGAGCCCGGCGTCGAGGTCGAGGATGCCCTCGTCGAGGACCTCACGCTCGTCGACGGCCGGCCGTCGCACGATGAGCTCGACCCGTCCCACGTCGCTGGGTGAGTCGCGGACGTGGTCGAGGGCCGCCTCCAGGCGGGAAACGGTGAGGTGCATCCGCCGAGGATGGCGCGGCCCGGCGTCGAGGGCGAACGGATTCGCCGGTCAGCCGCCCGGGCCGGCTCCGTCGAGGTCGAGGTCGGCGACGACCGCGAGGTGGTCGGAGGCGTCGCTCGGGACGACCTCTGCGGTCCGCGCGAGGAGGTCCTGCGACGTGAGGATGTAGTCGATGCGGGCGTGGGGGGTGGCGGCGTCGAACGTGAACCCGGCGCCGTCGCCGGCCACCACCCAGGCGTCGTCGAGGACCTCGATCAGCGGCGCGATCTCGGGCTCGCCGGGCCGGGCGTTGAGGTCCCCCATCATCACGACGGGCCCGGCGCCCACCGCCAGAGATTCGGCGATCTGGGTGGCCTGGGCCAGTCGTTCGGTGCGGGAGCGGTGCTGGAGATGGGTGCAGAAGACGCGCACCCACCGGCCCTCCACCTCGGTGACGGCCCCCAACAGCCCCCGCTGCTCGCCGCCGCGGGGCCGGGTCAGCAGCAGGTTGCGCGGCTCGCGCAGCGGCGAGCGGGACAACAGGGCGATCCCGTACTGCCGGCGCGCCCCGTCGGGGCCCGATTCGGCTGGTCCCAGGTCCACGACCGGGCCGTATGCCATCTGCATGTCCAGGCGCGCCGCCAGCCAGGCGGCCTGGTCGAGGTAGTCGCTCCGGGGGCTCAGATGGCGGTCCACCTCCTGAAGACCGGCGAGGTCGGCTGCGGCGTCCTCGATCACTCGGGCCACCCGCTCGAGGTCGTGGACGCCGTCGAGCCCGACCGCATGGCGGATGTTGAACGTCAGGGCGCGCACCGTCCGGCCGACGGTACCGGTAGCCGGTGCCGAGGGGGGTGCTAGCCCGTCAGCTTCTTGCCGGGCAGGGCCAGGTCGACCACGACCGGGAGGTGGTCGGCAGCGTCGGTCGTCACCACCGCGGCGGTGCGGGCGACCACGTTGCCCGAGGACATGACGTAGTCGATGCGGGCGTGGGGGGTGGCGGCGTCGAAGGTGAACCCGTCGCCGACGCCCGCGGTCACCCAGGCGTCGACGAGGAGGTCGGTGAGGCCGGCGATCTCGGGCGTCGCGGGGGTGGCGTTGAGGTCGCCCAGCAGCACGACGGACTCGTTGGCGGTCGCGAGCACCTGTCGGATCCGGTCGACCTGGGCGAGGCGCTCGACCTGTGAGTCGTGCTGGAGGTGGGTGTTGAATACCCGGACGGGGATGCCCTGGACCTTGATCTGGGCCTCCAGCAGGCCCCGCTGCTCGCCGCCGAGCGGCCGCGGGAGGAGGGTGTTGGTCGTGGCCCGGATCTTGTAGGCCGACAGGATCGCCGTCCCGAACTGCCGGCGCGGCACCCCGGGTGCCGGCGGGTCGAGGTCGAGGTTGGCCCCGAACGCCAGATGCATGTCGAGCACCTCGGCCAGCCAGGTGGCCTGGTCGACGAAGTTGCTGCGCTCGCTCCAGTGCCTGTCGACCTCCTGCAGGCCGACGACCTCGGCGCCCGTCCGTTCGACCGTCGCCGCAATGCGCGCGAGGTCCAGCACGCCGTCGAGCCCGACGCCGTGGTGGATGTTGAACGTCGCCACCCGCAGCTGGCGCTCGGTCGCCATCGTCCGGGCGCCCGTCGCGCGCGCCGGAGCCGCGCCGGTGGTCGCCGCGAACGCGGTGGCCAGCAGTGAGACCAGAAGCAACAACGACCCCAGCCGTGAGCGCATGGGTGTACCTCCGTGGAGCGGTGGTGCGGACCCCGAGACGAGGCGCCGGTGCCGTTCTAGTCGGGCCGCAGAACCCGCGCCGGGCCCACCGCTGACAGCGAGCGGACTGCCCGGGCTGCGTGCAAGATCCTGGCGGAGCGATCCGCGCGAGCGCCCGACGGCAGGTGCCAAGCTGTGCGGAATGCCGGGCGGCCGCCATTCGCTGGGGCCCGGGCGCCGGATCGCCCTGCGCGACTACGGCTACCGGGTGCACAAAGCACAGGTGGAGTTTGCGGCGTACTCGGCCCACCTCCAGTTGCCGCGCTACTTCGGCCGGGACGAGCTGACCGTGCCGGCCACGTGGATCGCCGTGGTCGACCTGACCGCCCCGGGCTCCCCCCGCGATCCGGCCGACATCCGGACGCAGTTTCCGGGCCGGACGATCGCTCACCTGCCCACGGCCTCGTCACGGCGCGCCCCCACGACCCTGCTGCTGTTCGCCTCCCCACAGCCGGTCCCCCCGCTGAGGTGGGGCCCCGCGCTCCGGCCCGTGCACCGGCTCCCGTTCGGCTACCGGGACTCGCGCCGCCTGCCTGCCCCCGGCATCGATGGCGTCCTGCTCCGGGCCGACAACCCTCGGTGGGCGGCCGACCGGTTCGTGGCCGCCGGCTCGATGCGGGGCGTCCACCGCGACCGCGGCTGGTACGCGGACCAGCGGGGCGCCAGTGCCGCCCGTCCCGGTGCCGACCCGGCCTGGGCGCGTCCGACCGTCGACCGGCTCGACGGGATCGCCCGGGTGCTGGCGCTGGCGCTGTTGCCGCTGGCGCTCGCGCTGGTCACGGGGACCTCGTTGCCGCGCTGGGCCTGGTCGGCCCTGGTGGTGGCGACGATCCTGGCGGTGGTGTGCAAGCTGGCGGCGGAGAGCGTCTATCGCCGACCCCCAGAGCCACAGCTCAGGCCCGACAAGCCGTCCCATCGGGTGCTGAGCGGCCGGCCGGGCCGGGTCCCGGCCGGGTGGTGACGGGCGCGCGGGGAGCCATCGGCCCGAACCCGGCCCAGGGGCGCGGTGTGGCTCATCCTTCTCCCGGGTAGGGTCGCCGGGCCGCCGCGGACTCCCTTCGATGAGGTACCGAGAGGGGCGCACCCATGCCAACCACCGGGACTACGAGCGCGACCGAGCGGGCAACCACCACGTCAGCAGGCGACGGCGACGACCTACGGGTCCGATATCACCGGGTGCGCGGCTTCACCGAGGACCTGGCGGAACCCCTGTCCCCCGAGGACCAGACGGTGCAGACCATGCCCGATGTGAGCCCCACGAAGTGGCACAGGGCCCACACCACCTGGTTCTTCGAGACGTTCGTGCTGGCGCCGTACCGCCGGGGCTACACGGAGTTCGACCCCGCCTACGCCTTCCTGTTCAACTCCTACTACGAGACCGTGGGGCCGAGGCACGCACGCCCGCAGCGCGGCCTGCTCTCACGGCCCGGGGTCGCGGAGATCGGCCACTATCGGGGTGCGGTCGACCACGCCATGGACCGGCTTCTCGTCGCCGGTGGCGCCGATCAGCAGGCCCGGATGACCGGCATCGTCGAGCTCGGCCTCCACCACGAGCAGCAGCACCAGGAGCTGTTGCTCATGGACATCAAGCACGTGCTCGCCGTCAATCCCCTCCACCCCGCCTACCGGCCGTTCGAACGGTCGCCTGGGATCGATGCCGGGCCCACCGGCGGTCCCATGTGGATCGACCACACCGGCGGTGTCGTGTCGGTCGGCCACGCCGGCGATGGCTTCTGCTTCGACAACGAGACGCCGCGCCACGACGTGCTCCTGAGCCCCTTCGCCATCCGGTCCAACCTGGTGACCGCCGGCGATTGGCTGGCGTTCATCACCGAGGGCGGCTATCGCGAGCCCACCCTGTGGATGTCCGATGGTTGGGCCATCGTCCAGGCACGGGAGTGGGAGGCGCCCGAGTACTGGATCCGTGCCGACGACGGCTGGCTGATGCAGACGCTCGCCGGTCCCCGGCCGATCGATCCCGACGAGCCGGTGTGCCACGTGAGCTGGTACGAGGCCGATGCCTTCGCCCGCTGGGCCGGCTGTCGCCTCCCGACCGAGGCGGAGTGGGAGGTGGTCGCCGTGACCAGGGCCGACCCACCCCCTGTCGGCGGCGAGGCTCCGTCGGCCGCCGGGCTCGACGACGCCGGGCTCGCTGGGTCGGGCCTCCATCCGCTGCCACCGACGCCCGGCGACGAGCAGTGGTTCGGCGCTGTCTGGCAGTGGACCTCCAGCCCCTACGGTCCCTACCCGGGGTTCCAGCCCGAGGTCGGCGCGGTGGGCGAGTACAACGGGAAGTTCATGGTCAACCAGCAGGTCCTCCGTGGGGGGGCCTGCGTGACCCCTGCGGGCCACAGCCGCCCGAGCTATCGCAACTTCTTCCCCCCGGCGGCCCGCTGGCCCTTCTGCGGCCTGCGCTTGGCGGTCGACAGGTGAGCGCACAGGGGTTCGTGACGGTCCTCGCCCCGGGGCGTGTGACCGTCGACGTGCGGCTGCTGTCGGGCGACCTGCGGGCGGCGCTGCGTCGGGACGCCCGAAGCGGCCTGGGGGCGACGCCCAAGTCGATGTCGCCCGTGTGGTTCTACGACGACCGGGGGTCCGCGTTGTACGAGGAGATCACTCGCCTCCCGGAGTACTACCCGTTCCGCACCGAGGCGATGTTGCTGCGACGCGCCGCCGGCGAGATCGCCGAGGGGGCCAAGGCGCGTGTGCTGGTGGAGCTGGGCTCCGGGACGTCGGAGAAGACCCGCCTGCTGCTCGGCGCCATGGCGTCCGCCAGCGCGGGGCTCGACGGCTACGTCTCGTTCGACGTGTCGGAGACGACGCTCCGGGCTGCGGCCGAGGCCGTTGCCGTCGACCTGGGCATCGGCGTCCATGCGGTCGTCGGCGACTTCCACGAGCACCTCGACGGCATCCCCGAGGTGGGTGAGCCGCGGCTCGTGGCATTCCTCGGCAGCACCATCGGCAACTTTGCGCCCGCGGAACGAGGCCGGTTCCTGACCGAGCTGAGGACCGTGCTCCGCCCGTCGGACCGGTTCCTGCTCGCCACCGATCTGGTCAAGGACACCCGCCGCCTGGTCGCCGCCTACGACGATGCCCGCGGGGTGACTGCGGAGTTCAACCGCAACCTGCTGCATGTCCTCAACCGCGAACTGGACGCCGACTTCGTCCCCGAGCGGTTCGCGCACGTTGCCGCCTGGGATCCCGTCGAGCAGTGGATCGAGATGCGGCTCCGGGCCACCGAGGCGATGTCGGTGCGGCTCGCGGCCATCGATCTGACCGTCCAGTTCGCGACCGGCGAGGACATGCTGACGGAGATCAGCGCCAAGTTCACCCCGGAGCGCGTGCGCTCCGAGCTGGCGGCGGCGGGTTTCGAGGTGACGGAGACCTGGACCGACCCGGACGGCGACTACCTGCTCACCCTGGCGGCCCCGGCCGTGACGGACTGACCCTCCGCGTTGATCCGTCCCCAGGGTCACCGCCGATCGGCGCCTTACAGGCCGAGCGGAGCGCCGGGTACGTCGACGTCCGTGGTCAGGGTGGCGGTGCCCGCAGCCGACGCCGACGTCGCCGCCGACGCCATGTGGAAGGCGGGCGCCATCGCCATCGAGGAGCGCGACACGCCGACGGGGCCCCTCCTGGTGGCGGGTGTGGCCCCTGGCGCCGACATCGGCAGGCTCCTGGCCGCGGTCGATCGCCGGTGGCCGGCAGAGGTGGCGGCCGTCGACATCGATGCCGCACTCGATGCCTGGAAGCCCTTTGCCCGGGCCGTGCGGGCGGGCGACCGCTTGGTGGTGCGGCCACCCTGGGTACCGGCCAGCCCGGCCCCGGGAGCGGTCGACGTCGTGATCGACCCCGGGCGGGCGTTCGGGAGCGGGACCCACGCGTCGACCCGCCTGGCCTTGGCCGCGCTCGAGCGCCTGGTCGGCGGCGGCGAGCGCGTGCTCGACGCCGGCTGCGGCAGCGGTGTGCTGGGCATCGCCGCGCTGGCGCTGGGCGCCGCCGAGGCGGTCGGCGTCGACCACGACTCGGCCGCCGTCGCTGCGTCGCGGGCCAACGCAAGCCGGAACCGGGTCGGCGACCGGTTCACGGCCAGCGACGGGCCTCTCGACGAGGTAGCGGCCACCGACGGGCCGTTCGACCTGGTGGTGGCCAACCTGCTGCTGCCCGACCTCCGGGCGGTGGCGCCTGCCTTGGGAGCGGCCCTCGCCGCCGACGGTTCGCTGGCGGTGAGCGGCGTCGTGGTCGACCAGCGACGGCCGGTGGTCGCCGCTGCCGCCCGGTCCGGCCTGGTTCCCGTGGGCGAGCAGGCCGCGGAGGGCTGGCTCGCCGTCATCTTCGCCCGCCGTACCGGCACCTGGCGGACCCTCGCCCACTAGTGGACTCAGGGCCTCAGCGGGCGGCGTCGAGGCGGTAGATCCCCCCTCCGAGCGACAACGCGTAGACCTCGCCGTCGGCGTCCTCGGCGAACGCCGCCAGTTGATCGACGTTCGCGTCGAAAGTGCGTTCCTCGGTCACCTGGCCGTCGCGCACCCGCAGTGCCCGCACGCCCGCCTGGCAGTAGTCGCCGAACAGGTATGCGCCCCCGAGGCCCGGGATGGCCGAGCCCCGGTAGACGACGCCGCCGGTGACCGAGCAGCCCTCGTCGTGCGAGTACTCGAACACCGGGAGCACGCCGCCGTCCGGGTTGCTGCCGCCCTCGAACGGGTGCGTCGCCTCCATCTCGTTCCATCCGAGGTTCGCGCCCCTCCCGCCGCCGGCCGCGGCCTGGAGCTGATCGATCTCCTCCCATTCGTTCTGCCCGACGTCGCCGATCCAGAGGTCGCCATTGGCGCGATCGAAGCTGAAGCGCCACGGGTTGCGGACGCCGTAGAGCCACACTTCGGGCCGCCCGCCCGCCCCGTCGGCGAACGGGTTGTCGGCAGGGATCCCGTACTCCTGGCCACCCGACGGGCTTGCGGGGTCGATCCGAAGGATCTTGCCCAGCAGCGCCTGTGTGTCCTGCCCGTTGCCCTCGGGATCGCCGCCGCTGCCCCCGTCGCCGAGTGCGATGTACAGGTAGCCGTCCGGCCCGAACTCCAGCTCCCCGCCGTTGTGGTTCGGGAACGGCTGCTCCACGGCCAGCAGCTCGCGGTAGGACCCGGTGTCGACGTCGTCCCCGGCCATCGTGTACGCGGCGACGCGGGTATCACCGCTCGGTGCCAGGCTGTAGTGCACGTAGAGCGTCCCGCCGTCGGGGGAGAACACGATGTCGAGCAGCCCCCGCTCCCCGTCGGCAACCACGTTGGCGCTGATGTCGAGGACGGCATCGCCGACCTGGTACGTCCGGTCGGGCCCGGTGCCCACGACCGTGACCGGCCGGACCCGGCCGGGGCGCTCGGCGACGTACATCGTCGGCGAGCCGGGACGGACCACGAGGGCGGTCGGGGAGTCCACTTGGGCGACGGGCGTGGCCGTGATCTCGATCCCCTCGAGCGGGGACTCCGCGGCCGGCGCGCCAGTCGTCGAATCGCTCGCCGGCGGCTCACCCTGGGCGGCCGGTGGCTCGGTCGTCGTTACGCCGGACGCCGCTCCGTCGTCGTCATCGCCACACCCCGCCAACCCCAGTCCCACCAGGCCGGCCGCCAGCACCACCCCGATCGCGCGCGTCATGGGCCGGCACCGTACGCGCCATCAGCGCGCGATGCGGATCAGGCCCTCCTGCATCACCGTCGCGACCAGCGTGCCCCGCCGCGTGAACACCAGGCCGCGGGACAATCCCCGGCCGTTGGCGGCGACCGGGCTGTCCTGTGCGTACAGCAGCCAGTCGTCGGCCCGGAAGCGCCGGTGGAACCACATGGCGTGGTCGAGGCTGGCCATGAACAGGGTGGGGTCGAACCAGCTCCCGCCGTGGGGCAGCATCGAGGTGTCCAGCAGGGTCATGTCCGACGCGTAGGTGAGCACGATGGTGTGGATCAGCGGGTCGTCGGGCAGCCGCCCGTCGGCTCGCAGCCACACGTTCTGGCGGGGCGGTAGGGGCGCCTTGCGATCGGGCGGGAGCCAGTCGACGTGTCGGATGTCGATGGGGCGCGGCCGGTCGATCCAGGCGCCGATGTCGTCGCCGTAGGCCCTCGCCCGTTCTCGCAGGTCCGGCAGCTCCTCCGGCGGCCGCACGTCGGGCATTTCGAAGGCGTGCTCGAATCCCGCCTCGTCGACCTGGAAGCTGGCGGCCATGTTGAAGATCGCCTTGCCGTGCTGGATCGCGACCACCCGCCGGGTGGTGAACGAGCGACCGTCGCGGATGCGGTCGACCTGGTAGAGGATCGGCACCTTGGGGTCGCCGGCGCGCAGGAAGTAGGCGTGGAGCGAATGCACGTGGCGCTCGGCGTCGACCGTGCGCGCCGCCGCCACCAGGGCCTGTCCCGCCACCTGGCCGCCGAAGATGCGCTGGCGCTCTTCCGCCGGTGATACCCCGCGGAAGATGTTGATCTCGATCGGCTCGAGGTCGAGTACCCGCACCAGTTCGTCCACGACGGCCTGCGGCACGCCCGGAAAGGTACCGGTCGGGCGTGGGCGCCCTAGGGTTCCCGAGGTGGGAGACGACCTCGAATTCCCCGACGGATTCGTCTGGGGCACCGCCACCGCCGCCCACCAGATCGAGGGCGGCAACTGGAACAACGACTGGTGGGCATGGGAGCACGACCCCGCCGGCGGGTGCGCCGAGCAGTCGGGCGACGCCTGCGACTCGTGGAACCGCTGGGAGGACGACGTCGCCCTCGTGGGGGACCTCGGCCTGGGCACCTACCGCTTCTCGGTCGAGTGGAGCCGGATCGAGCCCGAGGACGGCGAGTGGTCCGCCGCCACCGTGGCCCACTACCGGCGCCTGTGCGAAGCGTTGCTGGCGCGTGGCATCGAGCCGACCGTCACGTTCCACCACTTCACGACGCCCCGATGGCTGGCAGCCCGCGGTGGATGGGAGGACCCGGCCAGCGCCGACCGGTTCGCCTCCTTCAGCGGTCGCCTCGCGGCCGAGCTGGGCGACGTGGTCCGGCGGGTGTGCACGATCAACGAGCCGAACATCGTCGCCACCATGGGTTGGCTGCTGGGCATGTTCCCGCCCGGCAAGTCCGATCACGACCTGCGCCTCCGGGTCAACGACGTGTTCGTCGACGCCCACCGCAAGGCCGTCGAGGCCATCCGCACGGCGGCCCCCGGGGTGCCGGTCGGCCTGACCCTGTCGATGACCGACTATCAGGCCACCGACGGCGGTGAGTCACGGCGCGAGCGCATGCTGCGGGACATGGAGGACGTGTTCCTGGAGGCGACCGAGGGCGACGACTTCCTCGGCGTGCAGGTCTATACGCGCATGCGCCTCGGGCCCCAGGGGATCCTGCCGGCAGAGGCCGGAGTCCCGGTCCTCGACATGGGCTACGAGTACTGGCCCCAGGCGTTGGAGGCGTGCCTGCGCCGGGCGTGGTCGATCACCGGTGGACGCGTGCCTCTGCTGGTGACGGAGAACGGGATCGGCACGGGCGACGACCCCCAGCGCATCCGCTACGTCCGGACGGCGCTCGAGGGCGTGCTCCGGTGCCTGACCGACGGGCTCGACGTGCGCGGCTACCTCTACTGGTCGCTGCTCGACAACTTCGAGTGGGCCTTCGGGTACCGGCCCCGGTTCGGACTGGCGGCAGTGGACCGGCGGACGTTCTCCCGTGAGCCGAAGCCCAGCGCCGCGTGGTTGGCGTCGGTGGCGCGGGCGAACGCGCTCCTGCCGTCGTCATAGCTCGACGGCAAGCCCCACCTCGACGATCTGTTCCGGCGGCAGGTCGAAGTAGGTCGCTGCGCTCGTGGCGTTGCGCGACATGAGCGCGAAGAGGTGCTCACGCCAGCGGGCCATTCCTGGCCTGGCGGTCACTCGCAGGGACTCGCGGCCCAGGAAGTACGGGACCTTGGCGAGGTCGATACTTAGCCTCGGAGCCACCTCGACGGCCAGCGCCCGCGGTACGTCGATGTCCTCCATGAAGCCGTAGTGCAGGACGACTTGGTGGAAGCCGTCGCCGAGGTCGATCATCTCGGTGCGTTCGTCCGGGTCGATGCGCGGCACGTCCTCTGTGACCACGGAGATGACGACGATGGTCTCGTGGAGGGCGTCGTTGTATTCGAGGTTGGCGAACAGCGCCTGTGGGGTCAGCCCCGGGCTCGAGACGAGGTAGGCCCCGGCCCCCCTCGTCCGCGTCGGCCGATCCTTGGACGCGCCTGCGACGAACTCGGCGAGCGGAATGCCACCGCGCAGCAGCCGCTCATGGACCAGGCGGCGGCCGGTCCGCCACGTGCTCAGGACGGTGAACACGATCACGGCCGCCACCAGCGGGAACCATCCGCCATGAGGGATCTTGAACAGCGTCGCGCCGAAGAAGGCCAGGTCGACGCAAAGGAAGAGCGAGCACAGGGCGACGGCCCGCCAGCGCTGCCAGCCGAACCGCTCCCGGACGACGAAGTAGAAGACGATGGTGGTCAGGACCATCGTGGTCGTCACGGCGAAGCCATAGGCGGCCGCCAGGTTGGCCGACTTCCGAAACCCGATGACGAGCCCGACGCAGGCGGCCATGAGTAGCCAATTGACGGCGCCGATGTAGATCTGGCCGATATGGGCGGATGACGTGTGGGTGACCCGTACGCGGGGGGAGTAGCCGAGCTGCACGGCCTGCCGGGTGAGCGAAAAGGCGCCCGAGATCAGCGCCTGCGAGGCGATGACGGTGGCGATCGTCGCCAGCACGACAAATGGATAGAGAGCCCAGTGGGGGGGGAGCCGGTAGAACGGGTTGTCGATCGCGGCCGGGTCGTCGATCAACAGCGCGCCCTGCCCGAAGTAGACGAGCACCAGGCTGGGCATGACGAGCCCGTACCAGCCGAGCATGATCGGGCGGCGGCCGAAATGGCCCATGTCCGCGTAGAGGGCCTCCCCGCCGACGACCACGAGGATGACTGCTCCCAGTGACAGGAAGCCCCGGAAGCCGTTGTCGGCGAAGAACGAGACGGCGAAACGGGGGTCGACCGCGCGGAAGACGCTCGGGTGCCCCGCCACGTTCACCGCGCCCAGCACGGCGATCGTGGTGAACCACACCACCATGACGGGACCGAACACGCGGCCGATCGCCGCCGTGCCGCGATGCTGCACCATGAACAGGCCGACGAGGATGGCGACGGCCGCCGGTACCACGAAGGTGTCGAGACCGGGGGCTGCGATCGTCGTCCCCTCGACGGCGGCTAGCACCGAGATGGCGGGTGTGATGACCCCGTCGCCGTAGAGCAGCGCGGCTCCGAACAGACCGATGAGCACGAGCACCCACGGGGTCCCTCGCACCGGTGGCGTCTTGGGTGTGACCAGCGCCGTCAGCGCCAGGATGCCGCCCTCACCGCGGTTGTCGGCCCTCATGACGAACGCGAGGTACTTGACACAGATCACGAGCACGAGCGACCAGAACATGAGAGACAGCAGGCCGAGCACGTTGTCCTCGACGACGGCCAATTGGTG
>Ga0081538_10002889_pt1 | contig 16400 bp, 16 predicted proteins | sample TabmetS5T2R1_FD_71022 | JGI IMG/M metagenome (GOLD analysis project Ga0081538, IMG submission 71022) | Tabebuia heterophylla rhizosphere microbial communities from the University of Puerto Rico - S5T2R1 | ecosystem: Host-associated > Plants > Roots > Rhizosphere ... | reverse complement strand
TAGTGCTCCTCCTCGGCCCAGTAGTAGTCGTTCATGAAGACGCGGACCGTGGCGTAGACGGTGAAGAACCCCAGGAGCACCGCGAGCCCTAGCGGATAGAGCCACCATCGGTCGGTCCGCAGCGTTTTCTCGTCGATCTGGGCCCGCGTGGGTCCGGCGGTTCCCGTGGCCAATTCCGTCTCCTTCTTCGGGTGGCCGTATGCCGGACAGCACCCTACTCACCCGGTGTCGAGGTACGCAGTCGGCAGTGCGGTTTCCCACACTCGCGCGGGGAGTGACGAAAGCCCGGGCGTACGCGACGGCGCCGGCGTGGACCCCCCAAGGATCCGCGCCGGCGCCCGCGTACGCGGGTCAGCAGCCGTGGCTGACCTGGTTGCACTGGGCGGAGTAGTCCAGCGAGTACGTCTGGCCGTTCGGCCCGTCGACGCTGACCTCGACCGCCCAGTCGAGTCCGGTCGCGATTGCCTTGTCCGAGTAGTACTGCATCGCCCAGAAGCCGTCGTGGACGATCGCTTCCTCGGTGTGCCCGTCGGGGAAGGCGTAGGTGACGCCGGTTGCTCCGTCCGGTACCTGGCCGCCGGCCCAGGCCATCTCGCCGCCCTTGTGGACGTTCATCGCGAACCAGAAGTCCTTCGCGTCGGCCGTGCCATCGAGCTTCGACGGCTGTGACACCGCCAGGTCGGGCTTGACGTTGCAGGTGTACGAGTCGGTGCTGTTGGCCACGACCACCGTGGTGCCGACGCCGTTGTCGATCGCGAGTCTTCCGGTCAGCGGCTCCGTGATCGGCTCGCCGCGCAGCTCGTACTGCCGGACGGCGTGGTCGACGCACTTCTGGTACGCCTGGTCCGGGTCGGTCAGCACGGTCGACGGGGCGGGCTGCTGCCCTTCGGTCGGCTTCGGCTTCGGGGCGTCCTGCTCCGGACGCTCGTCGTCCCGGCCGGACGAGCCCCCGCCCTGGCCCGCCGGGTCGATGCCGTCGTCCCCGTTGCCACCGTCGTTGCTGGCGACCAGGTAGCCGCCGATCGCGAGGGCGGCGACCGCGGCCGCGACCACGGCGGGGATGCCGTAGCGCCGGGCCGCGCCGTCGCGTCGGTTGACCGGGGTCGAGCTGATCTTGGCGTCGAGCCTGTCGCGCATCCGCTTCCTCCGCTGCTCCGGGATCGACCGCCGGGGAGGTGGCAGTAGATCGTTCATCGCTGCTCCTGGATGTGTGGCGCGGCAAGGGAGCTCGACAGCCGGCGCCGGGCCCGGTTGAGCCTGGATCGCACGGTGCCGATCGGGATGCCGAGCGCGGCCGCCGCCGTCTGGTAGTCCAGCTCCTCCCAGACCACCAGGGCGACCACGTCTCGCTCGCCGGTCGGCAGCCGGTCGATCACGGCCAGCACCTCGGCCATTCGGCGCTCGTCGTCGACCCGACCGGCGACGTCGTCGGCCGGGTCGGGCTGGTCGAGATCGGCCGGCAGCCGTCGCATGGCCCGCCAGGCCCGGGCCAGCGTGCGCCGCCGCCGACGGCACACGTTGGTGGCGATGCCGTACAGCCACGGCAGCAGCGAGTCGTCCTGGACGACGAGACGATCCCGGCTGCGCCAGGCCTCGAGGAACACCGTGGAGGTCAGGTCCTCGGCGGCGTCCCAGGACGCGGTCTGGCGGAAGCAGTAGTTGTAGATCGTCTCGCTGTGCCACTCGAAGAGCAGCCCGAACGCCCGGTGCGGATCTGCTCGGATCTCGGCGGCCCATTCAGCCTCGGTGCGCGGCCGATGCACCGTCATCGTGCCTCCTTGCCTCTCTACCCGGTCTATGCCCGCAGCGGCGACGGAGTTCGCGCGCGAACGCGAGAACCGACAATGCGGAGGCCACGACCCCCACGACGTCGATTCTCTCGTTAGCGTTGCCCGGCGATGGACGCTGCGGAGCGACGCGTCGCCGGTGTCGCGATCGTGCGACACGGGCGGGTGCTGGCTGCCCGACGCACCGCGCCGGCTGAGCATGCCGGTCGTTGGGAGTTCCCCGGCGGCAAGGTCGACCCCGGCGAGTCGGACGAGGCCGCCGCCGTGCGGGAGATCCGCGAGGAGCTCGACTGCGAGATCGAGGTCGTACGCCGGCTCCCCGGCGAGCAGCCGCTGGCGCAGGGCTACGTGCTCCGGGTGTACGAGGCGACGCTGCACGCGGGCGAGCCGACTCCGCACGAGCACGACGCGATCCGATGGCTCGGGCCGGAGGAGCTCGACGACGTCGACTGGCTGGCCGCCGAGCTGCCGTTCGTCGCCGCCCTCCGGGACCGCCTGCGGCAAGGGACGCCGCTCGTCGGCGGCAACGTCGGCGGCGCCGTCCGGATCGGGTCGACGGTCCGCCGCCCCACCGGACCGTGGACGCCGGCCGTCCACGCCCTGCTCGCGCATCTCGACCGGGTCGGCCTCGACGGCGTACCCCGGATCCTCGGGGTCGACGCCTGGGGGCGGGAGGTGTCGACGTACCTGCCCGGGCGCTCGGTGGACGTCACGGTCGAGGTCGTCGGCGACGCCGTGCTGGCCGACGGGGTCCGCTGGCTGCGCCGGTTCCACGACGCCGTGGCCGACTTCCGTCCCGACCCGATGCTGCCGTGGCGGAACCAGCCGGGTCGGGACCTGGGGCCGGGCGAGATCGTGTGCCACCACGACGTCGGGGCGTACAACTGGCGGATCCAGGGCGACCGGGTGACCGGCGTCGTCGACTGGGACATGGCCGGGCCGGGCCGGCCGATCGAGGACCTCGCCTTCACGGCCTGGAACACGCTGCCGCTCGCCAAGGTCGTCCCGGTGTCGGACGTCGCGCGGCGGCTGCGCCTGATGTCGGAGGCGTACGGCGACGTCGACCCGACCGCGATCGTCGACGCCGTCGTGTCGCGGATGACCAGCGCCGGCGAACGGATCGCGGCCGGACAGCGGGCCGGCGATCCCGGCATGCTCAACCTGGCCGAGATCGGCGAGCCGGCCCGCATGCGGCGAATCCTCGCCCGATTGGAGAAGCGACTGCCGTCGATCCGGGCCGAGCTCTAGCCGCCACGGCGAGTCCCGCGTGAGTTCCGAGTTGTGGAGGGTGTTGACGCCTCCGGACCCTCCACAACTCGGAACTCACGCGAAAGACAGCCCTCAGGCGTCCAGCGACTCCTTGAGGTACCCGATCTGCACCAGCTCGAGGTTCTCGGCGACGACCTCCTGCGGCGTCATGTGGGTGACCCCGGACAGCGGCAGCACCGAGTGGGGTCGCCCGGCCGCCAGCAGCGCCGACGACAACCGCAGCGAGTGCGCGAACACCACGTTGTCGTCGGACGTGCCGTGGACGATGAGCAGCGGCCGCCGAAGGTTGGGCGCGTCGTCGATGAGCGAGTTGCGGTCGTAGACGTCCGGGTTGTCGTCGGGGTGCCCGAGGTAGCGCTCCTGGTAGAACGTGTCGTAGAGCCGCACGTCGGTGACCGGGGCACCGGCGACGGCCGCGTGGAAGACGTCGGGCCGACGCAGCACCGCCATCGCCGCGAGGTAGCCGCCGTACGACCAGCCGATGAACCCGACCCGGTCGGTGTCGAGGTCGTCCGGGTAGCGCTCGGCGACCGCCGCGAGGGCGTCCACCTGGTCCTGCAGCGTCACCGCCGCGAGCTCGTGACGCACCGAGCGCTCCCAGGCGGGTCCGCGACCCGGCGTACCTCGGCCGTCGGCGACCACGACCGCGAAGCCCTGGTCGGCGTACCACTGCGGCTTCAGGTGCGCTCGCGACGCCGCCATCGCCATCTGCCCGTGCGGCCCGCCGTACGGCGCCATCAGCACCGGCAGCCGTCGCGATCCGGGCTCGTGGTCGCGGGGGAACAGCAGGGCGGTACGAAGCTCGCGCTCGCCGACGCGTAGCAGCGTCACCTTCGGCCGGAAGCCGGCGTACTCTGCGAGCGAGCGGATCTGCCCGATCGGCTCGCCCTTGCGCAGCACCCGGACGTCGACCCCGTCCGCGTCGAGCCGGCCGCTGGTCACGACCGCGACGTCGCCCTGCACCTCGCCGCTGTGGACGCCGGGCTCGACAGTGATCGGCTCGACGGCGCCGTCGTAGCCGACTCGGACGACCTGCACCTCGGTCGGCTCGGTCGAGGCCGTCACCGCCACGCCGCTCTCGTCGGCCGCGATCACCGCGCGGACCTGCAGCCCGACCGGGCTGAACGGCTCACCGTCGGCAGCCATCCGGATCGTGTCGGCGTCGTCGAGCAGGGTGAGGATCCGGCCGTCCGGCAACCAGATCGGGACCCCGATCCGAGCCTCCACCCACGCGGCGTCGTCGAACGCCTGCGCCACCGTCGTCGCGCCGGTGTCGGCGTCGACGGTGAGGATCTGGGTCGAGCGCTGGTCGCGCGACATCACCTGCAGCAGCGGACCCTGGTCGTCCCAGGAGGCGCGGACGAGGTACGGCATCGCCGTCCGATCCCATCGCACCTCGTGCCGACCGCCGTCGAGGTCGACGACCCACAGCGTCACGTCGGCGTTGGTCGTGCCGGCGGCGGGGTAGCGATGGGCGACCGGCTCCCGATCGGGATGCGCCGGGTCGGCGATGTACCAGATCGGCACCGCCGACTCGTCGTAGCGCTCGACGAGGAGTCGCTCGCCGTCCGGCGCCCACCAGTAGCCGGTGTGGCGGTCCATCTCCTCGGCGGCGACGAACTCCGCCTGCCCCCAGACCACCAGGTCGCCGTCCGGCTCGACCAGGGCCCGGTCGCCGGTGCCGTCGGTTCCGACCACTCGGAGGGTGCCGGCGTCGGTGGCGTACGCGACGGCACGGCCCGTCGGGTCCGGCTTCGGGTCGATGACCGATCCCGAACGCGGCAGCTCGCGGGCTCCGCCGGCGGCCAGGTCGGCCAGCCACAGTCGGCCCGAGAGCGCGAACGCGGCGACGTCCCCGGCCCGGTCGGTCGCGTAGCCGACGACGCCGGCCGCGGTCTCGCGGCTGCGCTCGCGGCGGGCCCGCTCCTGTGGCGACAGGTCCTCCCGCCCGTCGTCGAGCAGCTCGGTCGGGTCGGCGACCTTGCGCTCTCGCCCGGCGTCGACGTCGTAGGTCCACAGCGCGGCGACCGGCGACGTGCCGGACTCGGTGCGGACGAAGACGACGCGCGACCCGTCGGCGACGACCTTGAGGTTGCGCGGGACGCCGAGCGTGAAGTGTCGCGTCCGCGCGTACAGCTGGGGGAACGAGGGGGAGGCCATGGTCCGAATCCTGCCACGGTCCGTCGGCGTCGCCCCGTACTCTTTCCGCATGGCCGAGATCGCCGCCAGCCGCCGACTGCTGCTGGTCCATGCCCACCCCGACGACGAGACGATCAACAACGGCGCGACGATGGCGAGGTACGTCGCCGAAGGCGCCCACGTCACCCTCGTCACCTGCACCCTCGGCGAGGAGGGCGAGATCCTCGTTCCGGAGATCGAGCACCTCGCGTCACATGCCGAGGACGGCCTCGGCGAGCACCGGATCGGTGAGCTGGCCGAGGCGATGGCCGCGCTGGGCGTGACGGACCATCGCTTCCTCGGCGGCGCCGGCCGCTACCGCGACTCCGGCATGGTGTGGGGCGAGGACGGCGGCGCGACCGCGGGCGACGACGTACGCGACGACGCGTTCTGGCGCGCCGACCTGCGCGAGGCGGCCGACCTGCTCGTCGCGGTGATCCGCGAGATCCGGCCGCAGGTGCTGGTCACCTACGACGAGTACGGCGGCTACGGCCATCCCGACCACATCCAGGCGCACCGGGTCGCGACGTACGCGACGGCGCTGGCCGCGGTGCCGTCGTACCGGCCCGACCTGGGCGAGTCGTGGGACGTCGCGAAGCTCTACTGGACGGCGCTGAGCGAGTCCCGGCTGCGCGGCGTGCTGCGCCGGCTGCGCGACAGCGGTGACGTCACGACGCTCGAGGGCATGGATCCCGACGGGCCGCTGCCGCCGTTCGTGACGCCGGACAAGCTGTTGACGGCGACCATCGACGCCACGACGTTCGTCGAGCCGAAGCTGGCGGCGATGCGGGCCCACGCCAGTCAGATCGACATGAGCAGCGGCTACTTCGCGGCGGCCCAGCATTCCGACGCCGCGGGCTGGGGGTTGGAGGACTACCGGCTGGCCAAGGGCACGCCGGGTCCGGTCGACCCGGAGTCGGGCCTCGAGTCCGACCTGTTCGCGGGTCTCGACTGACCCGTCGGATGCCTTCCGAGCCGTCGACGCTGCCGCGCGCCCAGCAGGCCGTCCTCGCCGTCGGCGCCGGCCTGCTCGGAGTCGTGGTGGGCATCGGCGGTGCCGTGGTGCACCGGCATGCCTTCCGGCCAGGGGGCGTCCTGCTGCCCTGGGGGCTGTTGTTGGCGCTCGCCACGGCGTTCGCGGTCACGGTCGCCGCCGGCCGGCTGGCCCGCGGCCCCGGCGCTTTCGGGGTGGCGATCGGCTGGGCCGTCGTACTGCTGTGGCTGCAGCAGGTCCGTCCCGAGGGGGACTACGTCTACGCCGGCGACTTCCTCGGCAACGCGTACGTCTTCGGCGGGATGGTCTCGCTCGCGGTGGCTGTTGTACGCGGCATGACCGCACCGCCGCTGTCGGAGCGCCCACCGACATGACCGAGCCGCTCGACGACCGGGCCTTCCGCGGCGCCCTCGGCCGGTTCGGCAGCGGCGTCACGGTGGTGACGACGGTCGTCGACGACGAGGACCACGCGATCACGGTGAGCGCGTTCACCTCGGTGTCGCTGGCTCCGCCGCTGGTCCTGATCTGCCTGGACAAGACCGCACGGTTCCACGACGCCGCGCTGCGGTCGGGTCGGTGGGCGGTGTCGATCCTCACCGAGGCCGGTCAGGACGCCGCGACGTGGTTCGCGCTGCGCGGCCGGCCGCTCGACGGCCAACTCGAGAAGGTGGCCTATCACCGGGGCGAGTTCAGCGGGGCCGGCCTGCTCGACGACGCCGCCGCGTGGCTCGAGTGCCGGACGTGGCGCACGTACGACGGCGGTGACCACACGATCGTGGTCGGCGAGGTCGTGACCGCGGCCGTCGCCGATGATGTGGACGACCCGCTTCTCTATTACCGTTCACACTACGCGGCGCTGCTGCACTCCGCGGCGAGCGAGAAGTCACCGGTGGCGCTGCGATCGTCCATCATCGACGACGACCCGGGACAGTCCGGCACCTAGAGGAGCAGGGCGCTCATGAGTGACCGGTACGCCACGAGCGCGGACCAGGACCGGCGCGGCGTGTGGCTGGCGCTCGGTGGCCTCGTCGTGCTGCTCGGCGGCCTCTACCTCGCGGGCTGGCTGTTCCTCGGCGACAAGGTTCCGGCCGGGACCACGGTGGCCGACGTCGACATCGGCGGCCTGTCGCCCGACGCCGCGGCGTTCCGGCTGCAGACCGAGCTGGACGACCGGGTCGACCAGCCGATCCGGCTAGTCTGGCAGGGCCAGCGGTTCGAGCTCGATCCCGAGGAGGCGGGCCTCCGCCTCGACGTCGACGCGACGGTACGCGCGGCCGGCGGCGGACGGTCGTGGGATCCGACGCGCATGGTGGAGCTCCTGCTGAGCACCGGTGACGTCCGCCCGGTGATCGACGTCGACCGGGCCGCACTCGACGCCGCGCTGGATCGCATCGCCGCGCAGGTGGACCGGGCCCCGGTCGAGCCGCGGATCCTGTTCGCCACCGGCGGCGGCCACACCGTCACCCAGTCCCGATCGGGGCACACGCTCGATCGCGCCGCCGTCACGAACGACATCGTGTCCGCGTACCTGCGCTCGGACCGTCCGGTCCAGCTACGCATCGACGCGGTCCAGCCCACCGCCGGTCAACGGGAGGTCGATCGCGCGCTCGACACCTACGCCCGACCCGCGACGTCCGGTCCGATCCGTCTCAAGCTTCCCGGTCGCACGGTCGACCTGGCCGTGCCGCAGTTCGCGCCCGCGCTGAGCCTGCGCGTCATCGATGGCGAGTTCCGTCCGGCCTTCGACGTCGGCGTACTCGCCCGCAACATCGTGGGCCTTCGTCAGGTCGTCGACACGCGGCCGGTCAACGCTCGCCTGGTGCTGCGTCGTGATCGGCCGGCCGTCGTGCCGGCGCGAGCGGGCCGTCGCCTGAACGCCGCCAGGGTCGCGGCGGCGATCACGCCGGTGCTCGCCGAGACCGGTCCGGACCGGCTCGCGAAGGTCGGCACGTCCACGTGGGAGGCCCGCTTCTCGACCGCGGACGCCCGCAAGCTCGGGATCCGGCGCGTCGTCAGCCGGTTCACGACGCGATACCCGCATTCGCGCTATCGCAACGTCAACCTGGGTCGCGCCGCGAGGCTGATCAACGGCACCGTGCTCCGACCCGGTGAGACGTTCTCGTTCAACCGCGAGGTGGGTCGACCCTCGCGCGAGAACGGCTTCACGACGGGTTACGTGGTCAACGACAACCTGATCGCGAAAGACGTCGGCGGCGGGGTCTCCCAGGTGGCCACGACCGCCTTCAACGCGGCGTTCTTCGCGGGTCTCGAGGACGTCCGGCATCGGCCGCACCGCATCTTCAACAACCGCTATCCGGTCGGGCGCGAAGCCATGGTGGCCTGGCCGTCGGTCGACCTGCAGTTCAGGAACACCACGCCGTACGGCGTCATGATCCAAGCCTGGATCGACCGCAGCAAGCCGAAGCGGCACGGTCGGGTGCACGTGCGGATGTGGAGCACCAAGCACTGGGACATCAGCGCCGGCCTGTCCAAGCGCCAGCATCATCGCCCGGCGGGCCGGCAGATCGACCGATCGCGCCGCTGCTCCGCCCAACCCGGGCAACCGGGGTTCGACGTCGAGGTCTACCGCTACTTCCGGCGACCCGGCGCCGACAAGGTGGACCACAAGGAGACCATGCGGGCCAGCTATCTGCCCGCCGATCGGGTGATCTGCGGCAATCGACACGATCGGCCCCGCTTCGTCCGCAGGCGCTGAGCACCTATTACCGTTCGCAGTACGCGGCGAAGTCCCAGACGCGAGAAGCGGGGTCCCATGAGTGAGCAGCACGCCGACGCGAAGCAGCGTGATCGTCGTGGCGTGTGGCTCGCGGTCGGCGGCGTCGCGACGCTGCTCGTCGGGCTCTACCTCGTCGGCTGGCTGTTCGTGGGGAACAAGGTCCCGTCCGGCACCCGGGTCGCCGACGTCGACATCGGCGGCCTGTCGGCCGACGACGCGCAGCAGCGGCTGGAGTCGGAGCTGTCCGATCGGTCCGGCGAGCCGATTCGGCTGACCTGGGAGGACCAGACCTTCGAGGTCGATCCGGAGCAGGCCGGCCTGCGGTTGGACGCCGAGGAGACCGTCGAGGACGCCGGCGGTGGACGATCCTGGAACCCGCTGACCATGCTGGAGATCCTGTTCGGCGCCGACGACGTCGAGCCCGCCGTCGACGTCGACGAGGAGGCCCTGGACGCGGAGATCGCCGGCATCGCCGAGCAGATCGACGTCGAGCCGGTCGAGCCGATGGTGACCTTCAACCGTCGGGGTGGCCGCGACGTGACCCAGCCGAAGTCCGGTCAGGCCGTCGACCGGGAGGCGGCCGCGGCCGCGATCGTCGAGTCGTACCTGCGCTCGGACGAGCCGGTCGAGCTCTCGGTCGACGAGGTGGAGCCGGCCGTCGACGCGGACGGACTCGCCGAGGCGTTGGACGAGATCGCCGAGCCCGCGATGTCCGGGCCGGTGAGCCTGACGTTGCCGAGCCGATCGGTCAACCTGAACGTCCGGGAGTTCGCGCCGGCGCTGAGCCTGCGGGTCATCGACGAGGAGCTGACCCCGACCTTCGACCACGACCGACTGGCGCGCGGCATCGAGCAGCTGAGCGCCCGGATCGGATCGGAGGCCAAGGACGCCAAGGTGGTGCTACGAGGCGACGAACCGGTCGTCGTGCCGGCCAAGCCCGGCGTCACCCTGGACCCGGAGGAGGTCGCCACGGCGGTCACGCCGGTGCTCTCCGAGACCGGCGAGGCCCGGACCGCCGAGGTCGCCACGTCGGTGGGCGAGCCGGACTTCACGACCCGGGAGGCCCGCGACCTCGGGATCAAGCGGGTCGTCAGCCGGTTCACGACGTACTACCCGCACGCCGAGTATCGCAACGTCAACCTGGGCCGAGCCGCCGAGCTGATCAACGGCACCGTCCTGAAGCCGGGCGACACGTTCTCGCTCAACGACACGGTCGGCGAGCGGACCGCCGAGAACGGCTTCACCGTCGGCTACATCATCAGCGACGGCGTCTACGCCGAGGACTACGGCGGCGGCGTCTCACAGGTGGCGACGACGACCTTCAACGCCGCGTTCTTCGCGGGGCTCAAGGACGTCGAGCACAAGCCGCACAGCTTCTACATCGACCGCTATCCGGTCGGCCGCGAGGCGACGGTCGCCTGGCCCACGGTCGACCTGCGGTTCAAGAACACCACCCCGTACGGCGTGCTCGTCGAGGCGTGGATCGAGCCGAGCACGTACGCGCGGCAGGGCGAGATGCACGTGCGGATGTGGAGCACGAAGTACTGGGACATCACCGCCGGCGCGTCAGGGCGCTACAACTACCGGTCGCCGGGCACGAGGTACGACACGTCGGCCGACTGCTACGCGGTGACCGGATACTCCGGCTTCGACATCGACGTCTACCGCTACTTCCGGCGGCACGGCTCCGACGAGCTGCACCACAAGGAGACGATGCACACCAGCTACATCGCGCTCGACACCGTCATCTGCGGCGAGCCGCCCGAGGACAACGACAACGACAACGGGGGCAACGGCAACGGCAACGGCAACGGGGGCGGCAACGGCGGGGGCGGCTGAGCCGGCGAGAGTTGGCGCGAACTCGCACCAAAACCGGAGTCGGCCTGCGGCTTCCCGCCAACAGTCGAAGGTTCGCCGGACCCGGCCGGCGGGGTCGGTGCTGGGGCGGATGGTCCTGATGCGGGATGATCGGGACATGGCGACATCAACCAGAGAGGTGCCCAATCCGACCCACGAGGTCGTCGCGGGGATGACGTGGGAGGTCCGTCCCACCCTGCAGACGGCCGCGGAGCTCTCGGAGGATCGGGTTGCTCGCCTCGACGATCGGCTCCGGTCGCGAGGCGTTCGATGCTGGCTGGGTTGGGCGAACGGCGATTCCGGCGACGGCGTGACGGGCACGATCCTCGTCGACGCCATCACCCCTGGCACCGCCGCGGACCGGGGGACGCGGTTGCTGGCCGAGACGGCGAAGGGCGAGGGCATCGAGACGTCCGACGTCCTCGAGGTCGTCGTGGCGCCGGCCGAACGCGAGGGGGAGTAGCCGCGATCCACTGGGGTAGCCGAATCCCGAAACACGCCGGCGTGTCTCAGGATTTGCCTACCGCCGGCGGAGCCGGAGCTACTTCGGCAGCGGCTTGGCCGCGACGACGTCCGCGAGCGCGACGCGGACGAGAGATCCGTCACGTCGCTCGACGACGGCGATCTCCTCGCCGTACTCCCGGAGATATCCGACCACATCGGTCATAAGTGGTCCGCCGCTCGGGCCCTTCTCGCCGCGCACCAGGGCCCGGATGACCACTCGGCGACCGATATTGCTGCTGTCGATGGGCACTGTTCTCCCCACGGGCGTCGGATGGGCTCCGGTGTCCGGCCGTTGGACCGGCGTCGAGCGTGTGTAGGTCGTGGCGTGATACTAGGCTGGTCCGGCAGACCAGGACCGATCGTTGCCCACGAGGAGGATCCCGTGACGTACGTCATCGCGCAGCCCTGCGTGGACGTGTTGGACCGGGGGTGCGTCGACGAGTGCCCGGTGGATTGCATCTATGAAGGCAACCGGATGCTCTACATCCACCCCGACGAGTGCGTGGACTGCGGGGCCTGCGAGCCGGTCTGTCCGGTCGAGGCGATCTTCTACGAGGACGACACTCCCGAGGAGTGGAAGGAGTACTACGCCGCCAACGTCGAGTTCTTCGACGACCTCGGGTCACCCGGCGGCGCCGCCAAGATGGGCAAGATCGACAAGGACCACCCCATGATCGCCGCGCTGCCGCCACAGAACCAGGAGTGACGACGCGCCGGGGCACGGTCGCCGCTCGGCTGCCCGACTTCCCCTGGGACAAGCTGCTGCCGACACGGCGGCGGGCAGCCGAGCATCCGGACGGGACGGTCGACCTCGCGATCGGGACCCCGATCGATCCCACCCCGGCGGTGGTCCGCGACGCGCTGGCCGCGGCGGCCGACTCACCCGGCTATCCGCCGGCGGCGGGTACGGCGGAGCTGCGGGCCGCGGCCGCCGGCTGGCTGGCCCGCCGGGCCGGTGTCGAGGGCGTGGATCCCGACCGTGTCCTGCCGCTGATCGGCACCAAGGAGCTGATCTCGACCCTGCCGATGCTGCTCGGCCTCGGGCCCGGCGACATCGTCGTGATCCCGGAGCTGGCCTACCCGACGTACGAGGTGGGTGCTCGTCTGGTCGGCGCCGACGTCGTCGCCAGCGACTCGCTGGTCGCCCTCGGTCCGACCCGTCCGGCGCTCGTCTGGGTCAACTCGCCCTCGAACCCGACCGGTCGCGTCCTGCCGGCCGAGCATCTGGCGAAGGTGGTCGCCTGGGCCCGCGAGCACGGTGCCCTGATCGCCAGCGACGAGTGTTATCTGGAGTGCGTCTGGGAGGGGCCGCCGGCGGTGTCCGTCCTCGACCCGGACGTCTGCAACGGCTCGTACGCCGGCCTGCTCGCCGTTCACTCGCTGTCGAAGCGGTCCAACCTGGCCGGCTACCGGTGTGGCTTCGTGACCGGGGACCCCGACCTGGTCGCCGGCCTGCGACTGGCCCGTCGACATCTCGGTCTGCTGCCGCCGGGTCCGTTGCAGGCGGCCGCGCGGGCGGCATGGGACGACGACCCGCACGCGGACGAGCAGCACGCCCGGTACGAGCGCCGGCGGGACCGGCTGCGGGTGGCGTTCGAGGCGGCGGGCTTCCGGATCGACCACTCCGAGGGGGCGTTGTACCTCTGGGCGACCCGGGACGAGCCGGGCTGGGACAGCGTCGCGTGGCTCGCCGAGCGCGGCATCGTCGTCGCGCCGGGCGAGCTCTACGGCCCGGCCGGAGCGCGGCACGTCCGGATCGCCTTCACCGCGACCGACGAGCGGGTCGACGCCGCATACGCCCGACTGGCCGGCTGAGCGCCGTCGACAGCTGCCGCCACCCCGCGGCCGGTCTGCGGCGTGGGCCGGCTTCGGGACGTTCGCCTCTGCCACGGTCGCTGTCGGCGGCGTACGTTCGCCGCTGGGTCCGCGACCGCGGACCCAGCGGCCCTGGAAGGGACGCGTCATGCCTGTCTCGGGACGCCGCCACGCGCGGCAGCTGGCCCTCCTCACCACCGGTGCTCTGATCCTCGGAACTCTCGCCCTGACCGGCGCGACCGCATCGCCGGCCGCTCCAGACCCGTCGACGTACGGGACGTTCCCGGGTGGAAACGGGCTCCTGACGTTCGCTCGGATCCACGACAGGAGGACCGACATCGTCGCGATGCGCACCGACGGCAGCCACCGCCGAGTCCTGGTCGGATCGCCGACGGGAGCCATCAGCGTCTTCTCCGACTGGTCGGCCGACGGACGCCGACTGCTCTTCGACCGGCAGCGCACCGACGGCAACATCGACATCTTCCTGCGTCGCCCGGGCGGCAAGATCGTCCGGCTCACCGACGCCGATTCGGACGATGTTCACGCGAGCTGGAGCCCGAGTGGCAACGGCATGGTGTTCGAGAGCAACCGCTCCGGCCGGGCGCAGCTGTTCCGGATGCGCAGCGACGGGACCCACGTACGTCGGCTGACCCACATCCCGGGCGAGGCTCTCGAGCCGGCGTACTCGCCGTCGGGCCGATGGATCGCCTTCGTCTCGGGCGCGATCGGCAAGACGGCGCTGTTCGTGATCCACCCGGACGGCACCGGGCTGCGGAAGCTGACCGAGCGGTCGCTCAACGCCGGCCATCCGTCGTGGTCGCCGGACGGGCGTCGGATCGTGTTCAACAGCCACTTCGAGAAGCCCAACGGGCGGATCTTCGTGATCCGGCCGAACGGCAAGCACCTGCGGCAGCTCACCAAGGCACCGCGCGGCGCCGAGGACTTCGAGCCGGCCTACTCCCCGAACGGGAAGCTGATCGCGTTCTCCAGCTTCGGACGCCACGACCCCAAGGACACCGACGCCGACATCTGGGTGATGCGCGCCGACGGCACTCACCTGCGCAACCTGACGCCGCGGAGTCACGGGTTCGAGATCGGCGTGACCTGGCGACCGCTTCGGGATCTCCACTAGCGGCGGCTAGGCGACCTCGATCCGGACCCGGTCGAGCCGGCGCCGCTCGGCCTGCCAGCCTTGGTCCGAGGCCGCGGCCGTCCAGACCCGGCGGCCGTACGTGACCGAGCGGATCTCCAGTCGGTCCGCGTTGCCGACGAGGTACTGGGCCAGCGCCCAACCGTGCCGGCGCGACTGCGGAGCCGCGAAGGTCACTGTCTGGCCGCCTTCGCTCGTGGTGTGCCCGTCAGCGCCGAAGGCCAGCGCGACGTCGTCCACGACGGTCCGCGCGTTGCGGGTCAGGCCGTCGGCTCCGGCCCGCTGGCCACTGTCGCCGGGCGCCGCGATCTCGCACCGGAAGGCCGCCGGCGACCATCCGGTCAGGGCCGACGCCAGGACTCGGGCCGGCGTCTCGTGCGCCGCGTACGCGCTGCCGTCCGCCGACCGCTGGACGGCCTGCGCCGCGTCGTGGATCGGCATGTCCTCGTACCCCTCGACCTCGACGAGGGCGTCGAAGAAGGTCTCGGTGGCGTAGACGGGGTCCCGTACCTGCTCGGGCGTGCCCCAGCCCTGCGAGGGTCGCTGCTGGAAGATGCCGAGCGAGTCGCGGTCGCCGTAGTCGAGGTTGCGGATCTTCGACTCCTGGAACGCCGTGGCGAGCGCGATCGACACCGCCCGGGCCGGCAGGTCCCGCCGGACCCCGATCGCCGCGATCAGCGAGGCGTTCTCGGCCTGGTCGACGTCGAGGGTGGCGACCGCGCCGTCGACCTCGGCCGCGCAGAACTCGTCGTCGTCCAGATCCTCGAAGAAGTCGAGCTGTGAGACGACCACCGCCGCCGTACCGACGATCGCCACCGCGACCCCGGTGGCGATCCAGCCAGCCGCACTCATCAGTCGTTCGCGTGCAGGGCGGGGTTGAGCGTGACCGCCCCACTCCTCGGCCGGGCCTCGATCGCGCCGGAGACCGAGTTGCGCCACAGCAGCAGACCGTCCTGGCCCGAGAGCTCCGACGCCTTGACGACCCGGCCGTCGGGCAGCGTCACCTTGGTCCCGGCCGTGACGTAGCAGCCGGCCTCGACGGTGCAGTCGTCGCCGAGTGAGATGCCGAGGCCGGCGTTGGCGCCGATCAGACAGCGCTCGCCGATGGAGATTGTCTCCTTCCCGCCGCCGGACAGCGTGCCCATGATCGAGGCGCCGCCGCCGACGTCGGAGTCCGGCCCGACGACGACGCCCGCGGAGACCCGACCCTCGATCATCGAGGCGCCGAGCGTCCCGGCGTTGAAGTTGACGTATCCCTCGTGCATCACGGTCGTGCCCGACGCGAGATGGGCGCCGAGCCGGACCCGGTCGGCGTCGCCGATCCGGACGCCCGCCGGCACGACGTAGTCGGTCATCCGCGGGAACTTGTCGACGCTGGTCACCTGCACGTGCTGACCGGCGGCGCGAGCCCGGGCCCGCGTCGCCTCGAAGCCTTCGGGGGAGCACGGGCCGATCGACGTCCAGACCACGTTGTTGAGCGTCCCGAACAGGCCGTCGAGGTTGAGCCCGTGCGGTCGGACCAGGCGGTGCGAGAGCAGGTGGAGTCGGAGATAGGCGTCGTACGCGTCGGCCGGCGGCTTGTCGAGGTCCTCGATCACGGTGCGTACGACGGTGCGACGGACCCGCCGCAGGTCGTCGTCGCCCTCGAGCGCCCGCAGCGGCGTCGGTGCCTCGCCCGCGTCGGCGGTCGGACCGACGCTGGGTTCGGGATACCACGTGTCGAGGACGAGTCCGGCGGCGGTCACGGTGGCGAGGCCGTAGCCCCAGGCGCTGGTCGACTCCGTCACGAGTCCGAGGGTAGCCAAGCGCCCGGGCCGGCCGGCCGCACCGGGTCAGCTCGGATCATCGGTACGTGACGGATGCACCGTTCGGCGCGCGTGTGCGGTGCATCTGTCACGTACCGATGCCCGCCTCCGGGCGTCGGTGTCTGGCGGTACGGTTCGCGGCATGGCACTGGCGACGTTCAAGGACCTGGTCATCGACGCGGTCGACCCCGCCCGACTGGGGCGCTTCTGGGCCGACCTGCTGGATCGGGAGCTGTGCCTCCACGACGACGGCGACGGCGACATCCAGGGCTCGACACCGCAGCACACGATCTGGGTCAACCAG
>Ga0081538_10002888_pt1 | contig 16407 bp, 16 predicted proteins | sample TabmetS5T2R1_FD_71022 | JGI IMG/M metagenome (GOLD analysis project Ga0081538, IMG submission 71022) | Tabebuia heterophylla rhizosphere microbial communities from the University of Puerto Rico - S5T2R1 | ecosystem: Host-associated > Plants > Roots > Rhizosphere ... | reverse complement strand
CAATGTTACAACGAATGGGACAGGAGGAGTAACACCACCACCACCAACTAATGATACAGATGGAGTAACACCACCACCACCAACTAATGATACAGATGGAGTAACACCACCACCACCAACTAATGATACAGATGGAGTAACACCACCACCGACAGGAGCACCACCACCAACAACAGAAGAACCACCACCTACTAACGTTACAGGAGCACCACCACCAACAATAGAAGAACTACCAACAACAGAAGAACCACCAACAGGAGCACCACCAAACCCCATCTTCGAATAATCAGACTAGCATCAAGTAACGATACAGGAGGAGAATAGCCATCCTAAGCGACCCTAGTGCGCGTCATAGATCCCTCCTTTCCCTTTTTCTTTATGTTTTATTGTTAGAACCAGTAAAAAAGTAGAGTGAGTGAAAAAGTAATACAAATTGATTGATCTTATCACCGAAACAGAAAGACAAACGTTTAGAGATAGTGCAAGCTTGAGTTTTGTGCCCTCTACTCAATGGATCAATTGACTCTGTGTTAAGAGTATCAACTATGCAGTGCAGAGACGTTTGATCCTTAGTGATAATTGGTACTAATAGAACAATAACAGCTATTGACACCGATACTGATGCTGCATCATCACCGACAACAACTATTACCGAGACACGAATATACTCTTCTTCTTGCACTAGGTCCACGGCATAATGCTAACTGTGTTGATGAACGCATCTCATAACCTGTAGCATGCATAATCCTAGCTCAATGATGTCTAATTGGCTGCTGTTAATTGCGTGTATATGCATAGGCACATCACATCTCACAATGTGTCACCTTTATGGACACGCCAAATCAGGTTTACATTAAAATTGTGCATAAGCAGCCTAAAAGGATTATACATTCCTTATTATAGTACTACTACCTTCTATCAAAGGCAGAGTTATAGTAATTGAACTGGCGACTTGTTGCCATACCTGCAAGCGTGGTACCGTTCATTATCCTATTCATTACTACTAGTGTCTCACCTCAGGATGTTCTTGCTGTGGGACTTGTACCATTTCTTGCTGCGGCAGCTGCTGCGATCATCAAAATGATGCTGCAAGCACTACGATTCAAGTATTTTATCCGACATTTTCTTGGTTACGATGTTGCGTCTACAGGCAAGACTGTAGCTGCTAGGCTGGCTGGCGAATTTGTTACCCAGACTACTCCATCTTATGTGGGTGGAGAGTTAGTCAGGATAGCATGGCTGTCAAAAAACGGCGTTCCTCCAGGTAAGGCCGCATGGGTAACAACCATGGAGATAATTGCTGATGTATTCGTTGGCTCGGTGCTGGCATTTATAGCTGGCGCGCTGGCTATTTACCGGGGCGGAAGCGTTGTTGGATTGGCCGTAATTCTGATAACAATCCCAACCTTGGCCGTCTGGTTGGGACTAATCCTTTTTTCTGCCAAACGAACTCTTCGCCTACCGTCATTCTCTCAGAGGATAGTGGAAAAGTTCTTATCAAAAAAAAGGGCAGAGAACCTGATCAATGCATCTAACATTGCTATTGCAGACCTGTGTAATATGAGCCGGGAAATTTTCAACTCCAAAAAATCCATCGGCACGTTTGCGGTTGGAATAGCAATAACCGTTATTGCATTTATCTTTTATGGCATATCCTTTATGGTTCTTGCCAATGCAATCGAACCCCGAATTGGCTTATTTGAATCATTGATGGCTACCTCAGCATCAACGGCAGTGGCAAACCTGCCAATAACAATAGGGGGCTCAGGGCTTGCCGAACTTGGCATTTGGGCATATCTTGCAAATCTGAGTGGCATACCAAACCTTGAGGACGTAATCACAGACTCACAATTGAACGTGATTATCGCGTGGAGGATAGCTACTTACCACGTGCCACTCATCCTTTGTTGGATCGCTCTCATGAAGATCACTGTATACAGGGTCCCAACTCCAGATATCCGGCAACCAATCAAAGGAAATCAAGACAAAAAGCCGGAGAATGATAGTAGCCCTACAAAATAGGGCAGGCTGGCCATAAAGAATACCTGAGGTTTCCTTGCTAAGTAACAGTCATGACAAAGGCTTGTAATTATAATACAAGAAGTTGCTTTGGATTTTACAAGCCAAGGTTCACGTAATTTTATTCATTCTTATATCAAAGATATGATAAGAAATTATCTAATCTAGCAAACAAAAGTAACGTACTTACTCCACAAGCCCACAGCACAATTTTCATATATTTGCAACACATTCCTCATTCAAAAGTATCAACAAGCATCGCATTAGTAAATTGAATCAATTACGGCTATAAACTGTCATGGCAAGATCTCTACTAGATGTAAATCTTTCTTTGCTATATGGCTCTATGCAATAATTTGATTCACATAGTAAACACCGGATCTGTCTCAGCAACATACGAAGTCGCAAGTTCTCCACCAGACTTTAGATGCAATTCACGTTACTTGGGTTACCTGGTCTCTCTTCTGAATCATTTGAGATGAGGATATGAATGGAAGGTAACCATTGTAAGCCATATTGTAGAGTCGAGAAAAATTGCAGCCTCGAATGGTGGAGGTGGCGAGATGCCAAAAATTAAACTTACTTGTGCTTGACTCAAAGAGAATTGTGACACTTGCTATGCAAAACTTATCCTGCTTGGAAATAATAGTCCCCTTCATTAAGGATTGGGTGGTGTGTGGTTTAAGTACATGCTACTGTGGATAGTGAACCAGTAGGGTCAATGTGTGATGCCACCACCTTCACTGATTATGCATCCTCATTATCCTCCTCTACAGGAGAAGAGGACGTAGCAGGTAGGTCAGATTCGACATCCATTAGCTGTAGCTCCTGCAATTCAAAACGATATATAGCCTTCATGTCCAGGCCAAACTTTGTCTTAAGGAGCTCGACTACTTTGGCGCTCAAGCTAGCCATGAACACTTTGATCCTGTACTCATATACAAAGCCCTTCATAAAATCTGAGATCTTCATTGATTTGGGCACATCTAGACCCTCAACTATTGTTCTGCCATCAGGCATCTGTTCATAGACCTGGATATCGACCTTGTAATCACTTTCGTAAATGTCAAGGAAGTAGCCGGTCCTTGTTATTACTTCGGGCTGGCCAAACTGGGCAGATCTTATTTCGTCTTCTACCCATTTGGGAAGTCCCTCTTCCTGAGAGCTATCTTCGCTCTTTGTCACCTTTGTCCTTCCCATAATGCTAGTCTAGCGTATATCCTTGCATTTAATAGCTTTTCCAACCCAGTTGCGTAGGTAGCTAGTATGTCTACAAAATATAACCAGATGGTTATTCAATTATGACGTTTCTATTTAACGCTATTATCGCTGGCTAGTTGTTGCTATGACAAGCTTCAGCAGCAACTGGATAAAGGACAATAAACCAACAATGTCTGAGACAATAAAGCAGAATATCGGCCAAGCACAACCACTTAAACCGAGAATCGAGCTTGCCAAGAAAAAGATTCAGGCACAGAACCAAAAGCTAGAGACGATTTTGGAGAAACTACGAGGCAAAGAAAGATCTCTCTTCAACCAAACTGTTTATGCTCTTCAGAAACATGACATTCAGCAAGGCAAGATGATCTCAAACGAGATCGCTCAAGTGAGAAAGACAACCAAGATGATCTCCCAGCTCAAGATCGCGCTGGAACAGATACAGCTCAGATTGGAATCCACTATCGATCTTGGAGATGTAATGGTGGCAATCGGTCCAGCAATGGGCGCGCTGACAAAGGTGAGGACAGGAATTGGAGGAGTAATGCCGGAAGTAGACAGAGAACTTGGAGAAATCAATGGTGTATTCAGCGACATTATGATGAGCGCAGGATCTCTGGGTCACACCCCATTCGCTTTCGACGCAAGTGGTGAAGAAGTGGACAGGATACTTGCAGAGGCAGGCGCAGTAGCAGAGCAAAGGATGAGCGACAGCTTCCCCGATGTCCCAATTGGGTCGTACTCAAGCAGCAGTGTCAGGACATCCGCAGGCGAGCATCCACAATAAGAATTCACCTCTGTCTCTTTCTCTTCTTTTTTCTTTAAATATTTAGGTTTTGAAATGCTTCAAATCTTTATTTCTTGTAGTGCTGAGTTTTATCAACTTCAGCGCATATCCAACGAGAATATCGTCAATTGCTTTTGGCTTTCAGGCTCCACTTTCGGATAATGTGTTTCTATCCCTTTAGGTAAAAGGTATCTGAGTATAGAAGTGGTGATGTAGATATATTATCAGCAATCTATGATGCTGATGCAGGCTGTACTGCAGCAGCGCCGGGGACTTCGATATGGATCAATATTTGGTGTTCCTCATCCGCCTTCACTATGTAGCCTGGTATGTTTACCTTGCGATTGCCTATAGAGACATGGCCATGACTTACTATTTGCCTTGCTTGGTAGGGTGAAGTAGTGCCAGTCCTTTTCATGATTATTGTCTGAAGGCGCCGCTCTAGCAGGTCTTCGACTTTTAGGTTCAATATGTCATCAAGTGTCGCGCCCTCTCTAGCTAGACCAAGCCTGTTTAAAAAGTTCAGCAGTCTCTTTTCCTTTTCTGCCCTCAGTTCGGCTGAAAGTGCTAAAAGAGCTCGGGCTTGGTTCCTGATCCTTGCGACCTCAGTCTCGGCCTTCCAAAGCTCACGTTTGTTCCTCAGGCCATAAGAACCCATGATATAAAGCTCGGCATTCAGCTGGTCTGTAGTCCAGATCATTCTGGGCCTATGAAAGGTTTTCTTTGCCTTACGAGGATCTCCCATTTAGCACCACGGTCTATTATTTGGCTGGCTCCTTTGATGGTGAGGCTGGACTGGCTGTACTGCTACCACCCTCAGGAGCACCACCTTCAGGAGCAATTGCTGGCGATGTAGCAGGGGCTGCTCCAGGCATGGCCTTGACTTTCTTTACTCCTACTGCTCCGCCCCTTCTGCCAGTGGTTCTGGTACACTGGCCCCTTACTCTTAAGCCAAACATATGCCTATATCCACGCCAACTCATTACGAGCTTTTCACGCTCGATATCATTTGAAGCAGCAAAATCAAGGTCCGAAGTTATCATATGGTTGTTTGAGCCATCATCCATGTTCTTCCTCCGGTTGAGGTACCATTGTGGGATCCCTGCCTTGGCAGGGTTGGAGATCGCCTGCTCGATCTCCCGGATATCGTTCTCAGTCAAAAAACCAACACGCATGTTAGGGTTTATGTTGAGTGACTGAATTAATACTTGAGCAAAATTATAACCTATACCTTTAATTTCACTAAGGGCAACTATCAATTTCTTGCCGCCCTCAATGTCTTTTCCTGCGATTCTGAGGATATGTTTATACTCGGATGCAGACAAACTAAAATCACGAAACAATATTCCGCAATAAAAACCATGCTGGATGTAGCAGGCCAAAAACTTTATTTATAATATTGCTCATTTGCATGAGCCTTAGATCTTCAACATTCAATTCATAAACTTGATTAAAATTTTGATTATTATGTCCTTGATTCAACAAATTATTACATAACTAATTACAGACCTATTGGCTAAACAATCTTGATAAGAGAAATGATTTGACGTTCAAAAATTGCTAGTGGACAAGCAGTCTAAACGGTAAAATAGTAAGCATAGAGGAGAATCATAAATACAAAAGCTAGCCATTAAAAATCTCTAATTGAGTTCTAATAATCTTTAAATTTGTGTCAGCTAAGAAACACCTCCATCTTCAATATGAGCTCCAGAATACAGGAAACCGTTCACCGCTCTTATACTTCAAAACCAAAGTATAGCGAAATAATGTCAGGCGTCCCTGAGGATTATAAGCAAATTAGGACGCTCGGAGATTTGCTCAATATATGCTACAAATATGTCGCTGTTCAAGAACAGATGCGAAGCAACTTGATTGCCAAGCTGAAAAAAGGCGAACACCCATTGCCGGGCATCATCGGCTACGACGATGACGTTGTTCCTGCCATCAATAGAGCAATCCTGTCAGGCCATGATATGCTACTTGTTGGTCAAATAGGGCAAGCTAAGACAAAGATCGCAGAGGCGATAGCGCAGAACCTCCTCTCGCCAATCCCTATAGTAAGGGGTACAATAACAAGTGATATTCCTATATTAATTCCAGAAGATGAATTAGTCGCGCTCTTGAGTGACACTGAAATCGCTAGAGTCAAACCAGAATTCATGGTGTCGCCAGAATGCGAGGATATCATACGGGCGGACAAGCTTGAGACCAAGATCGACTGGGTAAGCGGAGCAGACAGGTACAAGTATATACTTTCAACACCGGACATTTCAGTCAAGGATCTTGTTGGTCAGATTGACGCAATCAAGATAGCCAAAAAGGGAGTCGAGCTTTACAATATCGAGTCATATTCTGCAGGTCAGTTGTTGCAGGCAAGGCACGGCATATTGTGCATTGATGAATTGCCAGTACTCGATCCACGCAAGCAGGTGTCCCTGCTCAGTGTTCTTCAAGAGGGCAAGTTTACTACAGGGGCATATCCGATCGTGTTCAAACCTGATGTCAGAATAATTGCAACTGCAAACCCTATTGACTATACGCACTCAGGCAAAATAATCGAGCCATTATTTGACCGATTGAGAAGCCATATCGACACTCACTACCCCCGGTCGGTGGAAGACGAGATGTTGATCATTGTTCAAGAAGCAAAGATTGCAGATGCCAAAAACGTTATGCTGCCTGTATTTATGATAAAAACAATAGCTAAGATAACACAGATGACTCGTGTGCATCACGATGTGAACCATGATAAGGGTGTCAGCGTTAGAATGTCGGTGCATTCGATGGAGATGGTGGTAGGAGAAGCGGAACGTACACGCTCCGTTATATATGGTATTAAAGCGATTCCGCGCTTTTGTGACATCCATTGCATCCACCAGTCATCTAAATTTGAGCTTGCAGAAATGGAGGATACTCGCCAAAACAGAAAGAATGTGCTTGATTCTATAATAGAAAGTGCGCTGAAAGAAGTGTCACTTGAATACGTCCAAACGCTGGGGCCAGAACAGTTGACGAGAGTCAAGAGCGATTTTGTAAAGAACAAGGCATTCCAGGTTTCGCAAACAATAATTGGTGGTAACGGTGGCAAGGGGGTTGACTCCGACTATGAGTCACAGCTCTCTAAGTTCCCTGCACTCAAGCAGGTAGTGAAGGAGACAATTTCTAGGGTAAAAGAAGAACAAAAACACCTGATCGAGCAAGCGCTGCAGCTTGGGATAAAAACAGATAATATCTCACTTGGCGAGGACTTGAACGGGGAGTTCACTGCATCTATGACTGAGGTGATACTTGAAGGCCTGCGGCACACTCAGCCTCCAGTCTTGGACAAAAAGGATAACAACATCTATGACCTCGCATAATACTACTGCGCTCGGCAGCAAGAAATTCATATATTTTCCACTCTCTAAAGAAGAAGGTCAGGAGCAAAGGCAGGACAGACAAGGACAGCATGAGCTCCCTCGCAACATTCTAGACAAACTGCTCAAGGCAATAGGAAGAGAGGCACTAAAGGAAAAGACTCCTAGCTTGCAAGAGCTTGAGCAGACTCTTCAGGGTGTGATGTCATCGCTCTCAAAACAGCAGGAATTCAGCCAACAGCAGCAGAGGTCGGGATCGTTGACCGATTCAAGGGACGAAGGTGGAGACGATTATGGCATGCCCTTCGTTGCATACCTCATGCAAAAGGGCTATCTAAAGGATTCTCCAAAGTGGCTTAGCGCCAAGGGCTTTACTGCAATAGGTGGCAAGATACTTAGTGATGTAATGAAGGCTCTCAAGGCTGGCGAATACGGCACACACGAATCAGAAAACTTTGGATCGGGATCACTTGTGTTGGATACTACTAAAAAGTATGAACCAGGTGATGATGTTAGGTTGCTTAACGTTCCAAAGTCACTGCTGAATACAATCCAGCGCATAGTAAAGGATGGTGGCAGTCTAAAACTACCGCTCCAAATTGATGTGGATGACTTTGAAGAGTATGAAACAATGCAGGATGTGCGTGTCGCAGTAGTATACTGTATTGACCTCAGCTCCACTATGCGGTATTCATCAATGTATGGAGACATGAGCAGAATTGAGGCCGCAAAGCGTGCACTTTGGAGCCTCTATTTGCTCAACCGTAATTTCTTTCCATCAGACTCAGTCTATATTGTCGGGTTTGGCGCGCTTGCATCTAAGGTAGCACCCCATGACATACCTTATCTAAAGACCTTTGAACCTGGCTCCGACTTTTTGCACTATACTAACTACCAGGCTGCATTCAGACTGGCAAATAAGATATTGCAAAAAGACGGCGCCATTAACAAGCGCCTGGTACTTGTAACGGATGGTCACCCCAGCGCGTGTTTTATAGATGACAAAAGCGAACAAGACAAAATAGTGTCACAGAGACCCTATTCTCACTTTTACACACCAGACAGGGGGACCCTTGACGTTATCAAGCACGATCATAGTATGAATCTTGACATTGCATCAGGCGAGCTCGTATACCTTTGCTACCGTTACAGACAAGTCGACCAGTATATTGGTGAACGCACTATTGTGGAGGCAAAAAAAGTACACTCAAAAAATATTGAAATTGATACTATAATGATCAGCGAAGAGGATTCTTTGCTTGGGTATGTTAATGAAATGGAAAAGTATGTCAAGGGGCGATCATACTACATCAATCCTGCGGACATTGACAAAGTACTGCTGACAGACTACCTTAACAACAAAAGACAAAAGACTATAAGGGCGCATTAATAATGTGTAGTAATAATTATGTAGAGAAGCTTAATATATTGACGGGAATTTGTTTTGCATAAGCAACTACTATGCTGATTATCTTTGATGTGGAGGGTGTTTTGCTTAACGCTGAGTACCTTCCAGTTTTAGCTCAGGTTATGGGCCCGAGAAAGGAGAAAGAGATCTGGGATATCACCAATGCCGGCATCAGAGGGGAGATTAACTGGGAAGAGGGGCTCAGGCGCCGAGTGCAAGCACTGAGAGGGATTAGTTACGAAGATGCTAAGAAGATAGGCGAAAGCCTGCCAATAATGCCGGGTGCAAAAGAGCTTTGCTCTGCTCTCAAGAAGGCGGAATGGAAAATGATCGCAGTATCCGGCGGCTTTACAATAATCACAGACAGGCTGAAAGAGGAGCTTGGAATCGATAGGATATTCTCTAACGAATTAGTGTTCAAGGATGGCAAATTGGAGGATTTGATAATGAATGTCACATCAGACAAGGCAGCTGCAATTAGGCCCACGATAAGGCAATGGGACATTCGGAAGGAGGACACTGTAGTGGTGGTAGACGGTGCCAATGACTTGAAACTATTTGCTCTAGCTGGCTACACAGTAGGATTCTGCCCTGTAGACGTGGTGAGAGAAAAGGCCGACGTTTCCATTGATAAGCGCGACCTGAGCCTACTCCTAAACTTGTTAAAAAAAAATTTTGGTGAGGCCGTATTGATAAATGCAGCAGGCAGAAGACATTAGCGACCAACTCATTTTTTAACTCCTCTATATTTCAATCACTAAAGTTGATACAAATAACCCCCATTCGAGTTTCAGATGACATTAGGCCAGACAATGATCTTAGCATAGTAATCCTTGAAGCAATAGCTGATAGTCAAATAGAAATCCAGAATGGTGATATTCTTGTTGTCACGCACAAGATTGTATCAAAAGCGGAGGGGCGCGTTGTAGACCTTACCCGCATTAAGCCTTCGCCGAAGGCAATTAGGATGGCAAAAGAGCATGATAAAGATCCGCGCGTCATGGAGCTGATATTAAAGGAATCAATACAAATTTTGCGTGCAAAAAATGGCATAATTATATCAGAGACAAAGCATGGCTTTGTATGTGCAAATGCTGGCGTGGACCAAAGCAATGTGGAGGGTGATATGGCAGTGCTATTACCAGCTGCCCCTGATGAGTCCGCAAGCAGGATCCAGGATGCGGTAATGGAAAAGACCGGTAAAGAAATAGCGGTGATTATAACCGACACGTTTGGCCGAACCTTTAGAAACGGCCAAACAAATGTTTCGATAGGCATAGCTGGAATAAACCCGATCAAGAGTTACATTGGGACATATGACATGTATGGCAGAAAATTGAGAGTAACTGAAATTGCAGTGGCAGACGAGATAGCTTCTGCGGCCGAGCTTGTAATGGGCAAGGCCGAAGGTACGCCAGTAGCAATAGTCCGAGGCTATAGTTTTGAAAAAGTCTCAAAAACATCAGTCAAGTCGCTATTGAGGGCAAAGGAGCGAGACCTTTTTCGGTAACAACTGTAACATTTAATATTATGATGCTATAATTTTACCTGATTCGCTACTATGAGTAGTTCGCCTACTAAGTCAATTGACGTAAGGGGACTTTACTGTCCTGAGCCAGTCTTCCGCACTAAGATAGAGGTCGAGCGTCTCAAGATAGGTGAAACACTCAAGATCGTTGCAGATGACCCTGAATCTGAAGAGGACATTTCAAGGTGGGTCAACCGCAACGGACACCAACTGATATCGTTAAACAAGAATGATAAAGATCTTGAATTCGTAATAAAGAAGGCGAAATAGAAAAGGAATGACAGCAGTTGCAAGACCTAATGTTGTAGAGCAAATAGGACAGACACCGCTGATTGAGCTCAGGTCATTTTCTACCAAGAACGTGAAGTTATATGCTAAACTAGAATGGCATAACCCCTTTGGCTCTGTGAAGGACAGGGCTGCATACTGGATGATAAAGCATGCAGAAAGGAAGGGGATATTGAAAAAGGACAAGAGCATCATTATCGAGCCTTCATCAGGCAACACTGGTATTGCACTGGCAGGTATAGCAGCTGCGCTTGGCTATAAAGTAGAAATTGTTATACCTGAAAAGGTAAGCGAGGAAACAAAGAGCATCCTACGCGATCTGGGCGCGACTCTCCATGAAACTTCTGATGATTTATGTCCCCGGGTAGGCGCCGGCACAGACCAGAGCATTGCACTTGCAAAGGCCATTTCAAAGCCAAGGCCTGACATTTACTACATGCCAAACCAGTATGATAACGACACCAATTTCTTGTCACACTATGAGAGCACTGGGCCTGAGATCTGGAAGCAGACTAATGGGACTATCACTCACTTTCTTACTGGCTGCGGAACCGGAGGTACAATAACAGGCACTGCAACATTTCTAAAAGAAAAGAACAAAAATGTCCGCGCAATTGCCATACAAGCGCAAAAGAACCATCTTCTACAAGGATTGCGAAACTTTGAAGAATCGGCAATTCCAGAGCTTTTCAAGCGACGCCTAGCTGTCGTAGACGAGTGGATGACTGCAACTAACAAGGACTCATTTGAAGCGGTAATACAGCTTGTTAAAAAGGAGACTATGCTTGTTGGCCCTTCGTCGGGATCCGTGATGGCTTCAATGTTGAAGGTGGCACATAACCTTGATCATGGTATTATCGTTGGCATTTTCGCAGACGATGGCAGAAAATTCAGGAGCCTCTACATTAGGGAAAATGTCCTAACCGAGCAGGAATATGACAAGGCTCTTGACAGTGCAAAATATTTGTCCAAACTGGCTTACTCTTGAACTGAAGACCCCTTGAGCTGACACATGTGGTGTGATACTGTAAAGTTGCTGTACAAAAAAGTCAAAAAAGGAAACAATAAAACAATGAAGGCGTGTATACATACCCTCTTGGGATATTGCCCGCCACTTGTACTCATAAGCATCTGAAACAATTTTACACTCACGAAAACGCTGCAAGATTATTATATTTTCTTTTCAGCTACGCTTTCTTTCAGAAAGCCATTTTTCGACATCAATTGCTGCCATACAACCAAAGCCTGCAGCAGTTACAGCCTGTCTGTATCTATGATCGTGAACATCCCCAGCGGCAAATACACCTTCAACGCTTGTCTTTGTGTGTTCCTTCAGGACGATATAGCCCTTATCGTCAAGCTCAAGCTGCCCTTTGAAAATCGCAGTATTGGGTTCGTGGCCAATTGCCACAAAGAGGCCCCCCGTCTCAATAGTTCTTTCCTTGCCAGTATTGATATCCTTTACCAGGACAGTTGAAATTTTATTGTTGCCTTTAATATCCGCCACAACGTTATTCCATATGAACTGGATCTTTGGATTTTCAAGGGCCTTTTGCTGAAGGATCTTGCTAGCACGCAGAGAATCCCGTCTGTGAACCACTCTGACTGACTTTCCAAACTTTGTCAGAAATGTTGCTTCTTCCATCGCAGTATCACCACCACCGACGACTACAATGTTTTCGCCCTTGAAGAAGGGCCCATCACAAGTCGCACAATATGAGACCCCTCTACCGCTAAATTGCTGTTCTGCAGGAATGCCAAGCTTTCGAGGAGACGCACCTGTGCACACTAAGGTTGCTTCTGCAGTATATGACTCTGCATGAGTTGTGATTGTAAACGGCCTTTTCTTAAAATCGACTTTGAGAACTTCGTCATCGACAATTACTGCGCCAAATCTTTCTGCCTGTTGGCGCATGTTCATCATCAATTCAGGTCCAAATATTCCGCTTGGAAAGCCAGGATAATTTTCTACTTCACTTGTAGTCATGAGTTGGCCGCCCGGTAGGGTACCTGATATAATGAGCGTGCCGAGATTAGCACGGGAAGTGTAAATACCAGCTGTGTATCCGGCAGGTCCAGAGCCAATTATTATTACGTCATAGTGCTTCTGATCCCTAAAACTGCCTGATTGGCTGTCGGACAAAGTACAAAGTCACAATTTCGGCACCTCTTAATAATTCGTTCGGAACAGATTGAAAATACGGGAAATCATTGCATGCAAAGAGATGACTGAAAGCAAAAATGCAATTAAAATAGACTACTGGCTAAAATCTTCCAGCCCTTGCCTAATCCATTGATAATTTATTTGCCAGATTCCTGTGATGACTGCATAATGTTCTTTTTTCAATAGTATGTATCAGATCCTCCTGCCAGTGCGCGTTAAGAAGCATGCAATCTTTGTTACTACAAAAAGGCTCACCACTAGTGATAAAAAAGAATATCGCCTGCAGGGCATAATTTATAGATGCTGCAGTAATCTTTTTCTCATCATCGTAGTCAATGAACCTTCCTGCGAACCTTTTCTTCAGACTGCCATTGTCTGCTGCTATACTGCCAAGCTGAGCTAGGTAGAATTCTCTGGGTTTCGCTAGGGCCTCCACTATGCCAGTTGTAGAAATGATCGAGGGTGTGCCACATAAAACAGCACGGCCATGGTAACGCCAATCATCCTCACTAAAGGTGCATGTCAAGAGACTCGTGAATGTGATGTGAATATGAGCCAGACTGAGTTCAGCACTAGGTATCATTTCTTCAAGTTTCTTCTGCATAACGAAGCCGTCGTACAACGGAATTGTCATCATCATCATCATGCTTTCTTGTTCATGGTTTGGCTGCTTTTCAAAGGGCTGCTTGATATCTACTATCCTTGCTTGCTCTATTATTTTCTCTTCATACATAAACGGTGGCCTGATGTCTATCTTGCAGCTTGGAAAAATCTTGTGGATCTCCTCACCCACTGCCTTGATATCAAGTACTGGGGCTGAAGTAGTCTTCTGATAGATGTGAATAAAGCGAGGAAAATCCAATTATTAAGGAAAAATTGAAAAATGAGAATATAAAGGTCACTTTGCTCTCAGTTTGGGCGGGCTTGGCATCTCCTTGAGTTTGCCCAATGCAACTTCGGCCGCTTTCTTACCGGATAGGAGCATCGCACCAAAGGTCGGTCCCATCCTTGGAAGGCCATGTGTTTCTGTAACAGACATGCCTGTTGCAATTAGCCCTGGAAATACTTCATCTGTGTAGTTGACTACTGCGTCCTCGCTTCCTTCAACCCACATTGGGTCCATACCCTTCCATTTGACGTATCCGCGGTCCATCAGGCGCCTGACAGCAACTGAGTCGTGTCCTGAAGCATCGATTACGATCTTGCTTTCAAGCGCGACTGGGTCAACACATGTGATGTTTCTTGGCAAAGCCGAGACCGGCATCCAATTGACTACCACGCCTCCTACTCGCTTGTTCTTGAGCACGAGGTCATCAAATTTGGTCAGTTGCAAAAAGCGAACTCCTGCATCGCAGGCTGCACCTATCAGCTTGCTGCATGCATGCGGACCCCACGTTGCGTATAATCCTTCATTTATTTTCCTGTATGGTACCCCAAGTTCGTCCCATACCTTTTGTGCTGGTGCCCTTACGGTAACTGGATTCATCATATAGCCACCTACCCAATATCCCCCTCCGAGGTAGTTGTTCTGCTCTATGATAAGGGTCCTAACTCCAGCCCTTGCCAGATCTCTACCAGCAGTGAGGCCAGCCGGACCGGCACCTATAATTATAACGTCAGAATCAGTATACTCTCTCATTGTTTCATTGAACATTTCCGCAACAGTTCTTGTGATTTCTTTCTCGCTCACTTCGGCAAATATCTTTGCCATATGAAATATCATCCGCCTCTGATGGTTATTAATAGATTGTCAGATAGCCAACGGTCTTGACAGATTTAGAGGTATATATATGCCTCCAAAATCTTACTGTCTGGTTTAGCTCTTGAAGTGATCTATGTACTTGTCGCTTCTGATACCTTAGAAGAAGTTATGGATTATCATAGCGAACATCATCTTAATAGTTCGTACAAGCTTATTACTTCTCCTACTTCTTAGCACTATCCAGTTCTGACTAGAACATATTTCATGGGACATTACAATCTTTGAGACTTTTCCTCTATCATGGAAACTCATGAGACTAGCACGCTGTAAAACAAAAAGATATCAATGCCTGCACTTGTGAAAACCATCCTAATAATGGAGGGAGGGCTTGAATCAGCGCTTGTGGAAGAAAATAACAAAGTAACGTCCGATTCAGAGGTTGACCTGTGTAATGCAACAAAAACTAATTAATCTTTTGCAGGTGGCTTGCTGGTCACGCCACTTCCGAGCGTATGATCTATCTTTGTTATGAGGTCAATAAGATCAGACTTGTGGGCGTTAAGGTATTCTTGTCCCCTGTCTTGAAGCCTTATCTTGTAAAGCCTAAGATCCCTATGTTCGTCAAAGAATTGCTCTATCATGGCGTTTCCATGCTTCGTTGGGCTCACAAGCTCGTCAAAGTGTTCCAGCGTGCTAGCCAAATCGCCTTTCTCAATTGAATCCTTAGCCTTAGTGAGGACTTCTTTTATATCCTTTAGCTGTTGTACAGGAGCTGAAATTTGCTTGGTGCCAAAAAGGCCGCTTTTCTTTGTCACTCCTACCTTGTTTGCAATCTCACTTGGAAGTTCGTAATATTCCTCTTTGCCGGTAAAGGTCCTCCTTTCGTGCTTGATGACAAGACCTTTCATGGCAAGGCGCATGAGTGCATCCTCAACTTCTGCTTTGTCCATGGCAGTAACCCATACTATCTTGCCCACATAGTCATAACCTTGTCTTATCGACTCGAGCACGACTACTTCGATGATCCTCCTGAAACCCTCTTCTGCACGCGCATTTTCAAAGTCCCTATCACGCACAGCCTTCCTGGCATTCTGGATGTCTATTTCTATAGATCTCTTGAGCGCGTCAAGGCCATCATCGATCCTACCACTTAGAGTAAGGTAGCAAGCCTTGTTATACCAAGACATACCCTCGTTTGGGTTTATGTCTACTGACTTTTCACAGCATTCAATAGCTTTGTCATAGTTTTTCATCTTATAGTAAGCGAGTCCTTTGAGATTCCACGCTTCCGCGTTATTGACATCAATCTCAAGTGCCCTGTCATAGGAAGCGATAGCAACAGTATATTCACCTAGGTGAAAATGGGCATATCCTCTTTTAATCCACGCATCAACAAACTGTGGGTCAATCCTTAGTGCAAGGTCAAAGCTCCTTATAGCATCAAGGAACTTTTCGTTAGACATATCGTTGACACCCTTGTTGTAGAGGTCTCGCTTTTGAAAATCGCTCTCCTCATTATAATCAGATTCCAGTCTTTCTTCAGAAGGGACACGGTCCTTTCTTTTGCTATCCCTTCCAAACAATCTGCCCATCAACATAAATTTCCAAATTCACAGATAAATAGATTATGATAAGAAAAATCCTACAAATCATGAGGCTTTTATGATCTCTTTGGCATAAATTTTTTCCATATGCACATGATGACAGCAACAATAGGCCTCATGAAATCTATGTTGAGATACGCTGCTCTACTCTCTCAAGGGGCGCCCGTAATACAAGCTTGAGGACAACTGAATTGTAAGTGTCAGGCTAGGCTTGATTGAGTTGGACTGCTACGAATTACTACAACTCTGATGACTCGTTGTGTGTATGTGTGTGTGTGTGTACTCGACCATATAGTACTATTTCAAAAACTATCCTCAATTAAATGAGGAGGT
>Ga0081538_10002887_pt1 | contig 16410 bp, 9 predicted proteins | sample TabmetS5T2R1_FD_71022 | JGI IMG/M metagenome (GOLD analysis project Ga0081538, IMG submission 71022) | Tabebuia heterophylla rhizosphere microbial communities from the University of Puerto Rico - S5T2R1 | ecosystem: Host-associated > Plants > Roots > Rhizosphere ... | reverse complement strand
TGGTTGGGCCCTGGGGTGCCCTCGAAGGCGAGCCGGCCGTCGGCGGTGACCCGGGTCCAGGAGGCCCCGGCGTAGCGCAGGGTGACCGTCACCTGCCTGGGGGCCGGGCGGGCGGTGGTGGGCGGGGCCGGCTCGGCCGCGGCCCCGGCCGCGGTGGTGGCCGGGGTGGACACGAACGGCGGCTGGGCGTCGCTCGCGTCGGGGGCCGGCCGCAGCAGCCCCCACAGGGACACCAGCAGGATGATCGAGATGCAGACGATGGCCACGGTCAGCCAGTTGGGGCCGCGCCGGCCGGACTTGAGGCCACCGATGGCTCGCGGGGCGTGCTCGAACAACGGCGGGTCGGGCCGCTCCTGGGCCCGGTAGGCCTCCAGCAGCGGCGCCGGGTCGACGCCCAGGTAGCCGGCGTAGGAGCGCAGGAAGCCCTTGGCGTAGACGGCGCCGCCGAGGTCGCCGAAGCGCTCCTCCTCCAGGGCCTCCAGGTAGCTCGACCTGATCCGGGTCGCGACAGCGGCGTCGTCCAGCGACTTGCCCTGCGCTTCCCGAGCCGATCGCAGCGCTTCACCGATGCTGCTCAGCCGGGTCACCCCTTCATAGGCGCCATATCGGGGCAATGCGGAGAATCGACTCGTCCGTCGAGCGGATTGTCACCCACCGGGAGGGCCACGGCAACCTACTCGTCCATGATCTCGCCGTAGGAATCCTCGCGGCCCCGGAGCTGCTCCAGCTCCTCCACCGTCATCAGCACGTCGCGGGGCTTGGAGCCCTCCGAGGGGCCGACCACGCCCCGCTCCTCCAGCTGGTCCATGATCCGCCGGGCCCGGGAGAAGCCGACCTTCATCTTGGACTGGAGCATCGAGGTGGAGCCGAGCCCTGAGCGGACCACGTGCTCCATCGCCTGGCGGAGCAGCGGGTCCTCGTCGCCGTCGTCGTCCTCGGTCGCGGCCCGGCCCTCGGCCACCACCCCCGGCTGGTAGGCGGCCTGCTGCTGGGCCTTGCAGTAGGCGACGACCGCCTCCACCTCCTTCTCGGTGATGAAGGCGCCCTGGACCCGGCGGGGCTTGGAGGTGCCGCCGGGCAGGTACAGCATGTCGCCGTGGCCGACCAGCTTGTCGGCCCCGCCGGCGTCCAGGATGACCCGCGAGTCCTGGGCGCTGGCCACCATGAAGGCGATCCGGCTGGGGATGTTGGCCTTGATGAGCCCGGTGACCACGTCCACCGACGGCCGCTGGGTGGCCACCACCAGGTGGATGCCGACCGCCCTGGCCATCTGGGCGATCCGGCAGATGGCGTCCTCGACGTCGCGCGGGGCGACCATCATCAGGTCGGACAGCTCGTCGATCACGACCACGATGTAGGGCAGGGTCGGGCGTTGGCGCTCCCCGTCGGGCCGGCCCTCGTCGTCCAGCCCCGCCGAGGGCAGCGGCGGCAGGGTCCCCTCGGTGGCCGCCTGGTTGTAGGCGGCGATGTTGCGGACCCCGGCGATGGCCAGGGTCTCCAGGCGCAGCTCCATCTCCCGGACCGCCCAGGCCAGGGCCTCCGAGGCCCGCTTGGGGTGGGTGACCACCGGGGTGATCAGGTGGGGCACGTTCTCGTAGTGGGTCAGCTCGACCCGCTTGGGGTCGATCAGGATCAGCCGCACCCGGTCGGGCGGGTTCCGCATGAGCAGGCTGGTGACCAGCACGTTCAGGGATACCGACTTGCCAGCGCCGGTTGAGCCTGCGACCAGGACATGGGGCATGTCGGCCAGGTTGACGGTCACCGGCTCGCCGCCGATGTCCTTGCCGAGGGCGACCGTCAGGGGGTGGCGGCCGTCGTCCTTGCCGGTGTCGCCGAGGATGTCGCCGAGGGTGACCAGCTCCCGGTCGCGGTTGGGGACCTCGATGCCGATCGCCGACTTGCCGGGGATGGGGGCGATGATGCGCACGTCCGGGGAGGCCAGGGCGTAGGCGATGTCGTGGGACAGCCCGATCACCCTGGACACCTTGGTCGCCGGGCCGAGCTCGACCTCGTAGCGGGTCACGGTGGGGCCGCGGGTGTAGCGGGGCACCTTGGCGTCGACCTCGAACTGCTCCAGGGTGCGTTCCAGGATCCGCTGGATCTCGTCCAGCCGGCGGGGGTCGACCGGGCGGGTGTGGCCCTGGCGCAGCAGCGACGCCGGCGGGGTGGTGTAGATCCCGCCCGCCTTGGCCTGGAGGGTCATGGCCAGCTGGACCGCGTCCCCGGCCCCCGGCAGGTCGGCCGGGCTGGTCGGCGGCGGCGGGGCCTTGAGGGCGGCCGCCTCGTCGCGCTCCTCGGCCGGCTCCCGGCCGGCCTCCTCGGCGGCCTCGGCGGCCGGCTTGCCCGCCACCACCTCGACGGTGTCGTCGGCGTCGGGGGCCGGCTCGGCCCGCCGGCGGCCGCGGCGCCGCGGCGGGGCCTCGCCGGAGTCGACCGGCTCGACCACCTCGGGCGGGGCCGGCGGCGGAGGCGGCTTGGGCGGCGCGGTCAGGGCCGACCCGGCCACCCGGCCCAGGGAGGCGATCCCCCGGCCGACGGCCGCCACCGAGGTCCGGGTGCTGATCAGGGTGCCGAGGAACAGCAGGGCGGCGAACAGCGTGCCCGCCCCCCAGGTGGACAGCAGGCGGGCCAGGGGGGCGGCGATGACCGCCCCGACCAGCCCCCCGGAGTCCTGCAGGACCGCCGGGGCCGACTCGGCCGACGGCGCCCCCCTGACCAGGTGGAGCAGGCCGAGGCCGCCGACCAGCACGGCCAGCAGCCCGATGGTGACCCGCCCGGCGACCATGTCGTCCTTGGCCGCGGGCCGCCAGAACAGGGCCAGGGCCGTCAGCGCGACCAGCAGCGGCACCGCGTAGGCCCCGTAGCCGAACAGGTTGCCGAACAGCAGGGCCATGAACGCCCCGAGCCGGCCCCCGTCCTCAAACCAGATCCCCAGGGCCATCACCACCGCCAGCAGGACCAGGAAGACGCCCTGGATGTCGTGCTTGTGGGGCGACAGCGCCTTGCCCGAGCGCTGGGTGACCCGCTGGGTGCGGGCGGTGGTGGCGGCCGGCCGCCGCTTGCGGGCCGGCGCCGCCCGGCGGGTCTGGGGCCGGCGGGTTCGCGCCTTGGCCATCCCCTCACACCTCCATGACCGTCGGGATGATGACCGGGCGGCGCTGGGTACGCTCCTTGAACAGGGCCGAGGCGGTCGAGCGCATGTGCTGCTTGAGGATCATGGGGTCGTTGACGCCGTCGCCGGCGGCGCGCTCCAGGGCGTCCAGCACCCGCGCCTTGGCCTCCTCGATCAGGTCGCCCGACTCCGGCTCGTAGACGAAGCCGCGGGTGACGATGTCCGGGCCGGCCAGGACCTTGCCGGTCTGGGACTCGATGGTGACCAGCACGTGCACGAACCCCTCGCCGCCGAGCTTGCGCCGGTCGCGGAGCACGGCGTCGCCGACGTCGCCGATGCCGAGCCCGTCGACCATCACCATGCCGGCCCGGATCTGGCCGGCCCGGTGGGCCTGGCCGTCGGCCAGCTCGATCACGTCGCCGTCCTCGCACACGAAGATGCGCTCGTGGGGCACGCCGGTGGTGGCGGCCAGGCGGGCGTGCTGGGCCAGGTGCCGGTACTCGCCGTGGACGGGCAGGAAGTTCCGGGGCCGCAGGGTGGCCAGCAGCAGGGTCAGCTCCCCCTGGGCGGCGTGGCCGGAGACATGCACGCGGGCGTTGCCCTTGTGGTAGACCTCGGCCCCGAGCCGGGCCAGGTCGTTGATGGTCCGGTAGACGGCGGCCTCGTTGCCCGGGATGAGCGAGGACGACAGCACCACGGTGTCGCCGGGCTCGATCCGGACCCACTTGTGGTCGCGGCCGGCCATCAGGGCCAGGGCCGAGAACGGCTCGCCCTGGGAGCCGGTGGACAGCACCACGGTGCGGGCCGGGTCGACGGACTGGAGGTCCTCCACGGGGATCAGCAGCCCGGCCGGGACGCGCAGATAGCCCAGGTCGGCGGCGACCCGCATGTTGCGGATCATGCTCCGCCCGACCAGGGCGACCTTGCGGCCGAGGCGGGCCGCGGTGTCCATGATCTGCTGGACCCGGTGGACGTGGCTGGCGAAGCAGGCGACCACGATGCGCCGCCGGGCCGCCTCGAAGATGTCCTCGAGGGCCCGGCCGACCTCGACCTCGGAGACGATGAAGCCGGGCTGGTCGGCGTTGGTGGAGTCCGACAAGAGGAGATCGATGCCCTCGGCGGCCAGCCGGGCCAGGCCGCCCAGGTCGGTCGGGCGGTGGTCGATCGGGGTCAGGTCCATCTTGAAGTCGCCGGTGTGCACGATCGTGCCCGCCGGGGTGCGCAGGGCGACCGCCACCCCGTCGGGGATGGAGTGCGACATGGCGTAGAACTCGAGGTCGAAGGGGCCCAGGCTGGTCCGCTGGCCGCCCGCGACCTCGACCAGCGACGGGTTGAGCTGGTGCTCCTCCAGCTTGGCCGAGAGCATGGCCAGCGACAGGCGGGTCCCGTAGACGGGCACGTCGAAGTCGCGCAGGAAGTAGGGCAGGGCGCCCATGTGGTCCTCGTGGGCGTGAGTCAGGACCACCCCCACGACCCGTTCGGGCTCCTCGGCCAGCCAGGCGAAGTCGGGCAGGATGATGTCCACCCCGGGCTGGTCGGCGTCGGGGAAGGCCAGGCCGCAGTCGATCAGCAGCCGGGCCCCGTCGACCTCGACCACCGCGCAGTTGCGCCCGATCTCCCCCAGCCCACCCAGGAACGCGACCCGGGTGGCGCCGGGCGGCGCCGGCGGGATCCCGCCCTGGTCGACCTCAGTCACGAGGGGTCAACCCGACTCCTGCCAGCAGGCCGCGGGCGAACTCGAGCTGGTCTCCGGTGGCGTCGACCAGCGGCGGGCGCAGCGGCCCGGCGGGCAGGCCGAGCAGGTTCAGGCACGCCTTGAGCAGGATCGGGCTGGAGGTGGCGAACAGGCCCTCGAACAGGGCCAGGTGGCGCAGGTGCAGGTCCTGGGCGGCGGCGATGTCGCAGCGCTCGAAGGCCCGCACCAGCTCCTGGAGGGCCGGCCCGACCAGGTGGGCGGCCACGCTGACCACCCCGACCCCGCCGACGGCGAGCAGGGGCAGGAGGTTCTTGTCGTCGCCCGAGTACTGCTGCATCTGGCCGCCGGTCTCGCGGTACAGGCGGCTGGCCGCGGCCATGTCGCCGACCGCGTCCTTGACCGCGACCACGTTGTCGAGGCGCTCGAACAGCCGGGCCATGGTCGGCACCTCGATGGTGCAGGCGGTGCGGCCGGGGATGTTGTAGAGCATGCAGGGCAGGCCGGTGGACGAGGCGATGGCCGAGAAGTGGGCGATCAGGCCCGACTGGGGCGGCTTGCTGTAGTAGGGCGTGACCAGCAGCAGCGACCCCACCCCGGCCTTCTCGGCCAGGTGGGTGAGCTCGACCGACTCGGCGGTGGAGTAGGTCGAGGTGCCGGCCATGACCCGGTCGCCGCCGGCGACCTCCACGACCGCCCCCCACAGGCGGGACTTCTCGTCGGCGGTCAGCGTGGGCGACTCGCCGGTGGTGCCGGCCACGACCAGGGTGTCGGTGCCGTTGTCGAGCAGGTGGCGGGCCAGGCGCTGGGCGCCGGGGACGTCCAGGTTGCCGTCAGGGCTGAACGGGGTGGCCATGGCGGTGAGCACACGGCCGAAGCGACCTGGCATGGCGGGTCCTCCGTGCGACGGGTACGCGGCACGACGGCCGGCAGCCCCACCCCGCCGGCAGCCACCACGGATTCTACTCGGGCATCCACCCCGAACCGGGGATCTTTCCGCCGCCGGCATCGAGTGCGCGGAGTCGTTAGCACCTCGTTATCCTCCATTTGCTTTTGTTTGCCTCTGTGCGTTACTGTCTACGCCAGCTTACGCGAGCTGGCAGAGAGGTGAGGCGGATGCCCGAGCTGTTGGTGATCCCGAGCGAACTGGAGCGGGCCGCCGGCCGTCTCCAGGCCAGCGCCGACCAGGTCCGCTCGGTGGTCGGGAGCCTGCTGCCGACGGTCGGCGGCGTGGGCGCCGCCCTGGGCGACGCCGCCCTGGCCGACCGCTTCCAGGCCCTGTGGAGCCGCTGGGCCAGCGAGCTCGGCGTCCTCGCCGACGACCTCACCGGCGCCGCCGGCCGCCTCCAGGCCGCCGCCGCCGAGTACCGCTCGACCGACCGTTCCGCCGTTCCCCCGACCGAGGTGCACGCGCCCTAGCCCCCCGACCCGGGCCCGGACCCCCGACCGGGCCCGGGTCCCCCCTGCCCGCTCCCCCTTCTTCCTGCGCTCCATCTGCGCTCCACCTGCGGCTGGGCCCCCGGTTCGGGAGGGTAGCGAGCCGCGGTGGGCCGGTCCCGTCACTGTCCACAGCCCCGTCGGCCGGTGCCCCTTGCGCTCTGGGGGCCGGGGTCCTCGTGCTTGTCGGTTGGGCGTGCCAAGATCCGGGCGATGACCGCCGCGCAGCATCCGCTCGAGACCGTTGTCCGGCCGCGCCTGCCGGTGGACCTTCGGCTGACCCTGAGCCCGTTTCGGCGGGGGCGGGGCGACCCGACCATCCTGGTGGACCGGACCGGTGCCTGGTGGCGGGCGACCAGGACGCCGCAGGGGCCGGCCACGGCCCGCTACAGCGCCGAGGGCGACGGGATCCGGGTCGCGGCCTGGGGGCCGGGGGCCGAGTGGTGCCTGGAGGCGGCGCCCGAGCTGCTGGGGGCGCGCGACTCCCTGGACGGGTTCTCCCCCACCGGCCTGGTCGGCGAGCTGCACCGCCACTTCCCGGGCCTGCGCATCTCCCGCTCCCGGGCGGTGTTCGAGGCGCTGCTGCCCTCGATCCTGGAGCAGAAGGTGACCGGCCGCGAGGCCCACACCGCCTTCGCGGCGCTCGTGCGGGCCTGGGGCGAGCCGGCCCCGGGCCCGGTCCCGCTGCGGCTGCAGCCGGCCCCGGAGGCCCTGGCCGTCACCCCCTACTGGGCCTTCCACCCGCTCGGGGTGGAGCGCAAGCGCACCGCCGCCGTCCAGATGGCGGCCAGCCGCGCCCGCCGGGTCGAGGAGACGGCGGCCATGACCCTGCCCGACGCCCACCGCCGGCTCCAGGCCCTCCCCGGGGTCGGGCCCTGGACCTCGGCCGAGGTCGCGATCGTGGCCCTCGGCGACGCCGACGCCGTGTCGGTGGGCGACTTCCACCTCCCCCACCTGGTCAGCTACGCCCTCGCGGGCGAGCCCCGCGGCACCGACGAGCGCATGCTGGAGCTCCTCGCCCCCTGGCCGGGCCACCGGGGCCGGGTCCTGCGCCTCCTCACCCGCTCCGGCCGCTACCCCGCCCGCCGCGGCCCCCGCATGGCCGTCCGCGCGTTCACCCGGATCTGATGGGACGAGGGCTCAGAGCCTGAGCAGGAGCCGCAGGCTGTCCTCTACAGAACGCATCGCGGCCGCGGGCACGCTGCCGAACGGACGACGGCCGAGCCGCTCGGCAGCCAGCGACCGGACCTGCTCGCACATGGCGAAGCTGACCTCGCGCAACCCTCCGTGCGGTGGGCGGACCTCGACATGGGTCGGGATACCCCACCTACGGGCGGTGAAGGGCACCGCGACGACGAGGCCCGCCGGTCCCTGGTTGATGGGGTCCGCCGAGACGATGAGCACCGGTCGCTCGCCGGATTGCTCGTGCCCTCGAGTTGGCTCGAGATCGGCGAGCCAAACCTCGCCTCGGCGAATGGTTCTCACAGGTCATCAAGCCCGTCGGCCAGCGTTCCCTCCAGCTCCGCCTGCTCAGCCAGATACTCCCCCCAGGCAACCGGGTCGGACCGGAGCCTGTCGAAGGCGGCATTGAACTCGGCGTAGAACTGCTCGCGGCGGTAGTTCTCGACCGCCTGCTCAAGGACCCGTTGCAACGGTTCACCGGTGGCCGCCGCCAGCCTGCGCAGCACCTCGTGGGTCTCGGCGGACACGCGGACGGTGGTCGAGGCCATGACGTCCTCTCCCGTGATGTCGTCACATTTGTCTACGCCAGAGTCTACAGCATCCGCTACAGTCCGTCTCGATCGCGCTCGGCGTCCCGAGGTCCTGCCCGGCCCGGGTCAGCGGCGGCGGGCGGCGGGCGGGCCGGGTCCCGCTTGGCAGGTGGGGCACCAGTAGGTGACCCGCTCGAGGTCGTAGCTGGGCTGGTCGGCCTTGCGGATGGGGGTGCCGCAGCGGCGGCACGGCTTGCCGGTGCGGCCGGCGACCCAGTGGGTGCGGCCGGGGCGGGTGTCGCCGGTGGTGATCTGGCTGCCGGTGGTGCGGTTGGCCTCCATCAGGCGCTTGAGGAGGTCGACCATGCCGGGCAGGTCCTCGACCTTGCCGACCGGGGTCCAGGGGTCGACGCCGGACAGGAAGCAGACCTCGGCCTTGTAGATGTTGCCGGGACCGGCGATGGCCCGCTGGTCGAGCAGGGCGGTGCCGACGGCCCGGTCGGGGTCGGCCCGGAGGCGGCGGACGGCCTCGGCCGGGTCCCAGTCGGGGCCGAGCACGTCCGGGCCGAGGTGGCCGACCACCTCGGGCTCGCTGGTGGTGGGCAGAAGCTCGCAGATGGCCAGCCGGAACCCGACCGCGACCCAGGGCTCGGTGCGGAGCACGGCCCGGACCTGGAAGTCGGGGCCGCGCCAGCGCTCGCCGGGGCGGTAGAGGTGCCAGGCGCCCTCCATCTTGAAGTGGGTGTGCAGGGTGGTGCCGGCGTCGGTGCGCAGCAGCAGGTGCTTGCCGCGGGCGGTCACCTCGCGGACGACCTGGCCGCTGAGGTCGGCGGTGGCGAACCGAGGGACGCGGAAGTCGGTGGCGACCAGCCGCCGGCCGGCCAGGGCGGTGTCCATGCGGGTGGCGGCCAGCAGGACCGTGTCCCCCTCGGGCACCGGGGCCGCCTAGCCGCGCAGCCGCAGGCCGCGGGCGGTGGGCCGGAACCCGGCCTCGGTGAGCGCCCGGGCCAGGGGGCTGTCGAACACGGTGCCGCCGTCGGCCTTCTCGACCGCCAGCCGGCCCAGGGCGCCGTCGCGCACGGCCAGGGCGAGGGCGTCGGCCGCCCTGGCCAGCCGGTCGGGGTGGTCGGTGAAGGTCAGCAGGGTCCGGCCGCCGCGCTCCACGTACAGGACCAGGTCGCCGTCGACCAGGATCACCACCGCCCCGGCCTTGCGCCCGGGCCGGTGCCCGGGCCGCTCCCCGGTGCTCCCGGCGGCGGTGGCCGTGCGTTCCGGCCAGGCCAGGGCGGCGCCGTAGGGGTTGGCCGGGTCGGCGGCGGCCAGCACCTGGGTCTGGGGCGACGACGGCGGGTCGGTCAGGGCCCGCAGCCGGTCCACGGCCCCGGGCACCGCGAACTGGGCCCCGCCCAGCCCGTCCACGAAGTAGCCGCGCCGGCAGCGGCCGGCGTCCTCCATGGCCTTCAGCACCGGGTACACCCCGGCGAACCCGCCGGGGATGCGCTCGGCCACCACCGCCCCCCGGGTCAGCACCCCGTGCCGGTCCAGCAGCTGCTCGGCGACGGCATGCATCCGCCGGGTCGGGTCGGCCTCGTCCGGCGGGCCTGGAACCAGGCTCCAGCGGCCCGCGGCGGCGGCCGGGGCGGCGCGGGTGGGCCGTGCCGGGGCCCGGCGGCCGTAGCGGCGGGCGGGGGCGCGGCGGCGGGCCGCCGGGCGGGAGCCGCCGGTGACCAGGGCTCGGAGGGGGGCGAGGGTGTCGTTGGTGGCCTGGCCGGCCCAGACCAGCTCCCAGATGGCCAGCAGCAGCTCGCTGTCGTTGTCGGCGGCGACGGCGTCCGAGAGCTGGCGGAAGAACATCGCCCCCCGGCCGGCCAGGGCGTCGCGGATCCGGCTGGCCAGCGGGGACAGCTCGACCGGGAGCGGTTCGGGCAGCAGCAGCGGGGCACCCTCGGCCAGGTACAGGCTGACCCAGCCGTCGTCGGAGCCGAGCGCCCCGGCCCCGGCCCAGATGACCTCGCCGGAGGCGCACAGCTCGTCCAGCAGGCCCGGGTGGTAGCCGGGCAGGCGGGCGGCCAGGACCTGGCGCTCCAGGGCCGAGGCGGGCACGGCCGCCCCCTGGAGCTGCTCGATCATCCGGAACAGGGCGTCGGCGTCGGCCGAGCGGGGCCCGGCCGGCCCGATCCCCTGCCAGGCGCCGAGGAACCGGGCCATCGCCTCCTGGGGGACGGGCTCGACCTCGCGGCGCAGGGCGGCCAGGGACCGTCGCCGGAGCCGGCGCAGGACCTCGGCGTCCAGCCACTCGCGGCCCGACCCGCCGGGGCGGAACTCGCCCTCCACGACCCGGCCGGCCGCCTCCAGCCGGGCCAGGGTCTGGTCGACCACGGCCACGCCCATCCCGAGCCGGCGTGCCGGGTCGGCCGAGACGAACGGCCCGTGGGTGCGGGCGTAGCGGGCCAGCAGGTCGCCGACCGGGTCGGCCACCGGCTCGAGGAACGCCTGGGGGACCCCGACCGGCGGGGCCGCCCCGAGCCCGTCGCGCAGCCGGGCCACGTCCTCGATGGCCACCCAGCGCTCCTGGCCGCCGACCCGCAGCCGCACCGCCCGCCGCGAGCCCTCCAGCTCGGCCAGCCAGCCGGGGGCGGCGGCCGGGTCGGCGCTGCGGGCGGCCACCTCCTGCACGGTCAGGTCGCCGAGCAGCCGCAGGGCGTCGTGCAGGCCGTCGGGGTCGCGGGCCTTGCGGTCGGGGGTGAGCAGCTGCAGCTCCAGCTCCAGGTCGGCCAGGGCGGCCTGGTCGATCAGGTCGCGCAGCTCCTCGCGCCCGAGCAGCTCGGCCAGGACGGACCGGTCCAGCGACAGGGCCTGGGCCCGCCGCTCGGCCAGGGGGGCGTCGCCCTCGTACATGAAGGCGGCCACGTACCCGAACTGCAGCGAGCTGGCAAACGGCGACGGGAACGGGGTGTCGACCTCGACCACCCGGACCTCGCGGCTGGCCACACTGGCCATCAGCTCCTTGAGCCCGGGCAGGTCGAACACGTCCTGGAGGCACTCGCGCATCGTCTCCAGCACCACCGGGAACGACCCGTACCTGGAGGCCACCTGGAGCAGCCCGGCGCTGCGCTGGCGCTGCTGCCACAGCGGCGTGCGCCGGTCGGGCCGGCGTCGGGGCAGCAGCAGCGCCCTGGCCGCGCACTCGCGGAAGCGGCTGGCGAACAGGGCCGACCCGCCGACCTCCCCCACCACCAGGTCCTCGATCTCGTCGGGGTCGAACAGGATCGACTCGGCCGCCGGGGCCTCGTCGACCTCGGGGAGCCGGACCACCACCCCGTCGTCGGTGTACATGGTCTGGACCTCGAGGCCGAGACGCTCCCGGACCCTGGCCTCGATGGCCTGGGACCAGGGGGCGTGGACCTGGGCGCCGAAGGGCGAGTGGACACAGACCCGCCAGTCGCCCAGCTCGTCGCGGAAGCGCTCGACCACGATGGTGCGGTCGTCGGGCAGGACCCCGGTCGCCCCGCGCTGCTCGTCCAGGTAGGCGGCCAGGTTGGCGGCGGCGAAGTCGTCCAGCCCGGCCGCCCGCAGCCGCTCGGTGCGGGCCTCGGCGTCCAGGCCGGCCAGCTCGCGCAGGAACCCGCCGAGGGCGCGGCCCAGCTCGACCGGGCGGCCCAGCATGTCGCCGTGCCAGAACGGCAGCTTGCCGGGCTGGCCGGGGGCCGGGGAGACCAGCACCCGGTCGTGGGTGATGTCCTCGATCCGCCAGGCCGAGGCGCCGAGGGTGAACACCTCCCCGACCCGGGACTCGTAGACCATCTCCTCGTCCAGCTCGCCGACCCGGGTGGCCCGCTCCCCGACCAGGAAGACGCCGAACAGGCCCCGGTCGGGGATGGTGCCGCCGGAGGTGACGGCCAGGCGCTGGGCGCCGGGGCGGCCGGCCAGCCGGCCCTCGACCCGGTCCCAGTTGAGCCGGGGCCGCAGCTCGGCGAACTCGTCCGAGGGGTACCGCCCCGACAGCATGTCGAGGACGCTGTCGAGGGCGCTGCGGGGCAGCTCGGCAAAGGGCGCGGCCCGGCGGACCAGGGCCTCGAGGTCGTCGATGGTCCAGTCGTCCATGGCGACCATGGCCACGACCTGCTGGGCGAGCACGTCCAGGGGGTTGCGGGGGTAGCGCATGGCCTCGATCGCCCCGGCCCGCATGCGCTCGACCACCACCGCGCTCTCGACCAGGTCGCCGCGGAACTTGGGGAAGACGATGCCGCGGCTGACGGCGCCCACCTGGTGGCCGGCCCGGCCGATGCGCTGGAGACCGGACGCCACCGAGCTGGGCGCCTCCACCTGGACGACGAGGTCGACGGCGCCCATGTCGATGCCCAGCTCCAGCGAGCTGGTCGCGACCACCGCGGGCAGCCGGCCGGCCTTGAGGTCCTCCTCGATGTCGGTGCGCTGCTCACGGCTGACCGAGCCGTGGTGGGCGCGGGCCAGCTCACCCTCGGCCAGCTCGTTGAGATGGGCGCAGAGCCGCTCGGCCAGGCGGCGGGAGTTGGCGAACACGATCGTGGAGCGGTGGGCCCGGATCAGCTCGACCAGCCGCTCGTCGATGTGGGGCCAGATCGAGGAGCGGTCGGGCAGCCCCGAGGCCGACCCGGAGGCCGGGTCGTCGGAGGCCTCGCCGATGGCCGCCATGTCCTCGACCGGCACCACCACCGACAGGTCGAAGGCCTTCTCGGAGGGCGGGGCCACGACCGTGACCGGGCGGGGGCCGCCGAGGAAGCGGGCCACCTCGTCGAGGGGCCGGACGGTGGCCGACAGGCCGATGCGGCGGGCCGGCCGCTCCAGCAGCTCGTCCAGGCGCTCCAGGCTGAGGGCCAGGTGGGCCCCCCGCTTGGTCGCGACCACCGAGTGGACCTCGTCGACGATCACCGTGTCGATGTTGGCCAGGGCCTCACGGGCCCTTGAGGTGAGCAGCAGGAACAGCGACTCGGGGGTGGTGATGAGGATGTCGGGCGGGTGGGCCGGGAAGCGCCGGCGGACCTCGGCCGGGGTGTCGCCGGTGCGCATCCCCACGGTGATGTCGGGCAGCGGCTGGTCGAGGCGGGCCGCGGCCGCGCGCAGACCGGCCAGGGGGGCCCGGAGGTTGCGCTCGATGTCGGCGGCCAGGGCCTTGAGCGGGGAGATGTACAGCACCCGGAGGCGCTCGCGCTCGGGCACCGGCGGGGCGGCGGCCAGGCGGTCGATGGCCGACAGGAACGCGGCCAGGGTCTTGCCCGACCCGGTCGGGGCGACCACCAGCACGTCCTGGTCCTGGGCGATGGCGTCCCAGGCGCCCGCCTGGGCCTGGGTGGGCGCGGCGAAGGCGCCCTCGAACCAGCCTCGGGTCAGGGCCGAGAACCGCCCGAGCCCGGCGGGCGTTTGCGCTGCACTCACCCGCACATGCTAGTGCCAGCCCCCGACAACCTGCCGGTGGCAAGATGGGGTCGACGAGCGTCTCGGTACCGAGGAAGGTGCGCCATGGGTTGGATCGAACGGCCGGAGTTCGGTGCCAACGTCGGCTTGATCGACGAGATCTACCGGCAGTACCTGGACAACCCGGAGTCGGTGAGCCCCGCCTGGCGGGACTTCTTCGCCGAGAACGAGGCCGACGGCTACGAGGACCCCGGGGCGGCCGCGGAGACCGCCGAGGAGACCGCCGAAGGCCGGGTCGAGGCCGAGGGCGGCCAGGCCCCGCCGAAGGAGGCGGCCCCCACCCCGCAGGAAGCGCCGGCCCAGGCTGCCCGGGCCCCCAAGGCGGAGCCCAAGGCGCAGGCGAAGCCCAAGGCGCAGCCGAAGCCCAAGGCCGAGAAGCCGAAGCAGCCCGAGGACGGCAAGGCGGAGCCGGAGCTCGTGCCCCTGCGGGGGGCGGCGGCCCGGATCGTGGAGGCGATGGAGGCCAGCCGGGAGGTGCCGACCGCGACCTCGGTGCGGACGGTGCCGGCGCGGCTGCTGGAGGTCAACCGCAGCGTCCTCAACGGGCACCTGCGCCGCCGCCAGGGTGGCAAGGTCAGCTTCACCCACATGATCGCCTACGCCGTGGTCAAGGCCCTTGAGGCCGTCCCGGTCATGACCACCATGTACCGCGAGGTCGACGGCAAGCCCAACGCGGCCCGGCCGGCCCACGTCAACCTCGGCCTGGCCGTCGACACCCGCCGCCCCGACGGCTCCCGGACCCTGCTGGTGCCCAACATCAAGCAGGCCGACACCCTCGACTTCGCCGCCTTCGTCCGCGCCTACGAGGAGATCATCGCCAAGGTCAAGGCGAACAAGCTGACCGTGCAGGACTTCGCCGACACCACCCTGACGATCACCAACCCGGGCACGATCGGCACCGTGCTGTCGGTCCCCCGCCTGATGGCCGGCCAGTCGGCCATCATCGGCGTCGGCGCCATCGACTACCCGGCCGAGTACCAGGGCGCCGACCCCGACACCCTGGCCGGCATGGGCATCGGCAAGGTCATCACCCTGACCTCGACCTACGACCACCGGGTCATCCAGGGGGCCGAGAGCGGCGAGTTCCTGGCCCGGCTGCACCGGCTGCTGCTGGGCGCGGACGACTTCTACGCCGACCTGTTCCGGGCCATGACCGTCCCGTACGTGCCCGTCCAGTGGCACAAGGACGAGAAGCCGAGCGAGGACTCCCTCGACAGCGTGGAGAAGCAGGCCCGGGTGCTCCAGCTGATCAACCTGTACCGGGTCAGGGGCCACCTGATCGCCAACCTGGACCCGCTCAAGGCCAAGCCGCCCCAGATGCACCCCGAGCTCGACCCGGCCAGCTACGGCTTCACCATCTGGGACCTGGAGCGCCGCTTCGTCACCGGCGGGCTGGCCGGCCAGCGCGAGCTGCCCCTCGGCGAGATCCTGCACATCCTGCGCGACGCCTACTGCCGCACCGGCACCGTCGAGTACATGCACAACGCCCACACCGACGAGAAGCAGTGGATCCAGGAGCACGTCGAGGGCGTCCCCCAGGAGCTGCCCAAGGACGACCAGCTCCAGATCCTGCACAAGCTCAGCGAGGCCGAGGCGTTCGAGCGCTTCCTGCACAACAAGTACACCGGCCACAAGCGCTTCAGCCTCGAGGGGGGCGAGAGCCTCATCCCGATGCTGGACGCCGTCCTCGACGAGGCGGCCGACGCCGGCATGGAGGGCGCGGTCATCGGCATGAGCCACCGCGGCCGCCTCAACGTGCTCGCCAACACCGTCGGCAAGAGCTACGGGGAGATCTTCGGCGAGTTCGAGGGCAACCTCGACCCGACCCTCACCCAGGGCTCGGGCGACGTGAAGTACCACCTGGGCGCCGTCGGCAAGCACGTGGCCCGCTCCGGCCGGGAGGTACGGGTCGAGGTCGCCTCCAACCCCAGCCACCTGGAGGCGGTCAACCCGGTGGTCGAGGGGATCGCCCGGGCCAAGCAGGACCAGCTCGACCGGGGCGAGGAGGCGCCGGTGCTGCCGATCCTGATCCACGGCGACGCCGCCTTCGCCGGCCAGGGGGTGGTGGCCGAGACCCTCAACCTGTCCCAGCTGCGCGGCTACCGCACCGGCGGCACCGTCCACATCGTCGTCAACAACCAGGTCGGGTTCACCACCAGCCCCGACTACGGCCGCTCCTCCACCTACGCCACCGACGTGGCCAAGATGATCCAGGCGCCCATCTTCCATGTGAACGGCGACGACCCCGAGGCCTGCGTGCGCGTGGCCCGCCTGGCCTTCGCCTTCCGGCAGGCGTTCAAGAAGGACGTCGTCATCGACATGTGGTGCTACCGGCGCTACGGCCACAACGAGGCCGACGAGCCGTCGTTCACCCAGCCGCTGATGTACGAGCGGATCAAGAACCGCCGGCCGGTCCGCAAGCTCTACACCGAGGCGCTGGTCAACCGGGGCGACCTCACCATCGAGGACGCCGAGCGGTCGCTGGAGGCGTTCCGCCAGCGGCTCCAGCAGGCCTTCGACGACACCCACGACGAGGAGAGCGGCCAGGTGGCCAAGGTCGAGCTGGAGCGGCCGGCCCCGATGGCCACCGACCCGGCCGTCGACACCACCGTGGACCGCCAGACCCTGGACCAGCTGCTGGTCAAGCTGACCACCGTCCCCGAGGGCTTCAACACCCACCCCAAGCTGGTCCGGTGGCTGGAGCAGCGGGCCGGGGCGCTGGAGCGCAACGCCGTCGACTGGGCCCTGGGCGAGGCCCTGGCCTTCGGGTCGCTGCTCCAGGAGGGCCGCACCATCCGGCTGTCCGGCCAGGACACCCGGCGGGGCACCTTCAGCCAGCGCCACTCGGTGCTGGTCGACCAGCAGACCGGCGAGCAGTACATCCCGCTGGCCAACCTGGGCGAGGGCCAGGGCAAGTTCTTCGTCTACGACAGCCTGCTCAGCGAGTTCGCGGCCATGGGCTTCGAGTACGGCTACTCGGTGGCCAACCCCGAGGCCCTGGT
>Ga0081538_10002886_pt1 | contig 16414 bp, 20 predicted proteins | sample TabmetS5T2R1_FD_71022 | JGI IMG/M metagenome (GOLD analysis project Ga0081538, IMG submission 71022) | Tabebuia heterophylla rhizosphere microbial communities from the University of Puerto Rico - S5T2R1 | ecosystem: Host-associated > Plants > Roots > Rhizosphere ... | reverse complement strand
GCTTGCGGCAAGGCGGGGCGGCTCCCTTATGAAGACGTACGTCGCGACACCCGCTAACCGCGAGCGAAACTGGCTCGTGGTCGATGCGACCGGGCAGACGCTCGGGCGCCTCGCCACGCGGATCGCCGACGCCCTGCGCGGCAAGCGCAAGCCGGAGTACACGCCCCACGTGGACGTGGGCGACTTCGTGATCGTGGTGAACGCCGAGAAGATCTCAGTGACGGGCAACAAGCGCGAGGAGAAGCGCTACTACAGGCACTCGGGCTACCCGGGCGGCCTGCGCAGCCGCACGCTCGACGAGATGCTCGAACGGCGGCCCGAGGAGGTCATCCGGCTGGCGGTGAAGGGGATGCTGCCCCGCAACCGCCTCGGCCGGGCGCAGCTTCGCAAGCTGAAGATCTACGCCGGCCCCGACCATCCGCACGCCGCGCAGAAGCCCGAGCCGATGGAGGTGCCGAGTTGATGGCGGAGGAGCGGGACGACCTGCCGCAGGAGCCCGAGGAGGACCGCGAGGCGATCGGTCCCGAGATCGAGGGCATGGAGGAGCTCGCCGCGCAGGCCGCCGGGCCAGCCGAGGGCGAGGAGCCCGCAGCCGAGGAGGAGCCCGCCGCCCCCGCCGAGGAGGAGCCCCCTCCGGAGCCCGCCGCCGCAGCCGAGGAGGAGCCCGTCGCCGATGCGGAGGAGCCGCGGGCCGAGCCCGGGGAGGCGGCCGAGCCCCCGCGCGAGCGCCGCCCCCGCCGTGCCGACCGGCCGGACGAGCCCGAGGAGGAGGTCATCCCGGGCATGCACCTCGAGCCGGACCTGGTGCTCGAGGAGGGTCCGCGCGAGGAGAGCGAGTACGCCCAGTACGCCGAGGCGGAGGACTACGCGGGCGCGGTGCCGGTCGAGGAGGAAGAGGAGGCCGCGGAGGCGCCTGCGGAGCCCGAGCCGGTCGTCCACACTCCGCTGGACCTCGCCGCCGACGCCCGTTACGCCGCCACCGGCAAGCGCAAGAGCGCGGTGGCCCGTGTGATCCTCAGGCCGGGCGAGGGCACGTACCAGATCAACGGGCGCCACCTGGACGAGTACTTCCCGCGCGTGAGGCTTCAGCGCATGGCGCGCCAGCCCCTCGAGGCGGCGGGCTACCAGACCCGCATGGACGTCGTCGCGCGCATCCACGGCGGCGGCGTCTCGGCCCAGGCGACCGCGCTCCGCCATGGCATCGCCCGCGCGCTGGTCGAGGCCGACCCTGCCCTGCGCGGCGAGCTGAAGCGCCGCGGCTACCTCACGCGCGACCCGCGGGTGAAGGAGCGGAAGAAGGCCGGCCTGAAGAAGGCCCGCAAGCGGCCGCAGTTCTCGAAGCGGTAGGCCCAGCCCGTGGGAAGGCTGTTCGGCACCGACGGTGTCCGCGGTGTCGCCGGTCAGTTCCTGACTGCCGAGCTGGCCACCGCGCTCGGCCGCGCCGCCACGCGTACGTCGCGCGCGGATGTGCCCCAGGTCTTGATCGTGCGCGACACCCGCGAGTCGGGGGAGATGCTCGAGGCGGCCCTCGCCGCCGGCGTGGCCTCCGCCGGCGGGCACGCGCTCCTCGGCGGCGTGCTTCCCACCCCCGGCGCGTCGGTGCTTGCGCTGCGCTTCGGGTTCGACCTGGCGGCGGTCGTGTCGGCCTCGCACAACCCGTACGCCGACAACGGGATCAAGTTCTTCGGCCCGGCGGGCACCAAGATCGACGACGAGCAGGAGGCCGAGATCGAGCGCATCCTCGACGAGCGCGGTGGGGAGCGGATGGGGCGCGTTCGCGAGCTGCACGGTGCCGGCGGCGACTACCTGCGCGAGCTCGAGACCCGCTTCGCCGGCCTCGACCTGTCGGGACGGCGGGTCCTCCTCGACTGCGCCAACGGAGCGACCTACCGGGTCGCGCCCGAGATCTTCCGCCGGCTCGGGGCAGACGTCGGCGCTATCGCGGTGGAGCCGGACGGCCGCAACATCAATCACGGCTGCGGCTCCACGCACATCGCGGAGCTCGCCGCGGGCATGGACGGCTATGACGTCGGCTTCGCGTTCGACGGGGACGGGGACCGCGTGCTGGCGGTCGACCGCAACGGGGTCGTGGTGGACGGCGACGAGCTGATGGCGCTCGCGGCTCTCCACCTGCGCGCGCGGGACCGCCTGCCCGGCGGCGGGGTGGCGGTCACCGTCATGACGAACTTCGGCTTCCACCGTGCCATGCGCGAGCAGGGCGTGGAGGTGGCCACCACGCCGGTGGGCGACCGGCACGTGCTCGCTGAGCTGCTCGAGCGCGGCTGGGCGCTCGGAGGAGAGCAGTCGGGACACATCATCGACACCGGCTTCGTGCCCGCCGGCGACGGCACCGCGGCCGCACTCCTCGCGCTCGAGGCGCTCGGCGACCGCGACCTCACCGAGCGCGACGCCATGGAGAAGCTGCCGCAGCGGCTCGTGAACGTCCGGGTGGCGGATCGCGAGGCGCTCGAGGGGGCCGACGACGTGTGGCGCGCGGTCGAGGAGGAGTCGGCCCGGCTCGAGGGCCGCGGCCGCGTGCTCGTCCGCCCCTCCGGGACGGAGCCGCTCGTGCGCGTGATGGTGGAGGCGCCGGGTGAGGACGAGTGCAAGGACATCGCCGGACGCCTGGCGAATCTCGTCGAAACGCGGCTAGGCTGATCCCCCCGGATATGTGCGGAATCATCGGATACGTGGGGCCGCGCGAATGCCGCGACCTCCTGATGGAGGGGCTGCGCCGGCTCGAGTACCGCGGCTACGACTCCGCCGGCCTGTCGCTGCTCGTGAACGGCGAGGTCGGGACCGTGCATGCGGTCGGCAACCTCGACCGGCTGAGCGACGCGGTTGCCGGCACCAACGGCGACCTACGGGGCTCGACCGGAATCGGTCACACGCGCTGGGCCACGCATGGCCGCGTGACCGAGGCGAACGCGCACCCGCACTGGGACACGTCCGGGCGCGTGCACATCGTGGTGAACGGGATCGTGGAGAACTGGACCGATCTGCGCGACCGCCTCGTCGCGGAGGGCGCGGAGTTCACCTCGGAGACCGATGCCGAGGTGGTCGCGCACCTGATCGCGCACCACTTGAAGGGCACGGACCTTGCCGAGGCCGTTCGGCTTGCCTACAACGAGCTGCGCGGCCACTACGCCTTCGTGGCGATGTCGGCCGATCACCCCGAGGTCCTGGTGGGCGCCCGGAAGGAGTGCCCGCTCGTGGTCGGGCTGGGCGAGGGGGAGAGCTTCATCGCCTCCGCCATCCCCGCCTTCCTGGCGGAGACCCGCCGGGTGCAGCTGGTCGAGAACGACGAGATCGTCGAGATCACGCCCGAGGGCGCCCGCTTCATCGAGCCGGCCGAGGGCGGCCCGATCGAGCGCGAGGTCGCCGAGGTCGACTGGGACGCCGAGGAAGCGGAAAAGGGCGGCTTCGAGACGTTCATGCTCAAGGAGATCCACGAGCAGGCCGACGCCGTGGCCGACACCCTCGCCGGCCGTCTGCTGGGCGACGGCGTCGAACTGGGCGACATCGGGATCTCCGACGACTTCCTGCGCTCGGTCCGCCGCGTCGTGATCGTGGCGTGCGGCACCTCGTATCACGCCGGCTTGGTGGGGCGCTATGCGATCGAGTGGTGGTCGCGCGTGCCGGTGGAGATGGACATCGCCTCGGAGTTCCGCTACCGCAACCCGGTGGTGGGTGAGGGCGATCTCGTGATCGGCATCTCACAGTCCGGCGAGACGGCGGACACGCTCGCCGCGATGCGCCTCGCGCGCGAGCGGGGCGCGAAGGTGCTCGCGGTCACCAACGTCATGGGGAGCCAGGCCACGCGCGACTCGGATGGCGTGATCTTCACGCGCGCGGGCCTCGAGATCGGCGTCGCGGCGACCAAGACCTTCGTGGCGCAGGTGGCGGTCATGCAGCTGTTCGCGCTCAAGCTCGCCGGGCTGCACGACACGCTCGAGCCTGAGGTGATGCGCAAGCTGACCACCGAGCTGCGCGAGATGCCGCGGCTGATGGGACGCATGCTCGAGGAGATCGACGAGCCGGTGCGCGTGATCGCGGGGCACTGGAAGGACGCGGGCTTCTTCCTCTACCTCGGCCGTCACGTGGGGCTGTCGATATGTCTCGAGGGGGCTCTAAAGCTCAAGGAGATCTCCTACGTCCCGACCGACGCCTACGCGGCCGGGGAGATGAAGCACGGGCCGATCGCGCTCCTCGACGAGCGGACCCCGGTCGTCTGCGTGGCGACCGACTCGCCCGTGCTCGAGAAGGTCGCCTCGAACATCGCCGAGGTCCGAGCCCGTGGCGCCCACGTGATCGCGGTCGTGACCGAGGGGACGCACGTGGAGGCCGAGGAAACCGTCTCGATTCCGCGCACGGACTGGCTTCTCCAGCCGATCATGGCGATCGTGCCCCTGCAGCTGCTGGCCTACCACATCGCCCGCGCACGCGGGCTGAACGTGGATCAGCCGCGGAACCTGGCGAAGACCGTCACGGTCGAATAGGGGTCCCCCGAGGAAAGATTGGGGTTGGGGGTAGGGAAAGCCCCGATGTGCGGGGACTCCGCATGGCGGATGCTGGCGCCATGAACCAGATCGACACCTATGCCCCCTCCTTCGACGCCACCGAGACCCGTGTGGCGCTCGTCGATGCCGCTCCCGAGACCGTGCTCGCTGCTGCCGAGCGCGTGGACGTGGCGCGCACCGTCGTACAGGCGATCGAGGCGCTCGGCCTCGGTGACCGTCTCGCCCTCGCCCCCGCTCGCCTTGCGGCCGGAAGCCGCGAGCACGTCTACGGGATGGCCTGGCGGGTGGACGGAGATCCCGCCGAGACGGTCCACCCGCAACAGCTCAGGGCCTTCGACGACCGCGGATACGTGAAGGTCTTCTGGAACGTGCGGGTCGAGGCCGGCAGCGAGACCGGAAGCCTGCTCTCGACGACGAGCCGCGTCGTCTCCACCGACGACGAGTCCCGCGAGCGGCTGGACGCCGCCTGGAGCGTCTTCGGCCCGGTCGCGACCGCGCTCGCCGCGCGTGCGATCACGGCGGTGAAGGAGCTCTCCGAGTCGGACGAGCTGCCTGCGGTCGGCGCCCTCCACATTCCCGCCGGACACAGGCGCGGATCGGGCCTCGCGGTGGCCGCCTGACCGATCGGGCACCATCCCGCCCCATGGCATATGACGAGGACCTCGCAAGTCGAATCCGCGAGCTAATGGCCGGCGAAGCCGGCGTCACCGAGAAGCAGATGTTCGGTGGCCTGGCGTTTCTGATCGGCGGGAACATGTCGGTGGCGGCCAGCGGTCAAGGCGGCCTCTTGGTGCGGGTCGACCCTGAGGACACCGAAGCGCTCCTCGAAAAGCCACACGCGCAACCGTTCGAGATGAGGGGTCGCGGCATGCGCGGGTGGCTCAGGGTCGACCCGCAGGGCGTGCGCACCAAGCGGCAGCTCACGCCGTGGGTCAAGCGTGGCGTGCAGTACGCGCGCTCGCTGCCTCCGAAGGGCTGACGCCGCCCGAGTGGGCGCTCGCCAGCCGCCACAGCGCCAGCGCGCCGACCAGCAGCCCGAAGTCGCGTAGGGCGATGTCCGCGTAGCCGCCGACCAGCAGCAGGCTGACGATGATGCCGCCGAGCCAGGCGGCCACGAGCAGGCCGCCGAAGCGCGGCGTCACGGCGACCACGAGGCCCGCGGCGATCTCCACCGCGCCGACGATGTACATCGCGTCCGACGCGCTGCCGGGGATCAGGTCGTTGAACTCCGGGGCGAGGTACTTCGGCCAGTCGCTGATCATGACCTCGGCGAACTTGTCGAGGCCGAACAGGATCGGCGCGACCGTGAACGCGATCCGCAGCAGCATGAATGCCTGGGCAGCGGGGTCGCTGCGAAGCTCGCTCGCAGCGGGCAGCGGGACAGGCCTGAGGGTGGATGCAAATGAGTTGGTCATGTCCCGTTCGCGCCGCCGGCGGCGCGTTCCTTACGCGGGCTGATCGCCGCCGCCGACGAGCTCGCGCAGGCTCTCGTACTCCTCGTGGCAGGCGGGGCAGCCGTCGAGGTGCGGGCGCATGCCGGGAATCCGCTCGTCCGCGGCCTCGCCCTGCAGCTCGAGCTCCACGTATTCGTCGAGCTTGTCGAAGCACTCGTCGCAGAGCAGCTCCGGCTGCGCCGGTCCGAGGATGCGCTTGAGGGTCTTGTCGGTGGGCTGGTTCTCCATCGTTCTTCCTCTAGGTCGTCTCGATCTCGAAGCCCTTGTCGGCGAGCGCGGCGCGCAGCTTCTGGCGGGCGTCGTGGAGCGCCTTGTAGAGCGCGTTGCGGTTGGTTCCGAGGCGCTCGGCGAGGACATCGATGGGCACGCCGTCGATCGCCAGCGCGACCAGGACCTCGCGCTGGCGGGGCGTGAGGTCCTCGCCGATGGACTCCGACAGGGCGTGCAGCAGCTCGCCCTGCTCGACCGCCGCTTCCAGGTCCGCCGTGGATTGCCCGATCCGGGTCCATGAGTCCGAGTCGAGCACCACCTCCCGCTCCTGCCAGGCACGCTTGCGCAGCCGGACGCCCGCCTCGAGGAGGGCGAACTTGTAGGCCCAGGTGGTGAAGCGGCTGGCGCCGCGGAAGTCGCCGAGCTTCGCCAGCACCGCCACGAGGGCGTCGTTGGCGGCCTGCATGGCGATGTCGTCGAGCTCCTCTCCGCGCACGTGAGCGAGGCTCGCGCGGCGGCGCGAGACCTCGAAGCGGGCGGCGCGGAGCAGCAGATCGTGCAGGCGTTCGACGGCCTGGTCCCGGCTCGGGTTTTCTGCCCGCAGCGCATCGAGCCAAGCCGTCGAGTCGCACGACTCGGAGAGCAGGGTGGAGCGTTCCAAAGTGGCTTCCACACCTTATTTGCGACACGCGACGAGCGACCCTTACGTCCCGACGTAAGGACGAGGCCGCACCTGTCGCTAAGCGATGTGTGACCCACTTGATCGCAGTCGAAGCAGCCGCCGAACCAGGCGTCGACCTCGCCGCGGCCGAGCGCGCGGCCGGCGAGCTGCTCACGGCGCTCGGCGCCGACCTGACCGACGAGAGCCTGCGCGACACGCCGGCGCGCGTGGCGCGCCTCTACAGCGAGCTCCTCACTCCGGCGCCGTTCGACGCCACGACCTTCCCCAACGACGGCGGCTACGACGAGCTGGTGGTCGCCCGCGCGATCCCCTTTCACTCGCTCTGCGAGCACCACCTGCTGCCGTTCGTCGGCGTGGCCCACGTGGGCTACCTGCCGGGCGAGCGGATCCTCGGGCTCTCCAAGCTCGCCCGGGTGGTCGATCACTTCGCCCGCGCGCTCCAGGTGCAGGAGCGGCTCACGACCCAGATCGAGCGCTGGCTTCGAAGGGAGCTGGAGCCCAAGGGCGTCGGAGTGGTGATCGAGGCAGAGCACCTCTGCATGTCCCTACGCGGCGTGCAGAAGCCGGGGGCCACGACCGTCACCTCCGCTCTTCACGGGCTCGTGCGCGACGACCCGCGCACCCGTCAGGAGTTCCTCGCACTGACAGGAAGGACAAACGCATGATCTCCATCTGGCTCGACACCCTGTCCCGGGACCTGATCGAGGACGGCGGCCTCGCCACCCTCATGACGGAGCGCGGCGTGAGCGGGGCGACATCGAACCCGACCATCTTCGCCAAGGCGATGAGCGGCTCGGACCGCTACGACGGCCAGCTCCGCGCGGAGCTCGAGGCCGGCGTGGACGATCCTCGCGAGCTGTTCCTGGCGCTCGCGCTGGAGGACGTGCGCAGGGCCGCCGCCATGATGCGGCCGATCCACGAAACCGGCCACGACGGATTCGTGTCGCTGGAGGTCACCCCCGATGTGGCCTACGACACCGAGGCGACCATCGAGCAGGCGCTCGAGCTGTGGCGCCGGCTCGACGCCCCGAACGTGATGATCAAGGTGCCCGCCACCGAGCCGGGCGTCGCCGCGATCGAGGAGCTCACCGCTCGCGGCGTGAACGTGAACGTCACGCTGCTGTTCGCCGTCTCGCGCTACGAGCAGGTGATCGAGGCGTACATCCGCGGGCTCGAGCGGCGGGCCCGCGCCGACGAGCCGCTCACCGGGATCAGCTCGGTCGCCTCGTTCTTCGTCTCGAGGGTGGACGCCAAGGCGGACGGCCGCCTCCCCGAGGGGTCGCCGCTGCGCGGCCGGATCGGGATCGCGAACGCGCGCGCCGCGTACGGGGTCTACGAGGAGCGCTTCGCCGGGCCGCGATGGGATCGGCTCGCCGGGCTCGGCGCCCGGCCGCAGCGCCCGCTGTGGGCGAGCACGGCGCCGAAGGACCCCGCCTACCGCGACGTCGTCTACCTGGAGCAGCTCGCCCTGCCCGGGACGATCCTGACCGTCCCGGAGGCGACGCTCCACGCGTTCGCCGACCACGGCGATCTCAGCAGGATGGAGGCGTTCGACCTCCAAGCCGCCGAGCGCGCGCTCCGCGACGCGCCGGTGGACCTGGCCGCGATCACGAGCGAGCTGGAGCGGGAGGGTGTCGAGGCCTTCTGCCGCTCGTACGGCGAGCTGCTCGACGCCATCGCCCAGCGCATCGAGGATCTCCACGGCGCATCGGTGCTGTAGTAGTACGGTCCGCTCGTGCCAGCGGCTACGAGCGTCAGGAAGCGCGTCGTCGAGACGTACATCGAGGGGTTCCGGACCGGTGATCACGAGACGATCCTCGGCTGCCTCACCGATGACGTCACCTGGGACATGCCGCCCTACTTCGCGCTCAGCGGCAGGGCCGCCTTCGAGGGCGCGATCGAGAACGACGCCACGCCGGGGCTGCCGGACATCCGGCTGACTCGGCTCGTCGAGGAGGGCGATGTCGTGATCGCCGAGGGCGGTGTGCGGGCTGCCCTGAAGGCGGGTGGGCAGATCGACGCGCTGTTCTGCGACGTGTTCCAGTTCCGGGACGACAAGATCTGCCGCCTCGTGACCTACCAGGTCGACAGGCACCCCGGCGACCAGACCCGCCGCGCGTTCGAGGCGTGACCGGCGGCGTGGGCATCGACCTCCTCGAAGTCGAGCGGCTCGAGCGGGCGCTCCAGCGCAGGCCGCGGCTGGCCGAGCGGCTGTTCAGCGACGCCGAGCGGGAGTACGCGTCCACGCGGGCGCGCCCGGTCATGCACCTGGCCGCGCGGTTCTGCGCCAAGGAGGCGGTGGCGAAGGCGCTCGGGCTGACCGCGTGGAGCTTTCGCGACGTCGAGGTGATCGCCACGGCGGCGGCCCCGGAGGTGCGGCTGAGCGGGCGCGCGGCCGAGCGGGCCGCCGAGCTCGGCGTGTCGGCCAGCGTCTCGCTCACGCACACGGCGGGGATGGCCGCCGCGGTCGCGGTGCTGCGGTGAGGGACTGGCTCGACCCGCTCTTCGACTCCGCCGAGATGCGCGCCGCCGACGCCTGGGCGATCGAGGAGCAGGGGGTGCCCTCGCTCGACCTGATGGAGCGCGCGGGTGCCGGCCTGGCGCGGGTGACCGCATCGGTGGCAAAGCCCGGACCGTTCCGCGTCGTGGTAGGCAAGGGCAACAACGGCGGCGACGGCCTTGTGGTGGCCCGGCTGCTTCGCGAGGACGGCTACGACGTGGACGTGCTCGCGGCCGCCGACCCGAACGATCTCCGCGGCGACGCGCGCGTCAACCTGGAGCGCCTGCCGGGGGCCCCGCCGGAGCCCTTCGCGCCCGAGCGCCTCGATGGTTCGGGGGCAGTGGTGGACGCGCTCCTCGGCACCGGGTTCGAGGGCTCGCCGCGCGAGCCGGTCGCCTCTGCCATCGCGGGCATCAACGCACAGGACGCTCCGGTCGTGGCCTGCGACGTCCCCTCCGGCGTGAACGCCGCCACCGGCGAGGTGGAGGGCGAGGCGGTGCGTGCAGCCGCGACCGCCACGTTCCACGGCCCCAAGGTCGGGCTCTGCGTCGAGCCCGGAAAGGGCCACGCCGGGCACGTCGAGACGATCGAGATCGGCCTCCCGCGCGGCGCGCCGGCGGCGGAGCGGGCCGGGCTGATCACCGAGCGGGTGCTCGACCTCTATCCGCGCCGCGAGCGGAGCGGCTCGAAGTTCAGCTCGGGCGTGGTCGTGGTGGCGGGCGGCTCGCTCGGCCTCACCGGCGCGCCCACCATGGCCGCCCGCTCAGCGCAGCGGGCCGGCGCCGGCTATGTGCAGGTGGCCGTCCCCGGGCCGGTGCAGCAGGCCGTCGACCTCCGCTTGCTCGAGCAGATGAGCCGTGGCCTGCCGGACGCCGACGGCTTCCACACGCCGGCAGGGGTGCAGGTCGTGGAGGAGATGGCCGAGCGCGCCGGGGCGGTGGTGCTCGGGCCCGGCCTCGGCCGCGACGACGGCGCCGTCGAGTTCGCCCGCGGGGTGGCGCGGAACGTGACCGCTCCGCTCCTGGTGGACGCGGACGGCCTGAACGCTCACGCCGGCCGGCTCGAGCTGTTCCGCGACCGCGAGGCGCCGACCGTGCTCACGCCGCACGAGGGCGAGCTCGGCCGCCTCCTTGAGCGCGACTCGAAGGAGGTGGCGCGGCAGCGGCTCGCCTGCGTCCGCGAGGCCGCCGAGCGAAGCCGGGCGGTCGTGCTGCTGAAGGGGGACGACACGATCGTGGCGTTGCCGAACGGCGCGGTCGCGGTGAACCCGGGCGGGACGCCCGCGCTGGCCACGGCGGGCACCGGCGACGTGCTCTCCGGCCTGATCGGCGCGCTCCTGGCAAAGGGCCTCGACCCGTTCGAAGCCGCGTGCCTCGGCGCGCTCGCGCATGCGCTCGCGGCCCGAGCCGCCGCCGAGAGCTGGGGGGCCGACCACGTGATGGCCGGCGACGTGATCGACGCCCTGCCCCACGGCCTCACGCTCCGATAGCCTCAGGCCGCCCATGGCCGAGTTCGTGCGCGACATCATGGATCCGGATCCCGCGACGGTGCAGCCGGACAGCCCGGTCGAGGACGTGGTGCGGACGCTGCGCGAGAACGAGCTGCCCGGCGTGCCGGTGGTGGACGACGAGGGGAGCGTCGTGGGGATCGTCACCGAGGCCGACCTCGTGCTGCCCGACGACGAGGGCGACCTGCACATCCCGCACTACATCAACCTCTTCGGCGGCACGGTGTTCCTCGAGCCGCTCAGCCGCTTCGAGACCCGCCTGCGGAAGGCCTTCGCCTCGAAGGCCGAGGACATGATGACCGCCGACCCCGAGACGGTCAGTCCCGACACGACCGTACGCGAGGCGGCGCGCATCATCCACGAGTCGGGTCACAACCGCCTGCCCGTGGTGGAAGACGGGCGTCTCGTCGGCGTGGTCACGCGCGTCGACGTGCTCGGAGCGCTAGCAGCTTGAAAATGGCCGAGCGCGCGCTCGCCCGGGTCGACCTCGGTGCGATCGAGCGCAACTGCGCCCGCCTCCCGAAGCCGCTCTGCGCCGTTGTCAAGGCGGACGGCTACGGGCACGGCCCGGTCGCGCCGGCGGCGCTCGCCGGCGGGGCCACCTGGCTGGCGGTGGCCACGGCCGCCGAGGCCGGCGAGCTACGCGAGCAGGGGGTCGACGCGCCGGTCCTGGTGATGGGCGCCCTCACCGCCGAGGAGGTCCGTATCGCCGCCGCCGCGGACGCCGACGTCGTCGCGTGGAGCGAAGCGGTCGCGGAGGCCGCCCCGCGTGTGCACGTGAAGCTCGACACCGGGATGGGCCGCCTCGGGACGAAGGACCGCGACCATGCGCTTCGCCTCGCGGCTCGCCCGAACGTCGTCGGCCTGATGACGCATTTCGCGACCGCGGACGAGCCGGACGACGACTTCTTCGGCGTGCAGCTGGAGGCGTTCCGCCAGTTCGTGGAGGACGTCGGCCGCGACGACCTGCTCGTTCACGCGGCCAACAGCGCCGCGGCGCTGCGCGACCCGGAGTCCCACTTCGACCTGGTCCGCTGCGGCATCGCGGTGTACGGCATGGACCCGTTCCACGAGGATCCCGCCGCCCACGGCCTCGAGCCGGCGCTGTCGCTTCACTCGTGGGTCGCCGCGGTGCGGCGCTTCGAGACCGGCGACACGGCCGGCTACGGCCGCCGCTGGGCGGCCGATGAGCGCTCCTGGGTCGCCACGGTGCCGATCGGGTATGGCGACGGCTGGCGGCGCGGGCTGACGAACGACTGCGACGTGCTGATCGGCGGTCGCCGCCATCCTCTCGTCGGCACCGTCAGCATGGACAACGTGACCGTGGCGCTGGGGCCGGACACGGACGTGAAGGTGGGGGACCCCGTGGTGCTGATCGGTCGCCAGGGGGAGGAGCGCATCCTGGCCGAGGAGGTGGCGCGCCGGCTCGGGACCATCAACTACGAGGTCACCACCGGCCTCCTCCCGCGGGTGCGCCGCGAGCACGTGCGGTGACGGACGCCTGGATCGTCGGCGGTGCGGTGCGCGACGAGCTGCTCGGGCGGCCCGTGCACGATCTCGACATCGCGGTGACGGCGGACCCGGAGCGCGTGGCCCGCGCCGTGGCGCAGGACCTGGGCGGGCCGGTGTTCAAGCTCTCGGGCGCGTTCGGGGCATGGAGGGTGATCGACAGGCGCGACGACCAGGTCCTCGACTTCGCGCCGCTCCAGGGCGAGACCATCGAAGAGGACCTCAGGCGGCGCGACTTCACCGTGAACGCGATGGCGAGGCCGGCCTCGGTGGAGGGGTCGTCGATCACCGCGGGCGAGTTGATCGACCCGCTCGGTGGCCGCGCCGACCTCGAGGCGCGCATGCTCCGCGTCCTCGGGCCCGGCGCCTACGACCGCGACCCGCTGCGTCCGCTTCGCCTGGCCCGCTTCGTGGCCGATCTCGGGTTCGCGCCCGACGCCGACACCGAGCGGCTCACAGCGGCCGCGGCGCCGCGCGTGCCGGAGGCCGCGGGCGAGCGGATCTTCGGCGAGCTGCGCCGGCTCGTGATCGCCGAAGGCGCGCTCGCCGGCCTCGAGCTCGCCGATCGGCTGGGTCTCCTGCGCGCGGTTCTCCCCGAGCTGGCGGCGCTGCACGACGTCGAGCAGAGCAGCTACCACCACCTCGACGTCTACAACCACACGATCGAGGTGCTGGCCCGCCAGATCGAGCTCGAGGGGCGCCTCGACGAGCTGTTCGGCGCCGACGCGACACGACTACGGCGAATCCTCGATGAGCCCCTGGCGGACGAGCTCACGCGCGCTCAGGCGCTTCGCCTCGGTGCCCTCGTGCACGACATCGGCAAGCCGGAGACGCGCGGCGTGCTTCCGGAGGGCCGCGTCACCTTCATCGGCCACGACAAGGTCGGCGAGCGGATGGTGCGCGCGGTCTCCCGGCGGCTGCGGACCAGCGAGCGGCTGTCCCGCTTTCTCGAGGGCCTCACCCGCCACCACCTGGCGCTCGGCTTCCTCGTGCACGAGCGGCCGCTCGACAGGCGGCAGGTCTACCGCTACCTCGTCAGCACGAGCCCCGTGGAGGTCGAGGTCACGCTGCTCTCCTGCGCCGACCGGCTCGCAACCCGGGGCCGCCGGGCCGGCGAGGCCACCGGCCCGCACCTCGAGCTCGCCGCCGAGCTGATGCACGCGGCGCTCGACTGGCGCGAGCAGGGACCGCCGTCCGTGCCCGTCCGCGGCGACGAGCTCGCCCGCGAGGTGGGCATCCTGCCCGGCCCAGAGCTGGGGCGCCTGCTCGGCGAGCTCGCCGAGGCCGTCTATGCGGGGGAGGTCGAGAACCGCGAGCAAGCCGTCGAGCTCGGGCGTAGGCTGGCCCCGTGATAGTCGACTGCGCCGTGTACGAGGAAGGACGCCGCCGCGACGGCGCGATGCCCGTGCACGAGGCGATGGAGGCCTGCCGCGAGCCGGGCGCCTTCACCTGGATCGGCCTGTACGAGCCCACCGAGGAGGAGTTCGACTCGATCCGGCGCGAGTTCGATCTGCACGAGCTCGCGGTGGAGGACGCCATTCACGCCCACCAACGGCCGAAGATCGAGGTGTACGGGGACATGGTCTTCATCGTGCTGAAGACCGCGCGCTACGTCGATCCGACCGAGGTGATCACGCTGGGCGAGATCCTGATCTTCCTCGGCGACGACTTCATCATCACCGTTCGACACGGCGAGGCGAGCGATCTGCATCCCGTGCGCATCGAGCTTGAGCGGGAGCCGGAGCTGCTCGCGCATGGTCCGGGCGCCGTCCTCCACGCGATCGTCGACCGCGTCGTCGACGACTACGGCCCGGCGATCGCCGGCCTCGGGGAGGACATCGACGAGATCGAGAACCAGGTCTTCTCGAACGATCGCGACAACCCGGCCGAGCGCATCTACAGGCTCAAGCGCGAGGTACTCGCCTTCGAGCACGCCGCTGGTCCGCTCGTGGACCCGGTCGACCGTCTGGCGCGCGGCCACTACGAGGTGATCCACCCCGAGGTGCGCGCCTACTTCCGCGACGTGAACGACCACCTCCTGCGCGCGCACGAGCAGTTGGAGAACTACCGCGACCTGCTGACCAGCATCCTCACCGCCAACCTGGCGCAGGTGACCGTTCGCCAGAACTCGGACGTGCGCAAGATCTCAGCGATCGTCGCGATCCTCGCCGTGCCGACGATGATCGCCGGCATCTACGGGATGAACTTCGAGCACATGCCCGAGCTCGGCTGGACCTTCGGCTATCCGCTGGTGGTCGGGGTCATGGCCGTGGTCTGCTTCACGCTGTACCGCTACTTCAAGCGCATCGGCTGGCTGTAGCCTCCGCCGCCATGGCTGACGACTGCATCTTCTGCAAAATCGTGGCGGGCGAGCTGCCCGCCGAGATCGTCCAGGAGGACGAGCACACGGTGGCGTTCATGGACCTCAATCCGTGGACGCGCGGGCACGCCCTCGTCGTGCCGCGCAACCACTCGCGCAACCTCTACGAAGCGCCGGAGGAGGACCTCCGGAAGGCCGCCGATGCGTCCAAGCGGCTGGCGCTCACCATGCGCGACAGGCTCGGCTGCGACGGCGTCAACCTCCTCAACTGCTGCGAGCCCTCCGCCTGGCAGACCGTCTTCCACCTGCACGTCCACGTCATCCCGCGCTACGACGACGATCCGCTCCAGCTGCCGGTGCGCCCCCGCGAAGCTGATCGCGACGCGCTGTCCAAGGTGGCCGCGGAGCTCCGTGGTGGGTGAGCACGCGCGGCTCGAGCGCCACGGCGACGTCGGCGTGCTCGTGCTCGACGACCCGCCACTGAACCTGTTCGGGCGCGAGATGGTTGGCGACATCCTCGCCGCGCTGGACGAGGCGGACGACGTGCGCGCCCTCCTCGTGCGGGCGGAGGGGGAGTACTTCACGGGCGGCGCCGACGTGAACGTGTTCGACGGGCTCACCGGATCCGATGCCGAGCGCTTCGCGGAGGAGCTGCTCGCGATCACCCACCGCATCGAGGACCTGCCCTTCCCGACGCTCGCGTCGGTGCACGGCTTGTGCCTCACCGCGGGGCTCGAGCTCTCGCTCGCCTGCGACATGATCTGGGCGGCCGAGTCGGCTCGCTTCGGACTCGTGGAGGCGGTGGTCGGGCTCACGCCGCTGATGGGAGGCACGCAGCGCATGGCCGAGCGGGCCGGGCCGGCGCGGGCGCGTGAGTTCGTGATGAGCGCCGGGCTCTACGACGCGGCGACGCTCGAGCGCTGGAACGTGCTGAACAGGGTGCTGCCCGACGGCGAGCTGGCCGAGAAGTCGATGCGCTTCGCGGAGCGGCTGGCCGCGGGCCCCACGAGGGCGCACGGGGCGACGAAGCGCATCGTGCGCGCCTACCTGGAGCACGGCGTGCGCGGCGCGGACGAGCGCACGCCGAACATCGGCGCCCCGCTGTTCGAGACCGAGGACCTACGGGGTGCCGTGAAGACGTTCCTCTCTGAGGGGCCGGGCAAGGCGACGTTCAATGGCCGCTGACGAGGGTCTGCCAGCCCTGGTAGCGTCCCCCCTGTTGGGCCGGCACGGCCGGCGTAGTCATATGCAGGTGCATCGGGACTCGCAGTACCGGGCACACGCAGGAAGGGGCAGTAGCGTGCCTACTGGAACCGTCAAGTGGTTCAACGACGAGAAGGGCTACGGCTTCATCACTCCCGATGATGGGGACCGGGACCTCTTCGTCCACTACACCGGCATCGACGGTCAGGGCTTCAAGTCGCTCGCCGAGAACTCCAAGGTGGAGTACGAGGAGGAGACGGGCGACAAGGGACCGAAGGCGGTGAACGTACGCCTCATCTGAGGCGCAGTCGGCCGTGCCCAAGGAAGAGAAGATCGAGATGGAGGGCGAGATCGTCGAGGCTCTCCCGAACACGATGTTCAAGGTCCAGCTCGACAACGGGCACGAAGTCCTCGGACACATCTCCGGCAAGATGCGGCGCCATTACATCCGCATCTTGCCGGGTGACCGGGTCAAGATCGAGCTCTCCCCGTACGATCTCGACCGCGGG
>Ga0081538_10002885_pt1 | contig 16416 bp, 16 predicted proteins | sample TabmetS5T2R1_FD_71022 | JGI IMG/M metagenome (GOLD analysis project Ga0081538, IMG submission 71022) | Tabebuia heterophylla rhizosphere microbial communities from the University of Puerto Rico - S5T2R1 | ecosystem: Host-associated > Plants > Roots > Rhizosphere ... | reverse complement strand
TGCAACGCCCCACTCCGTGCTCCGCTACCCTCGCCGGTTATGGCGGCTCGCCCGGGACATAAACGGTCATGCCCTCGCGTAGCGGCCGCGGCCGAAGAAACGGTCCTTGTCGTCGTCCGAGGCGGTCTCGCGGGTCGACTTGACGGCAGCGACCTTGTCCAGCGCGGTCTTGACCGCCGGACGCTCGGCGATCGTCGTGAACCAGCGCGCCAGATTGGGGTTGTCCTCCCACTTCACGCCATGGGCATCGTGGTTGCGCGTCCACGGGAAGGTGGCAATGTCGGCGATCGAGTATTCGTCGCCGCCGAGAAAATTGGAGTGGCCGAGCCGCTCCTCCAGCACGGCGTAAAGCCGCTTCACCTCCGACGCGTAACGACTCATCGCGTAGTCGCTGCCGGTCTTGGGCGCGAACAGCTTGAAGTGGTTCCACTGGCCGAACATCGGGCCGATGCCGGTGAGCTGGATCATCAGCCATTGGATGACGTCATACCTCTTGGCCGTTTCCTTGGGCAGGAACTTGCCCGTCTTCTCGGCGAGATACAGCAGGATCGCGCCCGATTCGAACACCGTGTAGGGCTTGCGGCCCGGACCGTCGTGATCCACGATTGCCGGAATCTTGTTGTTCGGGTTGATCTTCAGGAATTCGGGCGAGAACTGGTCGCCCTTCCAGACGTCGATGAAAATCTCCTTGTAGGGAAGCCCGCATTCTTCCAGCATGATGTAGATCTTCTGCACGTTGGGACTGGTGAGCGCATAGAAATCGATCATGGCGATGCCTTTCGTTGGCGGAATGCCATTATTGGTACAAAAGGCGGAAGGCCCCAGCAAGCGGGCGATCGCCATGGCCGGAATTGTCGTGGCTTGCGCGGCCGCATCATCGGCGCCGGCGGCGGAGTTCTATGCCGGCAAGACCATCGAGATGATCGTTGGCAGCGACGTCGGCGGCGGCTACGACATCTACACGCGCGCGATTGCCCGCCATATCGGCCGCCACATTCCCGGCAATCCCACCGTCGTGGTCAAGAACATGCCGGGCGCGGGCAGCGGCCGCGCGGCGGCCTATCTCTACGCGGTGGCGCCGAAGGACGGGACCAGCCTGGCAGCCCTCTTCCCCGGCGTCGTGCTGTCGCCGCTGCTGGACGACCGCGTCGATGCGCCATTCGACCCGACCAAGTTCACCTATATCGGCACCGCCGACAGCGGCACCCGCGTCTGCGCGACCTTTCAAGGCTCGAAGACGAGGTCGTATGACGACGCGCTGGCGCACAAGACCAGGATGGGCGCGAGCGGGCTTGGCGCGTCGACCCGGGACTACGTGCTGTTCAAGAAGAAGACCACAGAGGTGAAGTTCGATCTGGTGATGGGCTACAAGGGCTCGGCCGACATCCTGCTCGCCATGGAGCGCGGCGAGGTCGACGGCCTGTGCGGCTGGGACTGGACGAGCGTGAAATCGCAGCGGCCCGACTGGCTGCGCGACGGGAAGCTCAACCTGCTGGTGCAGGTGGCGCTGGAGCCCGAGCCCGAGCTCACCAGCCGGGGCGTTCCGTCACTGTGGCCATACATCCGGCGGCAGGAAGACCGCAAGGCGGTGGAACTCATCGTCACGCAGCAGATGTTCCAGCGGCCCTATATGGCGGCCCCGGGCGTGCCGGCCGAGCAGGTAAGCACGCTGCGCACCGCGTTCGACGCCACCATGAAGGACGAGCAGTTTCGCGCCGATGCGGAAAAGTCCGGCATCGACATCAACCCGCTGTCGGGCGCAAGAGTGCAGCAGCTGGTGGAAGCGATCTACGCCACGCCGAAGGCAATCGTCGACCGCGCCAAGGAGGTTTTGAAGCCGTAGCGATGCGGTTCACAGCTTCTCCGCCAGGAACCGCAGCAGGCGCGGCGCCAGGAAGCCGGTGTAGCTCGTCGGCTCGTCGATCGGATCGTTCATCCAGTAATGGCCGGCACCGGTGAGGATCAAGCTGCGTGCAAAGAAGCCGGCCTGCTTCAGCGCCAGCAGGAAGGCATCGGTATTGGCCTGGCGATTGACCAGATCGTCCTCGGTTCCGCAGGCGAGGAAGACCGCCGTCTGGTTGTTGTCCAAGGTGGCGTAGCTGATCGGGGACGCGTCGAAATAGAGCCGGCGGTTCTCCATCGGCGACGCGCCGAGGAATTTTTCGATGTTGTTCTCGCGCGGGCCTGTGGCCTGGTAGCGCTGCCACATCTCCAGCACGTCGTAGACGCCATAGACCCCGACCAGCACCTTGACCTTCGTGCTCATGGCCGCATGGGCGTCCAGCGGATAGCCGTTCCGGAAGATGGCGGCCTCGCCGCCGAGCGCGGCCAGGGCCGCGATATTGGCGCCCGCCGAAGCGCCCATGAGGCCGACCCGATCGCCATCGAGCCGGAACTCGGTCGCGCTGCCGCGCGCGAACTGGACCGCGGCCAGCGCATCCTGCACCGCATGGGGAAAGGTCTTCTGCCCGGTCTTGGCCAGGCGGTAGCTGATCGCGAAAAGAGCATAGCCGCGCCCCGCCAGATAGGGCCCCCAATACTGGAAAACGCCGCGCGCGCCTTGCACCCAGCCGCCGCCGTGCAGCGCCACCAGAACGGGAAACGGGCCCGCCCCCTTGGGCACATAGAGGTCTCCCAAAAGCGCAATCCCGTCATGCGTGGCATAGGTCAGCCCCGGCCGGATATCGACCTCGTTTTTTTCGCCCGTGTGTGAGAGAGTTGTCATGACGGCTCCCTTGCTCCTTCACCGAACCGACCCGCCGGTTCAATGCTCGTTCCCCCGCGCACGCTTGCCGCCCGCCCGACGACCCGATCATACTCCTATCTGGCATGTTCCGGGAGCGAATGACATGGCCCGCCGGCTGCACGGGTTTGCCGCATGAACGTGGTCGCGGACGCCTCCATGATCACGGTCGAGGGCATCGGTGTGGAGGTCATCGAGCGTGGCTCAGGTCCGCCGCTCCTGTTCCTGCATCCGGAGATCGGCATCGAGCGAACCGCGCCGGTGCTCGCTCACCTTGCGCGCGGCGCGCGCGTGATCGCGCCGTCGCATCCGGGCTTCGGCCGCTCCGAGCTGCCGAAATGGATGAACACGGTCGAGGACCTGGCGTATTTCTATCTCGACTTCCTGGCGGCGCTCGAGCTGCGAGACGTCACGCTGGTAGGCGCATCGCTCGGCGGCTGGATCGCCGCCGCCGTCGCGGTGAAATCAACCGAGCGGCTCTCCCGCCTTGTCCTGGCCGATCCGGTCGGCATCAAGGTGGGCGATCGCGAGACGCGCGACATCGTCGATGTCTTCGCCGCAACCGACGACGAGCTCAACGCGCTCGCCTACTTCGATCCCAAGGCCGGCGTGCGCGACTACACCGCCATGCCGGATGCCGAGGTGATGATCGCGTCGCGCAACCGCGAGGCCACGGCGCGGTTCGCCTGGTCCCCGTTCATGCACGACCCGAAGCTCAAGCACCGCCTGCACCGCATCCGCATTCCCACCCTGTTCCTGTGGGGCGCGAGCGACCGCATCGCGACGGAAAACTATGGACGCGCCTTTTGCGCGGCCATCTCCGGCGCGCAGTTCGCGCTGATCGAGCGCGCCGGGCACTATCCCCATATCGAGCAGCCGGAAGCCTTCGCGCAGCGCGTCCTCGCGTTCGCCGACGCGCGGCCGTCGTAGGCGCCATCATGCCGGGAGTGATCCGATGAAAGTGTACCACTTCACCGAGCAGCCCTACCCGCCGGTGTGGGACGACCACGACGGGTCGCTGCGCGTCAACCTGCCCAACCGCAAGCTCGACCCGAGGGTCGCCGCCGACCTGTTCCATCGCTATTACGACGAGTGGGTGCTCGCCGACGAGCTCGGCCTCGACATCATGGTCAACGAGCACCATCAGACCGCGACCTGCATGTGCGCGGCGGCGATCGTGCCGCTCGCCATCCTGGCGCGGCAGACCACGCGCGCGCGGCTGCTGGTGCTCGGCTATCCGATCGGGCACCGGCCCGATCCGCTGCGGGCGGCGGAAGAGCTTGCCACCATCGACGTAATCTCGCGCGGCCGCCTCGACATGGGCTTCATCAAGGGCGTGCCGTACGAGTTCCCGTGCTCCAACCAGAACCCGGTGGGGTTGATGGACCGGTTCTGGGAGGCGCACGACTTCATCCTCAAGGCGATGACGCACCACGACGGCCCGTTCAACTGGGAAGGCGAGCACTTCCACTATCGCCAGGTGAACATCTGGCCGCGCCCGTGGCAGCAGCCGCATCCGCCGATCTGGAGCACGACGGGCAGCCGCAACAATGCGCGGACCTTGGGTGAGCGCGGCTACGTGATGGCCACGCTCGGCACCGGCTACAACACGCGGCCGCTGTACGATGCCTATCGGGCCGGTTACGCGGCGAACGGACGGCCGGCGCCGCCGGCCGACCGCTTCGCCTATCTCGGGCTCGTCGCCGTTGCCGGCGACGAAGCCGAGGCGCATCGGCGCGGCGATCTGGTGGCAGGCTATCTGCGCACCGGCGCCATCGTGCATGTGCCGTTCCGCAATCCGCCCGGCTTCCTGTCGGTCGAGGACAACACGCGCCTGCTCAAGGGACAGGCCCCACCGCGCACCCGCGCCAAGGACGGGCGCGTCGTCGACATGCGCGCCTGCAGTGTGCAGGACCTGATCGAGGCCGGCGTCCTGTTCTGCGGCACGCCCGATCAGGTGTACCGGCAGATCGTCGAGTTCTGTGAATATTGCGGCGGCATGGGCAACCTCTTGATGATGGGCCAAGCCGGCTGGCTCGCGCACGCCGACACGGTGGACAGCCTCACGTTATTCGCGCGCGAGGTGCTGCCGCGGCTCAAGGAATACAAGCAGCCGGTGGCGGAGGCGACCGCGGCGTGACGGCGACTATTTTTCCATCAGCCCGTTGTCCCTGACGAACGCGGCCCAGCGCCTGACCTCCGCGCGGAAGAAGGCGTCGAACGTGGCGAAATCAGTGCCGACCGGCTCGAAACCGATGTTGCGCAATTTGCTCTGCGTGTCGGGATCGCCAATGATCTCCACCAGCGCCCTGCTCAGCTTCTCCCGCGTGGCGCCGGGAAGGCCCGGCGGACCGAAGACGCCGAGCCATTGGGTCTGGGTGACGCCCGGCACGCCCGCCTCCTCCATCGTCGGCACGTCGGGCAGCAGCTTGAGCCGGCGCCTGCTCGCGACCGCCAGGATCTTCACGCTCCTGTTCTCGGCCTGCCCCAAGGCGACCGGCGACGAGGTGAAGAGGACGTCGAGCGATCCCGACATCAGGTCGGTCATCGAGCTCGCGCCGCCCTTGTAGGGTACGTGCTGCATCTTGATGCCGGTCTCCTTCATCAGGATCTCGGCGATCAGGTGCACGGTGCTGCCGTAGCCGGACGAGCCGAAATTGAGCGCGCCCGGCCGCGCCTTGGCATAGGCGATGAACTCCTCGAGCGAGCTCACCGGCAGATCCTTCTTCACCAGCATCACGCCGGCCCATTCGGCGACCCCGGCAATGGGCACGAAATCGCGCAACGGGTCGAACGGGAAATTGGGCGCCATCACGGCGGGAAGCACCTGGGCGCCGAGCGCGCCGATCAGCAGCGTGTAGCCGTCGGGAGAAGCTTTCACCACCTCGCGCGTGCCGATGACGCCGTTGCCCCCCGGCCGATTCTCGACCGTGACCGGCTGGCCGAACTTGGCCTTGAGGCCGTCGGAGAGGACGCGGGCGATGAGATCGGTGGAGCCGCCGGCAGCGTAAGGCGCAATCAGGGTGATCTGTCGGGTCGGAAAAGCATCTTGCGCGTGCGCCGCGCTCGACGCCACCACCAGCAGCAGAGCGAACAGAACGCGCATGCGCAACGCTCCTCCCGGTGAATCTGCCGCATGCATTGTACAACTGTGCCAGCGATCCGGCGAGACCGATTGGTCGACAGACCGATTGGCCGCACTAAGGCGTTCAGGTAGGGTGGCGTCGATCGACATGGCACAGCGGCCGCACCATGAGCGTTCTCGGCATCGACCATATCCTGCTCGCCATGCCACCGGGCGAGGAAGGCAAGGCGCGCGCCTTCTACACCGGCGTACTGCTGCTCAAGGAAAAGGTGAAGCCAGAAGCATTGGCGCGGCGCGGCGGCGCCTGGTTCACCAACGGCACGATCGAGGTCCACCTGGGCGTGGAAAAGGATTTTCGCCCAGCCCGCAAGGCCCACCCGGCTTTTGTCGTGCGCGATCTTGCCGGCTTCATCGAACGGGCGCGCCAGCATGGCTGCGAGATCGCCGAGGACGAGCCCCTGCCCGGCTATGCGCGCATCTTCGTTTACGACCCATTCGGCAACCGCCTCGAACTGATCGAGCCTGAAACCAAGCCGTAGGGCGCCCCCTTGTGGGTGCCCATCAGGCAACCACAAGGGTGGCCTTACGATTCGGGTCATTCACCGGTGCTGCGTGACGACGTCGACCAGCGCCGGGCGGCCGTTCTTCACTTGCTCCAAGGCGCGCAGCAGCGCGGGGCGGATGTCGTCCGGCCGCTCGATCGGGCCTTCGCCGTAACAGCCCATGGCGCCGGCGAGCGCGCCGAAATCCGGCTCGGGACCGAACAGGTCCATGCCGATATGGGCCTTCGCCTCATCGGTGCCGCGCAGCCGCGCCATGCGCAGCTGGTGCTCCCAATCGTTGTAATAGGAGCGGTTGTTGAACATCACGATCAGGACCGGGATCTGATACTTGGCCGCGACCCACAGCGCGCCGGCATCGAACATGAGGTCGCCGTCGGGCTGGATGTCGACGACGATGCGCCCGCTGCCCTTGTGCGCCAGCGCCACGCCGAGCGAGATGCCGATCTGGGTCGCGGTGCCGAGCTCGCGGCCGGGATGGCGATACGGCTTGTCGAAGTCCCACAGCCGGCGCACGAGATTGCGCAGGTCGTTGGCGGTGAGCACCCAATCCTCGCCCTTGATGACGTCCCAGATTTCCAGCGCGAAACGCGGCAGCGTGACGGGCGCGGAGTCCCAGCCCTTGCGCGCCTCGTCCTGCCACTTGGCCCACAGCTGGTCGCGACGCTCGGCGATGGCGGCGCGGCGCTCGGCCAGGCGCGCCTTGAGTCTGCCGTCGGCGGCAATACGCGACCGACAGATGCGGGTGAGCTCGGGGATGGCCAGCGCGGTGTCGCCCAGAGCCCGCACCGAGCACGGCTGCATGCGGCAATAGTCGAACGACCACTTGCTGATACCGATCTCGCCGAAGCCGATCTCGACCCGTTCGCATGCGTCCGCGAGCAGCGGCCTCACCGTGCGCCTGGTGCTGTCGAGCTCCGTGAGCGGCTTCTCCCAATCGCGCACGTCGAGGCCGACAAGGAGATCCACACGCCGGGCATAGTCCTTGTCCTGGCTGAGGCACAGCGGGTGCCGATTGGGAAAGTTCAGCGCGCTGTCGATGTCCCATACCGGCGCACCGACGGTTTCCGCCAGCTCGACCAGCCGGTCGAACCCGCCCGGGCGGCGCCCGACATATTCCGCCAGCAGCAGCGGATGCTCGGCCGCGAGGAGCCGGTCGGCGATTGCTTCCAGCGCGGCCGGGTCCGGCATCGGCGAAGCCGGAGTGGCGACCGCGTCCTTGGGCGGCAGCGGCACATCGGCGAGCAGCGGCTCCTCCTGCAGCATCGCGTCGTAACACATGTAGATCGGACCCTGCGGCTCGGTCGTCATCACCGAATAGGCGCGGGCGAAGGATTCCGGCACGCCCTCGATCGAAGTCGGCTGATAATCCCACTTGACGTAATCGCGCACCGCATTGCCCTGCACCAGCGCCGAATGCGTCCAGTCGATGTGCGGGCGCCGCTTGCCCTCGTGCATGGGGCCGGTGGCGCCGATGATGAAGACCGGCACACGATCGATATAGGCGTAATAGATCGCCATGGTGGCGTGCAGGAGGCCGACCAGGTCGTGCAGGATGACGGCCATCGGCTGGCCCGACGCCTTGGCATAGCCGTGCGCGATCTGGACCGCGATCTCCTCGTGCTGGCACAGCAGCATCGGCGGCGTGTTGCCGCCATAGTTGATCAGCGAGTCATGCAGCCCGCGGAAGCTCGCGCCGGGGTTCATGGCGATGTAGGGAAAGCGGTAGCGCTTGATCAGGTCGACGATGACGTCGGATTGCCAGCCGCGATAGTTCTTCGCTTCCATCGGCTTGAACCTTGATCCCTATCTGAGCAATGCGGCGGCTTTTTGCGCAATATCCCCGGAGCTCTGGTGGACATCCTTCATCAGCTTTTCGATCTCGGCACCCGGCACCGGCGTGATCTCCAACTGCGCGCGGTCGGCATCGGCCAGGAATTCCTGGTCGTGCATTGTGTCCATGAATGCCTTGCGCAACGCCTCCGTGCGATCACGCGGAAGGTCGGGCGGCGCCAAGAACGGCCGGCCCATCACCTGACGGGCGAAGATGAGCTTGAGGATCTGCCTTTCCTCGTCAGTTTTTGCCAGGTCGACGATCAGCGGGACATCCGGCAGTTCCGGATGCTTGGCGAGCGCGAGCTGGACAAGGATGTGGAATTTCTTCTGATCGAACCACTGCTGATGGGTCGACTTGACGCTCGACCACGACCAGCCGCAGCGGCCCTGGACCTCGCCGCGCTCCATGGCGAGCCCGATCTCGTTGCCGCCCGGATAACCGGTCACGATCCTGAACTTGGTCCCGAGCACCCCGTTGGCGATCTTCGGGAACTGATCGGTATCGGCGGACGCGCTGGTTCCGCCCACCACCAGCTCCTTCTCCAACAGGTCGGAAAACTTCGTCATTCCGGCGGTGTGCCAGGCGACGCAAATGCTGACCTCGTTGTTAGCGCTGCCGATCCAGGTGTACCTGGTGGCGTCGAACTGAGCGCTCTTGTTGCCGAGCAGCGGATCGAACGCCGTGCCGCGGCCGATCATGCCGAACACGGTTCCGTCCCTGGGCGCGACCCGATAGAGCCAGTTGGCCAGCCGCAGGCTGCCGGCCCCTTCCATGTTCTTGGTCACCACGGTGGGATTGCCCGGGATGTGCTTGCCCATGTGCCGGGCGAGCAACCTGGCGTAGAGGTCATACCCGCCGCCCACGCTGTAGCCGACATAGAGTTCGACGTTCCGGCCCTTGTAGAGCTCGGCCGGGCTCTGCGCGTGAGCGCTCGCCATCAGCGCAAACATCATGGCAGCAGCAGCGCCGAGGCCCGGATTCAACTGACGCATGACGCTCCTCCCCGCGCGGCCACTCTTGGGTTTGCGCTCCCGCGCCGGCGTTCCACGCCGGATTGCTTTCGCATACCCGCGGGGATATCACGAAGCGGAATGGTTGGGAACGCGAGGTGCTTGAAATGACGGGCCTGTATGAACAGACACCGGGAGTGGGCCACAACCTGCCGCGCGAGGGCGAGGAAGAGGAAAAGCACCAGCGCTGGGACCGTTGGGCGAAAAAACGGACCTTCGTGCGTTCCCTCGAAGGAACCTACAGCCATCTGTACCGGCAGCTGATCGAGGCGCCGCGGGTCTATTCCTCGCGCGACGTTCCGTGGAAGGGCGGGCCCGGCCAATACGGCAAGCACATCATCAGCCCGCAGCACGCGACCGTCACCCAGTCGATCGAGACGCATATCGAAGTGTACGCGCCCGGCGCCTACGGCCAGAAGCACGGCCACCTCAACAGCGCCTGCTTCTACGTGCTCAAGGGCCGCGGCCACGACATCCATGACGGGCGGCGGATCGAATGGAAGGCCGGCGACGTGATGTTCGTGGAAAACGGCTGCGTGCACCAGCATTTCAACGACGATACCGAAAATGAGGCGATCCTGCTCGTGTTCAAGGCGAAGCCGCTGTTCCTGTTCATGCATCTGCTGTTCCAGAAGATCGTGGAATGGCCTCCCGACGAGCCGCCGGAAGGCCAGGAAAACTACCGGCCCCCCACCGACATCTAGTTCTTATACCTGGTCGCATTTTCTGCTGCGGACCGCTGCACACTTCGCCGGAAAATGCTCCAAAGCGCGGAGGCGATGATGAGCACGGCTTTCGAGGAAAAGGGCCCAGCGCATTCGGGCGCGAACACCTGCAGCTACCGCGCCGAGGACGTGGAAGCCTCGCAGGTGTTCCGCCGGCAATACGAGTCGCGGCGCAACGTGGTGAGCGCCGAGGAGATGCCGTTCGAGCGCGCGGCCGACGGGCTGATCAAGCATATCGTCCACCGCCGCATGGATACGCGGGAGTGCTGCGTCGAGGCCTATATGCAGTTCCTCAAGGCCGGCGAGCGCTCCGGCAAACACCGGCACATGTGGGAGGAGGTCATTTTCGTCGTCGAGGGCTCAGGCTACGACCTGCACTGGGACCTCAAATTCGACTGCCTCGACAAATTCGAGTGGCAATGGGCGGAAGAGCCGAAGCGGTTCGAGTGGAAGCGCGGCGACTTCATCTACATCCCGCCGTTCACCAACCACCAGCATTTCGCCCGCGAGGAGGCGCGACTGATCGTCATCTCCAACCGCATCGTCAAGGAAATGGGCTACGACTGGTTCGATCAGCTCGAGCCGGCGCCGGGGTTTGAGACTCCGTAGCCCGGACGGAGCGCACGCAATCCAGCCCATCCGGGCTACGAAGAGCCGTCATCAGCCCCGTGCAATCGCACCGCCACCTGCATGCTGCCGATCGCCGGGCATTCGGCCAGCATGACGTCGCCCGGCTTGACCGGGCTCACGCCCTCGGGCGACCCGGTATAGATCACGTCGCCGGGAAGCAGCGTGTAGAAGCTCGAGCCATAGGCGATTAACTTGCGAATGCCATAGATCAGGTCCGAAGTATTGGCGTCCTGCCGCAGTTCGCCGTTGACCTTGAGCGAGAAGGCGACATTGTCGGGATCGTCGATTTCGTCGCGCGTGACCAGCCACGGCCCGAGCACGGCATAGGTATCGATGGATTTGCGGAAGCTGCGGTCTTCCGGCCCGCGCAGCGTCATATCCAGGCCAAGCGTATAGCCGGCCACATGCTCAAGCGCGCGCGCCTCCGGGATGTCGCTGCCTTCGCGGCCGATGACGACGACGAACTCGACCTCGTGGTCGTTGCGCCGCTGGGGAAAGCGCAGGGAAACGCCGGCGGACGGACCGACCAGGGCGGAGGTGGCTTTGAGGAACAGCCCGGCCTTGCCGATGTCCTTCGGCAGATTCGGGTTGCTCACGCTCTGGTCGGCCTGCATCTCGGCGATGTGTGCGCGGTAGTTGGTCGGCGCGGCAACGAGCTTGGACGGGCGGGCGATGGGGCTGAGCAGCCGCACCTCGGCCACCGGATAGGCCTGGTAGGTTTCCGGATCCGAGATGCTGGCCGCGATCTCGGCAAGGCAGGCGACAACGGGGTCGCCGCGCACGCCCTCGGCGGAGCGACGTACGATGCGGTCGATGATCGTCGTCACGTCGTAGACGGTATCGTGGCGAACGATGCCGTACTTGCCTTCGTTGAACCGGCACAGGCGCATGCATCCCCTCCTCCACAGCGGCGACAGCGACCGCGCGAGCGGGCCTCGATGGCGTCTGATCATATCCCGAAGATGTACCGAAGGTGGGCTGCGGATTGATTAATCGGGTCTGGGGCAGCCTCGCCGCCATCCCTTTTCCGTGCTGTTATCTGATCATCCAAGCCGAGGCTCCAGCCGGACCGACCAAAGCGCGCGATCGTCCACGTCCTTGAGCGTGACCGTCATGACCTCGGTCGCGCCGTCGATCGCCACATGGCCGAAGAACTGCAGGCCTTCGCTCGGCGGGACGTTCTGACCCTGCTCCTTGGTAGGGGCTTTGACGTAGACCGCTTGCGGGCCGAAGCTGTTGTCGAGTCGACCCGGCCCGAAGGTCCCGGCGTGCAGCGGGCCGGACACGAATTCCCAGAACGGCTCGAAATCCTGAAACACCGCCTTGCCGGGATCGAAGTAATGCGCGGCCGTGTAATGCACGTCGGCCGTGAGCCAGATCGTGTTGCGGATGCCGGCACGCTTGACGAACGAGAGGATGTCGGCGATCTCGAGCTCGCGTCCGAGCGGCGGACCGTCGCCCTGCGCCACTGCCTCGACGTCCCATTTCCGATCGTTGTCGTAGGTGATGATCAGGCCGATCGACATGTCGGTGGCGATCACCTTCCAGGTCGCCCGCGAATTGACCAGCTCCCGCTTGAGCCACGCCACCTGCTGCGGTCCGAGGATATGGGCGCTCGGCCCGTACGTCTCCTCCATGCCCTCGCCGCTCGGTCCGCGATAGCTGCGCATGTCCAGCATGAACAGGTCGAGCAGAGGACCATAGGAGATCTTGCGATAGATGCGGCCAGCCTCGACGGCAGAAGGCCGGATCGGCATGTATTCATGAAACGCGCGGCTCGCGCGCGCTGCCAGCAGCAGGGCGTTCTTTTCGACGTACTTCTTGCGCTGATGCTCCGCGCGGGTCAGCGGCTCGCCCGGCCACCAGTTGTTGGTCACCTCGTGATCGTCCCATTGGGTGAACATCGGCACTTCCGCGTTGAACGCGCGGACGTTCGGGTCGAGGAGGTTGTACTTGTAGTTTCCGCGAAACTCGCCGAGCGTCTCGGCCGCCTTAGACTTGTCCTCGGTGACGAGGTTCTTCCAAACCTCGCCATTGGGCAGCTTCACCTCTGCGGCAATCGGCCCGTCGGCATAGATGTTGTCGCCGCAGTGGATGAAGAAATCCGGCCGGTTGCGCAACATGGTCGCGTAGGCTCGCATGCCGCCGCGCGACTCATCGATGCCCCAGCCTTGGCCGGCGGTGTCGCCGGACCACAGGAACGATATCGAGCGACGGTCGGCGGGCGCGGTGCGGAAGCGGCCCACCTTCGGCTCGCCGACGATCGTCGGCGACGACAAATCCTGGAAGCGGATGCGATAAAACACGTCCTGCCCGGCCGGAAGCCGCTCGATCAAGGCCTTGGCGGTAAAATCGCTCTCCGGCAAGGCGTCGACGAATACCGCGTGCCGGAGGTCCTTGAAGCTGTCGGTGGTGGCGATCTCGACCAGCATGCGCGAGGGCCGATCGGCGCGCCCCCATACCATGGCGGAATCGATCGACACGTCGCCCGATTGGACCCCATGGGTGATGAGGGGGCGGTCGGCGGCGCGGCTGATCGCGGGCCGGGCGATCGTCCCCAGCGACGCCAGAGCAGTCGCAGACGCTCCGGCCACCAGGAGCTGGCGACGAGTCAAGCTGCCGTCGATGCGAACGGACATCGTACGCCTCCCTTGCATTGCGCAACCCGGCATTGGACCAACAAAGTGGCACGCCGCGCTGACAAGCATATGACACTCGGGCGTTGTCATGTCCCGGTCATCCGTTTCGATCACAACGATGGCGATGACACTGTTGATTCTGTCGACCGGCACGATTTGCGCGGCCTTAAGCTTTCTCCACGTTGCCGGCATCGCTATCGCCATCGCTCGGGCGCGCAAATCGGCAGCCGGCCATTGCGTGCCCGAAGACAGCGCCGGCATATCGATCATCCGGCCGGTTTGCGGCGTGGAGAATTTCGCCGAAGAGGCGCTCGGATCGTCCTTTCGCCTCGCCTATCCGCGCCACGAAATCCTGTTCTGCGTAGCCCAGCCCAACGATCCGGTCGTGCCACTGGTGCGCCGGCTGATGCCGGCGCATCCACAGACGCCGGCCCGGCTGCTGATCGGAAACGAGCGTATCAGCGCGAATCCCAAGCTGAACAACATCGTGAAGGGCTGGGCTGCGGCGCAATATGACTGGATCGTCATGGCCGACAGCAATGTGCTCATGCGGCGCGACATGCTCGAGCGCCTGATGGCTGCCTGGCGGCGGGACACCGGACTGGTGTGCTCGCCGCCAGTCGGGTGCCTTCCCGATGGGCTGTGGGCCGAGCTCGAATGCGCGTTCCTCAACACCTATCAGGCGCGCTGGCAATTGACAGCGGATGCGGTCGGCATCGGCTTTGCCCAGGGCAAGACCATGCTGTGGCGCCGGGATATCCTGGAGGCGGCGGGCGGAATACGCGCGCTTGCCGCCGAAATGGCCGAGGACGCGGCGGCGACCAAGCTGGTCAGAGGCTCGGGCCTGCGCGTGCGGCTCGTCGATGCGCCCTTTGCGCAACCGCTCGGCTGGCGCAGCGCCGCCGAGGTGTGGCAGCGGCAGGTTCGCTGGGCGCGCCTGCGGCGCGATACATTCCGGCTCTTCTTCATCCCGGAAATCCTCACCGGAGGGCTGGTGCCCCTTGTTGCCTGCCTCGTTTGTGCCATGGCGGCCGACGGGCCGGCGACGATCATCGCCGCCGCTTTCGCGGCAGCGTGGTACGGCTGCGAAGCGCTCCTCGCTCATACGGCTGGCTGGCACCTGTCCTATCGCTCGCCCTTCGTTTGGGTGCTGCGCGATGCTTTGCTGCCGGTGGTGTGGCTCGCCGGCTGGCGCGGCAAGGATTTCGTTTGGCGTGGCACGGTGATGCGCATCGCCCACCGCAGCTCCTCGGCCTAGGTGGCGATGGATTGCTCCCTATCGTCATTGAACTGCAACAGAAATCGGCTAGAGCGGCCGCCTGTATACGACAGGAACAGCGATGTCCTGCGACGGGAACAATGATGCTTGAACCAGCCGCGCACGGGCTGATGCAGGTTCGCACGCTATTCCTGTCCGACATTCATCTCGGGATGAAGGGTTGCCAAGCCGACAAGCTGCTCGACTTCCTGCGCCACTACGACGCCGAGACGGTCTACCTGGTGGGCGACATCGTCGACGGCTGGCAGCTGAAGAGCGGCTGGTATTGGCCGCAAACCCATAACGACGTGGTGCAGAAGCTCCTGCGCAAGGCGCGCAAGGGCGCACGCATGTTGTATGTTCCCGGCAATCACGATGAATTCCTGCGCGACTATTACGGCACTCACTTCGGCGGCATCGAGGTGGTGGAGGACGCCGTGCATGTGGCCGCGGACGGCAGGCGCTATCTGGTGGTCCACGGGGATCTGTTCGATGTCGTGATCCGCCATGCGCGGTGGCTCGCGCTCCTGGGCGACAAGGCCTATGACGCGGCGATCTGGCTCAATACCCATTTCAACGCCATTCGCCGCAAGTTTGGCCTGACCTATTGGTCGCTCTCGCAATGGGCCAAATTGAAGGTCAAGAACGCGGTCAACTTCATCGGCGAATTCGAGCAGACGCTTGCCGCGGAGGCGCATCGGCGCGGCCTCGATGGCGTGATCTGCGGCCATATCCACCATGCCGTGATTCGCAATGACGCCGACTTCGTGTACGTCAATTGCGGCGATTGGATCGAAAGTTGCACCGCCGCGGTCGAGCATTTCGATGGCGTTTTCGAAATCATCAGGTGGACCGCGCGCGGGACGCGACCCGATCAAGTTCCCGCCATCGCTGCGCCGACACAGGCGGAGCGTTCGCCGCGGCAGCATGGCCGCCGCGGTTCGCGAGGTCGCCAGCGTCCACGAGTCGGGAGCGCTGTACCTCTTGACCGACAAGACGCGGCAACGGACGTGACGCTGCGGCGCAGCAGCGGCTCGGATCTTCCTGCGAGATCGGTTCGCCGGTCAGAATCGATGCAGCTGGATTGGATGTGTCTCCCGTCACGATTTCTTGTCATCGCGCTGTCGCCGATTCATCATAAGTCCTGACGGTAAATGATTCGCGCGAGCACGCCGCACGAACGCTCGACGCCTGTGCCGGTACTGTGAATGATCTCGCAGCATACGGTGAAAGCATTCGACGCCGACCTGCAGGAATTGACCCGCCTCGCCAACACCATGAGCAGTCTGGCCGCGGAGCAGGTCCGCGATACCGTCGATGCACTCCTACGGGGTGACATGCAGCTAGCGCACGCTGCGATTGTCAAGGACACGGCCATCGATGCCATTCAGCGCGAGATCGAGGACAGGGCCGTTGCCACGATCGCCGGCCGGCCGCCGATGGCGATCGATCTACGTCATGTCGTCGGCTTTCTGAGGATAGCCAACGATCTCGAACGGATAGGAGATCTGGCGAAGAACATCGCCAAGCGGGCCCGCGCCCTCAACAAGAAACCGACCTTGGCACGGCCGATCGACAAGATCACGCGAATGGCCGCGCTCCTGCTCGACCAGTTGAAGCTCGGCATGGAGGCTTTCAGCACCCGAGATCGCGTCAAGGCCGTGAAGGCGTGGGAGAGCGACGCCGGAATCGATGCCCTGTTCAAATCCGTGGTGCGAAATCTCGTCGAATACATGAGCGAAGGCCGTTCCGACATTACCGTCGGCGTGCATCTTCTGTTCTGCGCGAAGAATATCGAGAAGATGGGCGATCATGTCACCCATATCGCCGAGACGGCGTACTACGTCATCGAGGGGTGCTCACTTGCCGAGACCCGCCTGACGCCGCCGGCTACAACACCGCCGAACCGAGGGGCGGCGTGAACGGGGT